>Ga0182024_10000338_pt1 | contig 119109 bp, 98 predicted proteins | sample P32metaG_FD_120480 | JGI IMG/M metagenome (GOLD analysis project Ga0182024, IMG submission 120480) | Permafrost microbial communities from Stordalen Mire, Sweden - P3-2 metaG (Illumina Assembly) | ecosystem: Environmental > Terrestrial > Soil > Wetlands > Permafrost | place: Sweden: Stordalen... | reverse complement strand
TCCGCTGCGATTGAAGGCCGTAGAAGACGCAGTCCGTGGAAAACCGAAGAGCGCCGCAACTGGAGAAATGGCGGGGAAACTGGCCATCCAGGGCGCAATTCCGCTGCAGTTCAATGCATATAAGATTCCGTTGATGAGAAATCTAGTAAAGCGCGCCGTAGGGGGCGTGGAGGTGGCAACTTGGGCTTAGTACAGTGGGCAACAAGTCCGTGGGGACAGGACGTCCCGATTCACATCGCGTGGAGTTTGATCTATGTGTGCGCAATTGGTGGATTGCTGTTTCTGATCGTGCACGCGATCTATGTTCGGTATTTCGCTAAGGAGGAGGTCTTCGCCGGTGGCGTGGCCCCCGAAATTGCCGCTCGCGTACCGGCGCGGGTGCCTCGGCATTCGCTGGCTGCGCGTTTGTTCCATTGGATCATGGCAGCCTCGATGTTGACGCTTCTGGTCACCGCGTTCCTTCCCAAGGTGGGCGTCCAGTTCAACTGGGTTACCTACCACTGGATTGCCGGTGTTGTTCTAACCGTTTCGATTATCTTCCACATCATCCACGCTTCGTTCTTTATGGATTTCTGGTCGATCTGGCCGGACAAATTGGATGTAGAAGACGCCTCGCACCGGCTGAAGCGCTTCATGGGACAAGATGCTCCCCCGCCTCGCCGATTCGCCAAGTACCCGCTCGAAAATAAGATGTACCACGGGGTCATCGTATTAACCGGCCTGGCAGTCATCCTGACCGGTGTGTTCATGATGTTCCGCGTGAAGACGGCCATTTTCCCACGCAATCCGTATCTGTTCGGCGACATGACCTGGGGCCTGATGTACGTGCTGCATGGCCTGGCGGGCGTCGGCCTGATCGCGCTGATCATGGTGCACATTTACTTCGCGGTTCGACCGGAAAAGTTCGTGATCACCAAGTCCATGGTCTTTGGCGATCTACCCAAGGAATATTATCTGGAACATCACGATCCGGAGCGATGGGCCGTGGAGACCAACGGTTCCGACGCAGCGTCCAAGCGAGCGAAGGCTTCAGCCTGAAGCATGGACGACGTCCGCGAACGCTGTAACGCGATCGAGGAGTGTTACGAGTTCATGCTGGCCTACGCCGCTCAGGGTCTTCCTAGCGACGCAGGCAGCGGGTCGGGTTCGCAGCTTCGGGAGTTCCTGGGCCGCGCCGTAAAAGCGCTGTCCGGCATCGCCGATGCCTATGCAGCCGCCGTCCAGCAAGAGGGGCACGCAGCCGAGCCGTATCGCGCGTTCCTGGCGGTGCTGGATCGTGACGCTTCGGACTCAATCGCCGCCTTTGAAATGGTGCTCGCTCAACCGGCGCTCAGCTCTCAGCTAATCGACAATCTCAACGCTTCCATCCATATTCGGGCGTTGCTCACGGACTTGTTTCTCATCGACGAGACGCTAAAAGTCCAGCAGATCTCGGGGAAACCTGCGATTACGACATAAACTGCCTTCCTATGAATAAACTCACTAAACTGTCCCTGACGGCTCTATTGTTGCTCGCGGGGACTGCTTCACAGTCCAGCAAAGCGCAAGATAAGCAAGCCAAGAAGACAGGGGAAAGCGCCGCCAACCTCCGGAATCCGGCTCTCATCGAACGCGGGAAATACATCGTCGAGAGCGTGGCGATGTGCGAGCGCTGTCATACGCCGCGCGACGAGAGGGGCAATGCCGAACGCAGCAACTGGCTCAAGGGTGGTCCGGTACAGTTGAAGCAGACGTATCCCACTCCAACCTGGGCGGAGAGAGAGCCTCGCATCGCCGGTTCACCTCCCGGTACGGATGAGCAGTTCATCACCCTGCTAACGACCGGGATCTCGCGGACTGGGGCGCCCCCGAATCTTCCAATGCCGCCTTTTCGAATGACGCGGCAGGATGCTGAAGCGGTCCTGGCCTATCTCAAGTCCCTTCCCTGAGGGTCATTACGTGGCTCTCCGGTCGACTTCGGAATGACTCTCCCGTGAGTGAGCCTTAGATCGGCGCGGGCTTCCGGCGCGGCGCCCAAGTTAGCTCGTTCACTGGTTCAGGCCGAATTCGCGCAGGATTTCGTCGTGTGGGATGCCCTCTCCACGTGAAGCACGGGAGCGTTCCAGCGCGGCGGCAGTGTCGGGCCTGAGACCTCCTCTTCCATAGGAGCGAGCGCAAGTGACCGCGCCAGAGGTTCGACCATCACTTCGAGGAGACTGCGCACTGCGTTCAGTTTCTCAGCTGTCAGCGCATCCAGCAATGCGTGCGCCTGTCGGCGCACTTGGTCGAAGTTCCGTTCGCTCATACTGTTTTGAGGTTTAGTTTGGTGGACCTGGTCGGGTTCGAACCGACGACCTCTTCCATGCCATGGAAGCGCGCTCCCAACTGCGCCACAGGCCCACGCGAGAGGTGCTTTCCCCACTATATCATGCCGGTTCCGTTACTATGGTCGAGACGGAGCAAAACAAGAGGTATCGAAACTAAAATGGATCGCCCACAAGCCTGGAATCTTCTTTGCGAGTTCACCAAATCGGACAGCCTCAGGCGGCATGCCCTGGCCGTCGAAACCTGCGTGACCGCGTACGCCCGCAAGTTCGCCGAAGACGAAAACAAATGGTCGGTGACGGCGCTGCTGCACGACTTCGATTGGGAGATTCATCCTGAACTGCCAGATCATCCCGTGAAAGGCGAGCCCATTCTGGCGGAGCGAGGGGTGGAGGAAGAAATCCGCCGCGCCATTCTCTCGCACGCCGATTTCACAGGCGTCCCGCGCCAGTCGATGCTGGAAAAGACCTTGTTTGCCTGCGACGAGATGGCAGGTTTTCTGACAGCATGTTCTTATGTGAAACCTAACCGGAGCATCCACGAGGTGGATACGAAATCGGTACGAAAGAAATTGAAGGATAAAGCCTTCGCGCGCTCCGTCAGCCGCGACGACATCACCAACGGCGCGCGAGAGCTGGGCATCGATCTGGACCAGCACATCGAATTCTGCATTGAAGCTATGCAGCAGCGGGCGGCCGAGCTCGGCCTAGCCGGAACGCAACAGGCCGGAGCGGCGACTTAGTCCTGCTAGAATCTTTTTGGAAGCTATTCTTGGCCGGTGCTGGGCCTGGTCTTCAAAACCAGCGTGCGGCACTTTGTGTCGCAGGTGGGTTCGACCCCCACTAGCTTCCGCCAAAACAACTCAAATAACTTCTATCGTTTGGATCATCCGTTGATGTTCGTGTACCATTCGCCGCCCGAGCCGCGCCAAACATTCGAACGCGCCTTGCCGCCCAGCTTCGGCTCAATCACTCACACCCCCTAAAGCGAAACGAGGTCAGGCGTGTGTTTGGACCACGTGGCGTAGCTGCAGAATTTTCCGGTTTAACCGACGATCCGACTGGAGCTGCCGATAAAGGCACTTCCATGGCTAGGGGCGTTTCTCGGCCAAGTGCCTCTCAACCTGCAGAACCGTTTCGGGACAGCTTCTGAATAGCAACGCTGCGGGGCCGTTGAATAATATCAAGACGCTGGACGCTCCGCGAGAGCGCTCATACTTTTTTGCCCACAAGCCGCCCAAATCAAGTTCCAAAGGTCGTTGAGTTGGTAAGGCTTCCGGATAAAGGCCCAGTATTGCTGGCCGCCGACGGTCTGCAGAGTCGTCTCCTGACTATATGCAGTCGTAACAACGACTTTTATGTCGGGCCGAATCCGCCGCAATTCCGCGAAGACCTCTGGGCCGCTCATTCCAGGTAGGGTTATATCAAGCAAAACTACAGCGATGTCCGGTTCGTTAGCCCGAAAGAGATTCACCGCAGCGCTGCCATCCACGGCCTCGATCACGGAAAGACCTTTCTTTCGGAGCATCTTGGAAACAGCAATGCGGAGCGTGTCTTCGTCCTCGACGACGAGGACGGTTCCGGTAACGCTCGCCACTTCACTGGCGGAAGCCTGTGCCACAATGTCGGGGATAAGCTGGGCCTGCTGATCAGTGCACGGCAGCAGAACCTCAAAGCGTGTGCCTTGGCCCAAAGAACTCACGACCTTGATTGCTCCGAAATGACTACGTACGATTCCCTGAACGGCGGCGAGCCCTAGGCCGCGGCCAGTGGATTTCGTCGTGAAGAACGGATCAAAGATCCTAGTTTGCACCTCCGACGTCATGCCGCTGCCCGTGTCGGAAACTTCCAGCTTTTCGTAATTACCTGGGGGCAAGTTCGCCGCGCCCGTTACATGCGCGTCCGGGTCGACTCTCACCCGCGCGGTGGTGACGCGGATCACTCCGGCCCGGTCTCCGATCGCCTCTGACGCGTTAGAAACCAGATTCATCACCACTTGCCGGATCTGTGCCGGGTTGCCGTGCACGGCAGGCAGACCCTCGCCAAGCTCGGTCTGTAAGATCGCGTATTTCGAGATCGAAATCTTGAGGAGCTGGAGTATTTCGTGGACGAGGAGCGAAAGATCGATCGGCTCGAAGGCCGAACTTTCTTCTCCCCCGTAGGTCATCAACTGACGGACGATCTCCCCGCCACGAATCGCCGCAGTCCGCATGGTCAGCAGCTCTTCTTCGGGGAACGAACCCTCCGCACGATCAGCCAATGCTAATTCCGTGGTGGCAAGGATACCGCCCAGCAGATTGTTGAAATCGTGGGCAATACCCCTAGCGAGTTGGCCCACACTTTCCAGCTTCTGTCTGGCCAGCGCCTCTTCCTGGGCGCGTTTGGCATCTGTGATGTCAATGGAAGACGCGATGTAGCCGGCAAAGACACCATCCGGCGCAGAGCGCGGGACCCCGTTGCACACAACCGATCGGTACTCTCCGTCTGCCCGGCGCAACCGGTACTCGATGTGGCAGTTCCTGCGGCCTTCATAGGACGAGGCGTAACTCGACAAGCAGTCGTCCAGGTCATCGGGATGCACACCCTCGGCCCAACCGTAGCCAAGTTCCTGTTCCATAGTCCGTCCGGTAAAATCAAGCCATACTCTATTGAAGAAGGTGGCCTTCCCGTCCGGACCCGAAGCGACGATCATCACCGGCGCCGTATTGGCCAGGTTCCGGAAACGCTCCTCGCTTTCGCGCAGAGCAACTTCAGCCCGCTTTCGTTGCCTCAGCGAGCTGGCCTGCCAAAGCGTCAGGCCCAGCGCGAAGATCAGGCTGCCGATGGCCCAGGTCAACCATCGCCATTTTTTCTCCGCCTCCATCTGCTCATAAGAAGCCCATGTATCGTCCAGCCCGAAATAGGCGTACTTTGCGATGAAAATCGCCAGAGTGCCGTTTCGGAACATGTTGTCGATTTCGCGCTGGATCTTGTCCGCAGCCCCCGCCGATTCGAACGTCGACGCTACTCCGGCGTCAAACGTCAGTCCTGGAACAGTGTGGACGCGAAGCGCCAGCGAAGGGCATTCCTGGGACTTCTCTCGTAACAGGGTTAGAGCTACGCGCGCTTCGAGAAAGCCCGCATCGACCCCTTTACAGACTTGCTTCATGATGTCTTCGATTTCAGGGACCTCCACAATATGCGCTTTAGGAAATTGTTCCCGCGCGAGTTTAACGTGAAGTGGCATATTGAAAACTGCTATGCCGCCCCTGAATTCACGGTCCGGATTCGGAGCGCCATCGCGGACCAGAAGAACGTCGCTGCTGTGCATCCACGGCCGGGCAAAATGTACGCGCTTTCGACGGTCCGGAAAATCGACCATCAACGGCCAAAGGTCTACCAGCCCTTTTCGAAAAGCTTCGTCGGAACTCGTCCCCGTTTCAACCCATTCCAGCTTGATTCCGGCTCGTTTCGCCGCTTCGTTCACGGTGTCCACCGCCAGACCGGAAAAACCGTTTTCAGTGCGAATCTGGACTGGAGGATTGCTCTCGAACCCGATGCGAAGCGTACGCTGCGGGACAGGCGGCGGACGAGTCGAGAAGTACCAAAGCACGACAACTGCGGCGCTCGCGGCCACGGCGAGGATCAAGCTCGCTCTTTTCCACCTACGTGAAAATGACAACGGGTTCACAATTGCGTTCTCCAGATCGCGCGGCCGACACGTTCAGCAGAGATGCTTCGAAGAGTATACACCACTCCCAAGTGATTGAATCTTGCTAGGGATCGTTCAGGCCGGCTTCACGTCAACCTGAATAGCTCCCGATTGGTCGGGCACTGGGCAGTTAGTTTTTTCTCCAGGAACTATCCACTTAGACGCATAGTCGCCTGACGCGTGGATGTGGATTCTGGCCAAGGGCTGGATGCCCGGTCGGTTCATGGCTTATAGGGAAGTTATGAAGATCGCAAAGCTACAATCTGGACAATCTGTGGAAGCCGCAAGCTGTGGACGACGCCCCTGCGAAGTTCAAGTGTTCAGCGCTTCCGCCGACATCGCCATTGATTTCTGCGTTGTCACACCCCCGCCAGATAGCTCAGTTCCTCGCAGAATCGATACACATTCTCCTCGCGGCTTACCATCAGCGCATTCCTCTTGGTGCAATAGCGCTGGTATGCTTCTTCACCCATCGACATCAACGGCCCAGGCCCGTCCAGCACGGCCCAGCTTGCCAACGTTGTGAAAATTGCGTAGTCGGAGCTGGGGCCGCCAAACACAGTCTGCGCAACGAAGAACAATTTCATCCCAGCTTTTTTCATCAGCGGCAGCAGATCGCTTTTTGCGAGTGTCTGGAACCCACCGCCCTTTCCCAATCGACTTCGCATCCATGTGATCGTAATCATTGCAGGCAGCTCGGTATCAAACGGCAGGCTTGACCCCGAATGACCCGCACGATCAAGCGCCGGGTGTTTTCGATGCGAGAATCAATCGCGGCGACTAGCCGTGGTCGGTCTGCGGCAATCTCTTCCCCGATCGGGCTGGCGCCCAGTCCGTGTAATCCGAATAGGCGTCGATCCTGAGATATTGCCGTTCCCCGCTTTCCGATCTCCAGACTGAGAACGCGTGCGGAGCGGCGGCTTCTCTTAGCAGGGCCGCGTACTCCCTGCCGGCAGTCTCGAATTCGGTTACGTGCTTTGGCTTGACGCGATAAAAATCGAGTCTCAGGATATTGGCTTGAGGTGACTGACCTGCGGCTGGTGCTACAAGCCCGCGAATGTCTGATGCAAGGTTCGCACCCTCCTGGGTGTCTGCAAGTATAAACAAATTGTTTCGCGATGCACCAGTTCTGGCTTCTGGGGTGATAGCTAATTTCAGATTGTGTTAGGGAGGGTCGGGAATGGATCGGCTGAACCGGCTTCTACCGTGTACCATCCATGTACCACCCCCACTCGACTCCGATGATTTTCGGTCGAAACGCATGGTACACGGAGGGTACATATAGTTTTTCGTTCCCACAGGTTACAGATTCTAGAAGCCCGCGGTGGGTTCGACCCCCACTAGCTTCCGCCACCTGGTCGTCTAAAGAATATCGGCGCGCTCCAGCTTCCCGCTAGAATAGTCAGATTGTGTTGACCCCACTTTCCGGACGCTCCGTAATCGTCACCGGCGCGAGCAAAGGGATCGGCAAAGGAATTGCCCGCGTCTTCGCGAGCAAAGGCGCCAAGGTTCTGCTGGTGTCGCGCGACCTGGCACAGGCCGAGGCAGCCGCAACGGAGATCCATACGGCGGGTGGATTTGCGAGCGCGGCGGCAGCGGATGTTTCGAGCAACGAAGATTGCGCCCGGATGGCGCGCACGGCAGTCGAGCGGCATGGCGGAATCGACGTGGTCTGTTGCAATGCCGGCGTGTTTCCAACGGCCAGGCTCGGAGAGATGACGGGCGCGGACTGGGATCAGGTGCTCGACATCAATCTTAAAGGGACTTTTCTCACCGTGAACGCGTGTCTGCCCGCCTTAAAAGCACGGGGCAAGGGGCGGATTGTCGTGACGTCGTCGATCACGGGGCCAATCACCGGGTACCCCGGCTGGAGCCATTATGCGGCCAGCAAGGCCGGCCAACTCGGCTTCGTTCGGACGGCGGCGATTGAACTGGCGCCCCACAATATCACCGTCAACGCCGTGTTGCCAGGAAACATACTCACCGAGGGCGTGGAAGCGCTCGGGCCAGAGTACATTGCACGAATGACAGCGGCGATTCCCCAGCGAAGGCTCGGTTCGGTTGAAGACGTCGCTTACGCTGCCTTGTTTCTGGCGAGCGACGAAGCCGGATTTATCTCCGGTCAAACCATCGTGGTGGATGGAGGACAGGTACTTCCGGAGTCTCACATGGCGCTCGAGGATCTTTAGTCCGCCTCGTTGGGCAGCGCACTCAAATCGCCAGGGATTTGAGACGCGAACGACGGCGGCCGGGAGCTCCACACGGTGGACCACGCAAATCCGCCCAAGAGCATTCCCGCATAGATGTATGGCAGCAGCGAATAAGGCGCTGCAGGGACCGGATAAAGGCTGCCGAGCAGCGCTGCTCCCATGGCGAGAACGGCCAAAATCGAAACGATTACGGCTTGCGGCGTCAAGCGGTTTTGCGTACGCAGATAGAAAGGCGCGGCGGCGGAGACCAGAATGTACGCCGTGACGAAGCCAAATGTTGCGAGGGTTCCGAAGAGTCCATAGATTTCGAACATGTTGATCCCTCGCCAAGCCAGGATGCTGGCCGGCACGAACGCCGCGATAGAGGTGACCAGCACGGCGCGATGAGGAGTTTGATTATCCTCATGCGCTTCGCCGAATAGCGAGTGCAGCGCGCCATGGCGGCCCATTAAGAAGAGCACGCGGGCGGCGGCGGTGATGCAAGCCAGAAAGCAGGAGAAGAAGCTGAGAACCGCTCCCAGATCGGTGAGCGTACCGATGGGAGGCGGGAGCCCGGCCTTTTGCGCCACTACGTGCAGCGGGGCGAGACTCTGATCCAAGGTTGTTGCTTCACCCCGAAAAGAGAGCACCTCCGAATAGGCGCACAGGAAGAAGAACAGACCGGCCAGAATTGCGCTCCATTTGACGGCCCGCGGGATGCTGGTCAAGGGATCCCTGGCTTCCGAGCCGAGCGCAGTTGCGCTTTCGAACCCCACCGAGCTGAATATAGCCAGCACCAACCCGAGCCGAAGCTTTTCCGCGGTGACGCCCTGCAAAGTGAACTGGCCCACGTCGAGCCGCCAGCCGTGCTTGATGATAATGCTACCGGCGACGAAAGCAATCAGAGCGACCGATGCTCCCTCCAGCCACAGCATCAGCCGTGCCGAGAGCTGCACGTCGCGATATGCCAGATAGCAGGCGAACACCATTACCAGCGCGATCAAGAACCAGGGAAAAGCGTGCATGCCGAGCCGGTCCTGCAAGATCACATTGGCATAGTTGGTAACGCCGGCGCTGACAGCCGCTGCCGTGCCGACGTACGCGATCAACAATGCCCAGCCGGCCAGAACGCCGAATCTGGGATGCATATGGTCGGTAATATACGTGTACAAAGAACCGGGTGACGCCGAGTTTCTGGCGAACTGATTTATGTTCAGCGCCACTAGCAGAATGGTGACCGTAGAAATGAGATACGCTACGGCGCTGCCCTGGCCCGCCAATCCGAATACCAGAGGAATGGTCATGACCGGCGCGCCGGTTGGTGCAATAACCGCTACGGATTGGGCCAAAGTTTCGCTCGGAGACAGTGCGGCGGACTTCAGTCCATAAGAGATCGATGTTGGAGACTCTGGCGCGGACGGGGCGGCAGGTTTTACCAACCTTACCGAAGAATTGCCAAGTTCCATCCACTTATACTAGCATCAGATGGAAGCGACCCTTCCGTTTTACCTTCAGCTCAGTTGCTGAGAAAATCGGACCAAATTCCACATACAGTAGAGAGGCGGCAACATGGCAACACCAATCGACGTCAGGATTCCAGAGCCAGGACCGGCTCAGGTCCCTGAAGCACCGGACGCGTCCAGGTATCCGCTCGATCCTTTGAATGCCGCCGAACTTGAGGAGGCGGTCCGAATACTGCGGAGGGACAACGACATCGGCGAAAAGGTTCGGGTTGCCTCGCTCAACTTGATCGAACCTGCCAAGAGATTGATAGAGGAATACCAGCCTGGCGCTCCCTTTGAACGGAAGGCGCTGGCTGTTCTCCTGGACGGCGGCAAACGCGCGGCGTACGAGGCGGTAGTGGATCTGTCGACTAAGTCCATCACATCGGTCACCGAGCTTCCGGCTGGTGTACAACCCTCGATTATGCTGGACGAGTTCAGTGAGTGCGAGCAGGCCGTCCGCCGCTCGCCGCTGTTCCAAGAGGCGCTGCGGAAGCGAGGTGTGGCGGATGCCGATCTGGCAATGGTGGAACCCTGGTCGGCCGGAATGTACGGCACCGAATTGGCGGAGGACCAGAATCTGCGGAGGATGCGGGCGCTGTGTTTTGTACGATCGGAGCCGAAAGACAACGGCTACGCGCGACCCATGGACAGCATGGTAATCGTCGTGGACCTCTACAAAATGGAAGTGATCCGGATCGAGGAATACGGAATCGTGCCGCTGCCGCCCGAGCCGGGCAATTGGGCCCGCGAGTATATTCCCAACCTGCGGAAGGATCTCAAACCGGTGGAAATCGCGCAGCCGGAAGGCCCGAGCTTCAGCGTCCAAGGCAACCGGGTGGAGTGGCAGAAATGGAAGTTTCGCGTAGGATTCACCTCGCGCGAAGGCTTGGTGCTTCACACCATCAGCTACAACGACGATGGCGTGGAGCGTCCCGTGCTTAATCGCGCGTCAATCTGCGAGATGGTGGTGCCGTATGGCGATCCACGCGAGCAGTATTATCGCAAGAACGCGTTCGACATTGGCGAGTACGGGCTGGGCATGCTGGCTAATTCGCTGTCGCTCGGGTGCGATTGCCTGGGCGTCATTCATTATTTCGACTTTCCTCTGGTGGACAGCCATGGCAAGGTGACGCCGCTCAAGAACGCGGTGTGCCTGCATGAGGAAGACTTCGGCATACTTTGGAAGCACACGGATTGGCGCACCGGACAATCGGAAGTGCGAAGGTCGCGGCGTCTGTCGGTTTCTTTCATCGCCACGGTCGGAAATTATGAGTATGGATTTTATTGGTACCTCTACCAGGACGGATCCATTCAATGTGAGATCAAGCTGACCGGCATCATGAACACCACCGCGCTGGCGCCGGGCGAGAAGTCGCCGTACGGCATGGAAGTGGCGCCTCAATTAAATGCGCCATTTCATCAGCACATATTTGCGGCTCGGTTGGTGCCCAGCGTGGATGGCCCGAACAATTCGGTTTACGAGGTGAACAGCGTCGGCGTGCCGACAGGCGAGGGAAATCCCCACGGCAATGCGTTCCTGGCCCAAGAGACGCTGCTCGCGACCGAAAAAGAAGCGCAGCGCCGGGTGAATTCTCCGACTGCGCGTTTCTGGCGCGTAGTAAATCCGAGCAAGCAGAATCGACTCGGGCGGCCGGTAGGCTATCGTTTGGTTCCGGGCGAAAACTGTCCGCCCCTGGTGCAACCCGACGCTGCGGTAATGCGCCGCGCGGGGTTCACATTGAATCACCTCTGGGTGACGCCCTACGATCCCAAAGAGAGATTCGCGGCTGGAGAGTATCCGAATCAGCATCCGACCGGAGACGGTCTGCCGAACTGGACCAAGGCGAATCGAAAGGTCGACGATACCGAGATCACGGTGTGGTACGTCTTCGCCCACAATCACGTACCGCGTCCGGAGGATTGGCCGGTCATGCCCGTGGCGATGCTCGGATTCCAATTCCGCCCGGATGGATTCTTCGAACGCAGTCCCGCGATGGACGTGCCTCCACCGCCCCCGAAGGCGGCCTGCTGCCATTAATGATCAGACGTTATCGCCCCGTTCGGATCGAAGAGATAACATAGAAGCAGCTCCACATGCGTTTCCTGCTCTTCCTTTTGTGCGTTCCGACCTGCATGCCGGGGCAAGATCCATACGTTGTAGCAGGCGACCATTATCATCTTTTGTTCGAAAACAAGTGGGTGCGGGCGACGCGGGTCACTTACGGACCTCACGAGACCGCTCCCGTTCATGAGCACCCGCCGACACCAACGTCAATTTACATCTATGTAACGGATGGCGGCGAATTCCGCTTTAAGCACATGACCGGCTTCAAGGTCTCCGGGTACACCATCACCCGCCCGGCGGTGAAAGCGGGAGCGATCCGATTCGCGCATGCAGCGCCTGAAACCCACTCGGTCGAATATCTGGGCGACGCTCCCACCGAATACGTGAGGATTGAACTGCGCACCGACCCGGTCAACGTTCCGCTTCGGGATGTCAGGATCCCGCCGCGTGCGATGGACCCCGCCAAATCCGCGGTTGCGAATGAGTTCGAGAATGATCAAATCCGCATCCTGCGCGTCGTTTGCGCCGCTAGAGAAAAGTGTCCAGCGTCCGAGGACCCGGACGATCCTGCGATCGTGACGGTAATGAAGGGGCCGGATAAAGGCGCGGTTCGCTGGTCGCCGGCCAGGGAGAAAGGCCCTCTGGAAGAGGTCCGCGTGGAACTCAAGACCGAGCCGGTGGCGCCGCAGAAGTAGCCGGCCTTCGGATTCGATTGTTTCTCGCTTAGGCGATTATTGTCCCGTCAGTTTGATCCAGTGTTTTTTCGCGGCCGCGGCTGATACAAATGGTTGCCCGCTGGATACGGTGTCATGGCGAGCCGGCAGGACATTCCCTCTCCGGCAGGTTCGGGAAGATGCCATCTTTTCGCGGGGGCGTAAACGATATCGCCAGTCGACGCCACAAACGGGTCGAGCCCTTCGATGACGAACGATTGCTGGCCGCGCATAATGATCCAGATCTCGGCGAAATCGGTATGGTAGTGTCCCAGATCACCCGGAGTATGTTTCACATCGGCGGCGTAACCGCAGATAATATTGGCGTGCGCGCGATTTTTGCGAACGGCGAGATCGCCCCACGAGCGGCGTCCCTGATGCTCCTTCTGCAGTTCGTCGATATTGAAAAATATCCGGTCGGGCTTGCCGTCGTTGGGCACTTCGTCCGGATTGTTGCCGGTCGACAAAGTCACGGGAGTATATTCCATGCCCTTCTCCGGCTGCTCCGGCTTAGTTTCGTAAATGGTGGTTGTGTCCGGCAGCGTGACCTGAAAGCGAATGGCCGGCTCGGTTCCGATCACTTCCAGCGAATGGAGGTGCCGCTCGGGCGCGAGCACCAAGTCTCCCGGAGCGGCTTCAAAGGTCTTAAATGCTCCCGGAGGGTCTTCAATCTCGAATCGAATCCGGCCTTCCTGCACGACCCAGTATTCTGGCGCGTCGGAATGCAAATGACGCGGAACTTTCGTGCCGGGTGCAGCCGAAATCACTTCCGCCCGGTTATTTTTGTCGTAGACTACGAGCTCGCTCCAATTCGCTTGGCCCTTATGCTTCGCCTTCAAATCGGCCAGGCGCACCAGCGGTTTCATGGGGGCCACATATGGCATTGGCTGAATCGGCTTGGGGGCGTAGAAGATCTTCGTGTCGGTCTGTGCCGCCAATGTCGATACGGCCAGCAGTCCTAGGAAGCAAACAGCGTTCATCGTTGTACCTCGTCCATAATATGATGTCACGGCCGACGACCTGATGCTGCGAGCGAGTCAGTTGCGAATGAGGCTCGCCAGGCCGGCGCAGGTCTTCACGCCTTTCTCCGCCAGAATCTTGAGCGTCCGCTCCGGAAAAGAGAGGCTGTGCTCGAACGCTTTGCTGAACGATTGAATCACCTTGATCACATGGTTGGAGCCAAACTCAGCTTTGTGGTAGCCGGCCATGCCGATGAGAACAGTTTGAATGATCCCGTAGTGGACCATCATTCGCAGGCACTGATCGCGAATGGAGGTGGCAATGTGATGCACGCTCAGCCCGCGATTGCTCTCTTGCGGGCCCAGCGGAAACAACGTCCGGTGAACGTAATTCACCAGGTAATGCTCCAGCATGTGTTCATGCACGGCCATAAACGGCTGGTAGTACTGCGAGAAGGCTGACGCGTAATTCCGTCCGATGTCGTCCATGCTGGATTGCGCGGTCCACTCAATACCGTGCATGAATTCCTGATAGCAAGCGAGGAATCGCGCCGGCGTGAAGTCGGAACCGATACGGCCGACGATCAACTCCAGGATCAGCTCTAATTGGGCCACAGGTTGGGCATGGTGATTTGCCAGCGCCTGATCAAAGAGATTGCGCTGAGGGGCAGCGCGGTAGGCTTCCACGATTTCGAGGGTTTGGGAGTGCCGGCCCGCGGCGGCCATCTCATGCAGGTCATCGCAGAAAGAGCCCAGAATCACCAGACGTTTCCATAGAGGATACGCCCGGTATTGCAGTAGCCAAATAACGAGGGCGCGAATTTCATGGAAACGGCTATAGGGCTTGGTGGAACTTTCGTCGCTGGTCGTCAGCACCGACAGATGCCCGAGCCGAGGGTCGCGCGGCGGACCTTGCTGGTCGTCAAACTCCATTGGATTGGGATCGAGCAGCACCAAGCGAGCAGCTTCCGGGCAGGACAGATCAAGCGATCGCTCCAGAACATCGTCCACTACGTTCATGACGCGGGGATACGCCGAGCACATGATGGACAGGTACGGTTCACCCAGCTTCTTCTGAATGGCGCACAGGCCTTCAGAGAGAAACGGACAACCGGGTCCCGAGAGAGTGATTCGGGCATAATTGTCGTCGCTGTTGCTGGCGGCGCTGATGGTCACCAGATCGTGAAAACGAGGGCCTAATTCCGGATCATCGCAGCTCTGATAGGCTTCGTAGGTAGATTTATCGATGTGGACGATCCAACCGATGCAGCAGGTGTCCTCGCATTCGGCGCCGATGCAACGAAAGCCATGATAGGACCGCGGTTGGAGCCGTTTAACCGGCTTCAGCACTGATTGAGGATAACAGAAACGCTCATCTTAATCGCAGGATGGCTCCAGCAAGAGTCGCTCCGCCTCCAAGTAGAGTACAATTTCGGCGAGGTATAGCGATGCACGACACAAAACGATCCAGCCGCCGGCAACTGCTTCGGATGGGCGCCGCTTTGGGCGGTGGGCTTGCGGCAGCCCACCAGAAAGTACATGCCGATGATGGAACGGCGGGGCAACTGGGCATTCCGCTCGGCCCGTATGGGGAACGGTCGCCTTACGAGAAAGCGGTCCGCTGGAGACGAGACACCAAAACGCCGGAGACAGGCTCCAGCTTCACGCCTCTGGCGGACTCGGTCGGGACCATCACTCCTTCATCGCTGCACTACGAACGGCATCACGCCGGGATACCCACCATAGATCCGGCCCAGCATCGGCTGGTGATCCACGGAATGGTGGACCGCCCGCTCTCCCTAACCGTCGCCGAGATCAAGCGCCTGCCATCGGTGTCTCGAACGCTGGTTCTCGAATGCGGCGGCAACAGTGGATCCGAATGGGCGGCCAAGACAGCGCCCGATGTCCAGCGTGGCTATGGCTTGGTAAGTTGCAGCGAGTGGACCGGCGTCCCTTTGTCGCTGCTGCTCACCGAAGCCGGAGCCCAACACGGGGCATCCTGGGTGATCGCCGAAGGCGCGGATGCCTGCCGGATGGAGCGCAGCATCCCGATTGCGAAAGCGATGGACAACATCCTGCTTGCCTATGGACAAAACGGCGAAGCGCTTCGTCCGGCGCAAGGATATCCGCTGCGTCTGATCATTCCCGGCTGGGAAGGCAACGCAAATGTGAAATGGCTGCACAGTCTGAAGCTGACCGACCAGGCTTACATGGCGCGGGACGAAACCGCGAAGTACACCGACCTGATGCCGGACGGCACGGCGCGGATGTTTACGTATCAGATGGAGGCGAAGTCGGTGATCACGTTCCCCTCGGGAGGAGAGACGTTGCCGGGTCCGGGTCTGTATGAGTTGACCGGCCTGGCGTGGTCCGGACGCGGCAGGGTGGAGCAGGTCGATATTACCACCGACGGCGGGCGTAGTTGGGTGAAAGCGCAACTTCAAGAACCGCGCCTTCCCATCGCGTTTACGCGCTTTCGACTGCCCTGGCGCTTTGATGGCCGCGAAACTGTGATCGCATCGCGCGCTGTGGATGAAACCGGATATGTTCAACCCACTCGCGAGGCTCTCATTGCCGCGCGCGGTATCAATTCGGCTTACCACTTCAACGGGATCAAGTTCTGGAAAATTCAAGCCGACGGGGTGGTCACCAATGTGGAAGCCTAGCGTATTAGTGCTGGTGGGCGCGGCAGCGCTGGCCGCGCAGTCGCCGAAATACGGAGTCGGACGTCCGCCGACGGAGGATCAGATTCGAGGCTTGGGCACGGCGATTGCGCCCGACGGTACGGGATTGCCCGAAGGCTCGGGAACCGCCGCGGCAGGCCGCGAGATTTTCGTGGCGCGGTGTTCCAAATGCCACGGAGAAAAAGCGGATGGTGGAGTGGGGCCGGCGCTAGTGGGTGGACAAGGCACGCTCGCGACGGCCAAGCCTCTCAAAACCGTGGGGAGTTATTGGCCCTATGCGACAACAGTGTGGGACTACATCAATCGCGCAATGCCTTTCGATCAGCCGGGCTTGCTGAAGCCGCCGGAAGTATACGCGCTAGTAGCCTACATTTTAAATCTCAATGGCATTATCGGGAACGATCAGGTGATGAACGCCAAAAGCCTGCCGAAGGTAAAGATGCCGAACCGCAACGGCTTCGTCGCGGATCCGCGGCCGGATGTAGGAAAAAAGACGAAGAGTCAGTAGACCGAGGACCGCAGGGGCCGCGCTGAGTTTCGTCTCCGGAGCGAGAACAATGAACTTGAATTCCAATACAGTCTTCATCACCGGGGGAGGGTCCGGGATCGGCAAAGGCCTGGCCGAGGCGTTCCACAAACTCGGAAACCAGGTGATCATCAGTGGCCGCCGGGAGCAAGCGCTAAAGAAGATCTGCGGCGCCTATCCGGGAATGCGCTATTACGTGCTGGATGTGACGGATCTCCGTTCCATACGGACTGTGGCCCAGAAGGTCATGACGGACTTCCCAAAACTCAACTGCGTATTCAACAATGCGGGCGTACAGAGGTATGTCGATTTTTCGAGCGGCCAACCGATCGACGACGCGGCGCTGCTCTCCGAGCTGAATACCAATGTTCTCGGCTTGATCCGGGTCAGCGCGGAATTTATCCCGCACTTACGGAAGCAAGCTGATGCAACTCTTGTAAATGTTTCGTCTGGATTGGCTTTCGTTCCGCTGGCTCGCTTTCCAGTATATTGCGCAACTAAAGCCGCAGTGCACTCGTTCACTGTTTCGCTGCGCCAGCAGCTAAAAGATTCCAGCGTGAAAGTGCTGGAGCTGATCCCTCCTTATGTCGACACCGAACTGGGAGGGAGCTCGAAAGTACAGCCCAGCGGCGGTCCTGCTCCCATGCCGCTCGACGAGTTCATCAGCGAAACCATGCAGGAACTCGCGCGCGACTCGGACGAGGTAGCTATCGGCGGCGCAAAGAATCTGGTAACCGCCACCGTGCCCGATTCGTTTAAGAAAGCCTTTGCCGGCATGAACCGGTGAGCCCCGTCTCGGTCCTTTGGCGGAATTCACGCAGTATTCGCGCTGCCCCGCAACGCCTCGATGACTGCTGGAAGCGATGACAAACGGGCGCCAAACGCGGTGGCCGGCTCGTCGTAGCCTTTCAACTTCACGGAGCATTTCTGGAATAAAGCGGCAGCATCAATGGAATCCGCGAGAAATTCGTACGTTTCCTGGCCCAGCGCGAGATCGAAGGGGAGCTCCTTGGTCGCCGATTCCAGGCGGAACGCTTTGTTGACCACATCGCCCAAAGCCGTGTAATCCGAGTTTCCAATGCTCCCTACGTTTCCGACCATCGCACCGCCGCTGTTAATTCCAGCGCCGATCCGAATCGGTTCGGGGAGTGAAAATTGCTTCTGCATGCCGCTCGCTATCTCATACAGCCGTGACAATCCCTCAAAAATCGAGGCGAGCTCGTGCGACCCCGGAGCACGTTTCTTGTGCCGCCAGACTGCCATCACGGCATCGCCGATATATTTCTGGCCCCAAGCGCCGCGCTCCTGAAGTTCCCGCCCGCCCAACCGAAACAGAGTACCGGTAACTTCCGATAACTTCGACGCTTCCAAGCGCCGCGCCAAACCGGTGAAGTCGCGGATATCGACTACCAGCACGGTGATAAGCGAGGGCGCAAACATGACGTTCGTGGCTGGCTCGCTATCGAACCTCCTGGCCGTCGGAAGTTCCGCCGCGGACTCCTGATGGAAGGTAAATTGATAGCTGCCGATCTGGATCTGATCGCCTGGCCGAAGAATCACGGGGGCCGCGGCGCGCGCATCGTTTACGAAAGTCCCGTTCCTGCTGCCGCAATCCGTGATATAAAACAGACCCTGCTCGGAACCCTGCAACATGGCGTGATTGCGGGAGACGCCGTCATCGTTCAGCACCACGTTATTGGTTTCGCTGCGGCCGATTCGAAGGATCCGGTCTGCCTCCACAGGGAACTGCCGGACTTGTCCATCAATCTGGACTTCAAGATAAGCTGGCGGAACATCGCTCATTTGGTTTAACGTTTAAGTGCCAAGATATTGACAGCACTCGCGGGAGGTCACTCCGGAATTTCGGGACGAGCCTGTCTATTGGCCGCCGGCTTACTTTTCGTTCATTCCCTCGCGCGTGGCTCTTCATCAGAATAGCAAAACAGGCCTGGCGATCGACTCAGGCGCTCTGAGAAATTCCTTAGCGTTTGAGAAGTTTTTATGATCCAGTCGAATAGGTTACTGGAGAGCGATTGTAACCGGGGCGCTAGCCTGTCCCGCGCTCGTGAGCACTAGCGGCACATCGCTCGCTGGAGTAATTCCAGTCGGCACAATCGCGTTCACCTGATATAGTCCAGCGTATCCCGGCGCCAGCCCGGCGAACAATAACTGGGCGCTTTGGCCCCCGATCGTCACCGTCACCGGATTCACCGTGTACGATAACTGGGTTAACGACGCGGCGCTACCGGCCATTACTGGCGGATTGACGGCTCCCAATCCGGCGCAATAGATGACGATAGCGTCGCCCGCGCTCGCCGGGCTGGCCGCACTCACCACAAATTGGCTTCCATCCGGCAGTACGTCCACTATGATGCCTGCGCCCCCGCCGCTCAAATCAGCTGTAAATACCGCCGGCTGCGCCGCTGCGATAATCACGGGCTCGGGCATGGAATAGGCCGGCCCGTTGATGACCACTAACTGCTGAGTCGCATTAGGCGTCACATCGTAAGGGATGATCGCGTTGATCTGACCGTCGGCGGCAAACTGCAAAGGCAGCGCTTCCCCCGCCAGCAGCGCTTGAGTCGCGCCAAGCTGCGTCGCCAGCGGCAAAGTTGGCGATTGATTCAGCCCGCTGCTCAAATTCGATCCAAAGATTGAGACGAAGCCGCCGGGCGCGAGCGGCTGATTTGCGACATAACTGGCTGCGCTAACCGCCCCGCCGGCCGAGATAACCGGCGTCGAGGGGTTAGACGCTAATGCGCCACCGATAGACGCCGTACCGGATATGGACGGCGTAGTTTCCTGCGCGTTGGCTGTGATGGTTACCTGCGTGGCCGACGCACGCGGCTCCCAGGTTGCACTCCAGCGCCCGTCCTCGAGCGACGCAAGCGATAGCAGCGGATCGCCGGACGAGAAGGATGCGACTACTGTGCCCGCAGTCAGGAAATTTCCACAATCGTCGACTACCGCAACTTCTATGTTGGTCGGCCAGGCTGCCACGGTAGTGAAGCTTTGCCCGAGTTGCGTAAAGACCGGCACTAGCTTGGTAGGCGTGCAGCCGGCGGTAAGCCGAGGTGCATTCCGCGACTCGATTCCGGCAGTCGAGCCAGCGGGAACCACGACTAGCACAACAGCGATTTGCTGGGTAGAATTGTCCGAAAAAACTAACGTGATCTGCCCGAAATATACCCCTGCCGCCAGACCGGAGATCGCCGGCTGCACCGTCAATTGAACCGGACTTGCAGAGTTCACCGAACCGCTGTTCGGCTGGACGGTAAACCAATTACTGCCTTGCGCAAAGGATAGCGAAGTGGAGAACGTCAGAGAGGTAGTGGACGGGTTCGTTATCGTTATGGTTTGCGCCGCTGGGTTCGTGCTTCCCGCGTGTCCAACGAAAATCAAGCCCGTCTTTGAGACGAATGCGCCCAGATCTTCGCCGCTTCCGGCGACATTCAGCACCACCGTCGCGGTCTGCGGCGAATTATCCACGCCTGGCGAGGAAATCTGAATTTGCCCATAGTAATCGCCTTCCGCCAACCCGGCAGGATTTACACTTACCGTCAGGAGCGCCGGCGTCGTCGAATTGGCGGCGCCAGAAGAGGGCGATATCGATAACCACCCGGCACCGCCGGAAAGTGTGGAGGCTGAGGCGCTGAAGTTGAGACTACCCGCGCCGCCATTCAGAACTTCGATAGTTTGCGATGCCGGCGTTCCGCCCCCTACCTCGGTTTGGAAGCGGAGTCCGGTCTGCGTAACTTCAATTTGCTGTTGCGCGCTGCTCACCGTCGCCGTGACCGCGACCGTCGAGGTTTGGCCGGCGGGTGAAAGCACGATCGAAACCGTACCTGTGTAGGTACCGGGAGGCAAGCCATTCGGATTAACCGTCACCGTTACCGAACTACTGGTAAAAGGCGCTATGGATCCGCCTCCTGACGCGCTCAGCCATCCGCTTATGCCTGAATTCGCGCAGGCGCTAACGGTGGCTGTCTGAGGTTGCTGGCCGCGATTTGAAATCAGGATCGATTGCGTTACGGGCGCGCTGGATCCTTGCGCCAACGGAAAGCTCAATGCCGCGGGACTGACAGATAGTGCCGGGCCGGTTGAGCCAAGGACTATCAATGACAATGGAAATTGAGTAATTGGGAAGTCAATAGTTTGACCCTCGACGACTCCCTGCAGTGTCAAAACCGCCGTAAAAGCATAAGTGCCTGCTGTTGTTGGCGTTCCGCTAGAACGATAAAAATCCGGCTGTGATTCCTGGCGGCAATCCCGACGCCACTGTAAGCGACAACGTCAATTGCCCTTGAGTTTGCTGGAGAGCAGTCTGAATCATACTGATCTCACTTGCGGAAAAGAGGCCAGCCGTGTATGGGACCCCAACCGTGGCGTTCGGAAGGGTAAAGATTTGCGCACTAAGAGTAGCGCAGGCGGAGAGCAACCAACACAAATTTGCGACCCACTTCCACATTTAGCGCCATGTTAACACTATTAGTCTCTGCCAACCCGTAGTATCTGCCAACCCGGTCGGCGCGGCCAACCCGGCATTGCCGCTTATCCCAGCGGGCGCTGCGAAAACTCGATGCCGCATTCGTTGAGGAACTTTTTGGGGTTCTCGCCGCCTACCATGACGAAAATGAAGTCGTTGTCGATCTCTTCGGTTCCGGCGACCGTCTTGACCATAACCGAACGCTCGCGAATTTCCACCACGGCGGAGTTGAAAAACGCCGTCACGCGGCCCTCATCCATGGCTTTCTTGACCTTCTTTTGATTACGCGGCTTGGCTTGAGCAAAAGCATCGGTGCGATGCACCAGCCATACCCGGTTTTCGAGGTCCGCCCGCGCCAGGCCGCAGGCCGCTTCAATTCCGCTGTCGCCTCCGCCTACGATGCAGATGGCCTTGCCACGATACGCGTCCGCGTCGAGCAGATTATAGGCGACTTTCGACGAATCCTCTCCCGGCACTCCCAACTTGCGCGGGCTGCCGCGTTTGCCGATGGCCAGGACTACGGACGCACCTTGATATTCGCCCTTGGTCGAGTGCACCACGAAGTGGCCGGGATTCTGAACCACGCGCAATACTTTTTCCTCTTCCTGGATCGCTAAGCCGGTGGATGCAATAATCTGTTGCCACCGCTCCAGCAGCGATTCTTTGGACGTATCTTCCATCCACAGCGGCCCGTAAAGCGGGATCATAACCGGTTCGGCCATGACAAACTTCTGGCGGGGATAGTTCCGAATGGTGTTGGCCTGAGTGCCTTGTTCCAGCACCAGCACTTTCAGCCCTTCTTTCATTGCGGCTAACGCAGCGCTGGTGCCGGCCGGTCCTGCTCCCACAACGATCACGTCGAACGGCATCCCCGGCGTAGGCAGGTTCTTCAAGATCGATTCCACAACCTGCTTTCCTTGGTTGATGGCCACCTTGATCAGGGCCTTACCGGTCACCTCTCCGGCCAGGTACACGCGCGGCACATTGGTCTCCAGGTTCGTATCGTAAATGGGCAGTTCCACGGTTTGCATGGCGCCCCCGGCCACCAGCACAATGGCCTCGGTGGGACATTCCGCCGCGCAGGCCGCGAAACCAGTGCAATCTCCCAGACGAGCTGCGATGGCCTTCTCATTTACGATCTCCAGCACGTTGAAAGGGCACACGTGCGCGCATGTCCCGCAACCCACGCAAAGATCCAAATCGATCCTGGGGCGAAGATTGCCGCCGGGCGCTTGGTTATCAGTCGCTTTTGGCTCGGTTACTTCGGGCGTGCCCACGCCAGATACCAATGCCGCTGGAGCAACCGCGGGAGTAGTTCGAAGTCTCTTCTCCGCCTCAGCCTTGAATCGCCGATGGTTGACCCGTAGACCTCCCGCCACCGCGGCGAAGAAGAAGAGGGGAACTCCGATCAGGGCGCCGGCGAAAACGACCAGCCCGCTGGGACCGGCTCCAGCCGTGTTTGCGGCTGGCACGGGCGAATCCGGGAAACGAAGCACGGTGAGAATCGCCGATTTTTCCGACGGGTGTTCCAAATGACAGCTATAGCAGCGCTGCCGGAGCGTCGCTTCCGGTCCGAAACCGTGGCAGCCGAGGCACCGCATGCGCATGGCTTTCAGCTCATTGGTGCGCATGGCGGGCTGGTCCGGTTTGGCTTCCAACAGCATCGGATCCCCTCCGGTATGACAAGCCGCGCAGGCCGCGGTTAAATTGGCGTGCTTGTCGTGCAGCGCGTCACCGGCTACAAAATGCGCCGCAAAGGCCACCGCTTTGGGCGCCACCAGCCCCGGCTGCGGAGGCGGTTGCCCGGCCAGCAGACGCTTTTCGGCCGAGTGAACGGTTACATGGCAACCCGAGGCTTGACATCCACCGCCGACGTCGCGCGCGACATCGAACTTCGAGCCCCGGTGTTCAGAATGACAATCCGCGCAGCCGACCTTTTGCCCCTGGTGGATTGCAATGGCTTTTTGATCCGCATGGCAGGCCTGACAACTCGTGTCCGTCACCCGCGCGAAACTCGAGTGACACGATTCGCAGCCGAACGCCGCATGGGCTGCCGATAATGGTCCGGGACTATATGCCGAATTCCATTTCGCGGCGAACGCAACCGCGGCCCAGCCTAAAACAGCCAGGAGACCGACCAGAAGCATTCTCGACCGGAACCGATTGGGCAGAATGTCGGAGGTAGGCACCCAAATCGGGGCCTTGGCACGCATCCAATGAGGGAGAGCTGAAATCGACGCGGAGGGCTTGGCTTGGCCGCCTTCGACGTGCGGGGGGGGAACCACCACTTCACGATAATTTCCGGGCAGATTCTCCGGCGCCGGCTGCAATTCCGGAGCGCAATCCTGAATTTCCAACGTACACATCTCATCAGTGAGCGAAATCGAAATCTCGAAGGGACGTATAGTCACCTGGTCGCCATGGTGGAGTTGCTGCTGCACCACGCGCTGGCCGTTCACATAGACGCCCGCGCCGCTGGATTCGTCGGTAATCCAAACCCCGTCCGGCCGATGCTCGAGTTCAGCGTGCACGGCGGCCACCGCCGGATCGTTCAACTGAATGGGACAGAGGCTCTTCCGGCCTATCAGCACGATCTCCTGCTCGATAACCTGCGCCGCGCCCTCCCCACCTTTTCGTTCGGCGACGAATCGGAAGGGCAGCTGGGCGTTTCCGGCCATCTCCCGCACTTGGATACGGATAGGACCTACGACGATATCGAACCCCGGGCAAAGTGTGACCGCTTCGGCGCGGACGCCGTTGACGAAGGTCCCATTGGTCGATTTGTTGTCGACCAGGACGTAGTCCGCGCCACGCCGCTCGATCGAAAAATGAACGCGGCTGATATCTTCGCCCTGCAGCACGAAGTCGCAACTGGCCTGCCGTCCGAACCAGGCTTTATCAAAGGTCAAACGGATGGCCTGGCCTCGTTGTGCGCCCTCGATGAAGATCAGTTCGAGCATCTAAAGGTTCAATAATACAACGCGGTGAAAATATGCACCGCCGCGAGTCCGAACATGGTTCCCGTACTGACGATGTGGAACGTAAGCCAACCGCGTAGCACGCGCTGCAGAAGCAATTCCGCATTCATCTTGTTGACCCGAAGAGCGTATTCGGCGGCACGCTGGAAACCGCGATGCTCCTGCGGCCGCAAGCGCGCCAGGGCGACGGCTTGTTCTTTCTGGAAGCCCGGCAGCTCCTGTGCGAGCATCGACCTCCGCCGGTAGAAGCGAAACATGCGCCCCCACGACGCTGTTTCCTTCATCAAATGTTGTTCCACCAGCGCGCGGAAATCGGCCGAGCCGCCGCTGGCCAGTTCGAACATGCCTTGCAGGCATTGGGCGCGCGCTGCAAGAAGGTCTTCGAGAAGAGCCGGGGTTTCTTCGATGTCGGTCAGCAGCGGCGGCAAGTTGCGGGCCAGCCACCAGCCCATCAGCCCGCTAACCACGGTGAGGGAGAAAAAAACCAGCAGCCATGCCAAAAGTGGGCCGCCCGCGCGAAATCCGGAGTGATAAAAGATGGCGAACGCCGCGATGATGCCTAGATAGATGTGGGCCCTTAACCACGCGGACATCCTTCCTACACCCTGGTAAGCCAAGCGTTTGCGGATGCTGAGCGCGGCGGCTGCTAGCGCCAGCGAGGTTCCAATCCAGCCCAGGCCGAGCACCAGCCGGTGATAGCCATTTGCCGACGGCTGCTGGTGCGCCGAGAAGTACCACCAGGAAAGCCCAGCCACCGACACGACCGCGAAAACCTGCCAGGCCCGCTCCGCGCGTTTCGGCCGGATTCCGCTGGTGGACACACGCGCGCCGGGCGCTACGCTTCTGGCGGCGTTCATCCAACGCCTCGAACTTCGTGCAAGTAGGCGCCTGCATCCATACGCTCGATAGCGCCGTACGGGCAGTTATGCACGCACCCGTGATTGTAGTTGTAATCCTGGCAGAGGTCGCATTTCACTGCCACGCGCCGTACCACCGCCTTCTGATTGTTGGTTTCGATCTCGTGCATCATCGGCTCGTTTTCGGGAGTCTTCCAGAATTTCAGATAGCCGCCGATAATGGGAGCGCCGGTGCGCTGCTTGGCCAGTTCCTCCTGGCTGCGCACGTCGGCCATCGAGATGTTGCCGTAGGGGCAGCGCCGCGCGCAGTTGCCACAACCGATGCACGATTCCTGGATAATCACTTCGCCATTCACGTCGCGAGTGATGGCCCCTGTGGGACACCCGATCATGCATTCCGGGTCCAGGCAATGCATGCACGAGGTTGTAACCAGCAGCGGTTCAAGGATGGTCAGTGTTTGCGGCACCGGCGCCTCGAACAGCATCCCATGCCGCGTTAGCCGCGAAATGCCATCGTGTAGCTCGGCGCAAGCCTTGACGCAGTTGCCGCAACGCGTGCACATGTCGCGGTGGATCACCAGCGCGGAAGTTGCTTTCACCAGGCCGCGCTCCAGCGCCTCGCCGATGAATCCCAGCGGAGAGGCTTGGCCGGAAGACTTTTCCGCCAGACGTCTCTGTTCTTCTTGCGCCATATGGTCCGCGAATTTCCGGTCCCGGTTCACCAGCGCGAAGAAGTCCTCCTTCATCACCTGGATCACTTCCACCTTTCCCATGGCGATGATGGTGGCGTTGCGGCGCTTGGCGCTGAGCAAGGCGGTCTCGCCGAAATAAGACCCATCCTTGAGGTATGCCACGGTTCGCTGCTCGCCACCCGTCATGGCCTTCACCACCCGCACGTAGCCTTCGCGAATCAGATAGAAACTGTCGGCATCGTCTCCTTCGCGGACGATCACTTCATCCTTGGAGAAAATCCGGAGCCTGACCTGTTTTACCAGTTCCCGAACGATGCCCGTGTCGAGATCCGCGAAGTCCGGAATCGTTCGCAGATGATTGCCCAGACCCCGCTCAATGTAGGTCTGGTCCATCGTGTTGCGGAACGGTCCGGGCTTCTTCATCCACGGCTCGAATGCCCGCCTGGGGATCTCGATGACCTGACAAGGTTCCAGCGCGGCGACGGTGGCATTCCTGGGCAGACCGCTGATTAGCGTCATTTCGCCAAAAAAGCTGCCTTGACCGAGAGTGGCTAGGCGCTGGGCTTCCGGCCCCAGGGTTACGCTCACTGTGCCATGCGTCAGGACAAAAAAAGTATTTCCGAAACTACCCTCCGTTGTGATTCGGTCGCCGGACGCGTATTGGCGCAGGACGCATTCGGCGCCGCCTTCGAAAGGAGCTTTGCCCAGCCACTCGGTCAGTTCGTCCGGATCCTTGCCCTTGAACAGGTCCATGGACCGCAATACTCCGAGAATTTCCGGCGTCACCTCCTGCTCATTCATTCATTGCGTCCTCGTTGTTGGCACGTAGGACATCATTCTAGCGCAGCATCACTCGACTGCGATGGTCACCGCCGGACCAGCCTGCCCCGCCACGCTTATCACCACCGGCACCTGGCTTCCGGGCGTGATACCTGATGGCACGATGGCATCGATCTGATAGAGCGCCACTGACCCTGGCGAGAGGCCCGAGAAAATCACTTGGGCGGCCGTTCCACCGATGGTCACGGTAGGAGTAACCAGTGTGTTGGCGGGCGGCGAAGGCGCGGCGGCGCCGTCGGGCACTGGCTGATCCACCGCGCCCAAGCCGGTGCAGAAGATAGCGATCGTGTCGCCCGCGGTCACGGGCGTAGCGGGTTGGGCGACGGCATATGAGACTGCATTCACGATGGCGCCCTGATTGGGCGGATCGCCGGGCACGGCGTATTCGAAGACCGCGGGCTCGGTTGGCCCGACGTCCACCGAAATTGGAACCGAGAGAGTATTGCCCCGCTGCACTACGATCTGTTGATTGGTGTCGGCATTAATTCCAGCCGAAACCACAGCGTTGATCTGGCCGTTGGATGCAAAATACAAAGGCAGCGCATTGCCCGCCATCAATACCGTGGCGCCCGCGAGCGTTGTGCCCAGAGGCACCACACTGGCCGAAGCGGTGCCATTCGCCAGATTCTGGCCATAAAGAGAAATGATGGACCCGGGCGCGAGCGGAGTAGTCGCGGCAGCGCCCGCGGCGATCACCGCCGCGCTCAGCGCCGGGCCCTGTGACGAATTCCCCAGCCCGCCCGTCACCTGGCGGCTACCCGTCAGGTTGCGCACCGGATCGCTCGCGGTCACTGTCAGCGTAACCGGGCCGGCGCTGTTTCCCGACATCCAGGTGGCCTGCCAGAAGCCGCCGCCCGCCAGCGAACGCAGGCTGATCGGTGGATCGCCGTTAGAGAAGGAGACGCCCACATTACCGGTATCCAGAGTATTGCCACAATCGTCCAGGACATCCGCTTCCAACGCCACTGGCCACGCCGCGGGCACCCCGAAGGATTGGCCCAAGGTGGTGATTATCGGAACGAGCTGCGTTGGCGTACAACTAGTCGCCTCTTGTGCAGCTTGGTAAAAGGCCGCCGGTGCCCCTGGCGTCGGAGGCGGTGGAGTAACGATGGTGCGCATACCCACGCGGCGAATGAACCCGTCCGAAAATTGCAGCGTCAGCTCGGCGTCATAAACGCCAGTAGTGAGATTACTGGTAAGCGGCTGCACCACCACGCGAGAGGGTTCGGTGAGCATGAGTTCCGCGTGTGACGGGACGACTTTGAACTGATCCCGGCGATCGGAAGCGACGACACTAGAAAGATACGTCTGCGGCGTGGCGGAAATGTTATAGACGTGCAGATTCATCGAGCCGGGAGGCGGCGCCCCTTGAACCGTCGTAATCACGATGTCGCTAGGCTCGATCAACGGACCCGGATCCTGCCCCGCTGCCAATACCCTTAGCGCGATGGTCGCCATCTGCGGCGTATTCGCGGCGCCGGGGGCATCAACGCGCACCGATCCATAGTAGAGGCCGGGAGCGAGACCGGCCTGATTCACCGCGACCGTGACGGTGGTAGAAGGAGAACCGCTGGCGGCCGCGCCTGACGCTGGAGTCGCCGATAGCCACTGCTGGCCGCCCGCCAGCGTATTGGCCGAAACATTGAAACTCATTGTTCCACGGCCAATATTCTTCACCGCAAAACTGCCCACCGGTACCACGCCGCCCTCGCTCACGGCCGTGAACGACAGTGCCGCGCGCGATAACTGAATGGCCTGATCGAGAGTACTCACCGTCAGCGTGACCAAAACGGCGCGGGTCTCACCGGTGGTGGAACTGGCGATCGTCACCGTTCCAGTGTAGGTTCCCGCTCCGAGCCCAGCGGGGTCGGCGGTTACGGCGATCTGCACCCGGGGCTGCGGCGTTGCCGAACCGGTGGAGGGGCTCGCGCTCAACCAAGCACCGCCCTGATTGGTCTGAGTTGTGACAGAAAATGCGAGTGTCCCGCTTCCAGAATTAGATATGCCCACCGATTGCGTAAGTGTTCCCGTAGGATTCTTCGGGAAAGTAAACGATAGGGCCGTCTTATCGACTGCCAGACTGGGAGGACTGCCGGGCGCTACCTGCAACGTGATCGCCACGGCGCTGGTCAGCTCAGCGGCCAGCGGCGACGAGATGGTGAGGGTAGCCTGATAGGTTCCTGCAGTTAGGTTCGACGGATCCACGCTGACGTTGATCAATTGAGGCGTGAAGCCCGCGGCCGCGTCCAACACCAGCCAATTCGCCCCCTGACTTTTGCTGATCGTGAAAGCCAGGCCGCTCACCGGACTAGACAACGTCAGTTTCTGGGGAGGCGTGGGGGCGCCGCCTGCGTTGGCGGAAAAACTCATTTGGCTTGGAGAAATGGAAATCGCCGGAGGAGCGGCCAGTATGGCGCGGATGTTATTTCCGGCGACGTCGGATATCAGGAGGTCGCCCGCGGAATCAAACAGAAGCCCTTGGGGAACGAAAAAACTGGCATTCAATGCGAGTCCGCCATCACCCGCATTGGCCTTAACGCCGTTTCCCGCGAAGGTGTTGATGATTCCGCCCGGTGAGACTACACGCACACGGCTGTTGAAGCCGTCGGCGATATACAAGTTGCCCGATTTATCGAGCGCCAGCCCGGTGCGCTCCAGAATCTGCATCCCGGCTTGAGTGGCTGGACCTCCGTCGCCGCTGAATCCGCCTTGGCCGTTTCCCGCGATGGTTTTCAAGACGCCGTCCGGCGTGATGTATCGTATGATCTCTTGGCCGAGCCCCGTCTGTGGCGACTCTTCGAAATAGAGGCCGCCCAATCCGTCCAGCAACAGCCCGGTCGGCGTGGTTAGAGGCGATCCCGCGGCGGCCGAGCCATCCGGAGTAAACCCACGCACTCCAGTTCCGGCGACGGTGTGGATCATGCCATCCACGGTCACCTCGCGGATACGGCTGGAAACGGGATCGGAGAAATACAAATTACCGGTCGGATCGCGCACCACGCTGCCGCCGTTTTGAATCTCGGCCTGCGACGCTTGACCACCATCGCCCGTGTCGCCTACGACGCCGGATTGATTGACCAGAACCGTGATGGCCCCGCCCGGCGCCACCTCGATTAAGCGATGTATGAGTAAAACGTACAAGTTTCCACTGGGATCTGAAGCGATTCCGTTGATGGTTTCCGTCTTGCCGATTGGGGAAAAGTTGGCTCCGCTGAGAACGGTGCTAATAACGCCGCTGGGAGAAATGCCGCGCACCCGGGCGTTCAGCAAATCGATAAAGTAGACTGTTCCGTCGGGCGTCTGTGTCATCGCTGTGGGCCCCTGAATCGAAGCGCTCAGTGCAGGCCCGCCATCCCCGCTGAAGCCGTAGGTTCCATTGCCGGCGACAACGTTCAGAACCCCTTGCGTGTTGATTTTGCATAGGTAGCCATCGCGGCTGTCGGCCACGTACAGGTTTCCCGCCGCGTCAAAGGCAATGTCGCTGTTATCGAAGAGGCCCTGCCCTGCCACATACGCGGTGCTGGCCGGCACGTTAGCCACGAAAGCCTCCGCAACAGTCCTGGTGATCAGGCTAGTGGTGAGGAAACTATTCGCGCTGCCGCCCGACAGCTTGAGTAACAACCCGGCGGACGCGCCAAATGCGTACACGGCGCCGCTCGAATCCACCGCCAAACCGCCTATTTGGGGAAGATTCAGGTTCAACGCCGCCACGCCATTCGCCGGATTCTGGGTTCCTCCACCCGCGATGGTTGAGATTATGCCCGTTGGAGTAATCCTTCGAATGCGCGGCGCTACATTCATTACATCGCCATCGGCCACGTAAAGATTCCCAAGAGCGTCGAAGGCTAAGCCCAGCGGCTGCGATAATTCCGCGGATGTTGCCTGACCGCCATCGCCCGAAAACCCTCCGGTGCCCGTGCCCGCGAATGTTGTGAGAGTGCCGCCGGGGGTCATCATCCGGATTCGGCTACCCTCCGAGAAATACAAATTACCAGCGCTGTCGAAAGCTAAACCGTTGACGATGCCGAGCGCCGCCTGGGTAGCCGGCATGGCTGTATTGGCCGAATTGGTTCCACCTCCCGCCACCGTGGTGATGATTCCTTGCGGTGAAACCACGCGTACGCGATGGCTGTCGCCGAAGTAGACATTGCCCTGCTGATCGAGCGCGATGCCACCCAGACTCAACTCCGGAAATATCAATCGAACGTACTGTTGGGGGCTGTCTGTAGCGGCGATCGCCGCCGATGTCGCCGGGCCCCCGTCTCCGGAATAACCAGCGATACCGTTTCCCGCAACTACCGACAGTATCCCATTGGGAGCGACGCGCAATACCAGGTGCTCCAACGGATCGGTAAAATAGACGTTCCCGGAGCCGTCGGTGGCCACTCCGTTGATGTAACCGATGGGTACGGTCGAAGCTAGTTGGCCGTCAGCATTGAAGCTGGAATCGATTCCGGCGATGGTCGTAATGACGTTCTGTCCAGCCAGTGGATGGAGGAGCAGGACGAGGAGAACGCCGGAGCATGCCCGAACCTTTAGCACGAGACCCCCTGTCACCTTACTCGATCGGAAGATTGGCCGCAAGCCGGAGCCTCAAACCGTTGGGCGTAGGTAGTGCTAGTAGTACCAGACCCAAATAGGGGCATTGACGTGCGGTGTAAGGATGCGTAAACTGGCAGTTAATCAATTGTCAGGCAAAAACATTCTCGCTCGAGCAGCGCTGTTATTTGCTGCTGCCGGAGCGACTTTTGGGCAAAACATTACGTCGCCTCCATACGTTCCGGCCGTGACCTATCAAACCACTAACCCCAACTATCCCTTGCCGAATCCCTTTTATTTCGAGGGGAGGATCGATTGGAACCTGCTCAAGATCACGACTCCTACCAACGCATGGGAGTTCGCCCAGCGCGGCATCCATGAGCAAGACGACCTCAGCGACACGGCTGACGCCATCGCCGATTATCAACAGTCGATCTCTCTAAACGGGCTTGCAAACGGAACCTGCCAGATTGTGACCTCGCCAATTCCTACTAGCGGCGTGCTGAATCCACCCCCGTGCATGTTCACGGTGCGGTTGCGCCTGGCTGGCTTATTACGGCAAAGTTCTCCCCAAGCGGCAATTGCGTTGTACCAGGAAGTCAGCATGATCGACCCTTTGCGCCTGGGCGTGCACGAAGCTATGGCCGAGACGTACGTAGGCATGGCTCAAGCCGAGACCAACCCCGCGAATTCGGCGGCCGACTATGCCCAAGCGATAACCGAATACCAATCGGAACTCGATTTGTCTCCCGTTACCGATTTCACTATCGGTCTCACCGGCGACTTGGCCAACAATGCGCACATCCACTGGGGATTGGCCGAGATCTATCGAACGCAAGGCAATTCCGCGCAGGAAGTGAGCGAGCTCGATCTTTATCTAAAGGCCACCATGTGGCACAGCGACACCTATCCCTGGCGCCTGACATTGGCTCAGGCCAGATTGACCGCGTTGGGAATTTCAGCCGATTACTCCAAAATTCCAACGGTAGTGAAAGAGAAGTACCACCCCGAAGCACTACCCGGAAAAAAGCGAACGGAAAAGGCTAAGCCGAACCCCTAGATCGGAGAAACCTCTTGACGAGGATTGCGGAAGACTGGGCACTTCTGAACGTGCAGGACGCCGCGGTTCTCGTGGCCTGCCCCGAAAAGGCGTGGCCTGAAGTCCGGCGTGGGCATTCATTTTCGGCGGGCAGATACTCGATCGGCTGGTTGTTTTTGGCACTGGCAGTGCCTTTCGCGGTTTTCGGTCAGGAAGCCAAAACTCCCGCTCCTAGCGTTGGCGACTTGTGGAACTCGTTACTCCCAGGGGGGCCGGCGCCCGCCACTCCAGACCCGGCCTTGAATCCGCCACAAGTAGGCGGGGATATAACGGCGGCAGGGAACTTTCTCAATCACTTCTTTTTTGAAGGCCGCACGGATTATTGGCGGTACGACACGTCGTTTACCGGTAACCCCACCGTGACGGGTATTCTCAACACCCCCAACACCGGCATAGAGAACACCAGCGGTTATCCATACCCTTCCATCTTTCAGCCCGACGCCAATCGCGTCGAAACCCTGCTCGATCTGGGCACGCGCGGGTGGGGATGGGACCGCCTGGACACCCACTTTACCCTTCGCCAGTATCAGGACCTGACGCCCGTGAACCCGGGGGCTCCGGCGGAGAACATTATCGAGACGTTCCCCGGTAACCGTACTTATCAGCTTTTGGAGGCATCCGTCGAGATACACGGCAAACCCGGGGATGGGTACTGGTCGGGATTTTCCGCGCAGCTAGGCAGGCTCAATGTTTATGGCGCGGAACTGGCTTCGCTGGACGGCGCTGCTCTGTCGTTGGATCGTCCCAATTTCGACATGACCATTTACGGCGGCCGGAGATTCACCGTTTTTAGCGATCCGGTGGAACGCGGCATGGGAGGGCTCAACTTCGACTGGAAGCTGAATCCCGACACTAGCATTGAATACGACGGTTTGTGGTACATGAAGGCCATTCATAGCCTGGCCGTGCGGAGGCGCTTAGCGGCTGCCTGGCTCTTGAGCGGTTATTTCCGGACGGTGGGTGGTTCGCCGGTAGATTTGAGCGCGCAAGTCATATACGCACCCTCCAGCGGAAAGACCACCTTGCGCGGCAGCTTTTTCGAAAAGCTGAGCAACAAAGACTTCTTCTACGACTACACGGAAAACGCTCAGAACTTCGACTCATATAATGCGGTGGCGCGCCTTTACATGGGACTGATTTCCCCCTACACCCAATTTGTGATCGACGCCCGCAGGACGCTGGCGCCGCGCTTGACTCTGGGCGGGTCGGTTTGGATTCGCCGCTTGAACAATGAGAACAACCAAGGCCCCTACGATACGTCTTTTCAAGACTATCGTGTCAATAGCCAAGTGTTTCCGCTGCGTAAGACCGAGCTGTTTTTTGAATATCACGAGCGCGATTCGGACCGGCTGAGTCCGTTAAACGCGACTACCTTGGACAATATCGCCTACTCGGGCGAGACCAGCGTCAAAGACATTTCCGCCGAAGTCCGTCGAAGCTTTGGAGAAGGCCGGTTCGGCTTGAACGGCGGCGTTTACTATCGGCGGGTGAGCCTGCAGGATCAGTTCTACTATCTCAACGGCTTGCATCAGAGCGGATGGCTCGCCGGGGCGTGGTGGAAGATGGACTCCCACAGCCGGCTTTTCGTCGACTACGATCTGGACAACGACTTTTTTCTGTTCACGCCTGACCTGAAGAATTCGCGTGCGTTGCACGCTGGAGTGGCTTGGAAATACTGAGCAAACCCATGACCTCGCATACACGGACGTGGCGTCAGTTCCTTCCGGCCTTGGCCGGCGCGCTTCTATTTACTTCCAGCGCTCTTGCTCAAGCCCCGCCGCCTAATAAGCAAGCGCCGGCCGCGAACAAGCCGGCGCAACCCGCGAAAAAGATCGTGGCGACCGGACCCGAAACCGGGCCTAACGGAGAAGTCTACGTCCACTCGTTGCATGCCGACAAACTGGGGAGCTTAGAGTGCTCTTTGTGCCACACCGCCGTCAAGGATGGTTCGGTCGAGCTGCAGCGCCCCGGCCACGATCAATGCATGGCCTGCCACCCCGACGACTTCGAGAACAATTATGCCAAGGCCCGGGCTTCTCTGTGCGGCGTCTGCCATACCTCCGCCACCACACGCAGCAAGACCGATTTACGGCCCTTCCCCCGTTATCGTGGGGAGCGGGCGATTCTATTCCAGTTTTCGCATTCCAGACATGTGGATAAGCAAGGCCGAAAGGATCCGGCGACGGGCTTTCGCGGGGACTGCACTTTCTGTCATAAATTCGACGCCCAAGGCATTTTCGCGAAGTTCCCGGGCCACACCGAGTGCACCGCCTGCCATTCCAAGCCGGGCGTGACTCCCCAGTTAACGCCCGCGCTCGACGCCCAAGGCTGTACCGGTTGTCACACACCCCAGGAAATTGAGAACCCGGGCTTTACGGAGAACCGCCGCTTAATCACTCAGACAGTGGTTTCCGGAAAATATGTGGATATCAAGTTTTCCCACATCGCGCATTTCGCGGCGAAAGAGAAGTTCGACATCGATTGCACCACCTGCCATTACGCTATTCCTACGAGCACCAGCCTTTCGAATCTGACTCTGCCGAACATGGTGGATTGCGTGCAATGCCACGATACTTCGAAGAGCATTCCCGCCGACTACCGGATGTCGAACTGCAAAGTCTGTCACGCCGACAGCGTGGCCGGTTTATTCACACCGGTGAGCCATACCCGCAACGTGAAGCCCGCCAGCCACACCGAAAGTTTCCGCATCCATCATGATCAGGATGCCTCGGCCGCGGACACGAAGTGTTTCGTGTGCCACCAGAACGTCTCGCCGACTGTCGAAGCCCGCAACCAGTGCAATGCTTGCCATGTGGCGATGAAGCCGGTTTCGCACACGGCGCGATGGAAGGACGACCTGCACGGAAAATATGCCGCTATCGATCGGACCACTTGCTCAACGTGCCATCAAGCCGATTACTGCATACGCTGTCACAACGAACTGCCCAGGAGTCATACGCCGCTGCCGGTTTTCGCTGGAGGCGGTCATGCCGCGCTAGCAATGCTCGACACGCGCTCCTGCCTGACGTGCCATACTTTCCAGAATACGTGCGCCCAATGTCACACGGGAGCGCTTACTCCCCAGTCGACGACGGGTAAAGCCAAGCTCCCGGTTAGATGAAGTAAAATGGAGAAACAACGCTTCGAAATTAATCCAGTGAGGAGTGCAGTGCTCGCGCGCGGTATTTTTTGTCTGTTGCTTCTGGCGGGAGCTTTGTCAGCCCAGACACCCACCGGCAATCCGAACGGAGTGGCCTTTCAGTACCAGCCGCTGACAGACGCGTCGGGCGAATGCAAGGCCTGCCATCCGCGGCAGTATTTCGAGATGAAACAGGCCGTCCATTTTGGCTACCGGAATGTCAGCCCGTTATTCAACGGCCTGGAAGTGGCCAGCAATTTTTTTACCGGCGGATTGGTCCGGCCAGTCTATGGCGACAGCAGCAAAACGCTCTCTAGTGGCGCACCGTTGAACACGAACATGTTCACCACGCCGGTGTTCACCGATCCTCTGCAGGCTGATGCCGGCTTCTGTTATACCTGCCATCAGGCTCTCATGGAGCGAAAGGGCGAAGATCCAACCCAGCGGGCCGTACCGGAAATCGCCACCGGCAGCGCCTTCAGGCCCGACTTGCTGCGGCCGCTGCGCGACTACAATATTCTGGACGTCAACGGCAATCAGGTTCTGCCTCTCACGCCCGGCGGCCCGCTCCCCACGGATGCGGCTACCTGTGGGGCGGTAAACGGCTGTGGCGGAGACCCGCTCTCCACCACCGGCATTACCTGCGACTCGTGCCATGACGTCGCCGGACCGGACTTGAACCGCAGTTTCCAGCACGATGGCTTCGGCAATATGAGCATGTTGCTGAACAACACCATTGAGAAGGTGGGGCAGTTTTCATTCGCGGTGCAAGTCAATGAATCGTTTCACGTCGCCAGTAACGATCCGAACAAGATCAACTATCTGAACAATTCCGCGTTCTGCAACGCCTGCCACGACGTGCGAATTCCGCGCGCGTTGCCGGGCGACCTTCAGCATAAAGAGGCCAATATCAATCCGGGCGGAAGCGCCGTCAGTTACTTCCGGCTCGAAAATCTGAGCACCGAGTGGCAAACCGGCCCTTTCAGCGGCACGAATAATCCATTCGGCAAAGTGATCATTTGCCATGATTGCCACACGTCGCTATTCCCGTACAACGCCACAACCACATATCAAGTGGGAGATATGAACGTGACTGTGGCCGCGCCAGGCGTGTTTCCGACCAACTACGCCGCCGTGCCGCAGATACCCTTTACTTGCGAAAATACTTTGGGCCAACCGCTGGGCGTTTTTTGCGATCCTCCGTCAGTGGGCACCGTCGGGTCTTTCGATAATATCGGCCTGACCACCGACATTCAGTCTGCCACTGCGAATCAGTTTCCACTTCAGAAGCGCCAGGTATCGAGTCACTACTTCACAGGCGTTGACGTGCCGATCATGTCCTGGCTGGAACTAACCAATCGCCTCGGACCCGATTTTTCCGATCCCATCACGGGCTCTACCGGCATCAATCCCGACGGCACCCCGGGGGGCACTGCGGTCGATCCGAACGGTATTATCTGCACCTTAGACCAGCCCTGCTTGAACGAATATGGACAGCCCCGGTCGTTAGAGCTACGGCGCCAGGCACTGTTGAAAAACGCGGTCCGGATCAGTCTGGCGCAAACGGATGCGTCGGCCACAATCGGCGGAACTTTCACTGTACGCGCTGAAGCCGTCGCGCTAACCGGCCACCGTTTTCCGGCGGGCCTTTCGCAGGAACGGACTACCTACATCCAACTGAATGTGACGGACGACAACGGCTTCCTCGTATATCAGTCGGGATACGTGGTCGACAAGCCGCATCCGCAGACGGGCGAGAATGCTCCTGACGGTAACACCGACGACGAAGACCTGGAGCACGTCCACATTGTGGCCGATCCAGGACACCACACGGACGTCTATCAGCCGGGTCCGGCGACCAACGGCCATACCAACCAGGTGATCGAGGACGGCCCGGACAATGGACCGGAACAGCGCCTCTTCTTTGGCGCGGACGAGGGTCTGGTTCTGTTCCGCAACGAACTGCAAAAAATATTCTTGCCCGGCGAGGCCGTTGGCAGAGTGGATGCGAACGGAAATCCGATCATCGCGCAAACCGCGCACCTGGAAGAGACGTTAAGCGCCGATCTAAATAACACGGTGGATAACTATCGTTCTTTGCAGCCTCTCAATCCCAGGACTTTCCGCTACAACATCACGCTGCCAACCCAGCAGGAACTGACTGAGATGGGCGTAACGCTGCAAGGGCCGCTCCACGTGCATGCCCAGATCAACTATGAGCATTTTCCGCCTATGTTCGTGCGCTTCGTTGCCCGCACGACCAGCGCCGAAGGGCCCTCGGGCCACGACATGAACCTGGTGAACGAGCAGATGCTCGACACGTACCTGGAGAACATCAAAGACATCGCTTCGGATGACTTTACCGTGCAAATCCAGCAATAAAGGCCGGTTTATTGCTGGAGGTTCACGGCGGTGTCACGCGTTCCCTAGCTACGCGCAAGGGACACCAGCGGAATTCTAAAGAGCTGTAGGTTGGGGTTGGGACTGGATGATCACTTGTGGCGGTAAGTGATTCGGCCTTTCGTCAGGTCGTAGGGTGAAAGGTCTAACGACACCCTATCGCCGTTCATTATCTTGATTCGATTCCGACGGAGTCTTCCGGCCATTGTTGCCAGAACTATTCGGCCAGCGTCGAGCTCTACTGAAAACATACCAGCTTTGAACTTCTCGACGACTTTGCCCATTACCTCAATTGCGTCTTCTTTTGGCAAATGTTCTTATACCTTTCGTGTAATTATCCGCACTCGAACGACCTGTTCAATAGCGGTTCTGCTTCGAACCACCGTGGTTGCCGCGATAGGAACCACCGCCCGATCCACGGTCTGCTTTGGGACGCGCTTCGTTGACATTAAGCGCTCGGCCGTCAAGTTCGGCGCCATTCAAAGCCGCAATTGCCCGGTCACCCGCGGAGTTGTCGCTCATTTCGACGAATCCAAACCCTCGGGCCTGTCCCGTATCACGGTCGGTCACGATGCTGACCCGATCAACCGTGCCATGTGCTTCAAACATCGATCGAACCGAATCTTCGGTGGCACCGAAGCTCAGGTTTCCTACAAAAATATTTTTCATTTCACTTTCTTTCTGAAGTTGCAGAGTAAAGAATCGGGCAGGTTCGGACAAAGGCGGTTGGGCCAGACTATCGAAAGATGCCAAAAATCAAGAAAACTGCTATCTACACCTCCATGATGACACGGAATGGCCCCCGGGCGCAATCGTGATCGAATGTTTTGATCGAATGTTTCGACAAACGCGACCAGGGTTTGCGTGGGAGGCGCTAGGAACGCAGACTGAAGAAGCTGCTGCCCGCCTTCAATTCCCGGCTTCGATCTTGAGCTCCGTGCCGTTCGAAATTATTTTGCTGATCCGTAGCGTACGCACGCCGCTTTGGGCTCGATAGCCCGTAATGGTAACTTCGGCTCCGGCCTCGATCGTAGTGGCGGTCCATCCTTTCGAAGCCAGACGGGCCGCGCTGGTAAGTTCCCCTTGCCAACTTTGAACTTGCCCCTGCTCATCCTTCACGTCAAAATCCACGACGCTGTGCGGATTGACGAAGTGGAAATCCGTTACCGTCCCCTTGAATGTGACAGTCGTCTTTGATTCAAACGCTGACCATCCGTGGTGCCCGCTAGCCAAGCCCGGCATCCAGAGGGCGCCGGCAACCACCGCCAATAAAGTCAAACACATGTTTTTCATTTTGTCTCCCCTGCCGGCCCGTCATCGATCCAACGGTCCAGATCTCGAACATACCGGCGTCCCGCAAATGTGTAGGACGGCACAGTAACCACCAGAAAGCCCTTGCCCACCAGCGGGCGGCCGTCCTTATTTTTTTCGCTGCTGGCGGTCGCAATTATCCAAACGTCGAAATTGTTATTAGCGCTGTCGGCGTTAGGGGTAAAGAAACCACTGGAGCTAACTTTACCGACGAAATCCGTACTGCTGCCTTCCACTGCGTAAAAAATCTCCATCGACCATGTCGCATCGACTGGACCCAATTCCACATCGTCATCGGTGTGCGCTCGGCCATCCGCGCCCCGGTAATATCCGATGGCCTCGAACTGCTGATAGCCCCGGGCGCGTGTCCGGTCGCTGAACGCCGCGAGCGATGAGTCGGGCGTGACTTTGACATAGTCCACGCGATCATAGATCGCAATCCCATTCGGTATCACCGAATGCACAAAAGTAATGTTGCGCTTACCGAGCTGGGCATCGGAGGCGACGTCCACTTCGGCGACCACTTCGCTCGGAGTACGTGAAATAATTTGGCGCACATTCACGCCCGGGCCGAAGTCGAGGTCAGCCGCATTAATGCGCGTGGGAAGGTTGTCCGCTATCAGGCGAACGCGATTGGCTTGGGAACCGGCCTTTAGCGACGCCCGATCCACTGCCAAAAGTGTTGCAGCAGAAGACGGCCGCCGAAGCGTCACATCCATGCCGAATTCCTGGTACTGCCCCCAGAACCAGCGGCCCTCGGCCTTCGATTGATCCGGCGCGATCCACATCGCTTCGCGCGCTTCGCTCGAAGGATCGCCTGGAGTGGAGGCTGGGACGTTGCCCTTGGACCGCCCTCGCCACGCATAGCCGTTGTAAACCACGATACGGCCCGAACGAACGATCTCCGACCCATCCCTGACAGATTTCAGATGTGCACTGGTATTGAACTCATCGTCGCCGGCCGGATCGATTTCCATTTCACCGTAGTACCTGCCTTGCCCCGGCACATAGGCGGTCACCAGCCAGCGCCCAGTCAGCTTCGGCGATCGCGCACGGACGCTCCATTCCGTCCATTCGGGAGCGTGCAGCGGAGCGGCTTTTGCGAAAAAGGCTAGGGCTTCCTCGTTTGGCTGCATCTTGTATCGGGTCACATGCGTAGCGGCGAGCTGCTTCCAATCGTCGAGCGAACGCCTCCACGCAAGCGACCGTGCAAGAGAGTGGCACTTAGCACACGCCTCGCGAACGTCCTCATTGGCCATCTTGGTTTCGTCGTGAATCCGGCGCTCGGCGTCGTACATCACGATCCTGGCTTCCTCCGGCGCCAGCCCATGCGACGTGCTGAGATATTTGACCATCGACCGAGCTTCCGCCGGGGCGAGGCTGACGCCGTTCCCAAGGATCGCCCGTTTAAGAACTTCTTGCCATCCCTCCGGCGTGGTCCGCTCCCAGGAAACGTGCTGCATATTTCCGCGCTGGTCAATAGGGTGACAGCTTCCACATTTAGCTTTCACTAAAGGATCAGTGACAGGGATGCCCTCTTCGGCGGCGGACGTCTGCGCTTTGCTGGCGATTACGCAGACGACCAGACACAAGATGAGTGCAACCCTGGGCGGCACAAACCCCGCGATGTTACGCCAAGCGTATACGTTCCTGCCTATGAAGAAAGTGTACCAATCCCAAACGGGTCGGTTATCGAGCCGAGCGCAGACCGAACGTAAACATGGAGTGGCCGGCCGCGACGGAGACATATTGCACCCCATCCACGGTATAGGTGATCGGCGCTGCCGCCACCTGAGAGCCCAGATACTTCTTCCAAAGTTCCTTGCCGGTTTTGGCGTCCAGAACGAAGAAATATCCTTCGCGGTTTCCGGAGAACAACAGATCGCTGCCCGTGGTGAGGATTCCGCCGTCGCTAACGTCGCGCATCTTGTAATCCCACACTTTTTCGCCAGTGACCGGATTCAACGCGCGAACTACGCCGTATCCCCAATCCGTCCCCCATTTGATGAACGGTTCACGCCGGATGGACGGGATCGGCCCCCGTGCGCCGCCGCCTGTGTATGACTTGCCGGCCTCGTATTCCTGCTCCCAGGTGAAGTAATTGGTGTGGTAATCTTCCCACGCCGTGACGTAGAAGAGACCGGTGTGGGGGCTGAACGAAGGCGCGTACCAGTTCGTGCCGCCTTGCACTCCCGGCCAAACATCCGTCCCGCTCAGACTGGGGCTCTGGCCGGACGCCTTGATGGGCTTGCCATATTCGTCGATTCCAGCAGCCCAGGTCTGCTTGACGAACGCCTTGCCCTGCAGGAATTGGCCGCTGCTGCGGTCTAGCGTATAGAAGAATCCATTGCGGTTCCCCCACAGCATGGTCTTGCGCGGTTTGCCTTTCCAGGAAAGATCCGCCAGAACCGGAACTTGCACCGAATCGAAGTCCCATTCGTCGTTAGGCGTGAACTGGTAATACCATTTGAGTTTTCCGGAATCGGCATCGAGGGCGACGACGCAATCGGTATAGAGGTTCGCGCCTTTCCGGACTGACGGATTCCAATCGGGCCCGGGATTTCCGATGCCCCAATAAATCAGGTTCGCCTCCGGATCGTACGATCCCGTGACCCAGACCGAGCCGCCGCCGGTCTTCCAGGAATCTCCCGGCCAGGTATCGTTGCCGGGCTCACCCGGATGAGGAATAGTATTGAACCTCCACACTTCCTTACCGGTTTGCGCATCGTACGCGGCCAGGAACCCCGCGATCCCGCGCTCGCCGCCCGCGGGCCCGACGATGACTTTGTCTTTAACTACCAGCGGCGCGACGGTGACCGCGTACCCTTTGGTGTAGTCGGCCACTTCGGTCTCCCACTTCTTACGGCCAGTCGATGCGTCAATGGCTACCAGATGCGCGTCCAGCGTGCCGACAAATATTGTGTTATCCAGAATTGCGACGCCGCGATTGATATTCCCGCAGCATACATAGGTGGTCTCGGGCATCGGGTGCTCGTAGATCCAGAACGGACGCCCGGTGCGTGTGTCGATGGCGACCACGGTGTTAGGCGGTTCGCTGACGTACATGATGCCATCCACTACCAGCGGCGTAGCCTCGAACTTTTCGAGCGACTGCGCCTGCGAAACCCATTTGAGATCGAGATTTGCGACATTCCCCGCGTTGATCTGATCCAGAGAGCTGTGGTGCGTGCTTCCCAGATTTCCGTTGTATGTCAGCCAATTCTGCGGCTCGCGCTGCGCCCGCACCAGGCGGTCAAACGATACTTGAGCGGGGGCCATCCAGCAAAATAGGCCGGACATAATTACAGCCGCAAGAAAGCTTCTCATTTCGCCTGCACCTCGGAATTCGTTTGTGCCCGTAAGCTCGCCAGATATGCGATTAGATCGTCCAGATCGCCCGCGCTGATTTTCCCCTTAAAAGACGGCATCGGAGAAGTCTGCACGATCTCGAAGCTTGCCAAATCGGTCTTCCACACCGACCGCAAATGCCCGGACGCCTCGCGTATCTGGAATGAAGTCATGTCCTCATTTAGCCGGACGCCGCTAATGGTCTGACCTGTTTTCGTCTTGGCCCGCAGCGACCAATAGTCCGCGGCAACGTCGGCGTCCGGGTCGAGTATCGAACTTTCAAGCTCAGCCAGCGATCGATGCGAACCAATCTCGCTCAAGTCCGGACCCGTGAAGCCGCCTGCTTTTCCGTTGGTGTGGCAATGGCCGCAACCGTTGGCGCTGAACACCTGCTCGCCTTTTACGGGATCGCCTTTGGCTTGTTCGGCGCCCTTCGCAATATTCACCGCGCGCAAATAAGCGATCAACTGCCAGACTTCCCGGCCGTTCAAGGTAAAGGCGGTCATGGCAGTTCCGGGTATACCCTTGGTGATCACGCGAAATAGCGCTTCATCAGAGCCGCCGCTTTTGAAGCTGCCCGTAGCTAAGCTCGGACCGACCACTCCGCCGGTCGCATCCGGCCCGTGGCAGGCAGCGCATTGAGAACGGAAGGACAGCGTCCCGGCCGCTACGTCTTCAGGGGTCGAAAACGGACGATCCGCCGAGCTTCCGTGCTGGGCATGCAGCACCGCGAGCGCCGGCAAAAATAATAGAACCGATACGCAAAATCTCATAGGGGATCAACGACCACACTATCACAATGACGCGCGCGCTATCCGCCAATCGCGGCTGCGGTGAAATTCAAAACATCCCCGCGGCGCCTCGCTACTTCCCGAAGCGAATCGTAATCTCCCGCTAGCTGGCAAAGCTGAGGAATGCTCGGGCAGGCCAGCTGATTCGGATTCTGATCGCCGAGATATTCGAGCGACACATCGATCGCTTCGCGGTATCGCGTCAGACGCGCCAGAAGCATTACCAGAATCTGTGCGGGACCGGTACTGGCCGCGACGGAGACAATCTTCTCGCGAAAATGGGCGACCGCGGCATCCACGTCGCAACCGGCGAGAGCCTTGAGGTAAATCGCATGATCGCGGTAAAAATCCTCGAAAGGTGGATCGGTACGGTACTGGAAATTCGAAGACAGATGCGCGCCGTATTCGCACAGCTCGGTCGCCAATCGCAGAGCTTCCGGGTCGGTGAAATCGAGCGCCAAAGGAATGATCGAGGTCAGATGGGCCGCATCCACGTAAGAATCGTAGTCACCGAACAGCCAGTCGCGGCCGCTGATAAGGTCGGTCACGCTATTGCCATCCGGCGGCTGTCCCTCGGTTCGGGAAATGGCGTGTTTTAGATTATCGATCAGTTCACCGTAGAGCGTTCGCACCAGCAATAGCGCGGATTCCTCCCGGCTTTTTGGATCCTGTATTCGCTCGAAGAATGTGATGGCGCGGCAAATCCCATGAGTCTTCAGCAGCAGCTCAAAGCCTTTGCGCGGATGGACCCCCTGGCCGAAGGCGATCTCAATGATTCCATCCAGTTGCTCGTGCGAGTCGATCTTTTCGATAGCCGAGGCGACGGGCTGAGGATCGCCGATTGCCCGAAAATAGGGCCAAGCCCGGGGGATGTCTCCGTCGGCGAGAAATAGGTTGCCGGTCTCCCGGGCGGCTTCTCTCATAGCCTCCTCATACATCTGGCGTTGTTCTGCGGGCAGATCCTCGAGCGGCATATTGAAAATCAGCGGCAGGCCGATTTTGTGGCGCGCCTGCATAAGCCGGGCTTCAAAGAGCAGCGGATAATTCTTATCTTTCTGGGAAATAGTAACCAGCAAGTCGAGTGCGGATTCGGCTCCGCCTTGGCGCGCTGCCTGCTCGATGAGATCGAATGTATCGTCATTCATCACGGCCATCGCTACATCATGTTATCAGTAGTGCTAATCTGACTTCCGGCGTGCCTTCTGCTCCGTTAACTATCATCGGGCTCCTGTCCGTTCTTCCGCTAGCTTGCGCCGACACTCTGGCTGTCGGCTTAACTGAAAACGGAACCGTCATCGAAGCAGCGTCGGTACCTGCTGCCTCTACATCGCTCCCAACCGTGCTCCTCATCGGCGGCCTGGCGGGCCCGGACGACGCATCAACCCGGATCGTCAAGCACGAGTTCCAAACCTTCGAAGCCATCCATCCGGATCGCCGCCGTTTCCGACTTCTTGCTATCCCGCTCGCAAATCCCGACCACGCAAGTCTCGCATTTCCGCCCGCGGGCATCGCCTATCGGGACAATCCGGAATCGCACGCGCTCTGGCGATGGATCGCCATCCAGGCCCCGGATCTGGTGCTAATCGCCGGGAATCAGGATTTCGGTTTGGCAAACGCACTATCTCAAAATGCAGTCGCAGGAGTTGGCCGCATCCCCGCCCGCCTGGTCAAATCTCAACCCGGAATTCTGAAATCGGTGAAGGACTTGCCCCGCTCTGAAGCACACCAGGAGATCGACCGGCGGCTCAGCCGCACGCCCCACCAACTGGCCGAAGAACTAGCCCAATATTACGGTCACGATTTCGAGCAGCCCGCTTATATCCAAGCGGTCGCGCTGATCGGCCAAATCCGCCTGGGGCACCAGGCCGAGGTCGAGCGGCTGGTTTCGCCCTTCGTCGATGGCTCGAAGGACAGCCTTGCGAAAGCGACTTCACCGACGCTCGCAGGCCAACTTGTATTCGCTGAGTTGGCCGATCGCACGCACAACCCGCGCTATGTCGAACTCGTGCGGCGAACGGCCGATCTTGCCTTCACTGCCTCGGGTGAAATGAAAGAATCGATGCCCTTGCACGACGAAATGAGCGATTCGGTCTTCATGGCCTGCCCCATCCTGGCGAGTGCAGGCAAGCTGACCGGCGAGTCGAAATATTTCGACATGGCCGCGCGCCATTTTTTATTCATGCAGAAACTTGACCTGCGGCCGGACGGCCTATATCGACATTCCCCGCTGAGCGACGCAGCTTGGGGACGCGGGAATGCTTTTCCAGCACTGGGCCTGGCGTGGACGCTTGCGGATTTCCCGAGCCAGCAGCCCGAATTCAGCCGCCTGCTGCGGGCATTCCAGGACCATATGGCCGCGCTCGCCCCGTTTCAGGACGCCAACGGCATGTGGCGCGAGGTAATCGATCTGCCCGGGTCGTATCCTGAATACTCGGCGACCGCGATGATCGCGACCGCCATGCTGATAGGGATAAAACATGGCTGGTTGGATTCCGCGGCCTATCGCCCAAGAATCGACCGTGCATGGAGGGCCATTCTCGCGCGCACCGGCGCCGATGGCAGATTGATGGACGTCTGCGAATCGACTGGCAAGCAGAAATCCGTGAAGGATTATCTCCATCGCGCCGCTATCCTGGATCGTGACGCACGTGGAGGCGCCATGGCCATGCTCCTGGCGACGGAATACGATTCTCGGTAGAATCACCGAGAGGCTCTCCACATGAACCGTCGACAACTTCTCACCACCATGGCCGCCCTGCCGGCCGTATCGCAGCTCCGTGGCCAATCCGAGCCAAAGTATCATTTGCGCGCCGGCTTGGTCGCCTATTCTTACCGGAAACAGTTCGAGGCTAAATCTTTGAACTACGTAGCTCTCATCGAAAGGATTGCGGACTGGGGTCTCGACGGACTGGATTGCACCGTCTACTGGTTTCCCGATACCTCCAACGAATATCTCGCGTCGCTTCGAAAGGCTGCCTACAAGAACGGCGTGCAGATTTACAACGCCGGTGTGCGAGTGCGTTTAGCCCAGCCAACGCCTGAGCTACAAGCCGCCGAGTTCGAGAATATAAAGAAATGGGTGGACGTCGCCGACCGCATCGGCGCCAGCCACGTGCGGGTTTTCGGAGGAGCGATACCGAAAGGCGCTACCGAGCAACAGGCCATTGCGTGGTCTGTGGAGGTATTGAAACGCGGGGCGGAATATGCCGGCAGCAGAGGCATCATTTTGGGAGTCGAAGACGATGGGGGGTTGACCATCGCCGCTGAACCCACTATCGAGATCGTGAAGCAAGCAGCATCGCCTTGGGTTGGAATCAATGCCGACTCGGGCAATTTCCGCCACGATGGATATTCCCAGTTCGCGATGTTGCTCCCCTACGCGACCAGCTTCCACTTGAAGCGGGATATCACAACAGCCGACGGAAAACCCGAGAAAGCGGATTGGAACCGCCTGCTTACCATGATCGGGAAATCGAATTACAAAGGCTATGTCGGATTTGAATACGAAGACAATAATGCCGACGCCGACGTCCCCCCGTTGGCGACGGAATTGCGGACCTTGGTCCGAAGACTGTCGGCTTAGCGCAAAGCCCAATAGCGATCGCGAGCCTGCACCACCAGCCCTTTTTGTTTCGCCGTCAATTGAACGCGGCGGAATTCGGAAACCCGCACCGGCTCATCCGACACATAGCCCAAGTTATATTGGCTGCGCAGCTCGTCCTGAATAATATCGAAGATCTGATCGATGCTCTGCTTCTTCGACACCTCGAAAAACCCTCCGCCAGTTTCTTTCGACATCCGCATGAGTGGTTTCTTGCCATCCGGCCCGCCAAAGGAGAAGCCATATGCGCCCGGATCGGAGAACAAAATCGAGTAAATCAGGGTATCGGCGCGCTGAGCAGCTTCGATGGCGTTGTCCGTCGTGGCGTCGCTACCGAAATCCACACCATCGGTCATTACGATCACCGCTTTACGATTCCCCTGATTCTTCATGATGTCTTGGCAAGCCTTTACCACCGCATCGAAGAGCAGCGTGCCCCCGCCCCTCTGCATTTCCAATTCTTTATGGCTGGGGGTATCAACCATCGTCAGCGCATCCTGCAGCTTTTGGCGCGAGAAGGTGAGCCCCTGGCGGACCTGAATGCCAAAGTCGAACTGCATGATGAAAGCCTGGTCGACCTTGTCTCTGAGCACTTGGTCGAGAAAACGAAAGCTGGCGGAGCGTTCCGCGTCCAGCACCTTCTCCTGGCTCAGACTGGTATCCACCATCAGCCCGATGGTGAGAGCCAGGTCCGTTTGCCGGGAGAAGTAGCGGATGGTTTGAGGATGCCCATTCTCCGACAATGAGAAGTCGTCTTTGGTTAAGTTGCGGATAAATTCGCCGTTTTTTGCCCGCACGGTCGCCAGCACGTTGACCACTTTGACTTCGGTGGTAAAGGTGGGGTTGTCGCTTTGGGCGGCCAGCGACTTCTGCGCCAGGAACAAAGCAGGCGGCAAAAACAAAAGCTCGCGCCGTGAGAAGGTGTTGTTTTTCGGATCGTTATACATCGCGGAGAGCCAACTTCCACCATGGTAGCGTCTCGTAAGAAGCTTGAGGTACCCTGGGGCGGGCAGACCAGCCCGTCGATTCGCTTGGATCACGACCAGCACAAGCCGGATTTCCCGCCATCTTACGCACTGCACATTTCGCCGGCCAAGGACCGACGCGGCGACTTCAGTGGCGACGATTTTCACAGCTTTCAAAGCCTCATACTAAAAGAAGTTATTTCGCAGTTGTACGAAATAAATCCTGTCCGTATCCATCTGCCGCACGCCTTGGACGACAACCAACGTTACGATTTCGCGCTGGTTCTGCCGGAACCCGAAAGTCAGGAGAGCATCAACAATCGCATCCGGCAGGGGATCGAAGACCACTTTCGCGTGACCGTTACGCGCGAAGAACATCTGCTGGACGTGTATGTCGTAACAGCCCCAAACGGAGCGCCGCCGGAAAAGGCCCGGTTACCAGATCCGGAAAGTTTCTCTGGAATAAAAATGGGCAACGTCCAGTTTCAAACTCCCGAAGCCGGAGCCGGCCCTGATGAATTCGTTGGATTTCCAAAGGCGGTCGGCATCTCCGCAATCTGCGGCATCTTCGTCGATGGTACGGCGGACGATCTATGCCGCATGCTGGAGATGCCACTCGACCGCCCGGTCGTCAATGAAACCAATCTTCAGGGCCAATTTGCATTTCGCATCAAGGCCAGCGCCGGCGATAAGAACGATTTTCTGGAACGTCTCCGCGATGAATTAAACCTCACCATCACCATGGCCCAAAGACGCATCGAAATCGTGGTGCTTAAACCTGCCGCACGCATATAATGGCGGCATGCGTCTCGCCGCGGTCATTCTGCTATGCGCCATCTCGTCCTACGGCCAAATCAGCGTTCTTACCTATCACAACGACCTCGCAAGAACGGGGCAGAATCTCAATGAGACCATTCTGAGCCCATCCACCATACGGCCGGGCCGCTTCGGGCCCCTCTTCACTGACGCGGTGGACGGTCAAATCTACGCCCAGCCCTTGTATGTGCCCGGAGTAAACATTCCTGGCCAAGGGGTGTACAACGTCGTTTTCGTCGTGACCGAGCACGATAGTGTCTACGCATTTGATGCCGACGGCATTGCGACTACGCCGCTGTGGCACGTAAACTTCACCAATCCGACGTTCGGGATAACTCCGGCGTCGGCGGACGATTTGCAATGCGCGGCGATTGCGCCTGAGGTCGGCATCACCGGCACGCCCGTGATCGACCCCGCTAGCGGCACGTTGTACGTGGTTGCAATGACACTCGAATACTTCGCCGGTAATTACGTCCAGCGGCTGCATGCCCTCGACCTGTCAACAGGCGCGGAAAGGCCGGGCAGCCCCGTCGAGATTCAGGCCTCCACTCCGGGCACCGGCGACGGAAACACGACCGTAAAGTTCGATCCCGGGTTATACAAGCAACGCCCGGGATTACTTTTGCTCAACGGTGTGGTGTACACCGCATGGTCGTCCCACTGCGACGCAGGCCGCTACCACGGTTGGCTGATCGGCTTTGATGCGAAAACCCTTCAACAAGTCGCGCTATACCTAGACACGCCCAATTGGGATGCAGGCTCGTTCTGGCAAAGCGGCGCTGCCCCCGCCGCCGACTCCGACGGCAACATCTACGTCGTCTCAGGCAATGGTACGTTCGATACCAATCTCGGCGGTATCGATTTGGGCGAGAGCCTTATCAAGCTCTCCACCACGCAAGGCCTGGCCGTCGCGGACTACTTTACGCCGTTCAACGCGGACCTGCTGAGCGAGCAGGAATTGGACTTCGGTTCCAGTGGAGCACTGTTGCTGCCCGATGGCGCCGGAAGTCCCACGCACCCGCACCTGGCGGTGAGCGGAAGCAAGGAAGGCCGGATTTACGTTCTCGACCGCGACAACCTGGGCCATTTTCAAGCCGATAGTGATAGCCAGATCGTTCAATCCCTGGTGTCCGCGGTCGGGCCGCTCTTTGGAATTCCGGTGTACTTCAACAACACCGTTTACTTTTCCGGCGCCAACGATGCGCTGAAAGCGTTTTCCGTGACCAATGGTCTTTTGTCGGAACAACCGGTCTCGCAAAGCGCCGCCGCATTTCCTTTTCCCGGCACGGTGCCCAGCATCTCCGCGAACGGTTCCGGAGACGGCATCGTGTGGTTGATCGATTCGAGCGGACTGCTGCACGCCTTCGAGGCCGCCAATCTTGGCAACGAGCTTTACCACGGCACGATCGGATCCTACGTCAAGTTCTCCACACCCACCATCGCAAACGGTAAGGTTTACGTTGGAACCATGAACAGCCTGGTCGTCTTGGGATTACGGATTGAGCGGCGGCAGCGCTTGGCGCAAGCTATGACTGTAACGCGGAAATAATCGGGGCGGCCGATCGTGTCCGAGCCACAACCGCAGGGAGCGGCCAGTTATTCACTCTTGGCTGGCAGCGGTTTTCTCACCCGCATGGACTGGATCGACTCCAACCGCAGGTAGCCCGCGGCCGCCCGGACTCGCACGGCCTCTTTCTTGTCGTCCAGCATCGGCGCCAGATCCGGCTCCAGGCCAGGATCGTTTCGCAATGCAATCGCATGCACCGCCGCCGCTCGCACCGACCAATCTTTGTCACCCAGCGCATCCTTTAACGCACCCAAGACCGCCGGGTCTTTATCCGTGCTAAGCATCAGCGCTGTCGCCGCGCGCCCGGAAACGCTGGGATCGGAAAGGATACCTTGGAGCGACGAAACCCCTGCGCCCAACCCCGGCACGGGAGCGAAGCTGGCGCCCTTTTCAATTGCAAACAGGAACATTGTCTTGGGCGTGTGGATCATCCTCAAGGCCTGTCGCTTTTGCTTGGTGATGAAGCCGGATGACGTTTTCTCATCGCCGTAGAGAACCGAGATCAGAGCTTCGCGTCCCTTTGGATCCTTGAGCGTCCAGAGGGCCTTGGCGGCTGCGAAGCTCACCTCCGGCACGTCACTATCGAGCGCCGTCCGCAAGGCCGGGACCGTACGCTTGTTTTTCAAATCCACCAGGCTTGTGATCGCAGCCAGTCTTACCTCGACGTCTTTGTCGTTCAGCATGGTTGCGAGCTGCGAAAGATAAGGCTCTCGCACGCTGACTAGCCCCAGCGCCTCTACCGCCTGCTTGCGGGTATCCGGATTTTTGTCCTTCAACGAATCCGCGAGAAAATCCCGAGCGCGGTCGTGGTTGGACACGGCGGTCTGGCCAAAACCAAGCCCCAGAAAAACAAGTGGAGCGACTACAAATCTGCTTCGCATAACTTGGTCGCGTTACTACTGCTTCTTGGGCGTCGGTGGAGGCGTCTTTGCGGGATCCTTCGCTGGATCTTCCGCATCGCCGTACTTAATGGTAACGTCGCTCTTGAACTGCTTGTAGTCTTCGTACTTGACGTTCATCCGCATGCGCTGATCGTTTTCCTTGAAATGCAGCGTGGCGTTCGCGATCGTGAACGTGGGAAACCAATACTTCCCGTCCACCTGCTCGCGGTAGGTTTCGAACTTGGGATATTGGTAATCGCCTTTCTTGATACCGACGCCGCGTCCGTATGATTTCACGATCTGCAGGTCGTGATCGTCCACCCAAACCTCGCCTTCAAAGTAGCGCTGGCCGGATTCCATCTTCTTCGGTTTTACGGCGAATACGTAGGTAGTGATTTCGTCCACCTGCTCGCGGCCGAGATAGCGGATGAAGTATTTCGGCAATTCGGCGGTGGTGAGCACGAAGGGCTGCACGTTGCGGAGATCCTGGATATCGCCTGGATCGAGCTGAAAGGCAGTCAGCGTGCTCATGGGAGCGCGAACCACCTTTTCGTTGCGCGTCCCTTCCGGAGTAAAAACCACATCGGTCACTTCCTGCCATTTGCCGGTGACGCCGCCGCCATCATCGAGCGACATCACACTGGCGTCCTGGCGATAGGTGTAATTGCCGCGGGCCTTGGCAAAGTCAGCTTCTTTAGCGGCAAATTTCGCGATGATATCGTCAACCTGATCCGGTGTGGGATCGGGCAGAGTTGCGGCGCTAGCCGCCCCCATCAGGAAAACAAACGCAGCGACGAGACGCATAATTCCTCTCTTCGTTTCTTACAATAGTTTACCGCTCGGCTTTACCGCTCGCCAAGGATCTGTTTGGCGATAGTCAACTTCTGCATGTTGCTGGTGCCTTCGTAGATCCTGCCGATCTTGGCATCCCGGTAAAGCTTCTCCACCGGGTAATCCTTCGTAAATCCGACGCCGCCGAAAATCTCTACTGCTCGCGAAGCCGTGCTTTCGGCTATCTGAGACGCGAAATACTTTGCCATGGCCGCCTCGGTGACAAAAGGCAGGCCCGCGTCGCGCATCCGAGCGCCATTGTAAACCAGCAACCGAGCGGCCTCTACGTCGGTGGCCATCTGGGCCAATTCGAATTGCACGCCCTGAAAATCGGCAATGGCCTTACCGAATTGGTGCCTCTGCTTGGAATAAGCGATAGCATGGTCGAGCGCGCCCTGAGCCAGCCCGGCCATCTGCGCTCCAATCGCGATGCGCCCTTCGTTCAACGTTTCGATGGCCATCTTGTAGCCCTTACCCACCTCGCCCAACACATTCTCGACCGGCACCCGGCATTCATCCAGAATCAACTCGCATGTGGACGACGCGCGGATTCCGAGCTTGTCTTCCTTCTTGCCGACCTGAAATCCGGGGAAGTTGCGCTCCACCAAGAAGCAGGTTATGCCGCGATAGCCGGCGTCCGGATTGGCATTGGCGAACACCAGATACAGCCCGGCTTCGGCCGCGTTGGTGATCCACAGCTTACGTCCGGTGATGGAATAATGATCCCCGTGTTTGCTGGCGCGCGTCGATAGCGAAAATGCATCCGAGCCGGCGCCGGCTTCTGAAAGCCCGAACGACGCTACCGTATCGCGAGCCAGCTTGGGCAGATAACGCCGCTTCTGCTCGTCATTGCCCCAGCGGATGATGACGTTATTCGCGATGGTATTCTGCACGTCGACGATCACCGCGGCCGAAGGGTCCACCGCGGCTAGCGCCTCGACCGCCAGCACAGCTTGAAAGAAATTCCCGCCTTGACCGCCGTGCTCCTCCGGAATCTCGATCCCCATGAGCCCCAGCTCGAACATCTCTTGCAGCAGATTCTTGCGGAACACACCCGCTTCATCCATCTCGCGGATGTGCGGGCCAATGCGCTCGCGAGCGAAACGCCGGACGGTCGCCTGAAACATCTTCTCTTCGTCGCTGAGCACGGTAAGCGGCGCCGGGGCCAGATGAGTGGTTTCGGTAGCGATGGGCATGGGATTTCTCCTGGGTTCTGTTCTCAGTCTACTACCCTATCCTCTAGACTGAAGTAGCCATATGAATCGAACTGACCTGCAACGGATCGCGGTTCAGCACCTCGATGCGGCAAAGAGCCTTCTTCAGTCGGGCCATTGGGGGCCGGCCTATTATCTAGCGGGTTACTCTATCGAATGCGGGTTGAAGGCGTGCATCGCGCGCCAGTTTCGGGAGTACGATTTTCCCAACCTGCAGACTGTTAAGGACAGCTATACTCACGATTTAGGGAAACTGGTCAGAACCGCTAGCCTTTCCAAGGAGCTCAGGTTGGCCGAAGATGGTTCGGACGTTTTCAAATTAAATTGGGCTACGGTAAAAGACTGGTCGGCCGACAGCCGTTATGAAGACCGGAGCCAGACCCGAGCGACCGGTATCATAGCAGCTATAGACGCAAAACCGAACGGAGTACTGGAATGGATAACGCAACACTGGTAGCGCCTGATCTCGACGCTGGCAAACAGCTCGTTCGGGCGCTCGATATGGCTGGCCTCGACGTGAAGGCTGCTTTTTGGCTTTATCTAGAGGAAGCAGAAGAATGGCGGCTTTACATCGCGATGCCCGATGTGAAGGAACAAGACCCACGCGAGTCCTATTCCAGAGTTCTCAAGGTGCTAAATGAAAACCAGATTTCATCGATTCGTTTGTCACAAATATCGGTCATCGATTCCACTGACGGTTTGGCTAATGTCTTAAGTTCCGCGTTCAACACGGGACCTGGAATCACAGACATTGATGTGGTAGGTAACGCCTTCAATGGCGTGTACGTTCGAGCTGCCCACATTTACCGCATGAACGTGCGTTAAAGCTCACTTGAGCCGCACGTCCTCGAGCGAAATCTCGGGAAAATACAAGCCGCGCGCTCTCCGCGTCCACCAATCCCCGGTCTCGCCGCGGGTCGTAAAATCGGTGAAGCGGTAATTGAAAAGCAGCGCCCGCACGTACTTGGGCGGCATCCCGGGGAACGGATCTTTCGCCAGTAGCCCGCGCACCTCGGGCGAGCCTTGCAATAAGCGCACCATGAAATTGTCAAACCAGGGCGCGCCCTGCGGACCGGAGAGCGCCGCAAACCACATCTGCCAATCCAAGCGAGGCTGGTAAGGCGCCACCCAGCGCGGTGCTCGCCGCAAATCGCCGGGCTTGTACTTGAACTCGTAATCCAGCCAGGTCCGGCCATCATTTGAGCCTTGCACAATGATCTCGGGACGAGTAGTCGTCATCACCGCGAACAGCCCATAGGTGTTGACGATGCCGAATGGCGCCGCCAGCCGCACCAGGGCATTCTCTTGGTCGGAAGTGGAACCGAAAAACATGCCCCATAGCTCAGAAACGCTCAGTATTAGAACGATTATGGCGACGGTCCTGGCCACGGCCGGCGTGATCCTCACCCTTCGAATCTTTAGGCGGAATTTTGCCAGCGCGGCGTCATCGAACAAAAACAGACACAGCGCCATGGTTAGCAAGTTGAAGAAAGTATAGTTGCCCGTAAGAAAAATTAGCGCCTGCAAAAATAGCAGAGAGAATGCTCCCAGGAATCGCCACGGGCGCGGCGCAAAGAACAGGAACGGCACGGCCAGTTCGATGACAAACACCATCGCAGTAGAAAACCGTTGGAACCAGAATGGCAGTTGATTCGCGTACCATGCCAGCGGCGTCGGCAGCGGCTGCGTCCAAAAGTGAAAACTCATTGCGCTCAGGTTCCGCCAAGCTGGATCATGGCTCATCAGCTTCACGGCGCCGGAGAGAAATGTCAGGCGGAAAACCAGCCACCGAAACAGGAACACGATCAGTTTCGAGTTGCCTAAGAAGATGGCGAGAAATCCGGTTTCGAGCAGCAGGAAGTCCCATTGGAAAGACAGGAATTCCTGACCCGCGGTGCATAGCGAGAGATACAAGATGTAAAGGCAAACCAGCGCCACCCGCTCAAAATAACCGAGCAGTAACACGATCGATATGACCGCGCCGGCCACGCACACGCCTTGCAACATCGCATCCCCGTGCGCGAACCAAAAAACGGTCGGCAACATGCGGTAGGCTTGAGCGCCGAGGTTTTGAGACACTGCCGCCAAGAAGCGCCCCAGCGGCGTGATCCCGCGCTCGCCGATCAGGCCGGTGACCTGCGCTCCAATGGACGCGAACGCGATGAAATAGACTCCCGCCAGTAATCGCAAGAAAATCCACTCGACGCAAGCGTACCGTAAAGATAAAATGCGCCGCCCGAACGTCAAGCGAGTCAGATGGTAGAAGAGCGTCCGATGCGCTGCGATCAGCCGGTAGACCCCTTCTGATAGCCAGGCGAATAACGAAAAATGCTCATACAGCCAGAGAAGCCAGCCCATTCCGGGGGCGAAGGTCAGAGTGGTGTATACCGCCCGCGCCCCCGAGACCACTTCTCCCGCCGGCGTTACCAATTGGACCGACTGGCCGAAATTCTCAGGTGGGATCTGGGGAAATCGCGCCCCGGCCTCCTGGGATGGAGCATAGTCCAGTCGATTTCCCGTCAATTGGCTCCAGTACTGAATCCAGATCTTGCAGAACCCACAGTTGCCGTCATATATCACGAGAGGATTGTCGGACATGCTCTACATAGTGTATGGTGGTGACTGGACCACGCCCTATCCCATTTTTCATAAGCCACTTGACAAGTTAATTGAAGTGATAGAATTAGGAATAGATCTAGTGCAACTTTTGAAGAACGTGGGAGCGTCTATTTACTGAGCGTGGTAGTGGTAGAGGTGTACAAATAACATGGCTGCTCACGACGAACCTATGGCTTATCATGGAGGAACAAATCCTCCACCGGTTCCAGGAGGGACGAACGTACCACCGGCTTCCGAGGCCGATATCCACCTGCAAAGACTGCTGGCGGGTGATGTGGAACAGCCCTTCTTTCGTTCGCTCTTCCAAAACGTCAAGGAGTTTATTCACCCACCGAAACTGCCTCCATTGGAGGTAACTTCACAGCCCGTCCCGGTCAAGGATATTTGGGGGTTCTACGGCGGACAAAAGAAGCAGGCCGGACTCGGCTCGCTGCTGATTCACATGGCTGCGATTGGTCTGCTGTTGATCATCGGAACCAACAAAGCGGTTCAACAAGTGGTGCGACAGCAGATCTCGCTCATCGCGCCCGACCTCGCGCCTTATAAACCGACCGTGAAGAAAGATCCGATGGGCGGTGGCGGCGGCGGTGGCGACCGTTCCCCCACGCCTGCGAGCAAGGGGAAACTGCCCAGGCTGTCGGACAAACAGTTTGTGCCGCCGATGGCCGTTGTTCGCAACCCCGATCCCAAGCTGGTGATGGAGCCGACCTTGGTCATCCAACCTGACGCCAACATCCCGAAAGTCAACATGGACGTCCTGGGCGATCCCCTCGCGAAATCGATGATCGCTTCCAACGGCCCTGGTTCCGGCGCCGGAATCGGCAGCGGCTCCCATGGCGGCGTAGGATCCGGAAACGGCGCGGGCTTCGGTCCGGGCTCCGGCGGCAACATGGGTGGGGGCGCATACCGCATCGGCGGTGGTGTTTCGCCGCCGTCATTGATCTTTAAAGTTGAGCCGGAATATTCCGAGGAAGCGCGCAAGGCGAAATTCCAGGGCACCGTGGTTCTCTTCGTCGTCGTCGACGAGAAGGGCAATCCGCGGGATCTCAAGGTGATTCGTCCGCTCGGCTTGGGCCTCGATCAGAAAGCCATCGAAGCCGTCGAGAAATGGCGCTTCAAGCCCGGCATGAAAGATGGCCATGCAGTCCCGGTTCAGGCCACCATCGAAGTCAATTTCCGGCTACTGTAAGCGACCTTCTTCCGCCTCTAGCGGCGCTGCTGTAGTAGCATTATTGTAGAATGCTCGTCGAATTCGAGTGCCACGACGATGTGTGCGTGCTCCGGCTGCACGGCCGGTTCGCTACCGGTCAGGATTCCGCCTATTTGCGCGGCCGCACCGAGGAAATAAAGAAATCGGGCGCTTCCAAGGTTTTGGCCGACTTCAGCCAGGTCGATTACATCGACTCCACCGGCATGGGCTTCCTGATTGGGATTTACACCAGCGTCATAAAGAATCCCAACGGCAAGTTCGTTTTGTGCAATCTGAATCGCCGCGTGCGTGAAGTGCTGGAGCTCACCCGGCTTGCGAACGTAATGGCCATCTATGCCAATGAAGAGGCTGCCATGCTCGCGCTGCGGGAAGGGCAAAAGCTTTCGGCTCCCCAGGCGGGCTGATTCGGTTATCGCCCCTACTTCTTCTTGGGCGGGTATTTTTCGATCGATTTCCGAACCATGTCGTGGAGTTTGCCTTCCAGCTTCTCGGTATCCCTCTTTTCATCGGTGGCGATGGCGCGCAAACCAGGCGAACGCGTCGTGCGATCTCGGAGATCGATAACCAGAGTCCCTTGCTCGTACGGCGCCATCCCTTGCGGATAAGCAGGTGGCATTGCGAAGACCAAGCCGCCATCTTGTCCCCTTAGGTATTATATATTGTGGCTTTCCACAGTGCACCGCTAAATATAGTTATCGACCCGCTTTACTTTCGCGAGAACCGAGGTTACTATGGGACCATCCCCCGAGACGATAATAGGAGGGGAAGGCATTTTGTTAAAACTGAAGCGGGTTGAGATTCAGGGCTTCAAGTCCTTCTTTGACCGGACGGAAATGAAGTTCACAGGTACCGGGATCGCCGCGATCGTGGGGCCGAACGGCTGTGGAAAATCCAATCTAAGCGACGCCATCAGTTGGGTCTTGGGCGAACAATCCGCCAAGACCTTGCGCGGCGCTCGGATGGAAGATGTCATCTTCGCTGGTACGCGCGATCGCAAGCCGCTCAGCATGGCCGCGGTCACCATGACTTTGGTGGATCCGTCCGCCGAGCACGCCCATCATTCACCCGAAGCGAATGGCAATGGTAACGGCCATGTAAACGGGCATACCGATCATAAACCGAGCGAAATCACCATCACTCGCCGCCTGTTCCGGTCTGGCGAGAGCGAATACCTGATCGACGGGAAGCTGGCCAGGCTGCGAGACATCCAGGATCTTTTTATCGGCACCGGTCTGGGTCCGGAAAGCTACGCCATCATCGAGCAGGGCCGCATCGGCCAGATCTTGAGCAATAAACCGCAGGATCGGCGCAACATCATCGAAGAAGCGGCCGGTATCGGAAAATTCAAGACTAAGAAGCGGCTGGCGGAAAGCAAGCTCGAAGGCGCCAAGCAGAATCTCGCGCGCGTATTCGACATTCTGGAAGAGGTCAGCCGGCAGGTGAATTCGCTCAAGCGCCAGGCTTCCAAGGCGCGCCGCTATGAGGAGCTGAAGCGCGAGATGATAGAGCACTTGCGCAAGTCGCTCACCGGCCGCTTCCGCATGCTCGAGCGCGACGCCGCCAAGACCGCTCTCGATCTTAATCTTGCGAACAACGAATACCAGAATCTCTCGAATCAGGTAACCGAGCGCGAGAAAGAACACGTGGCGCTGCAGGAAACCTGCTATCGGAACGACCACGAGCTGACTCAAGCCCGGCAGCGTCTGGCTGATCTGCAACTGGAGCAGGAGCGAACGCGTGGACGGCTGGATTCGCAGGCTAAACAGATCGGATCCATCGAAGAGCGGCTTACCCAGGGTGAAGTGGAGACGCAGGAGCTCGAAAAGCGGCAGGCGCAGTTGCGGGCCGAGCTCGAGATCCATTTGCAATCGCTGGCCGAGCTGCAGGCGCAAACGGAATCGGCTCGCGAACGCCTGGCGGCCAAGAGCGCCGAGCGTGAGCAGTTGCAAATCGCTTTGCAGGATCGAACCAAAACGCTTGAGTCCGGACGCCAGAACGTACTACGGCTCTTAGGCGAGGCTTCGGCGCTCAAGAACCAACTGGTCCAGATCAGCGAGTATTTGTCGGCTATCGATCGCGATTCCTCGCGTTGCCTGCGTGAAGAGCAAACCGCCAACGAGGATCTCAGGCGCCTGGAATCCGTCAAGACGGCCCTGTCAGAGAGGATGGCGGCGCGCCAGATGGAGCTCGAATCCACGGTGGATCGTAAACGCAGGGTGGAGGAAGAACTCGCCTCTCGAAAAGCCCATGCGGTGGAAGCGCGGCGCACTCTCGATCAACTGCGCACGGATGCCTCGCGTCTCAAAGCCCGCAAGGATTCGCTCGAAGAAATACTTTCGCATCGGGCATATACGACCGAAAGCGTTAAGCGTTTGTTTACGGCTGTCGAGCGGGGCGAATCGGAAGGATTTGTTCCGTCCGGTGTGCTCGCGGATTTTATCGAGGTCGATTCGGCTTACGAAAAAGCAGCGGAAGATTTCCTGCACGAAGAGCTCGAATACGTCGTCGTCTCCGATTGGAGCGAGGCCGAGCGCGGCATCGATATCATGCGCACCGATCTGGACGGCCGGGCTACCTTCCTGGTTCATCCTCGGCCCGATGAACGGCTGGGCGAAGCCGAAGAACTGGCCGGCGCCGAGGGCGTGATTGGCCGGCTGAGCGACCATCTTCGTTTCACCAACGGATTCGCGGCCGCTCCCGCGCACCTGCTCCCCAGGCTGGCCCGCTGCTATCTCGCCGAGGATCGGGCCGCCGCGCAGAGGCTTGCGGTTGAACATCCGGATGCATTCTTTCTGCTGCCGGAGGGCGTTAGCTATCACGGCCACGCGGTCAGCGGCGGCAAAAAGACCGGCAGCGGCCCTCTGGCTCTCAAGCGAGAGCTTCGCGAGCTGATCGGCCAAGTCCAGGCCCGGCATAAGGCCGTGGATGAGACCGCCGGCTTGCTGGCGCAACTGGAGGGCGAAATCCACGCCTTCAGCGAGGATCTGGAGAGTCTGCGGACCTTGCAGCAGAACCAGGAGAAAGAGGCGCTCGCGCTGGATCACGAGCACCGCAAGCTGGCTGAGGAGTTCGCCCGCGCCCAATCTCAATTGTCGGTGGCCAGGCTTGAACTCGAGCGGCTGCGCCAGGAAGGCGGCCGGACACGATCGCAGCAGGAGCGCGATCAGCAATCGCTTGAAGAAAAAGAAATGGCCCGGTCCATCGAAGAGCAGGTGCTGGAGCAATCCCGCGCCGATTTCGAGGAGCTGCAGGCGGACGCTCATAAGCTGGTGGAAGAACATGGGGCATTGCGCGCCGAGTTGGCGGGATTCGAAGAGCGGCGGCGAGCCGAACAGGCTACTGAGGCGAGGTACCAGGCCCAGATCGGCCAGATTGCCGCCCGACGCGAGGAGATCGCTGCCGAAATAGACCGGCTTGGCATGGAGCGCGCCCGGCTGCTGGTCGATAATATCGAACTCGATCGCCGTGCCGGCGAGCTGACCAATGAGATCGGGTCGGTCGAAGAAATAGTCGCGCATCTGGCCGCGCAAGAGACCACGCTGCGCGGGAATCTGGCAGCGGTCGAGGAAGCGCTCCGTCAGCTTCGCGCCGGCGTGCAGATCGCGCAGGAGAAGCGCTCGCAGATCGAGCTGGAGCTGGTGAAGAAGCAGGCCGAGCTCAAATACCTCGATGAAACCAGCCGCAAGGAGCTGAACGCGCCGCTGGAAGAATTGGCTGCGGGCGTTGAGGCGGTGCTGGATGAAGCTGGATTGGCCGAAGCCGAGCAGAAATACCAGGAAGTGAAGGCCCGCATCGAGGCGCTTGGACCGGTAAATCCGCAGGCGCTCGAAGAATTCCAGGAGGCCCAGCAGCGCTACGATTTTCTCAATGCCCAGCGGCAGGATCTGCTCGATTCCATCCGCGATACCGAGAAAGCGATCCACGATATCGATATCGAATCCCGCCGCCGCTTCACGGACGCCTTCGAGGCCATTAATGGGCATTTCCGCGGAATCTTCCAAACGCTATTCGGCGGGGGCACTGGCGAAATGCGGCTCACCGATGAGAGCAACATCGCCGAATCGGGCATCGACATCGTCGCTTCGCCTCCGGGCAAGCGTCTTCAAAACGTCCTGCTGCTATCGGGCGGCGAGAAATCGCTCACTGCGATGGCGCTGCTGATGTCCATCTTCCATTACACGCCCAGCCCGTTCTGCATTCTGGACGAAGTGGACGCGCCGCTGGACGAGCCCAATATCGAGCGCCTGACTCGACTGCTGAGAGAGATGTCCGCTCAGACCCAGTTCATCGTAATCACGCACGCCAAGAGGACCATGGAAGCGGCGCAGTCGCTCTACGGCGTCACTATGCAGGAGCCCGGCGTTTCGAAGTTGGTTTCCGTTCGCTTCGGGCAGGCTCTTCCGGCGCCTGAGCCCGCCAAGGAATTGGTGCTCCAAGGGGCCGCCGGATAAGCGCCCTCACTGGCGATAGATCACGCCGCCTTTCATCACGAACCCGACCTTTTCGAGCGCGCTGATGTCTTCGAGCGGATTCCCGGGCACCGCGATCACGTCCGCGAAATAGCCTGGCTTCAATGCGCCAATCTGGCCTTGCCAGCCCAGTGCTTTCGCGCCGTTGACGATCCCGGCCTGGATCACGGCCAGCGGCTGCATACCGTATTTCACCATCAGGACATACTCGCGGGCCTGCGTGCCATGTTGAAACGGACCGACGTCGGAACCGGCGGCGAAAGGCACACCAGCGGCCATCTGCTTGCGAAACTCCTGCGCGTGATAATCGAGCGCTTTGCGGCGCGCGGCGGTCGCCTCGGCCGATCCGGCGTGATCGGCGAAATATTCGGAGATCGCGAAGGTCGGCACGGCAAAAATTTGTTTATCCCGCATCAGCCGCATAGTTTCATCGCTCAGTTGATCGGCATGATCGATCGTTACCATGCCAGCCCGCGCGGCGTACAGAGTGCCCGGCTCTCCGGTGGCATGCACCGCGACGCGCTTGCCTACGCGGGCCGCTTCTTCGACGGCCGCGCGAAGCTCGGCTTCGGTGTACTGATAAGGCGTGGAGAATTTGCCATCGTGGAAAGAATCACGGCCGGTTTCATAGATCTTGATGAAGTCGGCGCCCAGCTTGAACTGCTCGCGGATAACGCTCACCAGTTCGGCGGCGTTGTTGGCGTAGGTCGCGTTCGACAACACGCGCTGTTCGGGATTGAAGCGATTGGCGTCTTCATGGCCGCCGAGGATATCGACCGCGTTACCGCTAATTCGCAAGCGCGGGCCGGGAATCATCCCCTGGTTGATTGCGTTCCTGACGGCGGTGTCCGCCGCTCCGGCTCCCTCCGTCCCCATATCGCGCTCGGCCGTGAAGCCCGCCATCAGGTCGTCGCGAGCGGCCAGCGTGGCGATGATGGTGCGCTGCGGCACCGATTCTTCGACGGTCTGCAAGTCTTCAGCGCCGGGATGCAAAAACAGATGCACGTGCACATCGATGAGGCCGGGCATCAACGTGCGGTCGCCCAGGTCGATGGTGTTCGCGCCGGCTGGATGCGTCACCGACGCCCCCGCTTCGACGATGCGTTCACCTTGCACCAATACCTCGCCGGGGGTGAAAAGCTTTCCACTTTCGACATCCAACAGACGCGCGGCATGCAACACCACGGGCCGCGGCTGAGCGAAGAGTACGCTCGCCGCCAGAACGGCCAGAATCGACAGACGGTTCATGCGGTCACTCCACGTTTGGCGTCTTCCAATATCTCTTCCACCTCGGACTGGTATTGTTTCAGCAAATGCTCAGTCGCGGCTTCAAAACGCATCACCAGGACGGGCTGAGTATTGGAGGCTCTCAGTAAACCCCATCCCTGGGGGAAAATCACTCGGACACCATCGATATCGATTGTCTTATATTTTGCCTTCAACTGTCCCGCCACGCGGCGCACCAGATCGAACTTCATTTCATCCGGACAATCAACGCGGATCTCAGGCGTCGAGACCATCTGGGGCAGGCCGGCGAGTTGCGCCGAGAGCGGCCGCCCGGATTTCGCGACGATCTCGATCAGGCGGCAGGCGGCGTAAAGCGCGTCGTCGTAGCCGCGATAACGATCACCGAAGAACATGTGGCCCGACATTTCGCCCGCCAGCTCGGCATGTTCCTGTTTCATTTTGGCCTTGATCAGCGAGTGGCCAGTCTTGTACATGATGGCATTTCCCCCCAGCTTGCCGATCTCGTCGTACATTGCCTGCGAGCACTTCACCTCGCCGATGAAAGTAGCGCCGGGCTTGCGCTCCAGAATCTCGCGCGCGTAGATCAGCAACAGCATGTCACCGTAGATCACGTTGCCGTGTTCGTCGACCGCGCCAATGCGATCGGCATCGCCATCGAATGCGATGCCTAGCTCCGCGCCGGTCTCTCGGACCTTTTCGATCATGTGGAACAGATTGGCGGGCACCGTGGGATCGGGGTGATGATTTGGAAACTTGCCATCCATTTCGAAAAACAGTTCAGTGACGTCGACATTGATCCTCTCGAAAATTCGATGGATCACCGGGCCGGCCGTGCCATTGCCGGCGTCAGCCACCAGCTTGATGCGGCGCTTCAGATGAAACTGGGAAGCAATCTCGTCGACGTAAGGGGGGACCACGTCGGCGGTCGCCGATTTCCCTGCTCCGCGCTCGAAATCCTGACGCTCGATGAGCCGCCGGACTTCCTGAATCGTCTCGCCGTGCAGCGTTCCCGATCCGCAGACGGTCTTGAAGCCGTTGTACTCCGATGGATTGTGGCTCCCGGTGATCATGATGGCGCCGTCAGCAATCAACTGCTGCGCGGAATAATAGAGCACCGGGGTGGGCACTACACCGATATCGGTAACGTCGCAACCGGCGGCGAGCAAACCTTTGACTAACGCATCGCGCAGACGGGTCGAGCTGAGCCGGCAGTCGCGTCCAACGTTGATCTTGGAGCCGCTATGCCGCCTGAGATAGCTCCCCAGCCCAAGTCCCAGCTGTTCGACATCCGGACTGAGCAGCTCCGTATCGGCCACGCCGCGGATATCGTACTCGCGAAAGATAGTGGGCTTGAGCATCTTTCAATTCTAGCGGGACTCCGGGGTGAGAACCTGAGTAGCTGCTCGCACCGGTGCTTAAGCGCTCTCCTCTCCGCATATACGATAAGCTGAATATATGCCTAACAGGAACGTTCCGACCCCAGGAGGCGGGATCGCCGCGCTCAGCCGTATCGGTCAACGACGCCAGGTTGTCATTCCCAAAAAGATTTTCGATGCCATGAGACTCAAGGAAGGCGATTTCATGGAAGTTACGGCGGAACGAGGCCTCGTCTCTATGAAGCCTAAGCGGCTTGTTGACTGGGATGAAACGCTCACGGCGGAAGCCAAGATGATCCGCCACGGTCTCACGCAGGCCAAGGAAAGAAAAACGCGGCCCTGGAGCCAAATCAAGTGACGCCCGTCGCAGCATAACGCGGGTTCTGGATCAGATGGCTGCCGACACATTTCAATAAGGTGGTTGAAGGTCAAATATTGGCAGGTCGGAAACTGTCGGAAACCTGCCCACAACTGCAGACCAATTCCAATGCCCGAATGGCGCAGGTCTCCGACCTGCGAAAGGCTTTTTATCGGCTCACAAATCGATTCCCCGCGATCAAAAACCGTAGCGGCCAGTCGGCACAGTGCTTGATCCCCACCCGGGGCGTCACCGCCACGTCAATGACCGGCTCGTCGCGCAAACCGCGCACCTGTAGCGCACTCCTGGTCAGGTCCCCGCCATTTTGTTTGCGAGTGATGCCCAGCGCCAGTGTAAGTTTTCCGGGGCCGGATGCCAGGTCTTCCAATCGTTTCGCGGCGGGACGCCGGCGGCGCATGGCCACGATTCCCGCCATCGGTTCGAGCGCGCGGATCAGAACGCAGCCCGCTTGTCCTTCCGGCTCCGCCACGAAATTGAGGCACTCGTACATGCCGTAGATGAAATACACGTAAGCGTGGCCGGGCGGCCCGAAGATCACGCGCGTGCGATCGGTCATGCCGCGCCAGGCGTGCGCCGCGCGATCACCCACGCCCAGATAGGCCTCGGTTTCGACGATGCGCCCAGCGCTGTTGCCATGGATCAAAATCTTGCCGAGGCAATCGCGGGCGACCTCGACGGCCGGCCGCGCGTAGAAATCCCGGCCGAGCACGCTAGACCGAGCCAGCAACTGCGCAATAGAAAAGTTCGATTCTTTTTGTATCCTAGGAGGTTAGCATGCGGCTATTCACGGGAATCGATCTTCCGGAAGATGTTCGGGAGAGGCTGGAGCGGTTGCTCATGCACCTGCGACGGGTAGCGCATCTGAAGTGGAGCCCAGTGTACAACCTGCATGTGACTCTCAAGTTTATCGGCGAGTGGCCGGAAGAAAAACTTCCGGAAATGGAGGCCGCGCTGCGATCGGTTTCGCCCCGGGACGAAATTGCGGTTGAAGTGAAAAGCCTGGGTTGGTTTCCAAATGCGCATCATCCACGGGTGTTTTGGGCGGCGGTGTTGGGCGGTGATGCGCTGGCGGCGCTGGCTCGCGATGTCGACGCCGCGGTGGGCCCCTTAGGAGTCCCAAAAGAGGACCGCGCGTTCACCGCGCACCTCACCTTGGCGCGCATCAAAGAGGCCGTTCCGCTGGACGCCCTGCGCAGCGCCATTGCGCAGTTGGAATCGGTCGAATTCGGGAACTTCCTGGCCAACCGCTTTTCTCTATATCGAAGCCAGCCGGGCGCGGCGGGCTCCATCTACACGAAACTTTCGGACTATCCCTTTCGAACGAGATGATGCCACTCCTCGCGCTGGCGGTTGCGTACCTGATCGGCGGCATCCCGTTTGGCTACCTGCTGGTGCGGATGAAATCGGGCGAAGATGTGCGCTCCATGGGCAGCGGCAACATTGGCGCCACCAACGTACTGCGAACCAGCGGGCGAGCGGTTGCCGTCGCGACACTGCTGCTCGACATTGCGAAAGGATTCGTCGCAGTATGGCTGGCCGCCAAGCTCACTGACAATTCCATAGTCTGGACAAGTCTAGCTGCTCTAGCCGTGATGGCCGGACATGCCTATCCGGTCTTCTTGAAATTCCGGGGCGGCAAAGCGGTGGCCAGTTTCGTCGGAGCGTTTCTATATCTCACCCCCATTCCGCTGCTGGCAGCGCTGATTCTGTTTGTCATCGTGGTAGCGGCAACCCACCATATTTCGATGGGTTCCATCATCGCCGCCGCTTCCCTTCCCCTGGCAACCTGGCTCATCCTGCATCCCCCGGCGCCGGTTATTGTGGCGTCACTCATCGCGGGCGCATTTGTCGTGGTGCGGCATCGCGAGAACATACAAAGGATTCGAGCCGGCAAAGAACATGTTTTTCGGTTCCAGTAAGGCGAAATGACAGGCGCCATCGCGATCATCGGCGCTGGCAGCTGGGGCACCGCGCTCGCGATTGTGTTGGCGCCGCGATTTGAACGCATCCGTTTATGGGCGTACGAGACGGATCTGGTGCAGCGCATGGCTGCCACGCGAGTCAATGATATCTTCCTGTCCGGTTTTCATTTGCCGCCGAATGTTCAGCCAACTTCCGAGCTGGCGTTCGCGCTCGAGGATGCCGACATCGTCGTGGGCGTGATGCCGTCGCGGTTTGCGCGCAGGGTTTACAGCGCGATGCTGCCGCACTTGAGTTCCAGGATGCGCTTCGTTAGCGCCACCAAAGGGCTGGAGAACGGCACACTACTGCGCATGTCGGAAGTCGCGCGCGAAGTGATTGGCGGCAAATTCGAACCCAGGATCGCGGTGCTTTCAGGTCCGACTTTCGCCAAAGAAGTCGCGCGCGGCGAGCCAACCGCCCTGGTGATCTCTTCGGAAGATCATGAGTTGGCGCCGTCCGTCCAACGCGAGTTCTCGGGTCCGGCTTTTCGGCTTTACACCAACCACGATCCCACAGGCGTCGAGATCGGCGCGGCGCTGAAGAACACTATCGCAATCGGGGCGGGAATTTGCCAGGGACTTGGTCTCGGAAATAATTCTATCGCTGCTCTAATCACCCGCGGTCTGGCCGAAATCACGCGCCTGGCGGTCGCCATGGGCGGACAACCCAGGACATTGTCGGGGCTCGCAGGGTTAGGGGATCTAGTACTCACGTGTACGGGAGAACTAAGCAGAAACCGCACTGTCGGCTTGCAATTGGCGCGGGGACAAAAACTAAATGACATCGTAGCCGCGATGACCATGATCGCCGAGGGCGTCGAGACCACTGCGGCGGGCGTCGATCTGGCTCGTAAATTCAACGTAGATATGCCTATCACAGAACAAATGGACTCGATCTTGAGAGGCGGACGGTCGCCGCGAGACGCCATTCGCGAGCTAATGGACCGCACGCTGAAGAACGAGTAATGTAAACGCTCTGTAAACCGAACCCTCAAATTCTCGTTGTGAGCAACAGGTAAGTGAATGAATCGTGAGGGCGTGAACACCGCTTCCCCGCAACCTTCCTGGACAGCTCGGGTTAACAGTGATAGCGCGGTTGGGGCATCTCTCGAGCGGGATGCCGAGTTGATGTTGCGCGTCAGGGATGGGGATCAGGCTAGCTTCGGCCTTTTGTTGGAAAAGCATCGCGGTCCGGTCATCAACTTCCTCTTTCGGATGGTGCAGAATCAAGCGGTCGCCGAGGAACTGGCGCAGGATGCTTTTCTGCGGGTTTATAAGTCGAGGGTCAGTTACGAGCCAACCGCTAAGTTTACGACCTGGTTGTTCCGAATTGCGACTCATGTGGCGTTAAATTGGATACGGGATGGACGCAACGAGAAGCTCCAGGCGAGCTTGGACCAAGAGAGTCCGGATGGAACGGCGCGGCAAGTTGCGGATAGGTCGAGGACAGCGGAGCAGGAATTGGTTTATCAGGCCAAGCTGCGGGAGGTCCGGCACGCCATCGGTAGATTGCCGGCCAAGCAGAAGGCCGCGGTGATGATGCACAAATACGAAGAGATGGAGTATGCGCAGATTGCGGATGTGTTAAGTTGTTCCGAGTCGGCGGTGAAGTCGCTGCTGTTTCGGGCCTACGAATCGCTGAGAGTTCGATTGGCGCACATGGCTTAAGGAGGAGGAGGGAAAAGCGTTGGAGGGTTCACAAAACATGCGGTGCCCGCAACGAACCGGCGATGGCGCCGGGTTGATCGTCGCTTATTCGGCGCGAACCCTCGACTCCAGAGACCAAGCTGCTTTTGAAGAGCACTTGGAATCATGCGCCAGCTGCCGCGAAATCGCATCCGCGCAGGGCGCAGTATGGTCGGCGCTCGACGAGTTGCTTCCCTTACCGGTCTCGTCCAGTTTCGACGCCAAGCTTTATCGGCGAATCGCCGAAGAAGAGCACCGCGGTTGGTGGCAGCATTGGTCAAGCGCCGAATGGCCGTGGCGGCCTGCCCTGCCCGTGGCCGCGGCTTGCGCCGTTCTGATCGTTGCGTTTCTATTGAAGACCTCTGGACAATTTACCGAGCCATCACAGCCCGCCCAACCCAGGCTTCAGATCGAGCAGGTGGAACGCGCTTTGGATGACATGGATCTCTTGAAGCAGGCTGGCGTAGAGTTCGTTCTCGAGAAAAACACGCCGCGGAAGCAGATCTAGAGGAGCCATGCGCTGGCGCTGTTCCATTTTGGCGCTGTGCGCCCTGGCGTGCGGCATAATCTTCGGATCCCCCGCGCAGGCGCAGAGCCGGCGTGGTACTGCATCCCGTCAACCAGGCGCCCAGCGGCAAGGCCGTGGTCCCGCCCAAACACCCATTGAAGAATTCGAGACGATGTCGACCGCTGAACAGCGGAAAGCGCTGAGTGGTCTCCCTCCCGAGCAACGGCAACGCCTGCAGGAACGGCTGCAGAGATTCAATCAGCTTCCTCCCGAGCGACAGCAGGCTTTGAAGAGCCTCTATAACCGGCTGCACCAACTTCCGCCCGAGAGGCAGAATGCGGTCCGCCAGTCCATCAATAAGTTGTCGCAACAGTCTCCGGAGCGCCAGCAGGCCATGCGACAGGAGCTTAGAAGCATGGCCAATATGTCCCCACAAGAGCGCCAGGCTCACGTTTCCGCTCCTGAATTCCGTGCAAAGTTCAACAACCAGGAACAGGAGATTGTTCGGAACATGTCGGAAGTACTACCGTCGCGATGACGCTGGAACGCTACGGCCGGCCGCTTCTTCTGTTGGCAGCAGCTCGTGGATGACTCTCCCTGGTAACGCCGGTTTCTCCCGGGGAAAGCCCATGAGATCGAGAATCGTCGGCACAAAGCTCAGACTGTCGTAAGGCTCTTCTATCACCATTCCCTGGGGAATCCCGCTTTCCGATCCGCCTGCCAGCATCAGGACCGAATGCGTGCTGATGCGCAGCAGCGACCCGTGATTGCCGCCGGGGTTGAACCCTCGCACGTTAAAATTCCAATGGTTATTCGCAAAGATCAGCATGTCCGGTTCTGCTAAACGCCGCCGGCGCGCCTGGAATCTCCTGACCAGGTATGAATCGCCGGCCGGCTCGGGCAGGCACCCTTCTTCCAGGAACTGCTCATGCAGGGCCAGGATGCCGTCGGAATATTTTGTTTTGTGAACGGCGTGCAGCCACTCCAATTCGGAATGCCATGAATCCAGCCAGGCCGATCGCTCGTGTTCGGTAGCAGCCAGCTGGGGATCTTCGAATAGCTGCAGGGGCAGGTCCGCAGTCAGCGCGCCGAGCTGCAGATGAAGCCTTCCTTCCGGATCCTGTTGCACTCCGCGCACCGGCACATAGCGGAGTTCCAAGCCTTGGGTTGGATCGTTCCGAGAAAGAATCAAGGCCTGATGGTCTTGACTGCCATACAGCCATATGGCGTCCTCGTCCGGCCGGCTATCGGGCGGCAAAACGGGAACAAGAAGCTGTTTCGGAATGCGAACGGCGATGAAGTCCACCGGGTGCGGCCCCACATCCGCCTGCACGTTATTCTTCACCGACAGCGCGGTGAATCGGGCAAAATAGTTTATCTTCCTGAAGCTGTGCTCCATGTCCAACGTGCCGTCCGCGGCCAGCACTAGCCCGTCCTGCACGGGACCGACGACGTAATTCTGCAGCTCATGAATGGTATTGGCGTCGCCCATGGCGCGTTTTGGAATCAAGTCCGACGCCGATGGCGGATGCTTGTCGAAATCCGAGCGCGAAAGCGCTAATAGTTTTTCCAGGCTGTTTACGTATTCCGAATAGCTGCGCTCCTGCTCGCGCCACCGGTCGATTTGGACGGCGGGCCTGCGGGCTGCCTTATCCAGGCCGGCATCGCGCTGGGCTGTGGTCCACTTTTTCGGCTCCGCGGCCACTTGAACGCGCTGAGCTTCAATGGTCCGCTGCAGCGCCGCAAGTTCTTCGTGCAGCTCCCCGATGGTTGTATGCCACTCCGCGCGATGGCGATCCACAATCTGAAAGAACGCGGCCACGACTGCGCGCCTGAACTCCGGCGGGGATTGCCGGCCCAGCTCATCCAGCAGAATATGGAGTACGTTCAAATCGGAATTGCGAAAGTAGATCGAGGCCCGCTCATTCCCGTCCAGATCGAGCAGCGCGGTCGGATATTGATTGCTCGCGCCTTTCAGATAAAACGAATCTTCGGACCCCGTGGTAACTTCGGACACAAACGGATCCAGACCTTTGAGCTTGAACTCCGTCATGGGGTGGCGGTTGGTCACGACATGATGCGCGCCGCCCTCCCGCGTGTTTAAAAATTGGACCAGGTCATAGCCCTGGCTGTAAATGCCGGGCACAGTGTTCATTCCGTGATCGGAGACCATTGCCAGCACCGTTCGGCCTGCTTCCGGGCTGGCTTCGATAGCGGTCCAGACTCGACCCACCAGGGCATCGATGTGCTGCAGAGCCTGGCGTTGCGCGGCCGGATCGGGAGTGCTGTGCGCAACGTGATCGTAATCGCCGGTGAAGTAATCGAGGTAGCGGATTTGAGGATCGGCCAGCTTTTCGATCAACTCCCGTTCGGTCTGTTCCTCGACGCTCGATCCGAGCTCGAATCCCATGGTCCACTCATCCAGGAGCTGCCGGACCGAACGCGATGTGAAGCGGCTCTGGAAGCTGCGCTGCAGCGTTTTCCATCGAACGCCGCGCTGATACAATTGAAAGCTCTGATAAGTTGCCTGGTAGGGAAACCGATCGATCAAAAGCGGAATTCCCAGATCGTCCAGAACCTCCACGCCCGGCATGTCCACTCGATGCGATAACGCGTAACCGAGATAGAACGGAAAGAAATTCAGGTAATCGTAGACGTGATAAGTATAGCGGTCGAATTCCGCGTTGCCGTGAATTTGGAGGTGCTGCCCGGTATCGAGCATCGACCAGGACGGCGCGGAGAGGCTGATGGCGCGAACATAGAAATTCGCCAAACGGGCGCCCTGCTGCCTGAATACGCGGTCCATCCAGGGAAGAACGCTTTTCTTGGTGACTGGATCGACGCGACGCAGTTCTCGATCGAGAACCTCCTGAGGCACTCCGTCTATTTTGATGATGACGATGCGCTTCACTTCGGCGCGCGCGCCTGCCGCGAGCCAAACCGCGAACAAGCAGAAAAAGATTAGACGGCCGGCGATCCCTCGCGGCATTACTGGCCGCCCAAGGCGCCAGCCTCTAACGGTCCCGGCTCGCCGCTCAAGTACAGCCGGCAGAGTTCGCGCCAGCGCTCGCGGGTGCCTGGGTCCACGGACAAGCGCCGCAGCTCGTTCCGCGCCTGCTCCACATTCAGACGATGAAGGGCGCGCAGACAAGCCACTCGAAGATCGGAGTCCTGGGAGCGCTCGAAGACCTGCGCGATCAGTTGAGGCGCGCGAAGGCTGGCCTCCTGCTCATCCGAGAGAGCTTCCACGGATCGCCGTATTTCATCGACGTCGCCTACCACATCCGGCTGCGGGCTGGACCCCAGAAGTTGGCTGAGATAACGCTGGTGGTAGAGCGAGCGGCGATGCGCGTCCAGTTCGGCGAGGACCATCGGCTCCGGCACCGCAGTGCTGACTCGAGGCCCAGGGTTAAAAACACGGCCGAAGACCGCCAACGTTCGCCTGGTTCTCGATTGCGTATATGAAGCGAGTTCTTTGCGCCGGTCGCTTTCCAATTTGGCGATTAGGCCGCCTGGGGCTTGCGCGTACCGAACTAAAGCGTTGTACTGCTCGCGAGCCAGTTTCGTTTCGTTGGCAGCCCCGTTCTCCAGTGGGTTGAGCGCCAGATGGTCCACGCGCGCCAGTATCTCTGCCTTGAGCTTAGGATTCAGTCGGGAATCGACGGCCAGGAACGCGCGCGCTTCCGAATAAGCCCTTAATCTCGCGGAGCGGTTAACCGCGGCCCCGTGCCTTCCGCGAACGAACATCCAAGCCGTTTCGGCGGCGAAAAATGGCAAGTTCCCGAAGCGCGTAATGCCCAGCACGCCGGTTACAAAAATACTGCTCCCGTGCAGGAACATTTCGCGGCGCTTGGGTGTCATCTGATCCCGAAAATCGGCCAGTAACAACGGAACCCGCGGATGATCCAAGCTGTAAAAAGCTAGAGGAATCATCTCCACGGCACGGCTGCCCGGGGTGCCGGGCGACACCACCCGATTGTCGTCGTCAAAATAGCGGACTTCGGTGTAGCCCGTCCAATGTTGCAAGCGTTCATCCGTCCAGGGGTTGGCAATACTCAGGAATCGCCCCTCGAAGGAATGCCCGGCGCCGTGCTCGAGATCCTCCCGCGCCACCCATAGCAGAGCTGCAGGAGGTGTATCGCCTGGCAACTCCAAAGGTTCGAAGTACAGCCCACACAGTTCGGCGCGCTGCCTCAACAGTTCCCAATTGTGCCCGCGCGTTTCTTGAATCCGGGCTGTCTCCCGGTCATAGAATCTGGAGAGATTCTGTTCACGAACCAGACCTCCCAGCGTACGGTCGGAAAGGCTCAAGCGCGAGTACAACTGGCGGAAGTCCGCATTGGACAACAAAGGGTCTCCGGTCTGTTCGCGCGCCAGCCCATCTAAGACTCCCAAGGCCTGAAAGAGCTGTAGCTCATGGTAATCGGTGAAATTGCCCCGATAACTGCGCGTCGAAGCTCGAACCGCCATGCCCAGCGGATCGAGTTCAGTGGCCTGCAAACTATCGCCTAACAGCTTGGGCCAGACGGTCTTGACGGGCGCCGCCAGGTCCATCACCGGTGCGGGAACGCGGTTGTCGTGCTGTCTGGTTCCGGCCCGAAACCAGACGATGGATATTGCGGAAGCGGCCCGCTGGATGACAGTCGGACGGGTGCTGGTTAAGATCCAGACGTAGCGCAATCGATCGTTATCCGAATCGCCATCGCCTAAAGTGTCTCGCAAGACGCTCAGCAGCGGGACCGCCTGATCTTGCTCCTCCGTGTCCGAACCAGAAGGATGTCCGAAGAGAGTAATCAACTCCGCTCCACCGTTCACTGGCTCACGTTCGAGAAAATAGGCCTGCGATCCCGGCTGAGCCAAGCCCCACACTCCCCCCAAAAGCAATAAAAAGACGGTTCTAAGCACGCCCCACCTTACTGGTTGGACGCGAAAAGCGGGCGAAAGGTTCGTTATCTTGATGCCGCGCTTCTGCAAAATTTGTTAAAGGTTCTTAGGGACCGAAAGATGAGGCTTCCGTCTAATCGCCAGAGGGCCGATGATAAAAACTTCGCTTTTTATTCTGCTGGGGACTTTACCAGTGTTCGCTTTCCAGAATCCCGTTCCGAAACTGGCTTGCAGCGATCGCGAATCGCACCACGACAACCTGGTGAGTCATTGCGAGATGCACGAGCAGAACTTGGCGGCTCCCGGTGGCGCGATCCGGATCAATCCGGGTTCGAATGGCGGCGTGACGGTCAGCGGCTGGGACCGTACCGACATGCTGGTCCGCGCACGGATCCAGACTGCGGCTGATTCCGACCCCGAAGCGCGCGCCATCGTTCCTCAGATCCGCTTCGCCTCCGGAGGTGGCAGTATAGAAGCTGCCGGTCCCCAGACCGATAGCCATCACCAATGGACGGTAAGCTACGAGATCTTCGCTCCGCGGCAATCCGACATACTGGCCAAGGCTCACAATGGCGGCATCAAAATTTCGGATCTGCGCGGCAACATCGAGTTCCAAACAGAAAATGGCGGTGTCGTTCTGGCGCGTTTAAGCGGCGAAGTTCATGGCCATACCACCAACGGCGGCTTGACTGTGGAACTGGTGGGCAGTCGCTGGGATGGCGCCGGAATGGACGTCACCACTACCAACGGAGGCGTCAAACTCGAAGTTCCGTCTAACTACTCGGCCCATTTCGAGACCGCGACGGTCAATGGCGGCGTGAAAATCGATTTCCCTACCGTTCAGGGAAACGTGAATAAAGAAATGTCCTTCGACGTTGGACAAGGCGGCGCGACGATCAAGGTCACCACCACCAATGGCGGCGTCCGAATCACGAAGTCGTGACCTGGAATTCCGGCCTTTTCCCGAGCGCGTCTTCCATGTAAGTGCGCAAGACTTCAGCCACGCTCCAGGCCTGCGCTATGCAGCCGCCTGGCTGATGCGGCGGATCGCCGTCGAAAACCTCGGAGATCTGTCCCAGCCCGGCTTGCCGGAGATGCTGCCGCAGCGGATCTAAGAAACGCCCGGCGCGATCCCGAACTTCGGCGGAGGATCCATGCACCCGCACGTAAGCGGTCAAAAATGGACCCAGCAGCCACGGCCAGACCGTGCCCTGATGGTAGGCGCTGTCGCGGCTGCGTGGATCGCCGCTATAGCGTCCCCGGTAATTCGGATCGCGCGGCGAGAGCGTTCTCAGGCCATAGGGCGTGAGCAGTTCCCATTCCACGACTTCGACCACGCGCAAGCACTTGTCAGGTTCGAGTAATGGATAGGGCAGGCTGACGGCGAAGATCTGGTTGGGGCGAATGGAACCGTCCGCCCCGGAATCATTGACCACGTCATAGAGACAGCCTTCGGCCTCGTGCCAAAACGCCTGTGCGAAACGCTCGCGGGTTCGCTCGGCCAAAGTGGAGTAATGCGCCGCCTGGTCGCGATCGCCAAATTCTGTCGCCAGGCGCTCCATCACGCGCAGAGCGTTGTACCACAGAGCTTGAATCTCCACCGGCTTACCGCTGCGCGGAGTCACCACCCAGTCGCCGATCTTAACGTCCATCCAGGTGAGCTGGACGCCCGCCTCGCCGGCGCGGAGCAGACCGTCGGAATCGAGCCGGATTCCGTAGCGTGTTCCGCGCTCGTGCCAGGCCACGACGTCCATCAGCGGCTGGTAGAGGTTGGCGCGCACGAAATCGTAATCGTGCGTGTAGCGAAGAAATTCGTGAACGGCGTGGAACATCCACAGCGTAGCGTCGACGGTATTATACTCGGGAGCTTCGCCTGAATCGGGAAAGCGGTTGGGCAGCATGCCCTGGTCGATGCTATGCGCGAAGGTACCTAGAATGTTGCGGGCATCGTCGTATCGGCCGGTCACTAATGTGAGGCCGGAAAGCGAAACCATCGTGTCGCGGCCCCAATCGCTAAACCATGGGTAGCCCGCAATCACCGATTTACGATCGCCGCGCGCGACGATGAACTGGTCGGCGGCGTCGGTGAGGATTTGCGTCATCACATCGCGACTGGGCGCCGCACCGCTGATCTTCTCGCGCCGCTCTCTTTCGCGTTGCCAGAGCGATTCTATTTCGCGCGCGTCATGACGATATGTCGAAGCAATGACGGCCGCGCGCGCATCTTTGTTTAGGTCGAAGCGAAGCAGGAACGGGCTGTAGAGATCTTCGAGCGAATCGAGGCCGCGTTCCACTTCGCGCTCATACTCGAGATTGTAAAACCACAACCCGGCGGCATCGATCGACTTGGCATTATGGGCGAAATGCAAGCTCGGCAGGTCCGGATAAGGCGTGATGGTCGCTTGGCCGGGAGCGGTCTCCACTTCCCGCCGGATGCTGTCGTGGGCGTGCGTGGTGTTATGGAAATCTCGAAAAGCGACCAGCGGCCGGACTTCGAGCGAGCAAGGGGGGCCCCCGGGATCGCCAAGCAAGGCATATCGAACGGCTACCGTGTTTTCGCCCTCCACCAGAAAGACCGACTTTTCGATCTGGATGTCGCCGACACGATAAGTAAAAACGGGAAAGGGATCCAGTCGAAATGAATCGAGATAGCGATATCCCCGTGGATGGACTGCGCCTCGATATTGATTGGCGCTCAACTCGAAGCGCGCCGTCTCAATGACCAGCGTCTCCTCCAGCTTGGCCAGAAGAACCACGCGGCCAACCGGCGGTTTGGTGGCGGCCGTAAGCAGGCTGTGATACCGCCGCGTGTCCAGGCCGATGATCGTTGAGCAAGCGAATCCGCCGATTCCGTTGGTCTCCAGCCACTCCCGCGAGGATGCCTCGGTCAGATCCGCGCAGATTAAGCCATCGAACTGAATGAGGCTCTCAGGACGGGTCATGGATGGTTAGTCCGTAATATAGCGTTCTTGACAACTATGGCGTTTCGGACTATAGTTGGAGCAGCTATACTTCAATCTGCCATAAAGGAGCGCCGGCATGAAGCCCAACGGAACGCCACCCGAAACCACGATCGATCTGACGCCCGCCATGTTTCAAGTGCTTCTCGCTCTGGGGGACGGCGAAAAGCACGGTTACGCCATCCTGAAAGAGGTCGAGGATCAGACCAACGGCCACGTACGCCTGAGCACCGGGACCCTCTACGCCATGATCAAGCGGCTCCTGAGCGAAGGCATCCTGGCCGAATGCCGGAACCGTCCACCCGCCGAGGAAGATGATCAGCGGCGCCGCTATTATCGGCTGACTCCACTCGGCCGCCAGTTAGCCACGGCGGAAGCGGAGCGGATGGAAAGAATCATTGCCACCGCGCGCGAGAAACATTTATTGAAGCGCCTGCGGACGGTCTAGATCAGGGGCGCCCATGATACAAGAAAAACAACCTTTGTCGGATCGGCTATACGCCGCGCTGCTGCGCTTGTTCCCGTTCGATTTCCGCAGCGACTTTGGCGACCAGATGGAACAGGCCTTTCGCGATCAGCACGCCGAAGTTGAGCGGCGGCAAGGACGGCCCGGGCTGCTGCGCCTCTGGTGGGACACCATCGTAGGGGTCTTCCGCACCGCTCCGAGCGAGCATGCTGCCATGCTTGGCCAGGATATCCGCTACGCCTTGCGGATGATGCGTAAGAACAAGGGCTATACCGCCACCGCCCTGATCGTGTTGGCGCTGGGCATCGGCGCCAATACGGCGATCATCAGCGTGATCTCCACCGTGCTGCTGCGCCCGTTGCCCTATCAGAATGACGGCCAACTGATGGTTTTGCATCAGAGAGCCGCCAAGGCCGGCGTCGATGAAGTGGCTTTTTCGGTTCCCGAGATCAACGACTATCGGCAGCAGAGCAACTCCTTCAGCAGCCTGGTTGAGTACCACAACATGCGTTTCACGCTGTTCTCCAAGGACAGCGCCACTCGCGTTCAAACCGGTGTCGTATCGCCGGAATTTTTCGGAATGTTTGGCGTCAAACCGATCATGGGCCGCGATTTCGTTGCTGCCGACGACCGGCCTGGCGCGCCCGCGGTGCTGCTGCTGAGCTACGAGTATTGGAAGCAGCATTGCTCGGGCGACCCCAACATTGTGGGGAAAACGTTCGAGATGAATGACCGCGTGCACACCGTCATCGGCGTATTGCCGCCCGTGCCACAGTATCCGGACGAAAATGACGTCTACATGCCGACATCGGCCTGCCCCTTTCGCAGCTCGCAGTCGATGATCGCCAATCGTGGAGGGCACATGATGAGCCTGTTCGGGCGATTAAAGCCGAACGTGACCCCGGAACACTCCCGCGTCGACCTGCGGCTGATCGCCACGCGCCTGGAGCACGATCATCCGGATGTTTATGGAAAAGACTTGGGCTTCATCGCGACTTCCGGATTGCTGCGGGACGAGTTAACGCACCGGGCTCGCACGACCCTCTTGGTTCTTCTGGCCGCGGCAGCCTGCGTTCTTTTAATCGCCTGTGCGAACGTTGCGAATCTGACTCTGGCGCGCATGTCCGCCCGTGAGCGGGAACTAACCGTACGCTCTGCCTTAGGCGCAGGTAAAGGACGGCTGCTGCGGCAATTGGTAACCGAGAGCTTCCTTTTGGGCCTGCTGGCGGCCGGACTGGGAGTGCTCTTCGCTTCGGAAAGTCTGAAACTTCTGGTGGACTTCACCGGACGCCTGACCTCGCGCGCGCGGGAGATCCATGTCGATGGCGCGATGCTGCTGTGTGCGCTGGCGATTGCTATCTTGACCAGCGTGGTCTTCGGATCGGTCTCGGCTTTCTACTCGCGCGATGAAATCGCATCCGGGTTGCGCGATGGAGCGTCGCACGCCACATCCGGCCCGCGCCGTAATCATGCCCGCGGAGTGCTGGTGGTCTGCCAGATCGCATTTTCGTTTGTGCTGCTGATCGGAGCCGGACTCATGCTGCGCAGCTTCAGCAAACTGCAGCAGGTGGACGCCGGCTTTGTTTCGAATGACCGGGTCCTGGCAGCGACCATCGACTTAAATTGGTCGAAATACCATGAAGACGCCCAGCGCCGCGATTTCATGAATCGTCTGCTGAGCAAGATTCAGTCCCAGCCGGGTGTTCTCTCCGCGGCCATCTCTTCGAGCTATCCCCTCGATCCCGATAACGCCGCTGGCAGCATGTTCAATAGACGCTTTGTCGTCGAGGGACATCCTCTACGGGAAGGTGAGATTCCGCCGATCACCGCCATTCGCAGCACCACTCCGGATTATTTCAAAACCCTGGGCATTCGTCTCGTTAGCGGGCGAACGTTTGCCGAATCCGATAACGAAAAGGCCCCTGAAGTCGCCTTGATCAATCAAACTCTGGCGCGTCACTACTGGGGCGGGCAAGATCCCGTCGGCAAGCGAATCTCCTTTAATAAGGGCGAGAAGTGGACCAAAGTGATCGGTGTTGTGGGCGACGTCAAGGAGTATGGTCCCGAACGCCCGGCCGGTGATGAAATGTATCTGGCGGCTGCTCAGAACCCATCCCCGGGAAGTGTCCTGATACGAACCAACCGGGAAGCCATGAGCTTGGCGAGCCAGGTGCGGCGCGCCGTTGCGGAAGTGGATCCGCAGACCGCCATTCCGGTACTGGAAACCCTGGCGCAAGCTCGTCACGATGCCACTCAATCTTCACGAGTGATGACCGACCTGTTGGGCATCTTCGCTGCTCTCGCGCTGGTGATCGCCGTCGCTGGAATCGGCGGAATGCTGGCGCTGGCCGTGAATCAGCGCTGGAATGAAATCGGAATCCGCGTTGCCCTGGGAGCCAAGCCTGGGGACGTAATGGGAATGGTTTTGAAGCAAGGCATGGCGCTGGTTCTGGCCGGGCTCTTGTTAGGACTGCTTACCTCAATGGCGCTGACCGGCATGATGAAGACCTTGCTTTTCGAGGTGCAACCCACCGATCCGGTGACGTTCGTGGGCGTATCGCTGGTGCTGGCGCTGGCGGCGCTGATTGCCTGCTATTTGCCGGCCCGCAAAGCGCTCAAAGTTGACCCTCTCATGGCGCTTCGCCGAGAATAGGACATCCAATGCGAACCAGAGTGATTGTTTTCGCCGCAGTCGCCGCAATCGGCGTTTTGATGACGCTATGGGCCGCGGAACCGGGTCTGTCGAGCGCCCCGGCGTACACCAACGATAACCAGTTGGTCTTCCCTTCCCATTACCGGGAATGGATCTTCTTGAGCTCCGGGCTAGGGATGACATACGGGCCTGCGGCTGAGGCAAATCGGGACAGGGGCCCCATGTTCGATAACGTCTTCGTGACACCCGCCGCGTATCATTCTTTTCTCGAGACCGGCAAATGGCCCGAGAAGACCATGTTCGCGCTGGAGATTCGAGCGGCAACGGGCAAAGGATCGATCAACAACGGCGGTCATTACCAAAGCGAAAAGGTCGCGGTAGAAGTAGAGGTGAAGGACACTTCGCGATTTTCCGGCAATGGTTGGGCGTTCTTCGGATTCGGCCAGTCGAACACCAGCGCCAAAATGATTCCGGTCTCCGCGACTTGCTACACCTGCCATCCGGCCAAAGGCGCGGTGGATAATACCTTCGTGCAGTTTTATCCGACGCTGCTCCCGATTGCGAAACAGAAGGGCACGCTGAATCCCGCATACGTCGCTGCATCGGCCGCCGAAGGCCGCTAACTAGAAACAATTTTTGAGAATCACCTGCTAATCTGGGCGTAGACGTGCTCCCACGTCCGGGTCGGGTCTCTCCTCGTGATCGCAGCTAACCAAGTTACTGCACCCAAATCGTGGCGCAGTCGTTTCCAAAGCTGGACCGGCGCGGAAAAACTGCATCAGTACGAGGACAAAGTCCTGCTGGTGCTGACTTTGATCATCGGCGCGGTGGTCGGCCTGGTGATCGCGGGCTTCATCTATCTCACCGAATCCCTCGGTTCTCGCATGTATCCGGCCGGAGGCGCGGCCTGGCGGCGCCTCGTGATTCCAACCGCTGGCTCATTGATCACCGGCTATCTGCTGTCCCGGTATTTTCCGAACGCTCGTGGCAGCGGAATTCCTCAAACCAAAGCGGCGCTTTTTCTTCGCGATGGTTTCATCAGCTTCCGAACGGTGGTGGGAAAGTTCTTTCTGTCGTCGACTTCCCTGGCCAGTGGGATTGCGCTGGGCCGCGAAGGTCCCTCGGTGCAAATTGGCGCGGGATTAGCCTCCGTGCTCGGCCGGCGTATCGGCCTGGGCCCGGCCAACATCCGTCAACTGGTGCCCATCGGGGCTGCGGCGGCGCTGGCGGCTGCGTTCAATACGCCGGTCGCGGCGGTCCTGTTCACGCTTGAAGAAGTGATGGGCGATTTGCATGCGCCGGTTTTGGGCTCCATCGTATTAAGCTCGGCCACTTCTTGGATTGTCCTGCACCTGCTGCTCGGCGACGAGCCGCTGTTTCACGTTCCGGCCTATCAGCTCGTCAGTCCGGTCGAGTTCATCAGCTACGCCGTGCTCGGCCTCGTCGGCGGCATTGTATCGGTCTGTTTTGTGAAGCTGCTGCTGTTCATTCGTAAGCGTTTTATGACCTTCCCCCCATGGACCGCCTGGCTGCAGCCCGCCGCTGGTGGCCTGTTGGTGGGTGTGATGGGATGGTTCGTGCCGGAGGTGCTGGGCGTCGGTTATGGGCACGTCAGCGAAGCCCTCAATGGCCAGATGGCATTGAAGATGATGGCGCTGCTGGTGGTGCTGAAACTCATTGCGACGGCGGCCTGCTATGGCTCGGGAAACGCCGGTGGAATTTTCGGCCCCAGCCTGTTCATCGGCGCCATGCTCGGCGGAGCGGTGGGAACCGCGGCTCATCAGCTATTTCCGGATTACACGGGCAGCGTCGGCGCGTACGCATTGGTCGGCATGGGCGCGGCCTTCGCCGGCATCGTGCGTGTGCCGCTGGCCTCCGTGATTATGATCTTTGAAATGACCCGCGATTACTCCATCATCGTGCCGCTCATGATCTCGAACCTGATCAGTTTCTACATTTCATACAAGCTGCAGGAAGAGCCGATTTACGAGGCGCTCGCGCATCAGGACGGGCTGCATCTGCCCTCCGCCTTGAAGGACCGGCAAGGGATGTTGATGGTGCGGCTCGCCATGACCTCGCCCAGCCACCGGCTCGTCCAATCCGATCGGCTCTGCGATGCTCTGGCGTGCTTCAGCGAAGATCGCAACGCCTGCCCTGTGATTAACGGCTCGGACCTGCTGGGGATGGTCTCGCGGGCTGACATCGAGGCAGCCGTCGACCGGGGAGAAGGAGACCGCACGTTGGCCGAAGTCTTTCCACATTACGCTCCGAACTCGGGGCTGCCGGAATCCCTTCGAGCAGAGAGTTTTCCGCACGTTCACGTCGACCATCCCCTGGACGTCGCGCTGCGCCGCATGGCCCAGAGCAAGTTGAACGTTCTTCCGGTGGTAAGCCGTTCTAATGTGCGTGAGCTGCGCGGATTGGTTTCTCTCCAGGATGTCCTTCGCGCTTACGGCGTTGCGGAAGCGCCGGCCGCGGAGCCGCCTCCTGTTGAGGAGCAGGCTCGGACGTCGCCCAAATTCGTCCCTGGCATGATCGCGGCGCTTTTGGTCCTTGTGTTCCTGATCGGCATTCTGCATTATTTCTATCGTTCCCATCGCGGTGAGCGAGCCGATCAGTATTTCAAGAACGGCAGCGAATTGTTACTGCAGGGACGGAATCAGGAAGCCGTCGAACAGCTCCGGAATGCGCTCTCAATTTCTCCAGACAATCAGCAGTATCGCCTCTCCCTCGGCTTGACGCTGGCCAAGGAAGGTCAAACGGCGGAGGGATCGGTGTATCTCAACGAGGTGCTAAAGCACGATCCCAACAGTGGCGCGCCCAATCTTGGACTGGCCCGGATCGCTGCCGCGCAAGGAAAAACCTCGGACGCGGTTTCGTATTACCATCGCGCCATTTACGGAACCTGGCCCGCCGGCGAGGAGAACAATCGGCTGGAGGCGCGGTTCGAACTGGCCGGCTACCTCAAAAAGTCCGGCCTGCAAAAGGAGGCCATCGCGGAATTGCTGGCGGCCCTGGAACAAGCCCGCAACAACGACGCCGCCAGGAAGCGCATCGGGCGTCTGGTCCTCGAATACGGGTCTCCCCGCCAGGCTGCCGATGTTTTTCGCGAGATTCTGCGCACTAATTCCCGCGACCCGCAAACCTGGGCCAGCTTAGGAACGTCGGAGTTGGCGCAAGAGGATTACGTGGACGCGCGAACCGCATTCCGGATCGCGGCGCGCTTCGATCCCACCGATGAGCAGAGCAGGAAGCAGCTCGAATTGATTGACCGGATATTGGCGCTTGATCCCAACGCCGTAGGTCTGCGTGCCGCCGGCCGTTACCAAAGGAGCGTCGAAATCCTCACCGGCGCGCTACAGATGAATGAGCAATGTATGGCGGCCGGAAACGATCCGGCCGTCGATGAGGCAAAGAAGGGACTAGCTCACCGGGCTCGGCGCGGGGAAATCGATGATGCCACTGATATGAATCTCGACCTCGCGGTGAGGCTGTGGAAGTCGGCCAAGACTCTTTGTCCATCCCAGCGGCAAAAAGACGAGGCGCTCGATCAAGTGCTGGCGCGGATAGCGCGTCAGTGATGCGGGCGCCTCGTTGGCCCTGGTGTACGCGGAAAGCTCGAATCCAAATTTACTGCGCCTGGGTGAGATGGGCCCGGCGATTCTTTTGCCAGCAGTCCTCATCATGGTCGCTGCAAACCGGATGCTCTTTGCCGTAGCTGATGGTTCGCAACTGATCGCCGGGAAGTCCCATGGTCGCCAAATATTCTTTGGTCTGTTTGGCGCGCGCATCGCCGAGCGCAATATTGTATTCCTCGGAGCCGCGCTCATCGCAGTGTCCTTCCACTGTCAGCTTAAAGTCGGGATACTGGCGAATGATCTCAGCCAGCGTTTGGGCATCCGACCGGAGAGCAGTTTCGGCGTCCGGGCGAAGGGTGTGCTGGTTGTAATCGAAATAGGCGTCCTGGATGCGATTCAGCAGATCCTGGATGCGGGCCCTCGTAGCGGCGTCCGGCATTCGTGAAGGCGTGCTGCTGGCTTGCTGGTAGGGTTGCTGGCGTGCGGGCTGTTGCGGCGCGGATCGCGCCGGTGTTGCAGCCGCTGGGCTGGAAATCGGGGCCGGCGGAGGCGGAGTCTTGGACGCCACCTTCTTTGCGCAACCGGTCCAAAGTACGGACAATGCTGTAATGGCCACGCAGGCCATGTATCGCGTTTTCATCGAATACCCTCCACAGGAGTTGTCAGAAGTTACAGAATACAAAACCCCAAGCCTCTTTAGCATCCCGTAGGTACTGTATTTCTGGGAGAGTAAAATACCTTATACAGGATTAACGCGATTCCTGCGAGTGATCAGTAGTTCTATCTTAGAGTAGAGATAAACTGTGGGAGGTATGCAGCAGCGGCCCTGGCTGGTGCTAGTGGGAGGATTTGGCGGTCTGCTGGTGTTGATGGCGGCTGCTGAGACCGGGGCCCTGCTGTTTCTAAACGGCTGGCGCCACAGCGGTACCGAGCTTCAGGGCCATTTCCTGGCCCGCAACCGCACGCTGGAAAAGATCCGGGCCAATATCTACCTGTCAGGTACCTTTGCACGCGATTCCCTGCTGGCGCCGGAGATATCGGGCGCGAAGGCCCAAATCGAGACCTTGGCGAGTCTCCGCCACGATACCGACCTCCTGCTGGAAAACTACGCCCAATCGCTCGAGCCCGAGGAAAGCGTTCCGTTTCAGTCTTTGCGAACCGAAATCGATGCGTACTGGAAGGTGCTGAATGCCACTTTTGACTGGAGTGCCGACGAACGGAACAAATACCGTTTCGCGTTCTTCTACGAGGAAATGGTGCCGCGGCGGACCTCCATGCTTCAAATCGCCGATCGCATTGCAGCGTTGAACGAGGACGCCCTTAAGCGCGGCGACACGCAGTTGGGCGCTTTGTTCGGAAGGCTCCAGTTCGGACTGGTAGCCATGATCGTAATCACCCTTCTGGGCGGCGCTAGTCTGGCCGCTCTGACGATCTTCCACATTTTGCGTCTGGAGGGACAAGTTCAGGAGCGCCTCAAAGAAAGCGTACAGGCCAGGGCCGGCCTGCAGGAACTGTCCGCCAAGCTGGTGCGCGCACAGGAGGACGAGCGCCGGGCGCTGTCGCGCGAGCTGCATGATGAAGTGGGCCAATCTTTTTCCGCGGTGCTGATGGAGGCCGAGAACCTGCTCGATCTGGAACCGGCTGCCGAAGTGCGTCCGCATCTGGAAGCGCTTCGAAGCTTGGCGGAGAACGGCATGAACGAGATCCGCAACATGGCGTTGCTTCTGCGTCCGTCCATGCTGGATGACTTTGGACTGGTACCAGCCCTCAACTGGCAGGCCCGTGAGACGGCTAAGCGAACCGGCATGCGCATCCAGGTTGACAGCGAGGTCGATGACGAACTCCCCGAAGAACATAAGACCACCATTTACCGCATAGTGCAGGAGGCGCTCAATAATTGCTCGCGGCACGCCCAGGCGACCACCGTACAGGTCTCGGTCCGTGGCGAAGAGGGCCAGATCCTGCTCAATGTCCAGGACGACGGCTGCGGCTTCGATCCCCAGCGCGTGCGCGGCCTGGGCCTTCTGGGGATGGAAGAACGCGTCCGGCACCTGGGCGGTAAGTTCGAGATCGACTCGCGGCCCGGGCGCGGCACCCTGCTGCACATCGCCCTGCCGTTAGCCAGCCTGAACGGGGATGGATGGAATGGCCGACAATCAAATTCGCATTCTGCTGGCTGACGACCACAACATCATTCGCGACGGCATGCGCCTCCTGCTGGAACGGCAAGCTGGGTTCACTGTTGTCGGAGACGCCGCCGATGGCCGTGAAGTGGTGCAGCTTGCCCAGGAACAGTCGCCCGACGTGGTTGTGATGGATATCGCCATGCCCAATATGAACGGGATCGAAGCTACGCGCCGCATCGTCGAACGCAGCCCGGCAATCGGCGTGGTGATCCTGAGCATGCACTACGACGAAAGCTACGTGATCCGGTCCCTGAAGGCCGGCGCCCGCGCCTACTTGCTGAAAGACGCCGTGAAGACGGAGCTGATCGCCGCCATCCAGGCCGTAGTGCAGAAACGTTCCTACTTCAGCCCTAAGATCAGCCGGATTCTGCAGGAAGACTTCGTCCAATTATTGGGTCGCAAAGGCGGAGACGACAGCTACGACCTGTTGACCGAGCGAGAGCGTGAAATACTCCAATTGATAGCCGAAGGAAAGACTAACAAGGAAATCGCCAATCATCTCAATCTCAGCCTCTACACGGTGGACACCCATCGCACGCATATCCTGCAAAAGCTGAACCTCCACAGCGTGCCGGAGCTGATCCTGTACGCGGTGCGCAAAGGCATCATATCCTAAATTAGGGACAGTACACTCAAATACCGATTTCTTCTCGAAGCCGGCGTCGAACGGCCCAAGAAAATCGGTATTTGAGTGTACTGTCCCTAATTTCTTTATTCGTACCGCAGCGCCTCGGTCGGATTCAATTGCGATGCCCGGCTCGCTGGCAGCATCCCGAACACCACTCCCACCGCCACCGAGACACAGAAGGCTACCACCACCGACATCGGCGAAATCGGGACCCGGATGTCGTCGGTCAGAAACCGCACGCTCAATGGAATCGCGAGCCCAAGCATAATGCCGATCGCGCCGCCCGCCAGGCTGATCACCACCGACTCGGTGAGGAACTGCTCGAGCACCGCCTGCCGCGATGCCCCCACTGCCATCCTGAGCCCGATCTCGCGAGTGCGTTCGGTCACCGTCACCAGCATGATGTTCATGATCCCGATGCCGGAGATAATCAGCGCGATGGCCGAGACCATGATCAGCACCAGCGTCAGGACCAGCGCGATCTTCTGGGCCGCTTCCAGAATGCCCGACAGGTTCTCGACATCGTAACGCGCGCCCATCCGGTGACGGCTCTCCAAAAGCTGCTTGATGGCCACCGTCAGAGGCTGAACGTCCGAAGCGAGCCGAGCTTGAACATACATCGGATCGATGCGCTCGACGGGCGTGAAATACTTGATCACCGTGATCGGCATCAAGACTGTTTCGTTGGTGATCTCGGAAAGCCCGAACGTTCCGGTCTTCTCCTTGAAAGTTCCGATCACTGTGAACTGAAGCTCGTAGAGCTTGATTACCTGCCCCACGGCGGCCGCCGTACTGCCGTATAGCTTCTGCGCTAGTTTCTCGGTAAGCATCACCACGTGCTGGCGCGTCTGCACGTCGGATTCATCCAGAAAGCGCCCCGAAAGCAGCGCCATGTTTCGCACTGCCGCGTAATGTTGATCGGAGCCTATGACCGAGACATCCTGTTCCTTCCCGTTGATCAACAGGCGTCCGGTGTTGGTCATCACGCCGGTGGCTGCGATGATCCTGGAGCCCACTTGCCGGCGGACCGCTTCGACATCGGCCAGCTTGATAAAATCCGCATCCACTTTGGTGGAGTTGTTGGTTCCCGCCGAATATTGCGCGTAGATGAGATTCGATCCGACGCCCCGGATCTGATCGAGAATATAGTCGCGGCTGGTGATCGAAATAGTAACCACCAGGATCACCGACGCGTTGCCGATCACCAGGCCCAGCGCCGTCAGAAAAGTTCGGAATTTGTTCGCGCTCATGGCCTGCAGGCTGAAGCGGAACGATTCGCCGAAGTACATACTTAAGTGTTTGACACTTGTTTGAGCAACTTCTCGGCCTGCTCCCGCGGCGGATCATCGGGCGTCAAATCGCTGCCCAGGTATTTGATCAGTAGATCCTTGGCTTGATCCAGGTTCCGCTTTCCTTCGATGTACACTCGCGCGCGCGCAAAATAAATCTTGGGGCTGTTCGGCGCCAGTTGAACGGCTTTGTCGAAGGCGGCCTCGCTCTCCCGAATGCGGCCCCGCTTAGCCAGGTACCTCGCCAGATCCAGCACCCGGCCCACCTGATGGGGAGCCAGTTCCATCGCGCGCCGCAGCTGTTCTTCGGCCGTGTCATACTGCCGGCGCTGGTCCGCCAACTGGGCCTCCGCGAAGTGACCTTCGGCCTCGTTGCGCTGCGCGATGCGTTTGGCAATCTGTTCGGCTTTGTCGTAGCCTCCACCCAGAAACCCGGGTGCCTGCAGGTAGTAATCGAACAGATCGTTCATTGCTTCTGCGTTAGACGGATCGAGCGCCACCGCCTGTTCGAAGTATTGCCGCGCCTTGGAGGCGTGCACCGGCGCCAGAAAAGGACTGGAGGTTTCAGCCCTGCGCCCGAACGCGCGGCCCAGCCAGTGCGCGTGCACGGAATTAGAAGGCTCCAGCGCGAAGGCCTTCTGGAAAGCCTCGGTGGCCTTTTTGTACTCTCCCAACATGAAATAATCCCGGCCGATCAGATTGTAGGAAGCCGCGCGGGAGGCGGGAACATCGCGCAATAACGCCAACGATTCTTTATAGTCGGTCTTGTTGTAGAGGTCTTCGGCCCGCTGCAAGCTGTTGTCTTGCGCAAACGCGCAAGAGATCGCCAACAGGATTCCGATCAATCCCCGCATGTCTGAAAATCCCCTACTCTCTTTGAACACATTATAGCCCACACTCTTGGACGATTACTGGTTTGGATGCACGATCATACGCTTCGGTTGCTACTAAACGGATAGACCGTTATTTGTGACCATGCCTAATTTATTTCGCAGAAGCTGTGGCATTTCGGACGGGGTCCCTACGCGAAGCACATCTAGGCCGGCCCCGCGCGCGCTGGTCTCGCCGGCGTTCGAATCCTCTACCGCCAGGGCCCTCCGCACCCCTAGCTTCTCTAGCGCCAGCAAATAGGGATCGGGAGCGGGCTTGTGCTGCCGGACGTCGCCGCCGTAGACGACAACTCGAAAGAAATCGCGCAGACCCGCTCGTTCCAGAACCGGCTCGATTTCGGTTTGCCCGCTCGAAGTCACCACTGCGAGTTGGAAATCGTGCAGTGCGGCCAGCAATTCGAGCAATTCTGCAGAGAATGGTTGGCGCTCCAGCATACGGCTGCGGAATAAATCTTTCTTGCGTGGAAACTCAGCGATTAGAAGCTCGACGTCCAGCGGTGGATCGGCCCGGTCGCAGAGAAACCCCAGCAGCTTGCGATCGGAAATGCCAATGCCCTGCTCGCAGTATGTTTTCCAATCCAGATGGAGGTCGTATGTCCGCAGGATTTCCCGCCAGCATTCGAAGTGAACCGGTTCGCTGTCCGCCAGCACGCCGTCAAAATCAAAAAGGATCGCCTCGTAAAGCCCCTCTGATGACCGGCCCGTCATTGAATGGCAATCGACGCCGTCTGGCTGGCCGCATTGCCGACGGTCAACACCAGCGGGGCGGCGTCCGACGGACTCAGGCCTGCCGGAATAACCGCGTTGATCTGCAGCAAGCCCGCGATCTCGTACGGTGCTGCGCCCTGGTAGAGAAGCGTCGCCTGGACGCCGCCGATCGTTACCGAAACGTTTTGCGTGGGAACGGGAAATGGAGGGGTCGCGACGCTGCCGTCCACACCCGCCGGGTTGGTTTGCCCCGCTCCACTGGCGTAGAAAACTACGATTGATCCCGCAACCGCCGTTAGATTGGCGACCGTTGCGCCCCGGCTCACCCAGCCATCATTCGTCGCGGCTCCCAGCGCCCGGCCGAACGCGAACAGCCCGTCGTTGGCGGCATCATCGGTGCCGAAATTCGCCGAAACATTGATGATCGTCTGGCCGCTGCCCGCGCCTTCGATCGAAACATTGCTGTACGGCACGTCCACCGGCGCCGACATGCTGAAATTGCCGGCCGGGATTCGCACGCTGCCGCCGCCCGCTTGCCCGACGCTATCGACGGCCGCCTGCACTGCCTGAGTGATATCGCCGGTAGCCGTGATGTTCACAACGTTGCAGGGCACCGATCCCAGGCTTTTGGTACCCAGATAGTATCCGGCGTAGGAAAAATCATCCAGGCTCCAGGTGCGTCCGGCAAAGCTGACCGGCTGCGCGGTGTACGTTCCGCATCGCATTTCGACTAATCCTACCACCGAACCGTCGCAGCGGCGATGTATCATATTCGCATGCGTTTCCTCGCCGCTTTCTGCTCCATCGCGTTGCTTCTCGGCGCTCAAGACAAGCAGGACAAAACGTCGAAGCCGGTTCCCAACCCAACCAATCTCAAAGTCCTGAAGGTCGCTTCCGGCGCCGAAGTACGACAGATTATGCGGACTTTTACGGCCGGCCTGGGCGTCCAGTGCGTCTACTGTCACGTGCAAGGCAACTTCGCCAGTGACGAAAATCCAAAGAAGGAAGTGGCGCGCCACATGATCGAGATGTCGCAGAAGATCAACCTGCAATTCTCGGATGGCAAGATGCACGTCACTTGCTTTACCTGCCATCGCGGCGAAACGGAACCGAAGACCGCGCCCGAACCGAAGCCCGCGGCCTGAATGCAAACTCGACGGAATTTCCTGAACCAGTTGCTGGCTACCGGTCCGTCACTCCAACAAGTCTCGGAATTAATTCGCAAGAAGTCTGCTTCCCCGGTCGAGCTCACCGAAGAGTGCCTGAAGCGGATCGAGAAGCTCAACCCATCTTTGAACGCTTACATTACGGTGATGAGCGAGCAGGCCATGGCGCAGGCGCGCGAACTCGAAACCGAGCGCCAGAACGGCAAGTGGCGTGGACCTCTTCACGGGGTCCCCATCGGGCTGAAGGATCTGATCGACACCGCCGGCGTGCGCACCACGGCCGCCAGCGCGGTCTTCGCCAATCGTGTTCCAGCCGAGGACGCCGAGGTCGTCCGGCGGCTCAAAGCGGCGGGCGCCGTTCTGGTAGGTAAGCTGAACATGCACGAGTTCGCCTACGGCGCAACTTCGGTGCCCTCTTACTTCGGCCCGGTGCACAACCCCTGGAATCTCGATCGCATCGCCGGCGGATCGTCCGGAGGTTCAGCGGCGGCGGTGGCTGCCGAGCTTTGCTACGGCGCGCTGGGTTCCGACACCGGAGGTTCCATCCGCCAGCCGTCCGCCTATTGCGGCATCGTCGGCCTCAAGCCGACCTATGGCCGCGTCAGTACCCGCGGTGTGGTTCCTTTGTCCTGGTCGCTCGATCACATCGGACCCATGTGCCGCAGCGTGGCCGACGCCACTCTGCTTCTCGGCGCGATCGCAGGTTATGATCCACGCGAGACTACCAGCATCGATGCTCCGGTTCCCGACTACACGCGCGCGCTGCGTACCAAGGTCTCCGGCCTTCGCCTCGGCATTCCTCGTGCAATTTTCTTCGACCAGCTGGACCCGGAAATCGCGGCCGCCGTGGATCAAGCCATCGGCGTACTTGGCAAGCTGACCTCCGGCGCACACGATGTTCGACTGCCGCCCTACGAAAACCCACCGGTCCTCACCGCCGAAGCGTACGCCTACCATCTACCCTATTTTTCGAAGACGCCGGAACTGTATCAGCCGTTTACTCGCGCCCGCATCGAGAGCGGCGCAAAAATCACCGCGGCCGCCTATATCGAAGGGCGCCGTGAGCTCGACCGGCTTCGCCGCGCTATCCAGGAGACCTTCACCACTACAGACCTGCTAATCACGCCCACCACCCCCGTTCTGCCCGCCACCATCGAAAGCGCCAAGCTGGATGTTCCACCTGTAGGCAACGTCCCGTCCTCGCTTCGTAATACGGCGCCCTTCGATATTTTCGGCTTGCCCACCATTTCGATTCCGTGCGGCTTCACCAGCTCCGGCCTGCCGATCGGCGTCCAAATCAGCGGTCCACACCTGGGAGAATTGCAGGTTCTCGCGCTCGCGCACGCCTATGAGCAATCGACCGATTGGCATACGCCCCGCCCGGCGCTTTCCAAATGATGTCCGGCGATCTCCAAATAACATCCGAACGCGCCGGCTATCGAAAAGAGAGCTTTGACGATTCTTCAGTATCATAATTAGTGAGCCCTATGCAGTTTCGAGCCCTCCCCGTCCTTCTCGCCATAGCCGCCATGTCGGCGTCCGGCGCACCCACGCACTCCCTGGACCAGCGGTTCCAGCAAACCGTCCGGCCTTTTGTCGAAAAGTATTGCATCGGTTGTCACAGCGGCCAGACGCCGGCCGCCCAGTTCGATCTCAAGGCGTACGCCACGCTGGAAATGGTGACCCGCGATTATCCCCGCTGGGCGCTGGTGCTCGAAAGACTGACCGCGAAAGAGATGCCGCCCAAGCCCGTGCCGCCGCCGCCGGCCGAAGCCCGCCAGCAGGTGATCGATTGGATTCAGGCCGTGCGAGCCGAAGAGGTGCGGAAAAACGCAGGCGACCCCGGACTGGTGCTGCCCCGACGATTGAGCAACGCCGAATACAACTACACCATCCGCGACCTTACCGGCCAGGATATTCAACCCACCCGGGAGTTCCCCGTGGATCCAGCCAACCCTGCGGGCTTCGACAATTCCGGTGAATCGCTAACCATGTCGCCCGCGCTCCTGAATAAATACCTGCAGGCCGCGCGCGGAGTCGCGGAACATATGGTCCTGACGCCCGATGGAATCGACTTTGCGGCTTATCCCATGCTGGTCGAAACCGATCGCGACAAATATTCGATCCAGCGCATTGTAAGCTTCTACCATCGGCAGCCCACCGACTTTGCGGATTACTTCCAGGCCGCCTGGCGCTTCAAGCACCGGTCCGCTCTCGGCAAGCCATCCGCCACCCTGGCCGCCATCGCCGCGGATTCGAAGGTGAGCGCCGCATATCTGCCGATGGTGTGGCGGATTCTTGAGGAGAAGGACGCCATTGGCCCCATCGCGAAACTGCAAGGCATGTGGCGCAATCTGCCTGGGCCGGGCGCGGACCGGCCGGATCTCCTGCGGGCGAGATGCATCGAGATGCGCGATTTCGTGGTCAAGATCCGCAGTCACACCGCCATGCAGTTCGCCGCGCCGGTGGTGAAAGGATTGCCTCCCGCATCGCAGCCTCTGCTCGATTGGAAGCTGAACGAGTTCGCCTCGCACCGCCGCGACAGCGACCCCGCGGATCTGCGCAACGATACCGATCCTCCGCCAGTTGTGCCCGAAATTCCGGAGTATCCGGGGCTCCACCGCGAAGCTGCTCCACGCTGGGCCGCTCTCTCGGCGAAAGCCCGCGCGGGCGATCCCGATCTCGTGGTTCCGGCGGCCGAGCGCAACCGCTACCAAGCCGCCTTCGCGCATTTCGCTTCGGTTTTCCCGGACACGTTTTATGTGCAGGAGCGCGGCCGCTATTTTCCGGACGATTCCGAAGACAAAGGACGCCTCCTCAGCGCGAGCTATCACAACACCATGGGTTATTTCCGCGACGATACGCCGCTGATGGAATTGATCCTCGACGAAAATGGCCGCAAGGAGCTCAACCGCCTCTGGAATGAATTCGACTTTATCGCCAGCTATACGGCCCGGACCTGGGTTCAGTATTTCTTCAATCAGAGCGGCGAGGTGCAAGGCAAGGGCGCCGAATCCGGCACCGCGAGGCCGCTGGATCATGAGATCACCGACCAGGCGGTCATCATGGGTTTGCGGGACGCCTATGTGGATAAGGCTTTGTCCGATCCCCGGAATGACGCCGTCGCTCTCGACGCGATCAATGTCCACTTTGATGGCGTGAACGCGACCCTGCGGGCTTTGGAAAAGGAGCACGCTGACGCCGAGCCGAAGCATCTCGATGCCCTTGCGCGGTTTGCCGCCCGCGCTTACCGCAGGCCGCTGACCCCGGCCGAGCGCGCCGATCTGGTGGCGTATTACCACAGGCTTCGGGACAAGAACGGCCTGTCGCATGAAAATGCCATGCGGGAATCGATTGCCGGCGTGCCGATGTCCCCCGATTTCCTCTACCGCATCGACCTTCTCGACGCCGGCCTGCCGCCCTCGGGCTCGGCCATCCACCGTGTGGCATTGAAATCCTCTGCGCCGAAATCCTCCATGGGCCCCCCAAGCCGCCCGTTATCTCCCTACGCTCTGGCGAACAGATTGAGCTACTTTTTGTGGTCCAGCATGCCCGACGATGAACTCTTGCGTCACGCGGCAGCGGGCGATCTCGAAAAGCGCGATGTTCTTCTGGCCGAGACTCGCCGCATGCTGCAGGATGAACGGGTGCGCGGCCTGGCCACCGAATTCGCTGGCAACTGGCTGGATTTCCGCCACTTCGAAACCAACAATTCGGTCGATCGGGAGCGCTTCCCCACCTTCAATAATGATTTGCGCGAGGCCATGTTTCAAGAACCGGTCCGATTCATGGAGGACATCGTTCGCAACGATCGCTCCGTGCTCGACATGCTTTACGGCCGCTACACGTTCGTCAATCCCGCCCTCGCAAAACATTACGGCATGCCGGAAGTGAAAGGGGATCCCGACACTTGGGTTCGCGTGGACGACGCTGACAAGTACGGCCGGGGTGGCCTGCTGCCCATGGCGGTTTTTCTCACCCAGAACTCGCCCGGTCTTCGAACCAGTCCGGTCAAGCGCGGATACTGGGTCGTGCATCGCGTCCTCGGCGAAATCATCCCTCCACCGCCGCCGGTCGTTCCTGAATTGCCGGCCGACGAAGCCAAGTCGGACTTGCCGCTCCGCGACATGCTGGCCAAACATCGCTCGGTCGCCGTGTGCGCTGGCTGTCATGCGCGCTTCGACGTTTTCGGTCTGGCGTTTGAAGGCTACGGACCAGTGGGCGAGGCGCGGACCCAGGACCTCGCTGGACGTCCGGTGGATACCAACGCGGTTTTTCCCGGCGGCAGCCAGGGCGCCGGAATGCAAGGCGTCGAGACCTACATCCGGGAGCAGCGGCAGGCTGATTTCGTAGATAATCTCAGCCGCAAATTGCTCGCATACGCTCTCAACCGCTCGCTCCAACTCTCCGACGAAGCCGTCATCGAGCGTATGAAAATCAAGCTCCTGGCGAAAGAGTATCGCTTTGATTCACTGGCGGAGACCATCGTCGCCAGCCCGCAGTTTCTGAACACCAGAATTCCGGATTCGCGCGAAACACCCGGCTTACCGGACAAATTGCAATCCGGCAAGTTACAATCGAGAAGGTGAGCCGGTTCGAAAAAGGTAAGGAAGATGCCCCCATCCACTAAGAATTCCGCGCCTGGTATTTCCCGCCGCACCGTGCTGCGCGGGGCAGGCTGCGCCATGGCCCTGCCATGGCTAGAATCCCTGGACGCTTTCGCCGATACGGCCACGCCCGCCGCGTTCCCGAAACGGTTCGGCGTTGTTTTCCTGGGGTGCGGCATCAACGAGGATCATTGGAGCGCCGAAGGCGCCGGCGCGGCCATGCAACTGAGCAAGACGCTGCAGCCGCTCGAGCCGCTAAAGCAAAAGATCAACGTGATCGATGGTCTTTACGTTAACGCACTGACTGGCCAGGGTATTCACCCCGCGCAGACCGGAAGCCTTCTTTCGGGCGCGCACATTTCCAAAGGAGCGATCATCCACTCGGGCATCAGCGTCGATCAGATGATCGCCAATCGCGTCGGGGAAAATACGCCGCAGTCCAGTATTGTTCTGGCATGCGACCAGCCCATGACGGGCTACCATGAGACCAACTTCTCCCTGGCCTACAGTTCGCACATCTCCTGGCAGACTCCGGACTCGCCCGTCCCGGTGGAAGTTTACCCCTCCCTCGCGTGGGACAACCTGTTTGACAACCGTGGCAGCCTGCTGAATGCCAGCCTGCTCGACCGCGTGAAAGATCGCGCCGAAGAACTCAACCGCAAGATCAGTTCCGGTGATAAAAGCAAGCTGGATGAATATCTCACCAGCGTCCGCGAAGTGGAGAAGCGCGTCGAAGGGATGCGCAAGAACAAAGACAACGCCGATGACGCGGCCAAGGCGAAAAACACCGTAGCAGCCACCATGGATCGCCCGGCTAATGGGTTGCCCGAAGACCTCCGCGATCACGCGCGCCTGATGTGCGACATCATTGCCATCGCGTTTCAGACCAACCGTACCCGCGTCGCTTCGCTGATTATCTCCCGCGATCTCTCCGCGATGTATTATCCGTTCCTGGACGTCAAGGACGGCCATCATGCCGCATCCCACAACAACAACTCGGATGGATACGAACGCATCGCCCGTTTTCATGTCAGCCAGTATGCCTACCTGGCGTCTAAGCTCGACAGCATGAAGGAAGGCGACGGCACGGTGCTCGACAATACCTGCCTGATGTTCCTTTCCAACCTCTGGATCGGCCGCAAACACGACAATTTCAGACTGCCCCTGGTGCTGGCCGGCGGCTTGGGAGGCACGCTCGAAACCGGACGCACTCTCAATTACCTGAACGCGGGCGAGGACAACCGCAAGATGTGCAGCCTCTACCTGTCGCTCATGGATCGATTTGGCGTAAAGCTGGAGCAGTTCGGCGACGCCCGTGAACGGCTGCAAAGCCTCTAGCGAATCACCGTGGGGCGGACGCCCTCGTCCGCGCCGACCCCCTGGTCCGGCTCCGCCGACGCGCTGCAGGCAGGGCGCAGAGAGAGCGTCTGTTGATTTTCCAGTTTGCACGCAGCAATTCGTCCCGTCAACAAGACAGAAGGATGTAATGAAAAACATCAAGCGAAAGCTCATGATTGCCGCAGGGCTTACGGCATCGTCCGTCGCGCTGTTTCTAATAACAGCCGGGCCAAGTCCAGGGCAATCGAACGATCCGGCTCTGGTTGCTAAAGCGAAAAGCATTCACGAACGCGTCCTCAAGCTCGACACGCACAACGATATCGATCCCGCAAACTTCACTCCGGATTGCAACTACACCATGCGCCTGACGACGCAGGTCAATATTCCGAAGATGGTCGAAGGCGGCATGGATGTCTCATTCATGATCGTTTACGTCGGCCAGGGCCCTCTGACGCCGGAAGGGTATGCCGACGCCTATCGCCAGGCCGTCGCGAAGTTCGACGCCATTCATCGCTTGACGGAAAAAATCGCGCCCGATAGCATCGGCCTGGCGTTGTCGCCCGCGGATGTCCTCGCGTTGCACAAAAAGCACCTGCGGATTGCCGTAATCGGCGTGGAGAACGGATATCCCATTGGGACCGACATCCATAAAGTGCAGGAGTTCTACGACCGGGGCGGCCGATACATGTCTCTGGCTCACAATGGCAACAGCCAACTCGCCGATTCGAACACCGGAGAAACCCAGGGCTACCTTTACAACAACGGACTGTCCCCGCTCGGCCGCGAAGTCATCGCCGAGATGAATCGCCTGGGCATGATGATCGATCTGTCGCATCCCTCCAAAGGCGCAAATATGGAAGCCATGCGGCTTTCTCAGGCTCCGGTGATTGCATCGCATTCCGCAGTGCGCGCGCTCGCCGACGTCAGCAGGAATATGGACGACGAGCAGTTGCTGGCTCTTAAGAAGAACGGGGGCGTGATTCAGGTGGTGGGGTTGGCATCGTTCGTCAAAGCGGATTCCAAAGAACGCGTGGATGCGCTGGCGAAGTTGCGTGAAGAGTTCGGGCTGGCAGAGGGCGAGGGTCGCGGAGGACGCGGCGCGGGTGGTCGTGGGCGCGGCGCCGATTCCGCCCGGGTATGCCCCGTAGAGAATGCCAACGCTCCTGCACGGCGGGGCCCTGGGGCAGGCGGCGGGCCAGCAAATGCCGGTCTCGATGCGCTTTCACCCCAACGGCGCGCGGAGTACGACAAGCGGCTGGCTGAGCTTGACGCCAAGTTTCCGCCCGCGGCCCGAGCCACCGTGAAGGATTTCGTCAATCACATCGACTACGCGGTGAAGCTCATTGGAATCGATCACGTTGGAATATCGTCGGACTTCGATGGTGGTGGCGGAATCGACGGCTGGAACAGCGCGGCGGAAGCATTCAACGTGACGCTGGAATTGGTTCGGCGCGGTTACACAGAACAACAGATCGGAAAACTCTGGAGTGGCAATCTGCTTCGAGTTTGGGGAGAAGTAGAGCAGGTCTCGCAAAAACTGCGGAAACAATAGGGAGGGAACCTGTAGTAAAATCCCTTCGGATGATTGATCCTAATGAAGGAGGACGCCGATTATGAGTTCGACCAGACGCACCATCCTGACAGCGGGCGCGGTGGCGGCGGCGACGGCCGCCGTGCCGCGCGTTTTTGCTCAACAGGTTGAAAAAAAAGGAACTGGTAAATTCTATGAAAACGGCTCCGTTCGCATCTACTATGAGGAGGCCGGGGCCGGTTTCCCGCTGATGCTGCTTCCCGGCGGGGGATTGAACGCGACTATATCCTTCTTCACCGGCAACTCGCCCTTCAACGCCATTGAGGAGTTCAAGGGACAGTATCGCTGCATCACGGCCGACCTTCGCAACGCGCCCAGCGGCCAGTCCAGCGGCCCTGTCGAGGTCGACCGGCCATGGGATTCCTACGCCGACGACCAACTCGGCCTACTGGATCATCTGGGCATCGACAAGTTTGTGGTGATGGGTTTCTGCATTGGCGGGCCCTTCATCTGGAGTCTCTTGAAGCGCGCCCCCAATCGCGTTGCGGCGGCCGTGCTAGCGCAGCCCGTGGGCTGGCGTCCGGAGATGCGCGACCCTAAGTACCCGGGCACATTTTGGAAGAGCTGGGGCCCCACGCTGATTGCTAAGCGGCCCGAAATCACCATGGAGACGACCGACCGATTTGTGACCAGGATGTTCGAAACCAACCCCGACTTCGTCTTCACAGTGACCCGCGATTTCGTGCGTAATTGCCAAAACCCAATCCTGGTCCTGCCGGACGAGGTCCCCGCGCACCCTTACGCCGTCGCCATGGAGTGCGCTATGCTCGCGCCGAAATCCGAAGTGAGCATCTTCCCCTGGAAAGAGCCCAAGGAGCGGATTCCCCTGGCAGTGCGCCAGGTCCATTCCTTCCTCAAGGCTCATCGGCCCGCTTAGTATTCTTGCTACTAGCCGCCACGTTCTAATAGCAACTGCGACACTCCATTCTTCCGACAATTGATGGCACGCTGTAGAGGGGTGAACCCGCGCCAGTAGCGGGGTGACGGCCAGTCGACCTGGCGCCCCGGTAACCCGCCACAGCCCACCCAGGATCCCAACCACGGCATTCCTGCGACCTGCGGAGCCGCGTCGGCATCGGACGATAGCGAGTTCATTGTAAACTCACTAGTAGGAAAATCCAAAGCGAAGGTCCAAAATTTCGTACACAGAGGAGCCATGAAAAGCTTTCGCTATTCGATTTTGTTCTACGGGGTATGCATTTCCATCTCGGTCAGTTCCGCTCAAAACAGGGACGCCGAGGGCTGCAAGGACTCGCCGATCGTGAGCCGCTTCCCGGGCAGCGTAATCACAGATTGCAAGGACAAGGCTGACGACGTCTTCGAATTCGAGATAGCCTCGCCCGCAAAGTTGAGTCAGATCACCGCAAAGAAAAAGATCGAAGGCGAATTTCACCAGGTCAGCTTCAACTATCCCAAGACCGCATCCAAGCCGCAGGTGGTACGAAATCTGAACACGGCCATCAAAATGGCGGGGTACACGTTCGACTACGATTCGGGCGACTATGGCGATTTCACCTTCCACAAAGGGAAGACTTGGGTGGAGATCGAGATCAGCGGCGGCGGCAGCTATCGGATTTCGACGGTCACGGAAACGCAGTTGACCCAAGACGTGGTAGCCAATGCGGCAGACCTTTCGAGCGGTTTAACCAGCAACGGTCACGTAGTGGTGAACGGGATTCTGTTCGATACGGGCAAGGACGTGGTGAAATCACAGTCTTCCGCCGCACTGGACGAAGTGGTCAAAATGCTGAAGGCGGACGCCAAGATGAAGGTGTATGTGGTCGGCCACACCGACAATGTCGGCGGATTGGCCGCGAACATGGATCTTTCCAAGCGCCGGGCGGCCGCGGTGGTGCAGTTGTTGACCACCAAGTACGCGATCCCCGCCGACCGGCTACAATCCTTTGGCGCAGGTCCTTACGCGCCGATCGCGTCCAACGATTCGGAAGACGGACGCACGCTCAATCGCCGCGTGGAGCTGGTCAAGCAGTAACTCGCGCAAAGACGTCGAACCCCGCGTATACGTTCAGTTCTGGATGGCGCAACATGATGCCTGCCGAACTAATGATTAACAACAGCCCCTACGCCCGGCTAGTTCGAGGTGAGGTAGCCGTATATATACCCGTTGTTCACACCGCCAGAAGGAGGTATGGTTAAATTCGTCGTGCCCGGCGCAATAACAATTCCAGACGGGTACTGAAACTGGTAGGTACCAGCAGCAAACAGCAGCCAGGTTGTGCGAGACGTCACCGTTATGCCGTTCTGCTGAAGAAGCACCGTACTGCCTGCACTGCCGGCATCGAGCTGTACCGTTGAAATCACGAGGTGTTGACCCGCAGGTACGGTGAACGCGCTCGAGTTCATGGTAGCGTCCGGGAACACCTGGTTGCAGGCTGGGCTGCAACTCAGCTCCACGTTCTGCGAAGCCAGTTTGGAAACATCCTGGTTAATCGCCGGTGTAGCTGCTGTGTTAGCCACTTGTACCAGCGTAGCGACCCCCGCCTGAACCGCGCGCGGTCCGATGATCGCGAATGTTGTTATCACCAGGGCGCAAGCCGCTCCCAGGTATCCGAGCTTGGCGATAGGTTTCATTTGAATTATGCTTCTCCTTTTATGGTCGGCGTCGTGCGCCGTTTTCTGAACTGTTTCAAACCGTTCAGCCCCGCCAGGCCTATGCCCAGCAGGGACAGAGCCCCTGGCTCGGGGGTGGTGGTCGTCAGGTCCGCTTGAGTGGAAACAATGTCCACCGCGTAGTTGGCGTTGGGAGTGATGCAGGCATTGGACACGGGATCGCAGGTCTGGAAAACCCCACTAGTTAAATCTGTGAATCCCTCGGAGAGGGTACCGTTGTCGTATACGGCGCTCGGTATGTAGTTGGCGTCGCTCAGCAACAGGGTATAGGTTCCGGCCGACAGCCCAACCTGCATAAAGTCGTCGCCGCAATCGTTGTCTGTCCCGATGGCGACTGTCCCGGCGGGCGGGCAGTTCCCCACATAAGACCAGGGAGGATTCGACAGATTATCCGCGTCCGCTAAGGGGTTCCCGGAGCCGTCCGTCACGATGGTTGCGGTCGGGCCGAAGCCATTGAAGAGAGCGATCAGGGGGTCGAAGCCGCCTGCTGAGATGACCGCCCCCGCCGCGTTGGTTCCGCCGCCGAACCCCCACGTTTGGAAGGTGAGGGTGTTGGAGGCCGTGAGTGCAAAGGTGGCTTCCAGGACGCTTTGGGGAGTGCTCAAGGCGCCGGTGTAAGAGAGGAAGTCGAGCGGGCCCGCGCTGGCCGGCGCCGATAAAAGAAAAACAGCAGAGAGAAATAATCCGCACTGCAAAGGCCCCACCAAGGGGTGCATTCGTTGCATATTATTCAAGTCCTCCGACCCGCCGTGACTCGTCGAATCTGACAGACAAGTCGCGAAATGTAGTTAGTCTGACACATTTTTTGGCATTCGTCGATGAATAATCGATTCCGGAGCTGGGTGCTGTCGCGATTCCGGTACTAGGTGTACCCTCGGATGCGCGGGCTCTCTGAGCGCGCTCGTTCTTCAGACGGCGCTGGATTCAGGCGCGGAGCGGGAGGCTTCGGCGACGGGCCGGGGTCTATCAGCGCGATTTGTTTTCGGCTGGAAACCTGGTATCGATGGCCTTATCCGGGTTGGCGCGGATCTGGAGATCGGCGCAATGATGATAGGTGTAGTCGCCATCTTTGTTTCTGCCATGGGCCGCCATGAATTCGATCACCTGCAAGGTGCATTTCGCGCAGTTGATGTTCGGAATCTCCACGTCGGCTTCCTGTTCCTTATCGAAAGGCGCGACGTGCATGAACAGGCCATCGGCAAGAACCGGGGGTGACGGGGGATAGTGAATGGCTCCCGAAACAGACCGGGGACGAGCGTCGGGCCCCGGCTCGCTCGTGGCTTCGGGATCTGGCGGAAGTTCGCTGCGCGAATTCACGGCCAGGGCGACGCGGTAAAAGCCGGGGTGGAAAGCCATTTCCAGGATTCGGATATGAAGCTTGTCACCACCCTGGATTTTGGTGATGGCGCCGGTGGGTTTGCCGGGATCAGTCAACGTTCCGCCGCAGGGAGGCGACCACTGCGGATCGCCGAGATCGGTTTCCTGAAGCCAGGATGCGGGCTCGATCAGTCTGAAATGGGCGATGCCGCGCGGCGCCAGCGCCAACAGCAGGCAGCCGCCCAGCAGGATGGTGAACGTTCTCATGCGATCTCTCCCTTCAAGAACCGGCTTGAATCCGCTGGAGGCCATTGAGAAGCGCCGCGTCGACACGCGCCGCCAAATGGGTCATGAGTTGGTAGCCAGCCCCCATGACCAGCCAACTGGCGCACGTTGCCGCCGGAGCAACCTGTGAAACCGGTGAGCGCAGCAGAGCCAAAACGAGTCCAGCCAGCGGAAAACAAATCGCTACGATGCCGAGACGTGCGATCTTCGGAGTGACAAATAGCTGAATGGCCCGAAAGAAGACTCCGTTGGCGAGTCCATAAAAAAGGAAGGGGGTGTGCAAACCCGCCGCGGCGCACGACGCGATGAGAAGGGCGAGTATCCCGGTGAGCAGAAATGCCGCTTTTTGAAACCGGTGGCTTTCGAAAAGGCTTTCAAGCGTGGTCAGCCCCAGATAGACCGCCACGGACGCCAGGATATCGAGCGCTTCAATCACGGTATGCCTGCCGGCGACCACCCTCATGATGGGTGTACCAAAGCCGAACGCCAGACCGGCCTGCATGGCCAGAATCGTCGCAAAAAGAGAGCCGGCGAGGAGCACGGTGGAAAGCGTATAGGCGAAAACCCGGAGCCTGCGCCGTTCGTGCCGGTAAACCCAGGCGAAGCCCTGCGCGATCTGGCCGGGATCGCCGAAGTTCGCCAGCACCAGTTTCTCGATCTCATCCTGGCCGCGGCCCGCCTCGCGCGCCGCCACGATGAAATCCTCAATATGGCAGCGAAGCTCGCGTTCAATATCCCGCCGCCGCCTCCCAGAGGGAATCCGCGAGGAGTTCACGATGCAGTCGATCAGTTCATCCGCCGCGCGCATTTACTTGCTCCCCAGGATTGCCGCCATCGCGCCCGTCAGATGCTGCCATTGCTTTTCGTACTCCGCGGCGGCTTTCCTGCCTTGGGGGGTCAGCGTGTAATACTTGCGTTCCCGGCCGTTTTCGGCCCTGCGCCATGCGGACTTGATCTGTCCCTTTTTCTCCAGTTGATGCAGCGCGGGGTAAAGTGTGCCCTCCTTGAACGCGAAAGCATTGGCACTGCGGCGTGAGGCTTCCTGAAGGATTTCGTATCCGTACATTTCGCCGCGCGACAGCAGATTGAGCAGCAATAAACTGATGCTGCCCTTTAAGAACTGTCTGTCGATCTCCATGACCTTGTTTGCCAAGCCTTGGATAACAAGGTATCATCGAAAGAGCCACTCTGTCAATCCCGGCGGCCGAGGGAGCGGAGTGCAGGAGGTTGACCCGCATGATATCCAAAAGCCTGATTGTTTTGTGCGGCGCATTTGTCTTCATCGCGACCGGCTCGTCCCAGGAGGGCACCCCAGGCGTATCCGGCGTTGATGCCATCGCGGCGCGGCAGGCGAGCCTGGATATGTCCTCCATCACGTTCCGCTCGATGGGCGATGCCATGAAAGCGGGACGCGAGGCAAAGAGCGAAGGCTATCCGGCGGCTGCCCTTGCCAAGTGGGCCAGGGCTCTTCCGCGAATGTTTCCGGCGGGAACGGGCCAGGGGGAGACGTCGGCCGATACGCAGGCGCGCCCGGAAATCTGGCGAGACCGCGCCGGGTTCGAGCAAGCTGCGGCCAATTATGCGGACCAGACCGCACGGCTGGCTGCCTTGGCTGCGGCCGACGACACAGCAGGGTTCACAAAACAACTCGATGTGGTGAACCAGGCCTGCGCCATTTGCCATGGCCGCTATAAGGCAGGTGAGCAGGGTCCGCCGAGGAAGTGAGCCGACCAACACGATTCTTCAATGGAGTTAAGATCAGTGATGAGATTTCATCAAGGAATTCGAATGCCCCGTCTTCTAAGCATCGCGTTCTCAATCAACCTGCTGGCTGGCTTCGTCCCAGCACTGGCGCAGACTCCGCCCGCTGTCGCGCGCCCGTCACGCCCCACGCCGCCAACCCGCGACCCCAACACGCCCGGTTATGTCACGGCTAAGGAACTGCCCAACGGAGCCAACGCTCCCGCCAATGCGGACGGAAACTTCATCCTCGGCCCCACTCACAACCCCGCGCCGGAGACGACCCCTCAGGATGGCGTGCCCCAGGGCGCGGTCTACAACTTCACCATGGAATCTACCGCCAGCACGATCTATCCCGGCATCGCGCGCGAGCCCAATACCTTTGGCACGGCCGACCCCACCGATCCCGCCAAGCTGGTGGTCACCACCAGTCACCCCGCTCCTTACAGCCGCCGCGTGGCTGTCTATGTCCCCAAACAATATATACCCGGCACGGCCGCGCCTTTCATCGTCGGAGCGGACGGGCCAGATCCGTTGTTGTTCACGACGCTGGACAGTCTGATCGCCCAACACCGCGTGCCCGCGATGATCGCCATCTCCATAAGCAACGGCAGCGGCGACGCCCAAGGGAGCGAACGCGGCCTGGAATACGACACCATGTCGGGCCGCTACGCCGAGTTCGTCGAGAAAGAAGTGCTGCCTCTAGTCGAGAAGCAATACAACGTGAAACTGACCACCGACCCCGAGGGCCGCGCGACCATGGGCGGCAGCTCCGGCGGCTCCTGCGCGTTGATCATGGCCTGGTATCACCCCGAGCTTTACCACCGTGTTCTCACTTATTCAGGCACCTACGTGAACCAGCAGTGGCCGTCGAACCCGCAGACTCCGCACGGCGCGTGGGAGTTCCATGAACACCTTATCCCCAACACGCCGGCCAAACCGCTGCGCATCTGGATGGAAGTTGGCGACCGGGACCTTTTCGGTCCGAATGTCATGCACGACAACATGCATGACTGGGTAGTTGCCAATGAGAACATGGCCAAGGTGCTGGCCGCCAAAGGCTATCATTATCAGTTTGTATTTGCGCGTAACGCCGGCCACACCGATCGCGCCGTCAAGCAGCAAACCTTGCCCGAGGCTCTGGAATATCTTTGGCAGGGATATCCTGCCGGCAACCCCAAACATTGATTTCAGGTTCCGCCGAGCAGTTCGGAATCTTCCAGGAAGGCGCCGGCGATGGTCGCCGCCACAGCCGCATGATTCCGGCCCAGATCGTGCCCGGCCCCTTCGATTTCGAGCAATTTCGCTTGAGTGGGAATCAACGCTATTGCGTCCCTAAGCTCTCCGGTGGTAGCGAAAGGATCGCGCGACCCGTGCACGAATAATGCGGGAATTCGAAGCTTGGGAAAATGAGCCGTACGCAGCTCTTGAGGCTTGCGCGGCGGATGCAACGGATAGGAAAGCAGCAAAAGCCCGTCCACCAGCTCGGGAGCTTCGGCGGCCAGCATACTCGATTGCCGGCCTCCGTAAGAATGACCGCCCAGCCATACCCGATCCGGCTTCTCTTCGCGAATCTTGAGGATCTGCTCGCGCAGTCCTTCGCGGTCGCGCACCGCGTCGCCCGACCCCGGCGGACCGTGCGGCCGGGATTGACGAAACGGAAGATCGTAGCGCAGCACCTCGATGTTCGCTGAGCCGAACGCATTCGCCAACGCCACCAGCAATGGAGCATTGCGATTCGATCCCGCGCCGTGCGTTAGAAGCAAATAGGTCAAGCCGATGGATGATTACCAGTGAATACGATTAACATGAAAAAGCCGCCCGGGTCGCCCTGGACGGCTTTCGCTCCTCTGGTGGTGTCTGTCGCGATTAGTCCCCGAAGGAACCTACTTCTTCGCGATCTGCTTGTGATTTCGGCTTCACCGGCGCCGGTGCTGGCGCGATGGATCCCAATTGCACCAGCTCCGGGCCGGCCTGTTCTTTCAGCACATGCTGGCGATACAACTTCGCCATGCGTTCGTTTTCCTGCTGTTCGCGCAGCTTCTCGTCGCGGGCGCGCTTCTTTTCTTCCCGCGCATTCTTGGCGATCCCCAGCTTGTCGAGATCGTTCTGCTTGCCATGGTTCACATCGTCGGCGCGCAGTACCAGTGAGTGATTCGCGCTCTCCAGGCCCACCTTCTTGCCGCCGGCGAAGATCTCGTGCCGCCCGCGCTCTTCGTACCATTTGGTGAGCGTCGCGGTCATGTGCATCTTCTCGATGATATTGCGCCAGCCGACGCCGGTATTGTACGCGCAGAAAGAGATCTCGCCCTCCTGCGTGGCGTAAGGAATGATGCATTGCTCGGTGCGCCGGAAATCGTAGTTGAAAAGATCCTGGAACCACATGCCTGCGATGAACAGGAAATTCCAGCGATCCTGCCGCCGCTTGGTGATATCCTCCATGGTGCGGTCGCCGGTGACCTTGCCGTAAGCGCCGGTCTGCGCCTTCTTCGACATGCCGAAACACTTGTCGAACTTGGCGATCATGTCGCTCAGCTTGAAATGGGTAGGCGACGTGAAGGGGTTGTAGTTGCGCAGCAGCGACAGTGTGACGCCCATCACCGAAAGCTTCTTTCCCCGCGCCGCGTCGTTGATGCGCTCAATGTCTTTGGCCAGCCGCTCGGCGTTGAGAAACGCGGTCACGGGAACCGCTTCCTTGGTTTCCTTGTCGCACATCACCGCCATGCCGATGCCGCAATTGGGATGGCAGCCGCAACTGAGCTGGCCCCACTCGGCGGCCGGACCGTGCACCAAATCGGCAAAGTCGGAGAAAGTGCTCATGAAGGAAATTGGGAACCAGTCGCGCACCGGAACGCCCAGGCCGGTTTGATTCCGTACATCGTGCGCCAGGTGCGAGAGCGTATAGCGCTGGGCTTGGCGGCGCTCGTCGGTCACCGCTTCGTCGCGGCCGGTGAAAGAAACCGGCTGGAAACTCAGGAACGGAATTTTCTTCGGATTGTCGAGAGCGAAGCGCACCACGGCGCCCACCTGCTCGTTATTGATGCCGTTGATGATGGTGATAACCGGTACGATGTCGACGCCCGCCGTCCATAGGTTCTCGATGGCGCGCATCTTGACATCGAACAGGTTGCCGACTGCCCGGTGGGAATTGGCGGCATTGCCGACGCCGTCAAACTGCAGGTACGCGTAGCGCAGCCCGGCTTCGGCGGCCTTCTTGCAAAACTCCGGACTCTTGGCGAACTCGATTCCATTGGTGGCTGCCTGCACGCTGTTGTAGCCGACCTTCCGGGCATAGCGGACGGCCTCCAGGAAGTGTGGCGACAGCGTAGGCTCGCCACCCGAGAATTGCACCGACATCTGGCGGCGCGGCTTGATCGAAATCGCATTGTCGAGCAGCGTCTGGATGTCTTCCCAGCTCAGCTCATGCACGAACCCGACCTGGTTGGCGTCCATAAAACATGGATCGCACATCATGTTGCAGCGATTCGTCAGGTCTATGGTGAGCACTGAGCCGCGTCCATGCAGGATGGTGCTGGTGCCATGGTTGTGCAGCTTTTCGTCGTTGTGCGCGCGGATGTCGCGGCCCGGAAACACGTCTTCCAGATGTTTGAAGAACGCCGGGTCCATCGACATGACGTCTTCGAAGAGCCCGTGTTTCGGACACTCCTTCACCATCAGGATCTTGCCGTCGCGCTCGATAACCTTGGCCTTGATTTCGCCCACTTTTTCGTTCAGCAAGATCTCATGCGGAAGCTTGCCGTCGACGATCTGCTGCCGGATTTCGGGGATGCAGCGCGGGCATAGCGAATCGGTCTCGCGCGGCCAGCCGAGTGGCGGCTTCTGCTTCTCGTAACTCTTGAGCAGCGGCTTATCGGACCAGCTTGGCTTGAAGGATGGGTTCTGGTTGATCTGGTTGAACTTATCGAATACAAACCAGGCCCCGCCAGCGGCCAGAGTGACTGCCTTTTCGACATATTTTATGGGCTTATGCATATATCCGTTATGACTTTACGAGTATAGGACAGGCTCCAGTTTGAGGCTAGGCGATTGTGTTAAAGCCGCCGTTTTCCACGCTCGACGGGGATATCACCCATTGAACGGGGTAAGCCTCAGCGGCTTGGTCCTTATTGAAAAGACAAGGTTTATCCCCTAGTAGCTTCGTTTTGTCATGATGGGATCGTGACTAGCGATGAGGTGAAGGGCTTAGCGCGGGCCTGCGGTTTCGAACTGGCCGGCATCGCTAGGGCTGAAGCATTACCAGACGACAACTTCCGCTACCTCGATTGGGTCGAGCGTGGAATGGCCGGCGCCATGGGTTACTTAACCGACCGGCGCGCCACCATTCGAACGGACCCGAAATTGCTTCTGGCGAGCGCCCGCACGATTATCTGCGTCGGGAAACTCTATAACGGACCTCAGCCCCATTCCACCGACCTAATAGATTCGGAGGCGGGCTGGATCTCGCGTTACGCCTGGGGCGACGATTATCACGACCTGGTCCGTCAAAACCTGGAGCGGCTGGTCGCGCAACTGCCGGGCGCCCATGACTACAAGATCTGCGTCGACACGGCGCCGCTGCTGGAACGGTCGTACGCCCGCCAGGCCGGTCTAGGCTGGATTGGAAAGAATACTTGCCTGATCGATCAGCGGATCGGATCGTGGTTCTTCCTGGGCGAAGTGGTGACTTCGCTCGTAATCGAACCCGATTCGCCGCCGCCCGACCGCTGCGGCACCTGTACGCGCTGCATCGAAGCCTGCCCCACCCAGGCTATCGCGCCAGAAGGATACCAGCTCGATGCCCGGCGCTGCATTTCATATTTCACCATAGAGCTGCGAGGATCGATTCCGGAGCAAATGCGTCCCGGTATCGGCCGGCACGTTTTCGGTTGCGATATCTGCCAGGATGTGTGCCCCTGGAATCGCGCCGCGCCCGAGGCCGCCGAGGCAACGTTCGAACCCAGGCACTTCGCTCCGCCGCTCGAGAAACTGGCCGCGCTGAGCGAGGAGGAGTTCCGCGAGGTTTATGCGCATAGCCCCATCCAGCGCGCCAAATACGCGGGCTTCCTGCGCAATGTAGCCGTTGCGATGGGCAACAGCGGGCTGGCTAAATTCCGCGAGCCGCTGGAGAAGCTGGCACAGGGGCCCGATGAAATGGTGGCCGGGCACGCCCGTTGGGCTTTGGAAAATTTGCCGCGCTAACTCACCAGAGCTTGCTGGAATCGAGACGCTTGCTTCACCCGGTACATGGCGGAGTCGGCGCATGCAATCAATGCTTCAATCTCGGTCGCGTCGTCGGGGAGGCTCGCAATTCCGATGCTGAGGCTCAGCGTGATCTGGTGTTCGCCGAGCGGCAGTGGAGTCTGAGCGATGTCCTGGAGAATGCGGTCGCGCACCACTGGCGCGGCCGTTGCATCAGAGTGGGGAAGAATGACCGCGAACTCATCGCCACCCAAACGGGCGGTGAAGTCGGTGGAGCGGCAAGCGGACTTCAACACGCCGGCCACGGTTTTCAGAGCTTCGTCGCCGGCATGATGGCCGTAGCGGTCGTTCACCTGCTTAAAGAGGTCGACGTCGATCATGAGCAACGAAAGTGGGCCGTGGCGAAGGGCAACGGCAACTTCGTGCTGCATTACTTCTTTGAACCTTCGGCGATTGAGCAGCCCGGTGAGGGGATCGGTGATGGCCAAGTTGAGGAGATCGGCATTGGCCTGCTCCAGCCGCTCCTTATAAGAGCAGAGCACCTGGGTGCGCTGTCCAATCAACAGCTCGAATGCGCTGTTCAATGAGTCGTTCAGCTCGAAAGCGTTGGCTGCAAAAGCCACCGTGGATGGGATTGTGACGCCAGTGAGTTTCCCGCCTTGCTCGCGGTGAAGAACAGCCTCATACGCCTTCTGCACCGCGAAGTATCCCTGCAGATACCGGTTCTCGTCGATTATTGCCGAGATAATTCGGCGATCGAGGAAATGCCGCGCCCGCTCGGTGTTGCTGAATCCGACAAAAGGCAGGCTCAGAGCCACCTGATCCAAAGCCTCCGCCACTCCAATCAGGTGGTGGCAACCGACGTAGACGCCATCAGCTTGGGTCAGGGCGGCTAACAACTCCGGACTGACGTGGTCCACGCGACTGGGGAAGATGTTCTGTTCCAGATAAGGCTGGCATTTCAATCCCGCTTGAAAGCCCTCGTGCCGCTGCCCAAAGTGGTGCCTTTCGGCCGGACCGGGGACAGAGAGAACACGTCCGCGGCCGCCCATCAGTTTTGAAAGCACCTCGGCGGCCAAGGCGCCGGCCGCATGCGAGTTGGGGCCTACAAAGGCCGATCGCGTGCTGGAGGGAGCGTCGCCATGAAACGTGATTACCGGAATCCCTCGACGTTCGTGCTCGGCAATAAGATCGTCTAGAGCGGTGAAATGCGCCGGAAGGATGGCGATGGCATCGACATCGTCTTCCAGCAATCGTTTCAATATTTCCCGTTGAGCCTGAGGATCGTGCTGTTCGGTGGTCAGGTTTTGAACCTGTACTCCAAAAGAACTAAGGTCGAAGGTTGCTTCCCAGACGCCTTCCCACAGGCGGTCGAAGAAGTCCTCCGGCTGTACAGGCGCAACTACGGCGATGGTGACGTTTTCGCGCACCTTCCCCCCTCTCTTTTCGTATCGAACCACCAGGGGTATTCTTTAGCGCGGAATGAACAATCGGTAGAACTACTGCCTTATCATGGAAGCCATGTCTGTTTCCGAAGAGCTGCACGAGCACTCCGAGCACGCCAAAGACCCGTTTGATAAGCGCGTAGCCGCGACCATGGCTATTCTGGCCGCGACGCTGGCGATCGTCTCGGTGGCCGGCCACATCGCCACCACCGAAGAATTGCTGCTACAGCAAAAGGCATCCGATCAATGGTCGTATTATCAAGCCAAATCGATTCGCCGCTACGAATCGGAGGTGGCCCGCGACGTATTCGCCGCCATGCGGAGCGACGCGAAAAGCGAAGAATACACCAAGAACGCCCAGCGTTATCGGAAAGACGATGAAGAAATCCAGAAGCTGGCTCAGGATCTCGAAAACGAAAGCCATACCAGGGGACGTCAGGCGCTGCGCTTGCACTTCGGTGAAGTGTTCCTCGAAATCTCGATTGTTTTGGCATCACTGGCGATCCTCAGCAAGCGCCCGGTGTTCTGGTATTCCGCCATAGCTGGTGGCGCGGTGGGTGCGATCATCGGCGCGACAGCCTATTTCATCGCCTAAAGGTCCGGCGCCAAATTTTTGCGACAGCTTGTCGATTTTGAAGGCTCCGATTCGTTATCAGGGTGCAAGACGCAAAAACCTAAGGAGAACCCAATGAAAACAAGATTCTTTCTGCTAGCGGCCCTGATCGCTGCTTCGGCCGCACTCCAGGCTGCCGACTCCAAGTCCAATCCATCGTCGTCCAATCCATCGTCCGCCGCCGATGCAGCCTTTGCCCGCCTCAAAACGCTGGTCGGCGAATGGGAGGCCACTAACAGCTCGGGGAAATTGCACCTGAGCTATGAACTGGTTTCTGGCGATACCGCGCTTCTGGAACGGGAGTCATCCGACAGCATGCCCAGCATGGTGACCCTATACACCGTCGACGGCGGACGCCTGTTGCTTACGCATTACTGCATGCTGGGCAATCAACCGCGCATGCAAGCCAAGGCCTTGAATCCCGACACCGGCGAGCTGGATTTCCAGTTCGTCGACGCCACCAACCTGGCCAGCCCGGCCGCCGGCCACATGCATCATGCCAAGCTTCGTATCGTGGATAATAGCCACTTGGTCAGCGAGTGGCAGTTCTACGAAAACGGCCAACCGAAATTCAGCGAAAGCGCCCAGTATACGCGCGTACGATAGGAGAAGAACGATGCCACAATACATGCTCCTTCTTCATGGCGATCCAACTGGCTGGGTGAAGCTCAGCCCGGAAGATATGCAGAAGGCCATCGAAAAATACATGGCCTGGACTAAAAAACCCTTCACGCGGGACAGTAAGCGGTTAGCGGACGAACCCGGCCGCGTAATCCGCTCCCAGGGAGGCAAGCCTAAAGCGACTGACGGCCCTTACAGCGAGACCAAAGAGATTCTAGCGGGCTACTACACCATTGAAGCGGCCAGTTACGATGAAGCCGTGAAGCTGGCGCTCGAACACCCACAACTTGAATACGGGGGCACGGTGGAAGTAAGACAAGTCTACGGATCGTGACCGCGGCGGGCGAGACTGGATCGCTGCTGGAGCATCTGTTCCGGCATCAGGCCGGCCGCATGGTGGCGCACCTCACCCGCCTGCTCGGTCCGGCGCATATCGATCTCGCCGAAGAGACCGTGCAGGAAGCCATGCTTCGCGCTCTCCAGATCTGGCCCTATGAGGGGGCGCCGGAGAACGCGGGAGCATGGCTTTTTCGCGTAGCTCATAATGCCGCCATCGATGCCGTACGGCGCAATCGGCTGCTCAGCGACAAGACCGATGCCATCGTCCACGAGCTTTCCAGATCCGCATCCGCTCCCGAAGATAATCCGGATCTGGAAGAACAGCTCCGCGATGACGAGCTGCGCATGATCTTCATGTGCTGCCATCCGGACATTTCCCAGGAATCGAGCGTGGCGTTAAGCCTGAAGACCGTGGGTGGCTTCAGCGTACGGGAAATAGCGCGCGCATTTCTGGCCGAGGACGCCGCGATCGCGCAGCGGCTGGTCCGCGCCAAGAGCCAGATCCGTGAGCGCCGCTTGACGCTCGATATGCCTCCGGGGGCCGAGCTGAAGGAGCGCCTGGCATCCGTGTTGGACGTGATTTATTTCATGTTCAACGAAGGCTACACCGCGCATGCAGGCCAAGATCTGATCCGCCGTGATCTTTGCTTTGAAGCGCTGCGTCTGGGCTGCCTGGTGGCGGCTTCGTCGATTGCGTCGCCGGTTGTTCACGCGCTGGTGGCGCTGATGGCCTTCCAAGAGTCACGCCTGGCGGCTCGCGTAAACGAGTCGGGTGATTTGATCCTGTTTGAAGATCAGGACCATGGGCTGTGGAATCGGCATCTGATCAGTTTGGGATTCCATCACTTCGATCGATCCATGGCCGGCGACGAGGTCTCCGAATACCACGTGCAGGCAGCGATAGCGGCCACTTACGCGCGCGCCCCGGATGCGCACTCCGTCGATTGGCAAATGATCCTTGCGTTATACGACCAATTCCTGGCGATCAACCCCTCGCCGGTGGTAGCGTTGAACCGCGCCGTGGTCGTCGGTAAGGTGCACGGACCCAAACAGGCCCTGGCGGCGATCGCGCCTCTCGAAAACAATTCAAAACTGCGCAATTACTACCTGCTTCCCGCCGTACGCGGTCATCTGCTTCTGGAACTGGAGCGGCACAGCGAAGCGGCGGCCAGTTTCAGCGCGGCCCTGGAGCGCCCCTGCTCGGAGCCCGAGCGTAGGTTCCTGCGGCGCAGACTCGAGGCGTGTGGACGCGCTACAATTCTTGGTCAGGATTAAAGGAGGCGTCATGAAACATCCACGTCGATTTGCGGCACTGATGGTGATCGTCAGCGCAACCGTACTCGCTGCGACCAGCCAACCGAATGCCCAACCCAATCCCTATCGAACGATCGAGAACTGGGCCAAAATGCCCGATGGCCGAACCTGGGGATCGGCGGCCGGGGTAAGTCTCGATTCACACGGCCATATCTGGGTGGCCGAGCGGTGCGGCGCAAACTCATGCGCTGGAAAGACTGACGATCCAATCCTCGAATTTGACGTGTCGGGCAAACTGCTGAAGAGTTTTGGCGGCGGAATGTTCATTTTTCCACACGGCCTCTATGTGGATAAGGACAACAACATCTGGGTGACGGATGGCCAGGGCAAAGATGGCAAGGGGCACCAGGTTTTCAAGTTCAGTCCGGAAGGTAAGGTCTTGTTGACGCTTGGCAAGGCCGGCGTCACGGGCGATGGTCCCGATACCTTTAATGCTCCGTCAGCAGTTATAGTCGCTCCAAACGGCGATATTTTCGTCGCTGATGGTCACGGCGGAAACACCAACGCGCGAATCGTCAAGTTCGACAAGGACGGGAAGTTTATTAAGACCTGGGGGACCAAAGGCTCGGGCGACGGCCAGCTCAACGTACCGCATGCGCTCGCGTTCGATTCGAAAGGGAGGCTGTTCGTCGCCGACCGCGGCAACAATCGCATCGAGATCTTCGACCAGGACGGGAAGTTTCTGGAAGCGTGGACGCAGTTCAGCCGGCCGAGCGGAATTTTCATCGACAAGAAAGACGTCATGTATGTGGCGGATTCCGAGTCGAATGACACCAATCACCCGGGATGGAAACGCGGCATGAGAATCGGCAGCGCCAAGGACGGGTCGGTAACCGCGTTCATTCCCGATCCACAACAGCCGCCGGTCGGTGGCACCACCGCCGCGGAGGGCGTCGCGGCCGACCCGAAAGGCGTAATTTACGCAGCCGAAGTGGGTCCCAAAGACTTGAAGAAATACGTCAAGAAGTAGGCGCGAGCGGCCGGCCGCAGAGGGCTTCCAAAATCTCGATCGGGGCGTTTTTATGCGCTGCTAGCGAGCGGCGCCGTACGATCACCGTCTGCTCCAGTGCGTGCTGCCCCGATAGCACGGCATGCGGAACGATGTCGGTGAAAACCATCCAGGTAGAGTCGGGCGGAAACTCGAAGCGATATTTCGCGCAGTCCCGCTGATATTCCTGGTTGAACTTCAAGTAGTCATGGAAACCGAGCATGAAGCGGTCATAGCCCGAACGATCGGCGATTGGCAATCCGGCGGCGCGCAGAACATTGCCGGTCCATGATCCTCCGGGCTGCCTAGCGAACTCCGGCAGTCCGGCATCCATGGCATAGCGCCGGGCCAGTGGCTCGAATGGATCGGACGTGAGCCATACGCGTGGCTTGGTTTTGTTGATATTGGTGAAGACGCGCAGAATCAGGTCGCCCTTGGTCGGCCGCGTGGGAAAGGCATCCACATGCAGCAGATCGTTACGCTTTTTGGTCGGCAGGTCGCGACCCTCTTCCTCCTGCGGGCGGAAGCTGGCGAAATCCACGTGGCAACCTTCCATGTAGCGAGGCAGTAGCGACCGCAGCAGCCCCAGCGCCCGTTGCGAGTACGCTCGCAGGACGTCGCGCAGCTTATCTGAATGCTGGGCCGCCGCCTTATCGAAGCCCGTGACTTTATCCGCCGCCGGACGATACGCGATGTTTTTGTGCAGGCTGCCGCCGGTCAGGCTGGTGCCGCGCAGTACCTCGCGTTCGTCTTCCGATAAAGCGAAGGGTGTGCGCGGGAAAAACAGGATGTTGCCTCGTTCGAGTTGAAGGTACTGCTCTTCGCGCGGCTGAACCTCATTGACCGTTACAAGCTGCATGCTTCTACTTGCCCGCCCAAATGCGGCACAATTAAGTTTAATGCCCACGCCGGACATACGCCAGTGAAAGTTTCCCTATTCGTGACCTGCATTGTCGATCAGGTCTTCCCGCAGGTTGGAATCGCGATGGCCGGCGTCCTGGAGCGCCTGGGCTACGAGATCGATTTCCCGCAGGCCCAGACCTGCTGCGGGCAACCCGCGTTCAATAGCGGGTACCCCGGGGAGGCGCGTACGGTGGCGCGCCACTTTCTGGAGGTGTTTCGCGATTCCGAATATATCGTGGTGCCTTCGGGCTCCTGCACGTCCATGATCGCGCACCACTACGAAGAAATTTTCAAGGACGATTCTAAGCGGCTCGACGAGGCGCATCGGATGTCGCCGCGAGTATGGGAATTCTCCAGATTCCTTCTTGAGGTCGCCAAGACAGAGGATGTCGGCGCGCGCTACAACGGAATCGTCACGTATCACGATAGTTGCCACGCCTTGCGCGAGCTGCGCATCAAGAGCGGTCCGCGGCGCCTGCTAGCCAAGGTGCAGGGCTTGACGCTGCGCGAGATGGACGCGGCGGAAGAGTGCTGCGGATTCGGCGGCACGTTTTCGATCAAGTTTCCGGAGATCTCTGGCGCGATGGCGCGGACCAAAATCGATTCCATCCGGAAGACCGAAGCCGACGCGGTGGTATCGATCGACTCCAGTTGCTTAATGCAGCTGCAGGGTGTCATCGATCGCGCTGGCCTGCCCATTCGAAGCATGCATCTGGCCGAGGTACTGGCGTCCCGCTAAAACTAAATGACCGGCGCACCTTCCGAAAACATCCAAAAGACTCTCAACGATCCCCGCCTTCAACTGGCCATCTACGCCGCCAGCGGCCGCCTCATGGATCATCGCGCGACCGCCGTGCAGACGGAGGTTTTGCCTGAATACCAGGATCTTCGCACCCAGGCGAACCAGATCAAGAAACACACCATCGAGAATCTCGATTACTATCTCGAGCAGCTGGAAGCAAACGTGGTGGCGCACGGCGGCCAGGTGGTTTTCTGCAGAGATGGCCAGGAAGTCGCCGATTTCGTGCTGGGGCTGGCCAAGAAGAACGACGCGCGGCTCATCGTGAAATCGAAATCGATGACCAGCGAGGAGATTCACTTCAACGAGCGGCTGGCGCATCATCAGCTCGAAGCGGTGGAAACCGACCTGGGCGAGTATATTATCCAGCTCGCGCACCAGCGGCCGTATCACATCGTTGCGCCGGCGTTGCACCTGACGCGCTATGATGTCGCGGATATATTTACCGAGCGGCTGGGAGTCGAAAGAGAAGTGGTCCCCGAAAACCAGACCAAGATCGCACGCGCTGTCTTGCGGGAGAAATTCCTGCAGGCCGACATTGGCGTCACGGGCGCGAATTTCCTGATTGCGGATTCGGGCGCGGTTGTGGTCGTGGAAAACGAGGGCAACGCGCGGCTCAGCTCATCCACCCCCAAGATTCACATCGCGGTGGCGGGCATCGAAAAACTCATTCCGCGCGCCCAGGACCTGGCGGTCTTTCTGGATCTTCTGGGACGCAGCGCGACGGGCCAGCCGCTCACCGTTTATACTTCGTTTCTCTCGGGACCCCGCCGCGGCGATGAAGTTGACGGGCCGGACGAGTTCTATCTCGTTCTTCTTGACAACGGCCGCACCAAGCTGCTCGTCGATCCTGAGAAGCGCCAGTCGCTGTACTGCATTCGCTGCGGGGCTTGTCTCAATCACTGCCCGGTCTATCGTAAGATCGGCGGACACAATTATCCGTGGGTTTACTCCGGGCCGATCGGCGCGATCATCACACCGCAGTTTCATGACATCACGGAAAATGGCTGGCTTCCATTTGCATCCAGCCTGTGCGGAGCGTGCGCCGAAGTCTGTCCGGTCAAGATCGAGATTCCGAAGCTGCTGCTGAAGCTGCGCTCGGAAGTGACCGACGTGAAGCGGCAGCATGGCGCGAGCGGCCTGGAACGATTCGCATTCCGGATGTTCGCTTGGGTAATGGCGCACCCGAAGATTTACTTGCTGGGGGGAAGGATTGGCGCGATTCTGGCGCCGCTTGTGCCACCGGTGGGTCCATTGAAGAAATGGGCCAGCCAGCGAACGCTGCCGCGCCCGGCCAAGCAAAGCTTTCACCAATTGTGGGCGGCGAGGAAACGCAAGTGACGTCGCGCGATCAGATTCTGGCGGACATTCGCACAGCCCTGGGCCGAACCGCAGGCCAGAGGCCTGCGCCACTTACCGCTCCATTGTTGCGCGGACCCCGATTTGATCGCGACCTATATATTCAGACCTTCGTTCAACGATTCGAAAAGCTCGCGGGAAAAGCATTCGCCGTGCCGGATGCCGCCGCAGTCTTACCGCAGCTCTCGCCGCTCTTGGATGGAAAGCGCGTGGTTGCGTCCCATGCGCCCTTTCTCGATACCTGCGGCATCACAGCTCTTCCTCAGGTGCAATCCGGATTCTCCGGCCGCGATGCGTTGCGCGATGCTTGCGCCGCAGCCGACATCGGAATCACCAGCGCCGATTACGCTCTGGCTGAAACCGGAACGCTGGTGATGTTGTCGAGCAGGCAGGAGGCGCGCCTGGTTTCGCTATTGCCGCCGGTGCATGTGGCTATTGTCCCGCGCTCGCGAATCCTCGCCAATCTCGATGAACTCTTAACCCTGCTTCCCAAACCGGCCGAACAATCCAGCTCAATGGTATTGATCACCGGACCCAGCCGCACGGCCGATATCGAGCAGATCCTGATACGCGGCGTGCATGGCCCGGGCGAAATCTATGCGGTCATCGTCGAGAACGCCTGATTCAATCTGTGGAGGCGCGCGTGGGAATTCGAATCAGTACGTATCCGATGGCCGCGAACCCGATCAGCGATAGCCATCCGCCCCAAGCCGGATAGAATCCAAAGGTGCCGATGGCCGGCACGCCCGCTAGAAAGACCACCGCCAGCAGAATTCCCACGATCGCTTCTCCGGCAATCAGCCCCGATGCCAGAAGGGTGCCCTTCTCTTCGATCTGAAGCTTTTCTTCGGCGCTGCGTTCTTGCGATATTCGATCGACAATCCACTTGATCAGGCCGCCGACGAAAATAGCCGACGAGGTATCGAACGGAAGGTACATACCCACGGCAACCAGCATCGGCGAGCGGGCGCCGAACAGCAACAGCGCGACGCCGAATGCAGCCCCGATTCCGAGCAGGCCCCAGGCCATCTGCCCACCCACGATTCCCTTCGCCAGCTGCGCCATCAGACCGGCTTGCGGCGCCGGCAGCGCGCGTCCTCCGATTCCGCCGGTGCTCAAGTTGGCCTCGTGCAGCGCAATGATCGGGCCCATCAAAAAGAACGCCAGCAGAATCACCGAAATAATTTCGACCAGTTCCATCTTCCACGGAGTTCCACCCAGCAAGTGGCCGGCTTTCAAATCTTGAATGAGCGATCCCGACACCGAGCACGCGACGCAAACTACGGCCGCCACACCGAGCACCGCCGCGACTCCGGATAATCCCGTTACGCCGATCGTGACCATGACCAGCGCGGCTATGATCAGTGCCGCCAGCGTCAGCCCGGACAACGGCTGATTCGAGCTGCCCACCAGGCCCACCAGGTAACCGCCAATCGCCGATAGCAGGAATCCGGTGACGGTCATGATGATCGCCGCAACAATGGCCGACCCAATCCCGTGCGTGAAATAGTAATAGATGGCCGTGATCGGTATGAGCAGGACCGCGGTCGAGAGAACTACCCAGCGCGCCGGAATATCCTGCTCGGTGCGATCCACTGCTTTGCCTTCGTGCGCCGCGGCGGCCGATACGGTAAAGATCCCGCGCAAAGAACTGACCAGCGATTGACGCATGGAAAACATAGTGCTGACGGCGCCTACCAGCATGGTCCCTACCGCAATAGGACGGACCACGTTGTACCAGATCGAATAGGCCGCGATGGCTGGATCATTGGTCCCGATGCGGCGCGGAAGATCCGGATCGAAGAAGAGCAGCAGCGGAATCAAAATCCACCAGGCAACCACTCCACCAGCGACGTTGATGCAGGCCAGCTCCGGGCCGATGATGTATCCGATGCCGATCAGCGCGGGCGAAAGGCTGGGCGTGGACCACGGAATACCGCCGAAATGCGTGACGTTACCGATGGGCTGTTTCTCATAGTTGAAGTGCTGGATGACCGACCTCGGAAAGGCCAGAAAGCCTTCCGAATATTCGCGAAAGAGTTGCAGCCCGTTGTCCGACTTAAGAATCTGGATGAGGCCGCCGAATCCCATTGCTCCGAAAATGTAGCGCGGCGCTTTGGTGGCGCTGGCTTCTCCGGCCTTGACGATCTCGTAACTGGCTACGCT
>Ga0182024_10000337_pt1 | contig 119217 bp, 116 predicted proteins | sample P32metaG_FD_120480 | JGI IMG/M metagenome (GOLD analysis project Ga0182024, IMG submission 120480) | Permafrost microbial communities from Stordalen Mire, Sweden - P3-2 metaG (Illumina Assembly) | ecosystem: Environmental > Terrestrial > Soil > Wetlands > Permafrost | place: Sweden: Stordalen... | reverse complement strand
TTGAGCTGGATAGTCCCGGTGGTCGGATCGACGGTGTTATCGACGAAACTCAATTTTCCACGCACGATGGTTTTCTTGTCGCCGGGCGCAACTACGTCGACGCCGAGGGGATGCGCGCTCATGCTGCTCCGAACAGTGGCAAGATTCTGTTCCGGAAGCGCGAAGTCAACATAGACAGGCCGGACCTGATTGATCACCACCATCGCGGTGTCGGCGTTGGCTTTGACCAGGTTGCCCTCATGCAGAATCAGATTGCCGGTGCGCCCATCGATCGGCGAAGTGATGCTGGTGTACTCGAGGTTGAGGCGCGCAGTCTGAACATTGGCCTCGTCGGCGGCGACGGTGGCCGCGATTGCCTCGTACTTCGACTTGGCCTCATCGTACTGTTGGCGCGATCCCACACCCTCCTTGAGCAAGGTTTCGTAGCGGCTGAAGTCGTTGCCAAGCTGAATCTTCTGCGCCTTGTCGCGATTGAGATCGGCCTCGGCCTGGTTGAGCGCGGCCTGAAACGGGCGCGGGTCGATGGTGAACAGCAGGTCGCCTTTGCCGACGTCCTGGCCTTCTTTGAAATGGACCTGCATCACCTGGCCGTTGATCTGCGCTTTGACCTGGACCGTCGAATAGGCCTCGACGCGGCCGATCGCGTGAAGCTGCTCGGCCACCGTTTTGCGGATTGCCTTGGCGACCAGCACCGGCACCGGACCGTGTCCGCCGAAGCCCGGTCCGGCCTCGCCGCCGTGGCATCCGACCAGCCATAGCGTCGCGGCCGTCATTATGGTTACGGCTCGCAAGCCGATTCGAATTGCCTGAAAACATTCGCGCGCGCCGCGAAACACCAACCCGCAGTTGCGCGGACTACCCCGCTCCTTCAAAAATTTACCTTTCACGATCGATTGCGATTGGAGATTGAGCGATACGCCCGACCCCACAATCGCGCAATCCTATCAGGCATTTAAGAAAGCTGGAAAAGGTTTTTGCACCGAATCGGCGCATTCGGTCAGCTTCATTTTCACGGCCAGTTGGTCGAGCTGGAAGCCCTTGGGCTAATCTTGCGAGGCCACTATCCGGCAGACGGATCCAATCAGGAGGAATCATGGACTTCGGCGACATTCTCTATCGCACCGATGACGGGGTCGCGATCATCACTATCAATCGCCCCCAGGTCTTGAACGCATTCCGCTCGCAAACCGTCGATGAACTCGTCGCGGCTTTCAAGCTGGCATGGGCAGACCGCACCGTCGGCGCCGTTATTCTCACGGGCGCCGGCGAGCGCGCGTTCTGCACCGGTGGCGATCAATCGACGCGCGAGGAAGGCGGCTACAAGGGCAACCCGGTGCGCTCGGACCTCGGCCTCGACATCGAGGATCTGCACAGCATCATTCGCGACATCCCCAAGCCCGTCATCGCCGCGGTCAACGGCTATGCGATCGGCGGCGGTCATGTGCTCCACATCATTTGCGATCTCACCATCGCGGCCGAGACGGCAAAGTTCGGGCAGGTGGGGCCTAAGGTCGGCAGCGTCGATCCGGGCTTCGGCACGATGTACCTGGCGCGCATCGTCGGCGAGAAGAAGGCGCGCGAGATGTGGTACCTATGCGAGCAATTCACCGCGGCCGAGGCGAAAGACATGGGCCTCGTCAACAAGGTGGTGCCGGCGGCCGAGCTGATGACGGAAGCGCTCGCATGGGGCAAGAAAATCGCCGCGATGAGCCCGACTGCGATCAAGCTCGCGAAGGCGTCGTTCAATGCGCCGAGCGAGGAGATTCGCGGCATTGGTGCGGTGGCGTTGCGCGCGCTCGCGCTCTACTACGAGACGGAGGAGGCGCTGGAAGGAAAAAATGCATTCCTCGAAAAGCGCAAGCCCGACTTCCGCAAGTTTCGCAGATAACGCAATTGGCGAGGTGAAGTAGACCTCGCCCCTAACCCCTCTCCCTTCTGGAGAGGAGCACCAGAAAAAGGAATTATTTCGTCCGAGGCTGTTTTCGCAGTCCTTGACGGAAGGTGCTTGGCCTCTGCGAATGTCGTGAGCTCTCGAAACATCTGGTTCCTCTCTCCAGAAGGGAGAGGGGCTAGGGTGAGGTATGACTGCACCAGAGGTTTGGTTCTATCGACAATTAGTGGACACGGCTAGCATTACGCTCTAAATGCAGAAATCGCGCTTGCAAATAACTCGAGGTCAACGTGTAACGGCCGAGGAATTGAAGCTGGCGCGCCAATTTCGCAAGAATCCGACTTTCGATGAACGCGCGTTATGGACAGTTCTGAGGGGCGATGCTCTCGGCGGTCTGCATTTCCGCCGTCAACAAGTAATCGAGGGCTTCATAGTCGACTTCTATTGCGCAGCCGCACAGGTGGCGATCGAACTGGATGGAGAAGTTCATGAGGGACAATCGATGGAGGATACGCAACGTGACCTGGCTCTGACATCGAAGGGAGTTCGCACGATGAGAATCACATCGGAACGCGTCCGACATGAGTTGCCCACGGTCCTCGAGGAGATAGTTGCGGCATGCGAGCTGACCTAACCCCCTGGCCCCCTTCCCCTTCAGGGAATGGGGAATGAGAAAGAAGAAGTGCGCCTCACGTCACATTTCTTCTTTTTCTGATCCCCCTCTCCTGAAGGGAGAGGGGTTAGGGGTGAGGTCTACTAGCTCGCGGCCTTCATCACCGGATGTTCCGCGGGAAGCTGGCATAGCCCGTCGCTAGGAATCTCCAGCGCGCGATTGAAACGCGCACGCATGTTCTCCAGCGCGATCGTCGCGACGATCTCGACGATTGCTTTCTCATCGAAATGACGGCGCACTTCTTCGAAAACCGCATCCGGCACCGTTACGCTGCGCTCGCACATCGCCTCGGCCATGCGCAATGCGGCCTTCTCGGCATCGCTGAAAAGCGTGCTGTGTTCGAAATCCTCGAGCGCGGCGATCTTCTCGAAGCTGATTCCGTCCGCTCTGCCAACGGCAGAGTTGATGTCAATTCAAAAGGGACAGCCGACGATTTGCGCGGTGCGCAGCGTGACCAGCCGCTTGACGATCTTGTCGGCACCTTTCGAAAATTCCACCGCCATCGTCATAGCCGTGAATCCCCACATGATGCCGGGGCGATGCGCCTGCACCTTGATGGGGGTCAGCACCTTGCCGACCTGACGCTTGATCGCGGAAAAAAGCAGCCGCGCGGATAAACTCGCTTCGTTTCGCTCCAGTGGACGAATGCGCATTGCTAGCTCTCCTTCACGCGGCGCGCGCCGTCGCTTCGGCGCCACGAGCCGCGGGGGTTCTCAACAGAATTATCGCGATGACGATGAGCGCCGCCGTCGGCAAATAGATGCCGGATATCTCGGTGCCGAGATGTTCGAGCGACAGCAGTCCCGCTTCATGCGAATAGATGTGGAGGATCGAATGAAACAGGTTGGAGATCGCGGCGACGATCACTACCGCGACGTGCCGCTTCGGATCGGAACCCGCAATCAGCAGCCCAACTCCCACCGCGATGAAAAAAGTTCCGCTGTCCGCGACCAGGTGCGCATTGAAGGGGCCGGTCTCCGGTACGCCGGGCACCAGCCGAAAGAACCACGCCGACGGTGCGAAGAACATCGCGATGCCGTTGATGAGCGACGTCGCGCCCAACAGCCAGAGCAGGATTGTGATCCATCGCGGTTGCGTCATGCTCGTAGCCTCCACCACTTGCGGTAACCTTGCCGCCCGAGGTCGCCATGAATCGCGATCGCAATCGAAATCGCGAATGCCACCATCGCAAGATCACGAAACACTCGCGCCGCATCAATTCGGGTGAAAATGCATAGCGCGATTCCGATCGGAATCAGCGCGATCGCCGCTTCCATCAGCACCACGCCGATAACGATTACGAAACTCGTCGCGCGAAGTCTTAGCGGCCACGCCATTTCAATTTTCTCCCGGCAGCGTGCCGCACAGCGGGAACACCGCGTCGGCCTCGACCGGGCCGAGCACGCGCGCCTGACACGCGAGCCGCACGCGAGGACTCACCGACAAATGGTAGCGCAGCGAAAATTTCTCCTTGAGGCTCATCGGAGTCAGGTTGTCCTCGCCCTCGGTAACCTTGACGCGGCAGGTCGCGCACAGCGTCTGCGCGCCGCACGCATGCATCATGCGGACGCCGTTCTTCACCGCCGCGGCCAGCAGCGTGCCGTCCGCGCGGGCCTCGAGCTTGGTGCCGCACAGACGAATCGGTACCGCCCCGGGATGCGAGGCGACCTCGCTCAGGCGCGCAGCGAAGCGCGACGCGAGATCGCGCGGCGGCCGCGTTCGTTCGCTCGCGAGCCCTTTGAGACGCCGTGCAACTTCGGCCTCGGTTTTCATTTTTCCATTCCTCATGCGAGCGCCTTGATGAGAGCCTTGCGCGCACGCGCCAGCCGCGATTCCACCGCATGCTCACCTAGTGAGAGCACCGCGGCGATTTCCGCGACCGTCATTTCCTCGATGTATTTCAAAACCAGCACCTCGCGATGATCCGGCGCCAGCGACGCGAGCGCATTTTTCAAATCCTGCAAACCCTGTAAATCGTGCAAATTTCGGTTGACCGGCTCCTCGACGATCATCCGCACTGGCTCGACAGTGTGATCTCTCATCAACTCGCCCCGCCGCGCGCGGGTGCGGATGAACGAAAGCGTCTTCCGATGTGCGATGGCGCAGGCGAAAGTGAACAGCGAGCTTTGCGCGCGAAAAAACGGCAGCGCCTCGGCCAGCGCCATGAACGTTTCCTGCAAAATGTCTTCCGCGTCGGCGTCGTTGCCAGGACCGAGTGCGTGCAGAATAAATCGGTGGATGCGCGCCGAGTAGAGATCGTAAAACTCGCGCGCGGCCGTGGGCTCGCCGCGCCTAAGCCGCTGCAGCAGCGAGGTTTCGTCGCTCACCGGATGCTCAGGCGCCGTATCGTCCGGCGCCGACTGCTTGCGCACAGCTTTCGGCATACGCCGTTGCGAACCCACCTCTGAGGGCCGCCTTCATCGGCAGTCCTCGACGATCGTTCAGCTCGCATGCATTAGTAGCGCGCCGAGGCCGAAATCCGTCGCGCTTCCGACGCGCGAAGTTTTCAGGGCTATGCGACCAGTTTTTTCAGCATGCCGCGCAGCCGCGGCGTCGTCTTCAACGCCTTGGCCAGCGCCGCGATTATTTCCTCGTCGACCACCAGTGGCGAGCGCTGAAAGCGGCCGCGCGGATCGTAGTAGCAGAAGCGGACCTCGCGACTGCCGGCGATCGGGCCTTCGGTGAACTTCAAAAGCTGGATCGAGCTGCGATGATACTGATCCTCGGCGATCGCTTCCTCCTCGATGACGCCGGATCCCCAATGCAGCGCGAAGGTCCGCTGCTTTTGCGGCTGCGCTTCTTTCGATGGCGAACGCTTGGGCATCTTTTCCTCCAAAAAGAAGACCGCCGCTTAAGATGGCGGCGGTCTTCGTTAGTCTTGGTCGGTCGCTTCTGTCATGCGCGCATCAATTCAAATGATACAGCTCCGCCGCGTTGTCGTGCAGGATAAAGTTCTTCTCGTCTTCGCTCAGATTCTTGGTGTGCTTCTCCAGAATTTCCTGCGACCACGGCCAGGTCGAGTCGCTATGCGGGAAGTCGTTGGCCCACATCAGGCGCCGGATGTTGCACATGTCCTTCATCTGAAACGCGACCCAATCGTCCTGGAACGTGGTGTACACATTCTCGCGAAAATACTCGCTCGGCATCTTCGACAGCTCCGTGCCGGTCATCCAGTGCCGATGGCGATCGTAGGCGTGATCCATTCGGTACATGTAATGCGGCACCCAGCCGGCGTCGGCCTCGACGCACACCAGCTTTAGTTTCGGATGACGCTCGAACACGCCGCCGAAAATAAAGGTGCCGATGATGTCCTGGCATCCGCGGATGATGCCGAGGAAGTTGTTGAGGCGCGGGCCGCGCGCTGCCCCGAAGTTGTCGGCCTTGCTGGTTAGGATGTGGAAGCTGAGCGGCAGCTCGAGGTTGATCGCCGCCTCATAGAAAGGCGCGTAGATGGGATCGTGATAATCGGAGACCGCGGGATTGCCGGGCATCATGACGCCCTTCATCCCCAGCTCCTTCATCTTGCGGAGATCGGAAATTCCTTCCTCGACCGAGCGCATCGCGGTCTGGCCCATTCCGATCAGGCGATCCGGATGCGCCGCGCAGTACTCCGCGATCCACAAATTGTACGCATCGAAACACGCCTTTTTGTAGTCGAAGTCCGGATGATTGCAGAGCAACATCCCCACCGTAGGATAAATGATCTCGGCGGCGACGCCGTCGCGCTCCTGGTCGGCCATCCGCGCATCAGGATCCCATCCGCCGCGATGCATCTCATCGAACTTCACGCCGGCGACCGCGAGGTCCTTCGCCGATTTGCCGGCCGCCGCGAGCAATCCCATCGGCACCGGGCGCTCCATGCCATCGATCACGAACATGTCGCCCATCTTGGGATCGCGAACCATGTGCGGCGCGCGGTCGCGAAACTTGCGGTCGCATCTATCTACATATGTGCCGGGCGGTTCGGTGATGTGCGAATCGGCCGAGATGATTGGCTTCTGCATCGTGCGTTCTCCTCGATTGGGAATGTCCCTGACCGGGATCGTGAGCATCATCTTTACAAGAGGATTGGCGGGTTGACAACGCGCCGCCGCCCGCGTGGAAATAGCGGCATTATGAGTGACGAACAAAAGCTCGAAGCGATGCGGATGCCGTTCGGTGAATTGCTCGGAATCAAAATCGTGAGCGCAGAGCCAGAGCGCGTCACCGCCGAGATGACGGTGCGCCCCGATCTATGCACCAATCCCGCGGTGCTGCACGGTGGCGCGCTGATGGCGTTCGCGGACACGCTCGGCGCCTACGCGACGTTCCTCAATCTGCGCGACGGACAGGGCACCACGACGATCGAATCGAAGACCAACTTCCTCGCGCCCGCGCCGGTCGGCACCAAGGTGAGCGCCGAGTGCGCTGCTATTCATCGCGGCCGGCGCACGATGGTGTGGCAGACGCGCATCATGTCGGAACAGGGCAAGCTGATCGCCATCGTGACGCAGACGCAGATGGTGCTCGATCCTCCGGCCGCGAAATAGCGCGGCCTTGCTACTTAAGCGGCGGCAAGGACTCGACCGCGTGAGCGGCGGCCGCGAGATAAACGGGATGCGGATTCAACGCGTGCTCGTGGATGCAGGCCTCGGTGAATTTGATCGCATGCTCATCGGCATTGGCGAGCGCGCGATCGACCAGATCATCGATGCTGAGCTGCGGTATCGGCGGCTGCTCGTGTGAAGGTGCGGCGATTCCGAATGCCGCATACAATCCGGCCGCGGCCTGCCATGCGTAGCGGGCCGCCACGCGCGCTGTTGCATCATCTATATACGACGACAGATTGCGCACCGCGCGCGAGCCTGTCACGCAATGAATGAACGCGATCACTCCGCCGATGCCGACTGCATTTTTCACATAGACGCGTGCGAAGGTCTCGGTGAGATCGGATAGAAGCGCGTAGAGATCGCCGCCCGTGTCGATCATCGCGAGCACGTCGTTGAATGGCTCGAAGGTCGCAAGCTGCGCGATGCCATCGGTGAGGAAGCCTCCGACCTTGCGACGCTCGCGCGGCAGCCGCTCGACGAATTCGATCGCGCGCGAGGGCAGGGCGTCATGCGGTCCGTCGATCCGACTGGGCAAAGATTGATAGGTCGCCGCCCAATAGCCCAGGCCTTCGGCGAGTTCGTGAACGCGAAGTGCATTTTCGCGATCGCCGAGCGAGCGCGCCGCATGTGCGGTGCGCAGCACACCATGAAAAGCCGCCGCGGCGATTCCCGGCGCGAGGCGCGCCACCCATTGGTCGAGAACAACTCGCCACGGCGCTTCTTTCAATGCTTCATCGAAGAATGCGATCCAATCGGCAACGCGCTTTTCCTTGCCGAGGGCATTGCGCCAATCAGCTGCCAAAATTTGCGACGATGGCGACGGATGCGGCTCGAGGCGCTTCGCATATCGATGCACCCACTTCCCGATCGCATCGGGGTGGCGCATCGCAGCGAGCGCTTCGGAAGCCATCGGGCCGTGATTGGAAAGGCCGCCGCCGAACTCCGGGCCGGTGCGCGCGAAAATCGCGTAGGCCTCATCGAGGGGATCGTAGTCGCGATTCATGTCACGCCTCGTCGAAGACGCGCTCGCCGCGATGCAGGCGCTGCGCGATGCGGAACGTCTGACCCTGCGCGCGCACAGTAGGCGCATGCGCGGCGAGGTAACGCGCGGTGGCGATTATAAAATGACTCGCGACATTCACATCGCCAGATGAAATCGCAATCGGAAAAGCGGCCTCCATGCTCTGGATGCTGTGGAAATCGCGATCCTCGCGCAGCAGCATCCGACCAAGCGCCGCCTGCAGGGGCGCGGGATCCGGATTGGCGCTGAAGTACTCGGCCACCATCGTGGCGGCCTGACTGACCTGCTGCTGCTTGTCGAACAGCGCGGGCAACTCATTCAACACATCGGTCGCGCGATGCCCATTGCTCCGAGGTTCGGGAATTTTCGCCGCCGGCACATTCAGAAAACGATTGAGGTATATGCTCATCGCGGCGTCGAAGATTCCGCGCACCAGCTCGGGCGAGTTCACGCGCATCAATCCGCGATGCACCGCATTTGCGAAAGTGAAACTGTGATGCGCGGTATCCCAATCGCCGAATTCGTTGCTGGTCGGAAAATGCGCGATGCGCAGTGCCGCCGCGTAGACGACAATCGCAGCGAGATCGGCGCAGCGCGTTCCCTCACGAAGCGATGCGAGCAAGGCAGTCGCGATCGCCTCAGGATCATCACCGAGCAGAATCGGAATCAGACTCGCGCGCTGCGGCTGGGTGTGCGCGCGGTTGCTCCCAGCGGCGAGCGCGGCCGGCAGCGCCTCGAACGCGCGCTCGAGAATTTGCACGAGGTCGATCGGACTGCGCCACGAATTGCGCTCCTCCATCCGGTCGCCGCTGCCAAGCACCGGCGCGAGGCTGGTGAGAACGGGCTCCGCGAGATCCCATCCCGCGAGGTCAAGCGCCTCGAGCGCCTTGTTGGTGAAATCGAGGGCGTGGCCGATGGTGAGGTAGCGATGATCGGTCGCGGCGGCGAAAAGCATGTCGGCGATAGTGGCGCGATCGCATCCGTCGCGCACCGCAGTGGCGATGCATCGCTCGGCGCCCTCGGAATCGCGCACCTCGATGAATTGGCGGAACCATCGCTTGAGCTGCGCGCCATCGGTGCTGCCGCCGGGCAGCGGGCCAACCGGAAACCGCGCCGGCTGGCCGTCGCAATCGGATGCGACCTCGCTGATCCCGTGGAACAACGCGCGCGGCCGATCATCGGCATCTAGGTGCTGCGACAGATTCGCCATACACACCAACGTCGTCAGACCGCCGCTCCATCCCGAGACGCGATTGCGCGCGCCGAATTCCAACGCGATACGAAACGCCTCGACCGTGTCGCGCGGGTCGACCGCGAGCGGCAGGATCGATTTCGCGATCACCAGCGAGATGTCGCGCTCGAGCCCGTCGCGCAGGCGGTTCAGTTGATGGCTTCGGCGATCGCGCGGCGCGCTGACATCCACCAGCACCTGGCCCGCATCGATTTTGGTGGGGAAGGCGCGAACGTCGTCGGCCCATTGGTCGAAGGTGCCGCCGGTGTTCAGATCAAAGCGCGCATGATGCCAATGGCAGGTGAGGATGCAGTCCTTGACGGTGCCGCGATCGAGTGGGAAGCCCATGTGCGGGCATCGATTGTCGACCGCGAAAACTTTCTCACCAGCGTAGAACATCACGATGGTGTGCTCGCCGACGTTGGCGGTCAGGCGAGTTTTGCTTTCAAGCTCGGCAACCGAAGCGGCGGGAATCCAGCGCGGCAGGCTCTCGACTGATGCGGCCATAGCGGTTCTCCTTGTAGTCCGACTTCCACTAGCCAGTCCATCCACTCGAACTGTTTGTAAAGTACTCTCTATACCAACTATGTCAAGAAAACTCTTGCGTAACCAAAAACTCCGGTTATGATAGTTCGCATGGAATCCGACCGCTCATCCGATCGTATCCTGCTGCAGCTCAAAACCAAGGGGCCGCAGCCGGCCGCGCAGATTGCCCGCAGGTTCGGCGTCACCACGATGGCGGTGCGCCAACATCTATATACGCTGCGCGACGGCGGGCTCGTCACCTATGAGGACGAGCATCGTAAGGTGGGACGTCCGGCGAGGATCTGGCGCATCACTGAGAAGGCGCAGGCGCGATTTCCCGACTCGCATGCCGAGCTGACAGTCGAGATGATCGCGATGATTCGCGCGATCTTCGGCGAGCGCGGAATGGAACGCCTGATGACGGAGCGCACGCGCGTGCAAATGAAGGCCTACGGCGAACGTTTGCGCGCGGCCGGAAAATCGCTGGAAGCGCGGGTGAATGCGCTGGCGAAAATTCGCGCCGAGCAAGGCTACATGGCGGAAGTGGCGCGTCAGCGCGACGGCTCGCTGCTACTGATTGAGAATCATTGTCCCATCTGCGCGGCTGCGACAGCATGCCAGGGGCTCTGCCGCGAGGAGTTGAATCTTTTTTCGGCGGCGCTCGGCGAGGGTGTCAGCGTCGAGCGTACCGATCACATCCTCGCGGGTGCGCGCCGGTGCGCCTATCGCATCACCGCTAGCGCGGCAGGCTGAACGCCGAGAGCGCCACGCAATGGCGAACCTCCAGCAGAGAACCGGGCGCGAGGCAGGCGCGCCACAAGCTACGGGGCGTCCATGCCAAAGGCAACCTTGGTGTCGTCGGTGCCCGCGAATGGATACACGTGCACCATCCAGCCGAAGATTTGCGGATGGAAATTCCCTCCTACTGCCTCACAGTCGGCGGCGGCCGCGATGGTGCCGTTGAAGCCGAATCGCGGATCAGCATAGTAGCCGAGGCGCGGATCGGTATGTCTGCCGTCGCCCACCGATGCCGCGTTTGCATGCGCGGGTGTGATGCGTCCGGCGAAGACGTCTTCCTCGGTAATTCCATTGGGCAGGCAGATGTTGGTGTGGGCGTGCCAATGGGTCAGGCCTAGCGGGATTATCTTGTCGAGCTGGTCGGGCGTGTAATTGGCCGGCGCCGAGTACATTGCACCGACCAGTTTATATCCGCCGAAGGTTTTCTTTTCGTACAGCAGCGAACCTGGATGCTTCAGGTCAGGGTCGCCCAAATATTCCGCCTGGGTGACCTGTTGATTGGTGAAGTGATAGACATCTTGCGGAACCGATTCCATGTAAGGCTTATAGCCATCAGCCTCGGCCACCCTATAGTCCTCATACTTCGATAGCTCCTCGCGCATGGTGCTAATGATTACGGCGGCGCGGGCGGAGTCGGCGGCCGTGGCGGCGCGCGCGGGCGTCATCGTCATATGAGGGCCCATGTCCATATGCTTGCCCATCCCGCCCATCGCCCCCAAATCATTGCCGCTTCCGGAATCGCCGCTCATGTCCATGCCTTGCATTTCGTCATGCGCGATAGCGACAGGAACGATGGTGGCGGCGAGCAGCAAAGCGGCGCCGAGGACAGTCAGCAGAGCCTTCTTCATCATGGTAACTCTCCCTCGTCCCCCGAAGGTCGATGCCGCAAAGCATGCTACGCGCGCAGGCGAAAGGCCAGATCCGCGATCGCACGGCGTTCGCGTGCTAGCGCCTGTGTATCGAGGTTTGGAAGAGTTCGCGCCATCGCAATGACTCAGATATTAGTAGTGTAGTGAAAAGGATCATGATTCTGAATATCGCGCTGGGGAGGCCGAACTGCTACGACGACCCGGCGGTTACGGATATTTGCGCGTGACGTGGTTGTTGCAGTCGATCGTTCTGCTTCTGAATTTCACCCCGCTCAAAAGAGTATTCAGTAGCATCTATGACAAGGGCGTCCTGCGCGTCGTTACCACTCTATCGAGGCATCCGGCGGTATTTTGCATTTTGGGGACAGGTTCCTACTTCGAAAAGCGGCCCACCTATGGATTGTCGGATGTCGATCTAATCATCGTATTGAACGATAAGGTGACCCGCGCCGACGCGGCGGTAAGCGAGGTCGCGCATATCTACCAACGGGCGCGGCGTATCTTTCCATTCCTCGGGCGATGGCATGAGAAGGAAGCCAACCTGATCTTTCTGTCAGACATCGTTGCCGGCTTTCCCGCACCTGAGTCCTTTCGCGTAAGGTTCAAGCAGGGTCGTCTGGTCACGCTGTACGGCGAGCTACCCTCTGATATCGTTAGAGGCCCGATCACCATCAGCGAAGTGCTAGTCGAAATCGATACTTTGATCCGATTCGCGCTGGTAGCCGATCCTCGGCACGCGAGGCGGCTGATTTTCTGGAAACGTATCTTCAGCAAACTGGTCGCGTTGGCGGAGCTCCTAAGTCTTGCAGACTTATCGAGAGAGATGCGGGAGCACGCAGAACTTACCTTTCTTGGCGAAGCCGACACGTCCTTGTTTTTCCGCACGTGTGACCCGGCTCGCATGTTTTCATTGCAGCTGAAGCTAAGCCGGCGAATTTTCGATGCGGTCGCAACCGGTGAACCTACGCAAAGGATTCAGCCCGTCCTGGTGCCGGCAAATGCGTCGTCCGAGCAGCCTACTTCATGTCCGGTGCCGCCTTCTTCATGCGAGATGGATCCCGTGAAGAACCAACGAGTTGGGATGAAGAGCATTCCGTCGGTTCCTATCGGCCTACTCCCTCAAATGTTTTATTTCTCACTCGATGAGGGTATTCCGCTGCTGGACCTTCATGGCATTGCGTACGATGACCTCCAGCGCCTGCGGCAAGCGAAACACCTCGAGCCAACTGATGACAAGAATGTGCTTGTATCGGCTGATGGATTCTTGTTCATCGTCACGCGTCAATCGAGCTACGTCGACATCATACCTTTGAATCCTGTGCAGTTCGCCAATGTCTACGCCGCGGCGTTCGGCAATAGCCTCGAGTTCGAGATGCCGGCTAGCGTCTTCGCCGAGCAGCAAGCGATAGCTGGTGAGATGTTTCGCGCGCTAGCCCATATGTATCGGGTGAATGACGGCATAGTTACCAAGCTCTCGCATCCTTGCGTCTATCGAGAGCACGATGGGGAGGTAATCGAGAGTGCGCTGCGCATTTTGCGCGCGCGCATCGCAGGTCCAACCGAATATAGATTGATTCAACATACGAGCGAGTTGTTCGAATACCTGCAACGCAAATACCCGGAGTGCGCAAGTTTTCTGAGCGAGCTCGAGCGATATCAGAGATGTCTGTGCGATGACTCGTCGCTGGAAAAAACGACCGCCAACAATATCTATCACTGCCTGCATCAGTTCATGGGTCAGGCTCTAGCGGAAGCGGCCAACATCACCGTCGATCCTCCACACCAGCGTTTGGGCATCACAGTGGGAGTGATTACACGAAACCGCGCCGGCGATTTGGAAGAAATGCTAGAGTCCTTAACCCGTCAGGTGCGCCAACCCGACGAAGTCCTGGTGGTGGACAATGGATCTAGCGATCCCACTCAGGCGATGCTGGAAAAATTCCGCGATCGTCTCCCGCTTCGATGTCAGTTCCTGGAGCGCGCCGACATTCCGGCCGCGCGCAACCTGGTCATCCGGAGCGCCGCGCACGATATCATTTCCTTCATTGATGACGATTGTATTAGCGAACCTGATTGGCTAGCCGCAGTCGAAAGAGGATTCTTGCGTGCGGATAACATAGGTATCGTGGGCGGATGGGTGCGGCACGAGCCCGCTCCGCTCCGGTCCACGGTGGACAACTACTACAGGGTTTTTCATCACAACAAATCCTGAGGAACTGGAATAGTGACGTATGATCATCGATTTGCCTCTTATCTCCGATAATAGCGGCAAGACCTCAATTGCCACGCGCCCCATTCGGATGGGATTCTTTCATTTCTCGAACAACAATCTTTCTATTCGCAGGCAGTGTGCGATCGACATCGGCATGTATGACCTCGCGGCAACAAAGTCTGAGGACGTGGATTTGTGTTTTCGCGTCGCGTTAAGTCCTAAGTGGGTGGCGTGGCGTGAAGACGACGCCGTCGTCAGGCATAAGGGTAGACGCACGCTATGGGGTCTGGTTACCCAGATGTGGGGTTGGGGGCTTTACCTGGGTTATCCCTATGCGAAGACCGGCATCCACGGCATATTTTTGTACTGGTTGAACGGACGCAATCATAGGCTCATGGGTCGGTTTGAAACCCGAGACTTTCCGATTTTAGTATGTGCGTTCTTCAACGACTTTTACTTCTTCAATGCGTTGGTGCTTCTGCTGGTCTGGGCAGCCTGCTATGGACACCTTCGAATCGCGCTCGCGTCGGCCGCCGGACTACTATGGGTGATGCCGCGATATCTCTCCGATGTCAGGCACGTCAGGCTTCAACCTTGGGACAAGGTCAAGCTCGCGCTGGTGCACTACATTACCGACCTGGCGTTCACGACTGCAGCGTTTGTGGGTGCACTGCGGCATCGCGTAATCCTGATCCCATCGTCAATCTTCAGGCCCGATTCCAAATCGCCATGAGCCATCATCGATCTTCCTCGAGACGCCACTGGAAGATCGCGCGATAGTCGTCGCGATTCGCAGTCACTGCTGGATTCCCCCGGCATCCAGCGATCAGTGGAATCGAATCAGCCTCTCGAGCAGGAATCGCTAACTCATTCATAATGTCGGCTCGCGAAGGGAGTGGCATGCCCGCCTTGATGTGAACGTCGATCGCATCCAGTCCCGAAGTATTGGCCCAGAGCTTCGAAAGTATTTGACGATCAGCGCCCGAGGTTACGAGAGTGCCTGGGCGCTCAGATCGGATCGCATCAGCGATGGTTCTGATCGCAACTCCATAACCGTGCCATACGGCTAGGTCTCGATTTGCGATAGCTTCCGATGCCATCAAGGCTTCGGGCTCGTTAACGACCTCGATCGCGATGGTCAGACGCGGATCCAGCCGCCTGGTCAGCGGCGCCGCGACCAGTTCAGCGAACCTGGCAGTCTGATTGGGTTCTGTCAGCATCGCGCGGGAGAGCAGGTCATGAGTGCGCTTATAAGAGTGACCGTCCAGCAGCGTCCAATAGAGTCTCAGACCAGCTAGACTTGCGCATTCCTGGATGATAGCTATCGATTCGACTAGCACCGGATTCAAACCAGAAATGATGCCGTCGTTCATCAAGATCCCTTCAGCGCCCTCGCATAGCCAAATCCTGACCGCTCGAAATCCACGTTCGTGGGCTGTTAGGAGGGGACGATAGATTTCTGCAGGATTGACATGGTGCGGCCCCAGCCCGGTTAGCGCGTTGGGCGCAAGGTCGTGTCCGTAGTTCCCGAAGAAGTACGGAAGACTTACTCCGGACAGAGGGACCATCTTATGGTTGGGCTACTGCGACAAACGACCGCACATCGGAACAGGCTGCGAGACACCCGGGGCAGCGCTCGCTCAGCGCCAGCATTTGAAGTTGCTTATGAATGCGAGAGTGCCAGATCTCGTTCAAACGTTCGCGGTAAACGTTTCCCATCCGATCGGATTTCTCGGTCATGAAGAAGCACGGATAGACGTCGCCACGCCAGTCGACCATCAGCATGGTCGACGGGAGGGCGCATCCACCGCTCGGGATAGGCCTCTTTCCGTAAACCAGGTAGTCCGGAACTTCTCCGAAAAATGCTTCGGTGTAAATTCCGATTCCGCGATGGGCCGCGTAGTCGCGAAGTCTACCCAAGGCAGTCGCGATTGCATCGCGCTCAGCCGAGCGCAACGAAAAGCGTGCGAGGTCTTTGTGCAGGCCGGAAATCTCAACCTGGAAAGGCTGGTAGGAAACTTCCTTGATGCCGACATCGACAGCGAGGTCAATGAGTGCTTCGACATGGGGTAAGGTCTCGCGCAGGATGACCCCGGAGAATCCTACTGCAATCCCACGCCGCACACACTCGCGGGCCGTTGCCACAGACTTGTCGAAGTTGCCCGCTCCCCGCAGCTCGTCATGAATGTCGCGCGGACCATCGATAGAAATATTCAGCTTGACCGAGGGGCAACGGGCCAGCCTTTCAAAAGACTCATCACTGATCATTGTACCGTTGGTCACGATCGCCTGATGCCAATAGCCAAGCGCATGGGCATGCTCGACGACGTCGAGAAAGTCCTTGCGCATGAAACTTTCTGCGCCGCATGGCACGAATGTGCGAGCTCCCAGGCTGTACGCATCAGCTAGCAGTTGCTTGGCCAGCTCTAGTGGAACGCCATGCTGGCGAACCTCCCAGACGCTACACATCTTGCACTTCAGGTTGCAGTAAACGGTGAGCTGCAGCGAGAATCGATCGAGCGGCCGCACCAGGCGCTGCGATTCAGCTAACACTTCGAAGTTTGATGCTACACTGCCCATCGGAATTACTTGGGAGAGTATCGAAACGCGATGGCTATTGGAAACACTTCCTACTTATCGATCACATAGTCGCCAATCGCGCCTCGCAGATCCGCACCAGTGAGATCCGCCATTTGCAGATCGGCGTTGGAGAGATTGGCGTCGCGCAAATCGGACTGACTGAGGTTCGCGCCGATCAGATCGGCGTCCGCGAGGTTCGCGCTGTACATCTTCGCGCCGGCGAGGTTGGCGCCGCGAAGATTGGCGCGTCCGCCGAGGTCGGCGCCTTCCAAGATCGCCGCGCTCAAATCGGCGCCGCTGAGGTCGACCGCTCGCAGATCGGCACCGCGGAGGTTCGCGCCCTTCAGGTGGGCGCCGTGCAGGTCGGCGCCTCGCAAGCTAAGAGCGATGGCGCGCTTGCGATTGCTGCATCGAATGTCGAGGAGCTTAGTCCCGTAGAAGTTTATTCCTGCAGGTAGGTCTGAGAGATCGAGGCCGTAGATGGTCGCGCGCTGCAGCACTGCATCGGTCAAGTCGGCTTGCAAACAATTGGCATCCAGTAACGCTCCCTCAAGATTAGCTCCACGGAATGAGACTCCCCTGAGGTTGAGATTACGCAGATCGATACCGCCAAGTTGTTGTGACGCGAAGTTTTTCTTGAGGTGGAGGCGCAACAGCAACAAAATTACCGGCACGCGGCGGCGCGCGGCTTCCAATGCGATACGGCCGCGCATGCGCTCCAGTTTCGGAAAACGCCGGCGCGCGAGAGCCTGCCAGCCTAAGCGCAGCAGCCAATACATGCGCCGCCGCAACATAGTCAGGCGAAGGTTCGCACCGCGACGAGCCATCTGGTCGTTGCTCTTCGTCACGTGAGTTAGGACCATACCCCCTGGCCACGCCGGCAGGCCAGCGTGCGACCGCCCCTTGACTGCGAAGGCCACGGCATTGACATTGATGGCCTCGACGCGATGAGTTATGGTCGGCCCGCGATCGGTGGCTTAGTAGTGTCGGCCCCAGTTACCATAGTCATAGTACCGCGCGAACAATTCAGCCGCGCTCGGCTGTCGCTTCGGAGCATCCTGGACTCAACTGAGCGCGACTGCCCGATCATCTACATCGACGGAAACTCGCCGCCGAGCCTGGCGCGCGAGCTTGAGGCGATGAGTGACCGGCTCCTGCTGATCCGATGCGATCATTATCTGCCCGCCAACACGGCCCGCAACCTGGCGCTCGCGCATGTCCGCAGCAAGTATGTCGTATTCATCGACAATGATGTGATGGTCTGGCCGGGATGGATCGAGGCGTTGGTCAAATGCGCCGAGGAGACCGGTGCGTGGCTGGTCGGGCCGCTGTACCTCGCGGGAGGACCCGACAGTCAGGAGGTTCATACCGCGGGCGCCGAGGCAGCTATAATCGAGAAAGCCGGAAGACGCTATTTTCGTGAGCTGCAGCATCATTGCGGGGAGCAAGCCGCGGAGGTGCGCGCATTGGTAGGGCGAGCGCGATGCGATCAGGTGGAATTCCACTGCTTGCTTGCGCGAATGGAAGTGTTCGATCGTCTTGGCCCGCTGGACGAAGGCTTCCTCTCGGTCTTCGATCACGTTGACCTTTGTATGGCTGTTCGCCACGCAAACCAGGAAGTCTACGTTGAAAGCGCTGCGACCGTTACCTATCTGCTGCCGCCGCCGCTGAGGTGGTCAGACTTTCCGTTCTTCCTGCTGCGCTGGAGTGAAGCCTGGTACCAATCGAGTCTGCATCACTTCTGCGAAAAATGGCAGATCGATCCCAAAGATGAAGCCTTTCGGGAGCACGAGGACTATCGCCTGGCGCAGCGCGCTCGCGTGCTTAGCAGGTCTGCAGCCCTAAATCGGATGGTTGAATGGAGCCTTGGCAAACTCCTCGAGAAGACGTTGGTTAAAGCCCTCGATCAACGTCAGAGGCTCCGACGACTCAAAACACTTGAGCCTTCCGGATCGAGAAGCACCTAGGTTATCTACCGTGAGATCTTCGTCGTGCGTCTGGAACTCAGCGCCCGGTAGTTCTAGCATCGATACATCCGGCTCATTGGCTAGCGCGTGAGACCCGTAGTTTTCATTCACACCAACGACAAGCAGATGCTGGCGGCTAAGGTTTGCGAGTATTCGTTGCGGGCTAGGTCAAAACATACCGACGAGTTCGACGTACGCCTGATATGCCTCGAGTCTACGCCACACCTCTACCCCGGCCGGGAAGGCAGGCGTTATCTATGGGACGGACGGGTATGCGTCTGGCACAACCGCGACCTACAGGCATTTGGTCCACTGCGCCTGATGGTGCCCCAGGTCATGGACTTCCAGGGTAGGGCGCTGGTGCTCGATCCGGACATCTTCGCAGTAGGAGATGTGTATGAGTTGCTCCAACGCGACATGAATGGGAAAGCAATCCTGTCCCGCCCGCGCCCTTCCGGCCTCTACAGCAGCGCGGTAATGCTGCTCGATTGTGCGCGTCTCAAGCATTGGGACTGGAACCAGATCATCGACGCAGTTTTCGCATTCAAGCTGGACCTGTATGACTGCCTTCGTCTGGCTGGTGAGAATCCCGATAGTATTGGTCCTATTGAAGAGGAGTGGAATCATCTGGACACACTCAATGAAAGCACCAAGCTACTCCACAACACCGAGCGTATGACGCAACCGTGGAAGACCGGACTCCCGATTGACTTCGACCTGGACCAGATTGGATCGTATCCATACCGCAAAAGCTTCCACGCGCAGGATATCGTGAAGTCTCTCAAACAACGCTTTTACTTATGGACGACACCCTCTATGGGTCAGTATCAGCCGCATCCTGATCGCAATCAGGAGAACTTCTTCATTGGGCTGATGAGGGAAGCAATGGAGGCTGGGTTCATTAGCGAAGACTTCGTCGCGAGTGAGATTCAAAGACAACACGTCCGCGCCGATATCCTCGATCTGCTGCACATTGCCAGTCACACGACCTGACCCCTATTTGTTCACTACGTGGAGACGTCCGCATCCCGCTCGATTGTTTCGCGCTTCGCCGATGCGCTTACTAAGTACAAAGCGGATGTGATCGCAATCCTGGTACTATCTTCGGTAGCTCTCATAGTTGGAGCGATCACGGTAGCTCTGACGCTTGATGTTCCGGGCGATGGGCCGGTACACGCTATCTCGGCGTACACATGGTCGAAGCGCCCCAGGAATCAGACTTACGGCAACTGGCTTCCCGGCTTCAACTATCTGGCCGGGCTGTGCCTGATGGTGATCGACAATCCTTTGCTGGTCCCGCGTCTATACAACCTGGGCCTTAGCACGCTGACTATCGCGGCATTCTATGCGTTGGTGCGTAGGCTTTATGGATGGGGACCGGCATTGCTCAGCACGGTGGCTCTGATGGCTCTTCCGCTGAGAATCGGTCTCGGCGCCAGTTCGCTGACTGAGGCGAGTTTTCTATTCTTCATGATCGTGGGGCTGGCTTTTCTTAAGGTAGCTGTCGAAGGTGACGACATACGCATCGTCCCACTGTGCATGTCCGTGTTGTTTTTCGATCTGGCTGAGATCACGCGTTACGAGGTGTGGCCTCTAATTCCTTTGATCGTGTGCTATCTTTATGCGCGAAGCCGTCGAGTATCAGTAACCGTCTTCGCTACCGCTGCGCTGCCGCTGTTTCCGGTCAAATGGTCGGTTGAAAACTATCGTCATTTCGGAAACTTCTTCTACCCGTTTTCCCAGGTTTCGGACCCCGTGGAGGGCGGGAACCCGGTTGGTATGGCGACGGCGATAGCCAGGCTGACCCATCAGGCCAATTTTCACCTAGGGTGGTTGATACCTATTGCAGCGATCGCGGGATTCATAGGAGAGCTGTATCTTGCGATGCGGGGGTGGCTAAGTGCGCAACGCGCCGCATATGCGATCCTCGTCGGCGCCGTGTGGATAATGATCTTTAAGGGCACACTAGCACGAGGACCGGCGATGTACGATCGTTACCTGCTCTTCGGATTTGTACTCGCGCTGCCGCTTGCGCCGATGGCTTACCTGCGAGTGTTTGGACGCTATCGGCATAGCATGGCGGTCGGCATGCTCGCGATCGCAGCTTCGCTCTCGATGGCATACTACGGTCTCTACCCATTAAACGAAGCTTATACGCCGATCTACGTGACCCGAAAGAAACCCATCGACATTCTCGAACTCGTGCGATGGTTTCCGACGAGCCCATATCGCAATGATGCCGTCTTGTTTACCAAGTTGAATTGGCAGTCTACGTATTTTCGGCTTTACGCGCCTTCGATGATCGAGCGAACCAACGTCGTGACGGTCTGGTCCAGCGATGCGTACACGCGCGAGTTTATTGAAAAGGCCAGACCCACGCTTTTGATCACCCAGCCCGGCGACGAGGGCGATATTGCGCGTATCAATCGCGTTCTGGGACGCTCGCTAGCACCCGCGCTGCAAACGCCGGTCTACACCGCCGGCCAGCTTCAGGTCTAGTGACATTTCGGGTGTGATGGCTGATATCCCTCGCTAGCGTCGTTTAGAACATCAAAGAAGCTTGCCCCTTTTTTACCGCGCCGGCCTCCGCAGCCGGTCGGAGGGGCCTCTAATCCGTCTCAACGTATGGAGAAACGTAATAAAACTTGCCAAGCGCCGCCGAAAGAAGCATTATTTCGCCCCGAGGTATCAAAGAACGTGGAGAGTGCGGCAGTTCTGGCATCAACGCAGGATAGCGTGGAGTTCTGCGTTTATGATGTCGGGCTGACTATCGCGAGCGCCTCGCCCGAACTGCTGGAAAACCTGGCGCGGGATTTTCATTACTTTGCGGGTCCGGCGCCGCCTCAAAAGGTGAGCATCGAAGCCACCCTTGGCCGTCCGCCGTGGGAAAGGATTCCGGTTCAGTTCGCCAGCCAAATCACGCCGAATGCGGTTATCTACGACAGCGGAAATGTTCGCTTCAACGATTATCAGCACGAGGCGCTGGCGATTTACGATTTCTCCAAGGAAGAAGGCCAGGTTTGGTCCGAGAATCCCGACCTTCTTTATGAGATTACCTATCTTTTGTGCCTCTCGCGTATTGGCGAGATTCACGATCTGCATAGAATTCATCGAGTCCATGCACTGGGCATCGCGGTAGGCAAAAGCGGAGCCCTCATTCTGCTACCCGAGTCCGGCGGAAAGAGCACCTTGTGTATGCAGATGCTGCGCCATCCCGAGGTCAGGCTGCTTTCCGATGACACGCCGCTGATATCGCGCGGTAAGCTCTATCCATTTCCGACCCGGCTCGGCATTCGCAATACCCGAGCCGTCGGGATCGATCCGCAGTATCTGCGCACGATGCGGCGTCGAAACCGCGAACCGAAGACCCTGCTTGACGTGCGCTATTTTCAGGACCGGATCGCATCGGAAGCAATTCCTTATGCACTGATTGTCGGAGCGCGTCGCAATGGCGATGATTCATGGATTGAGCCGATCAGCGCCGTCAAGGCGTTCCCGGCATTAGTTTCGAGCCTGGTTTTCGGTCTAGGTCTGCCGCAGGTGGTGGAGTTCTTTCTGCGCGGCGGCAGCGCGGATTTCATGCGTAAGTTTTCGATCGTAGCCTTTAGACTCGCGGCAGTGGTAAGTCTACTGCGACGCGCGAAGTGTTATCGTCTCGCGCTCGGACGAGATACTTCTATGGCTGCCGAGGCAGTCATGTCGGTATTGAGAGCGCGGATTCAATACGAGGCGGGGGACACGCCAAGCTAGCTTTCGCGCAACGGGAGAGATCCAAAGACCATGGCTACAGGCATCGGCGAGGCACTGGCGCGGCCCGATCTGCTGCGCAACCTCGTATGGGCTGAGCTAACCGCTCGCTATAAGACGACGGCGTTCGGCATCCTATGGTTCATCGTCAATCCGATGGTGATGATGGGCATTCTGGTGATGATCTTCGGGCGCATCGTCCATCTCAGCATTGAAAACTACCCCGCCTTCGTCTTGTCAGCGCTGCTGCCGTGGACCTTTTTTCAGAGCGGCGTGACCAATGCCGCCAGCTCACTGTCCCGTGCATCAGGATTGGTGAAGAAGGTGCGCATCCCGCGCGAGTTCGTCCCGTTGTCGGCCTTGATGGCGGGGCTGGTCCATTTCCTGATTTCGTTGCTGATGCTGTTCGGCCTGATGGCGTTCATGAAGGTCAGAATTTCGTCCTTCGTGATGCTTCTGCCGGTCGTCATCATCCTGCAACTGGTATTTCTGACCGGTGCTTGTCTGTTGATTGCGAGCCTCAACGTTTTGTATCGGGATGTCGAGCATATTCTGGCGCCCGCGCTCCAAGCCCTGTTCTATTTCACCCCGACCTTCTACCCGATTTCCTACGTGCCGAAGCAATGGATGCGATGGTATCTGTTGAACCCGATGGCCGGAATCATCGAACTCTATCGCAACACTCTGGTAGCAGGCTGGCCGGCTTCGGCGATGGTAATTCAGATGGCGATACTTACATCGCTGGTAACCTTGGGGGCCGGAGTTCTCGCCTTCAGGTATTTGGAGCCGCATTTCGATGACTACATCTAGCCGCTCGCTGACCGCGATTTTCGAAGCGGAGCAGGTCCGTGCGTAATCGGAGCGACGACGCCGTAATAGTGGAAGGACTCTCCAAGTCTTACCGCGCGCGCAGCCTCGAGCGACAGGCGATGGTCGAGAACCTGTTGCGCCGGATGCTAGGGATGCAATCGCGCCGCCATGAAATCAATGCGCTGAACAATGTTTCCTTCCGCGTCGCTCGCGGTGAATCGCTCGGCATCGTAGGCAGAAATGGCTCCGGCAAGAGCACCCTGCTTAAGATTCTGGCCGAAATCGCCGCGCCTTCGTCAGGAAAAGTTCAGGTTCGAGGACGAGTGGCGACGCAGCTTGCGCTGGGCGCTGGATTTCATCCGTACCTCACCGGCCGCGAAAACGTTTTTCTGCAAGGGTCAATTCTCGGCCTGACCAATCGCCAGATCCGCACTCTGATGCCCGCCATCGTGGAATTCGCCGGCCTCGAGGACGCGGTCGATCGCCAACTCTGGACCTATTCCAGCGGCATGACCGCGCGGCTGGGTTTTGCGGTCGCGGCGCACGTTTCATTCGATCTGTTGCTGCTCGACGAAGCCTTAGGCGCCGGCGATCACTCTTTTCGTGATCGATGCACCGAGACCTTGCAGAGATTTCGCTCCTCGGGCGCCACTATGATCATCGTCTCGCATGGCTCCGAGAACCTGCGCCTGTTGTGCGACCGTGCCCTATGGCTGGATCGCGGGGAAATCCGCGCGCTGGGTCCGGTCCGCGAAATCATCGACCGCTATGAAGAAGCCGTTTATGGGCGGCGCGAAGTCCAGACTGAGTTTCGAGGTGCGCAGAGCTTGTGATTCGTCATCTGCGCGCTGACATACATCCACGATTGGATGAATTGGGGGAGAAGCCACTTTAGCGATGTTTACCGAAACGCCTTCGGCGTCATCCGCTTGCGTCGAATCGACGACAGCCTTGTCGCTATCGATAGTCATTCCGACGCGCGGACGACTGCCATCATTGCAGAAATGCCTCGCCAGCATCTTCGCATCCGAGTTGCCGGACCGAGCTGAAATCCTGGTCGTTTGTAACGGGTCCGACCCTGCAACGGAGGATTTCCTACGTGAGCTTTCGGCGTCCGATCAGCGTGTCCATCTTATGGAACTGAATGAATGCATGCCGGCCGAAGCGCGCAATGCGGCGTTGCATAAGGTGCGAGGAGAAATCGTCTACTTCCTCGATGACGATGTGACGATCGCACCGGATCTCTTCTCACGCGCGCTGGAAACCTTCGCGCGAAGACCCGGCGTCGACATCCTCGGTGGGCCTAACCTCACACCGCCTGACAGCTCCCGATTCGAGCAATGTGTCGGCTATGTCCTGGCGTCGCCGTTTGGTTCAGCGCGAGTATGCGATCGCTATCGCTCCACCGGTCGCATGCGCGCTACTGACGATCGAGCGTTGATCCTCTGCAATCTGGCGATCCGTAGTCGCGCCATAGCCGGTCGCTATCCGGTTTTCGGCGGCGAATTGGTCTGCAACGAGGAGAACGTGTTGCTCGGGCTGCTCGCACTCGAGAACCGCACCATGCTGCACGATCCCGCGCTCATCGTTTATCACTCGCGGCGCGGCACCTTGGACGGTTTCGCCAGGCAGGTGTTTCGCTACGGGCGGGGACGATGGCAGAACACGCTGGCGTTGCCGGCCTCGCTCTCGCTGATTTTCCTGATTCCCAGTCTGTTTCTGATCTACCTTGCGTCGTTGCCGTTTCTGATGTTCCCGGGGCGGTTGATTCCGTTGGCTGCGTACTCAGTACTGCTTACGACGTTCGCCGCCATCGAGGCCTTCCGTGCCCGGGCACTACGAGCTTTTCCGCAGTTGCTGGTGGTGTTTCCGGCTTGTCATTTCGCATATGGCGCCGGTCTGATGTGGCAGTTTGCGCTATCGATGCTGCCGGCTTTGGGAATGAGCGCGCGCCCGGAAACTCCCACTGGCTAGAGGCGTTGCGAGACCGACTGCGCTAGACCGGACCGCTAGAATGGAGACATGACCTGGATCATGCCGCGGCCCGAGAGATAGGTGGTGTTGTCGGCGGCGACGTACGCGTCGATCTGACCGGTACCCGTCGATGTTGCGAACTTCCCGCTGCTATCGGCGGGAACGATAATGAAACCGCCCTGAATGCTGGTGTCTAATGATGCATTCGGATCCGCGCATACCAAGCCGGTGAAAGTCATTCCAAGCATACTCGCCGAACTTCCGCTTCCCGCAGTCGCGGTCAGGGTACCGTCGCTATAACAGCAAAAACCACCAGTGGTTCCGGTGTTGGTACAATCATCCGAGTTGAGAGTCACACCTGCGGTAAAGGACGCGTTTCCTACCTGAGTAGCATTGAGCATTCCCTGCAAATTTAGGCATGTGCAGTTCCCGCTTGAAGCGTCGCAAACCGCCCCGCTACAGGTTCCGGTAGTCATGCTGGTCTGAGTGCCGCTTCCGCGCATACTGAAGTCGAGTAACGCTGACGTCTTCTGCGCAGCGGCCTTCGATTGCGCAGCTCGCGCCCCTTCTGAGGATGATCCGCGTCGCTGTAGCGCGGCTCGCACGACTGCGGGGTCCACATGATCGATGCCGGCGGCAAACGCGGCCATGGTCCCTGCTGATAACGAGAGAAAAAGTACTATCGATACTTTGAGGAAAAGCTTCATCAAGGGCCCCCACATCGCACGAAAACTGTCACATCATCGAGCACTTATGTCTATCCATTCGTTGCTCTGCGCCATGGCTTCGCTTCGGCGCCTCTATGGAGGCGCAATATCTATGTCTCCTTGGGACGTAAGGTAGGCCTCGCTCCCGCTCGAATTGCTGAAGAGGTTTATCTGGCCGCTACCTATAGCGCTGGCAAACCTTCCGCTGCTCGACGACGAAAGAACTATGAAGTCGCCCCAGAAAGAAAGATCCGACGTGGTTGGATCGACGCACACGGGACCGGTAAAGGACAGCGCGAGGACATTGGCGTTGGACTTTCCGTTAGAGGCGTTGAACAAGGTATCGCCGATGCAGCAAAAGCCCCCCGTGGTTCCGGTATTGGTGCAATTAGAGGTATTTATCGTGAGGTTTGCCGTCCAGGTGGAATCTCCGACCAGCGCCGAGATTAGGGTTCCACTGAATTTCTCGCATTCGCATTGGGCGGACGCGCAGATTGGGCTCGAGGCCGAGCATTCCCCAACTGTGGAACTGGTTTGGGTCCCGGTTCCTCGCATGGTGAAAGCTTGGCGCAAGGCCTGGGTCGGCGAAGGGACCGCGGTCGGACCGGTGGCGGTCGCGGAGGTAGTTACCTCCGGGAAAACTCCCTTGCCGCATCCGGAATTGGGCACCATCGCCAACGTCATCGCGGCCATTGTAAGTATCGGTAGAAGGCGGGCAAAAATGGCGCCGGTGCTGCGACGCAACACCCGATTGTGATTTACCGGAACGGTTTGGCGGATCATCTAATGAGTACTTGACCGGAATTCGAAACGGTGTCTCCATTTATCAGCCATGAATCTTCCACGCAAATCGAAAGTGGCGCCAGTTTGAGGCTAATCGCTCACAAGACACTTAGCGACCTTTAGCACTGTCAGACAAGTAGCAAGTTTACAGCGATGGTTCCGGGCGCAAGCAGCTTCGATAGTTTTGCGTCTCGTAGATGATGAGTCTCTGGAAAGATCGTGCGGCATCTGAAGCCACGGAGGCCAAAAACCGGGGCTTCTTGCGCCCCTCGTTTGAGGCAGGTTAGTATCGCGCGTTGCAGCGGCTAACCCTATGGGACTGAAAGAAAACATACAGCGGATGCAGGAACTTTCGCGCCAGGCAGAGCTTGGCGGAGGCGAGGATCGACAGCAGCGTCAGCGCGAGATGGGCAAGATGACGGCCCGCGAGCGTATCGATTTCCTGCTCGATCCCGGTTCGTTTGTTGAATTCGACAAGTTCAAGGTGCATCGCATCACCGACTTCGACATGGCGTCCAAGAAGATTCCCGGCGATGGTGTGATCACCGGCTACGGCACCATCGAAGGCCGCCATGTTTGCATCTTCTCGCAGGATTTCACTGTCTTCGGTGGCAGCTTGTCGGGCGCATGCGCCGAGAAGATGTGCAAGGTGATGGACCTGGCGATGAAGATCGGATGCCCCGTCATCGGTATCAACGACGGCGGAGGCGCCCGCATCCAGGAAGGCGTAGTCTCGCTCGCCGGCTATGCCGATATCTTTCTACGCAATGTGATGTCGTCCGGAGTGGTGCCGCAGATCTCGGCGATCATGGGGCCCTGCGCAGGTGGTGCGGTGTACTCGCCGGCTATGACCGACTTCATCATCATGGTGCGTGATAGCTCGTACATGTTCGTCACCGGCCCGGATGTGGTGAAAGCCGCGACTCACGAAGAAGTTTCGATGCAGGAGCTAGGCGGCGCCGACACTCACGCCACGCGGTCGGGCGTATGTCACCTCGAGGCCGAGAATGACGAGGAGTGCCTGCTGACGATCCGCGAGATGCTGTCCTACATGCCCTCGAACAATGCTGACGATCCGCCGTTTAAGACACCGACCGACGATCCGGACCGCCGCGACGAGGCGCTGGATTCCATCGTTCCTGAAAAATCCAACAAGCCGTACGACATGCGGGAGATCATCAATCGCGTAGTCGACGACGGCCACCTGTTCGAGATCCAGAAGGGCTACGCGCAAAACATAGTGATCGGATTCGCCCGGCTTGGAGGCTATTCGGTTGGCGTGGTGGCGAACCAGCCGGCTTACCTGGCCGGCGCGCTCGACATTGACGGCTCGATTAAAGGCGCGCGATTCGTGCGCTTCTGTGACTGTTTCAACATTCCCTTAGTGACCTTTGTCGATGTTCCGGGATTTCTACCCGGGACTGCGCAGGAGTTTGGCGGCCTCATTCGCCACGGCGCCAAACTGCTCTACGCCTACTGCGAGGCGACGGTGCCGAAGATCACGGTCATCACGCGCAAAGCCTATGGCGGTGCATACGACGTCATGTCATCGAAGCACATCCGCGGCGATTTCAATTTCGCATACCCCACCGCCGAGATCGCTGTGACCGGCCCCGAGGGAGCGACTAACATCGTCTTTCGGCGCGAGCTCGAAAGGGCAAAGGACGCTGTCGCCGAGCGCGAGCGGCTTATCGAGGAATATCGCAAGACGTTTGCGAACCCGTTCAAAGCCGCCGAACTGGGGTACATCGATGAGGTGCTGATGCCGCGCGACACGCGTCCCCGCCTGATCGCGGCTTTGAAGGCGCTCGAAAATAAAGTCGAGAAAAACCCGCCCAAGAAGCATGGCAACATTCCGCTATGACGCCGCCATGACGCGCGGATGACCCTCGAGATCTAGCGCCGCCTATTTTCACCAGACCTTCGCCCTGCTAAAACCACATCCTTGGAGGGTTGAGGCGGTGGCTGTTGGATTCGATGCGCTCGGGAACTCGCCCGCGGGTAAGCCGCCGCCGGCCTATCGCGCCACGGCCAAGGAAAAAGTCTACGCGTTTCTCGAAGCGCGGCCGTCGGGCGCCGATGCCAGTGAGATCATCGGCCTGCTGCTCAGCGGCGCGGGCTCCGATCCTGAGCTGGGCGCGCGGCTGGTTCGCACGCTCCTGGCCGAAGATCCCAACTTCATTTTTGATAGCGCGACGGCGCTATGGTCGCTGCGCAAATGCTTTGGACTACGCGTTCCGCTCGAGGAAGCCGCATTCACTGTAGTTGACCTGGAGACGACCGGAGGTCGCGCTGGCCCGGGCACCATCATCGAGATCGGCGCATGGAAGATGGCGGGGCGCCGCCTGGTCGAGTCGTTCCAAACCCTGGTCAGACCGCATCGCGCGATCCCGCATTTCATCACCGGCCTGACCTCGATCAGCAACGAGATGGTCCGCGAGGCGCCGCGCATCGAGGAGGTGCTTCCCGCGTTTCGCGAGTTCCTGGGCGACTCGGTGATGGTCGCGCACAACGCGGCGTTCGATTTTTCTTTCCTCGATTTCGAGTTCCGCCGCATCTTCGGCATCGGGCTGAACAATCCGGTCCTCTGCACGCTGCGGATGGCGCGCCGCTTCATGCCGTCGCTCAAACGCAAACGCCTCGACGCGTTGGCGGAACATTTCGGCCTGTCGACCGAGGGACGCCATCGCGGCTTGGGCGACGCGCGGATGGCAGCCGAGATACTTTCGATTTTCATCGAAATGGCGGCGAAGATGGGCCTCACGCGCCTGGACCGCCTCATCGATGATCATCAGCGCGGCGCGGCCGGACGCAGAATCGAGCGGCACATCGCGCCCGAGGAGATCGCCGCGCTGCCCACTGCGGCGGGCGTCTACCTAATGCGGAATGAACGCGGCGACCTACTTTATGTAGGCAAAGCGCGCCGGCTAAAGGATCGCGTCGGGTCGTATTTCAATTCGAGTGTCAGCGCAAAGACCGCCGACCTCATTGGCCACGTATGGAAAATCGAGACGCGGGTGACGCGCTCCTCACTCGAGGCCGCGCTGCTTGAAGCGCAACTCATTCGCGAGCTCAAGCCGCCGTTCAATCGGATGCTGAAGAGCGTCGCGCCCGCATTTTTCATTCGGCTCGATCTGATGGACGATTTCCCGCGCATCGTGGTGACGCAAAAGATGACGCGCCGGCGCGGCGTGATGTTCCTCGGACCGTTCGTTGGAAAACGCGGCGTCGATCATTCTGCGCGCACCCTCTCGCGTCTGCTCGGACTGCGAACCTGCTCGGGTCGGCTCGAACCGAGCGCCGATTTTTCCCCATGCATCTATGGTCAGATGGGACATTGCAGCGCGCCCTGCAACCTCAGCATCGATGAGTCCGCGTACGAGGATCGGGTGCGCGACGCGGTCGGATTCCTGCGCGGCGCCCGCACCGGCTCGATCCTCGGCGGGCTGGCGAAGGAGCGCGATCAGGTCGCGTCCGCCATGCGCTTCGAAGAAGCCAACCGGCTGCAACGCGACCTCCGATCGCTCGCGACATTGTCCTCTCGCGTGAGCCGCCTGAGCCAGGTGGTGACCGAGAACAACCTCGTGATCGTGACCGGCGCGGCGGATGATCGCGCCGCGCATGTGGTGCTATCGGGGCGCCTCGCGATGACGCAGCAACTCGATTCGCCTGAATCGTCGCATGAGGTCGCGCGCTTCGTGGCGGAGAACTTCGATCGTTATCGTGCGCTGCCGATCGCTCGCCACGAACTGGAGCCGATGATGATTGTCGCGCGATGGCTGCGCGAGCGAGGCGAAGAGGGCAGGGTGGTCAACCTGAGCAGCCCGCAACTCGACCCCGTCGAGATCTCGCCAGCTATGGGAAATCTGTAAAATCAGATAATCTGATTCTATGAAAACCCGTATCACAGCGACTGAGGCTGCTCGGAAATTCTCGGAAATACTGAATCGAGTTGCTTACAAGGGCGAAACCTTCATCGTGGAGCGGAGCGGTCAAGTCGTCTGTGAGATTTCACCTCCCCCTTCCAAAAAAGGGATCTCGACCAAAGAGTTGGTTGAATTTCTCAGATCTGTTCACTATCCCGACAAAGCCTACTTCAAGACGTTAGAAAAGATTACTCGGGGTCAACCCAAGGTCGCGCCATCGCCATGGGATCGCTAATCGATACGAGTGTCTTGATAGCGGCGGAGGGCGGCGGTCTCGATTTGGAACAGTTGTTGGCTACGTTTCCCGACGAAGACTGGACGATCTCCAGCGTTACGGTATCTGAGATACTGCACGGCGTTCTGCGTAGCGCTTTGCCCGCGAAACGCGCGAGGCGGCTCGCATTCGCCGAAGAGACCATCCAGCGTTTTGAGGTCTTGGCGTTCGATCTGAGCGCCGCCCGTGCGCACGCAGAGATCTGGGCAGAGTTAGCCCGCCGCGGTCGCATGGTCGGAGAACGCGATTTGCTGATCGCCGCGACGGCTATTTCCCGGAACTACGCCGTCGCGACCCGCGACTTGAGAAGCTTCCCCACAATTCCTGGACTGAGAGTGCTCACTGTCTAAGCTGCCCTGCCATCCATCACCCCTTTAGATTTTCCGCGAACAACCGCAGCGTGTGCTGCCATGCGTCCTTCGCCGCGTCGGGGGCGTATACGTCCTTGCGCGTGTCGTTGAAGAATCCATGATCGCATCCTTCGTAAATCTTAACCTCGCCTTTTTTGCCCAACTTCTTGAGCGCCGCCGCTAGCCGCTCGACGTCGGGGCGCTGGATCCAACCGTCATTGGCGCCGTATGCGTAAAAGATCGCGCAGTTGAGATTTTTGATCTTGTCGTCCGACGGGATCTCGCCGTAGAAAGGCGCGGCCGCCGAGATCTCTTTCGATTCGCACGGCAGCAGCATCGCGTAACTTCCACCCATGCAGTATCCGGTGATGCCAATCTTTGACGATCTGGCTTCCTTCTGCGCGCGAATCCAACCGATGGTGCTCTTCAAATCGTCGATGCCGTCCTCGGTCTTGAGCCCGCCCATCAGTTGCGCCGCAGTGTTCGGATCGCTGGCGACTTTGTTGCCCTGGCGCGAGTAGAGGTCGGGCGCGACCGCGAAGTAGCCTTCGTTGGCGAAGCGGCGCGCGATGTCCTTGATGTTCTCGTTCAGCCCCCACCATTCCTGCACGACGATCACGACCGGACGAGGAGCACCTCCAGTTGGACGCGCGAGGTAGGCTTTCAGGTTCCCGGCTTTGCCCGGATAAGTGATTTCCTGAGTCGTATTTTCAGCCATGATTCAGCCTCCGAAATTTGGCTTAGCGATCCCGGTTCACTGGGCCGCCGAGGTTGGGATGAATCCTACCGTTCCGTTCTTCAGCTTTACCTGCAGCCAATCCTTACCGGCAATTCCGATCACATGTACATATTTCTTATGCCGCACGTTGCCGACCACGCCGCTGGTCGCGTCGGGATTCGCATACACGGGAGAATCGTGCGTCAACAGAAACAAGCGAGGAGGCTCGATCGGCTTCACCTTGGCCGGGCTCGCGGGACCTCCCGCAGGAGCTTCGGTCGCCGAGGTGGTGGGGGGCGTTATGGGCTCGGGCGGAACGAGTTTGGGATCGAGCTGATGCCCCTGATCGTATTCGGCTTTGGCTTCGGCCTCATGACCCGGCATTGTCGCGAGCAGATTTCCCAGTTGATAATGCGCCTGCGCATTCTTCGGATCGAAGCCGATCGCGGTGCGCAATTCGGTCTGCGCGTCCGCCGGCTTGCCTTCCTTGGCGAGGACTGCGCCCAGGTCGGCATGATAGTTCGATTGGGCAGGATCGATGGCGAGCGCCGCGCGATACTGCGCCTCCGCCATCGGGTACTGCGCCTGCTCGTTGTACAGGTTTCCGAGCGCGACGTGCGCGGCGGCGTTCTTCGGATCGAGTTCGAGCATTCGCATGAACTCCGCCTGGGCCGCTGGATCCTTATGCTCGAGAAGGTACAGATTTCCCAGCGCGGCGTGTGGACGAGCGTCGTTGGGCGCCAAATCGATCGCTTGCTTGTAGTCGCCCTCCGCCTCGTCGAGCTTCTGCGCCGCCACCGCGCTGTCGCCGGCAGAGATGTAGTCTTCGACGGATTTCTTATGGCACCCGGAAAGCGCGAGCGCGATTGCGGCCGCGGCCAGGATTGCACCCGCCAGCGGCCATTTGCGTCGGTCCATTCAGCACCTCTCAAGTTGATAAGATTCGGGTTCGAATGCTCTCAATCACTCTAACCGAAATCATGGATTTCTTTGGTCAATTAAATCATAGATTTCTTTAGAAATTGACCCTTTCGCGAGGTCATCGCACCATGTGCAGGAATATCAAGACGCTGTTCAATTTCGAGCCGCCGGTGAACGCCGAGGAGATTCGCGCCGCGTCGCTCCAGTTCGTGCGAAAAATCAGCGGCTTCAATAAACCCTCGAAGGCCAACGAAGAATCGTTCCTTGCCGCCGTCGATGAGATCGCCGAGATCTCCGCTACTCTTCTTCGTTCGCTCGAAACCACTGCTCCGCCGAAGAATCGCGACGAAGAGGCCGCAAAAGCCAAAGCACGGGCGGCCGAGAGATTCGGTGCCTGACGATCAAATGTCCGTTCGCGCAGTCGTCAGCGCATCAGCTTGAAGCAGTTGCGAACCTCGCCAATGAATGTTTCGGGTTGCTCGAAGGCGGCGAAGTGGCCGCCCTTCGCCAGCTCATTGAAGTAGACCAGCTTGGGAAATGTTTTTTCCGCCCAGCGCCGCGAAGAGCGGAAGATCTCCTTTGGGAAAATCGAACAGCCGACCTTGGTGGTGACCTTGTCCATCGGCATTGAGCGAAAACTTTCCCAGTACAAACGTGCGGACGACGCAGCGTTGGCCGGCAGCCAGTAAAGCATCACATTGTCGAGCAATTCGTCACGCGTGAGCACGTTCTCCGGATGGCCATCGCAATCGGTCCAGGCCCAAAACTTTTCCAGTATCCAGCTCGCTTGCCCGGCCGGCGAGTCCGTAAGCCCATAGCCCACCGTCTGAGGTCGCGTGCTCTGCTGCTTGGAGTAGCCCGAGTCCCAATCGTTGTAGTACTGCATGCCCGCGATGGCGGACTTTTCTTTTTCGGTGAGATCGTTCGACGTGGCGGGATCGGGCCGCACGATCGGCATGTTCAGATGGATGCCGGCGCAATTGGCGGGATCCTGAATGCCGATGCAGGTCGTCACCGCCGCGCCCCAATCGCCACCTTGAGCCGCGTATCGCTTGTAACCGAGGCGCGGCATCAGCTCCGCCCATGCCTTCGCGATGCGCTGCACGTTCCATCCATTGCGCGAAGGCTTGTCGGAAAAACCATAACCGGGAAGCGAAGGACATACGACGTGGAACGCATCGGAAGCGTCGCCGCCATGCGCCGTCGGGTTAGTCAGCGGTTCGATGACCTTTTGAAACTCGACGATCGAACCCGGCCATCCATGCGTCATGACCAGCGGGAGCGCGTCGGCATGAGGCGAGCGGACGTGCACGAAGTGGAAGCCGACGCCGTCGATCGTGGTCTTGAACTGCGCGAAGCGATTGAGGCGCGCCTCGCGCGCGCGCCAGTCGTATTTGTCGCGCCAATACGCAACGACCTCCTGCGCATATGCGAGAGGCAACCCCTGCGACCAGTCATCGACACACTCGCGCTCGGGCCATCGCGTGTCGCGCAGGCGGCGCTTGAGGTCATCGAGTTGGGCGTCAGTTGCCGCGATGCGAAAGGGCTGGATGTCGTTACTCATCGGTTCGCGCGCCTCCGAAGATGATGTCGTGGTCGAGCCGATCTGTTGCCGAATGGGTTTTCACTGTCAAGCGGAAACCAGCCAAACCACCGACGGCGAAGCGCCGGAGAGCATCGTTTAATCCATTTCCAGGACGAGGGCTTCGTTGGGCGCGAGGTCGACCGCGCCACCGACGGGACCGGGGCGGCGATTACTATTGGTGCTCAGCAGAATTGACGCGCGCGGGATCTCGATGCGTCGCGGCCAGTCCGAGAAATTCAGCGCTATCATCACGCGCTGATTTGCCGCCTCGCGATGGAAGACGAGGCAGTCCTCGGGCGCGTTCGCTTCGGTGCGAAAAGTCCCTTCAGAAAGCGCGCGGCTATGCTTGCGCAGATGAATCATGCGCCGATACAGCGACAGCATCGAGGATGGGTCGTCGAGCTGCTTCTCGACATTGATGGCGTTGCAATCGCCGAGTGGCAGCCACGCTTGCGACGCTTTCGTGAAGCCGCCGTTGAGCGAGGCGTTCCACTGCATCGGTGTGCGGCATCCGTCGCGCCCGACCGGATCGCGCTTGCGATCGGCGCGAATCTCGACATTCGGCATCCCGATTTCCTCGCCATAATAGATGAAGGGCGTGCCGCGCATCGTGAGCAGCAGCACGGCCGCCATGCGCGCGCGAGCCTCGGCATTGGAGGCGCCGTAGCGTGTGATGTGACGCGGAAAATCGTGATTCGAAAGCGTGTAGGTCGGCCACGCGTCGGCGCCGAGCTGCGCTTCGACTTCCTCGATGCGCGAGCGAAATGCGCTCGCCTTCCACGGCGAGAACAGGAATCGGAAGTTGAAGGCCTGCTGCAATTCGTCGGGACGAAGATAGTCGGCAAGCGAGCGCGGGTCGCGCGGCCACACCTCGCCAACCATCATGCGCGCCGGATATTCGTCGAGCAGGCGGCGAAATCCTCGAATGATGTCGTGGACCTCAGGCTGATCGGAGCTGTAACGCTGCTCATACGCGAGCCGCTCGAGTTGCGATAGCTGCTGTCCCGCAGGCACTTCCGGATTATCGCGAAACTCAGCATCCTTGATCATCTGCGCGATCACATCGACGCGGAAGCCATCGACGCCGCGATCCAGCCAGAAGCGAATCACGTCGTGCATGGCCGCGACCACTTCGGGATTGCGGAAGTTGAGGTCAGGCTGCTCGCGCAAAAACGAATGCAGGTACCATTCGCCGCTCGCCGCATCGAACTCCCACGCCGACCCGCCGAAAGTGCTCTTCCAGTTATTCGGCGGGACGGAATCGCCGCGACCGTGCCGCCAGATGTACCAATCGCGTTTCGGATTCATACGCGAGGATCGCGACTCGAGGAACCACGCATGCTGATCCGACGTATGATTCGGCACCAGATCGAGCACGATGCGGATGTTGCGCCGATGCGCCTCCGCAATCATCCGGTCGAAAGTCGCGAGCGTGCCGAGGTCCGGATGCACGTCGCAGTAGTCGCTGACGTCGTAACCCCAGTCCTTCAGCGGCGACGGGTTGATGGGGCTCAGCCAGATCGCATCGATGCCGAGTGACGCTCCAGTCCCACCATTCAGATAATCGAGGTGCGCGGTGATGCCGTCGAGGTCGCCGACGCCGTCGCCATTCGCATCCGCAAAACTGCGCGGATAGATCTGGTAGAAGACCGCGTCCCGCCACCATTCTCGAGGCATCGAGCTGTCGGCAACTACGCGGCGCGCGCGCCCATCATCTCGACGAAGTTGCTGGTATAGAAGCGATGCTTCGCGTCTTCATCGATGCCGACCGTCGAATTTTCGAAGCGCTTCAGCGGATTGCGCCCGCCTTCGATATGCGGATAGTCCGACGAGAACAGGCACAGTTCGGGACCCGCCTGCTCGATGATCCATCCGACCGGCTCATGCGGATAGGGCGTGAATTTGAGCTGACGGCGCACGTAGTCCGACGCCTTCATCGGCAGGCGCAACGACGGCTCGGTGCGCACGAAAGTTTCCTGAGAGATGTCGAGGCGCTTCAGCCACGGCACGATCCACATCGCACCCTGCTCGATACATCCGCCACGCAGACGCGGAAATTTTTCGAAAATTCCGTCGAGCACCATCGCAGAGAGGAACGTTTCCGGGCCGTAGTGCCCGACCATGAAATCCTTGGAGTGGAAATTTTCGCCGCCGCCGAGGAAATCGGTCACCGGACGATCGTTCCTGAAAAACGCTTTTGGGAACGGCATCCCGCCGCCACCGACATGGAGCATGAAGGGAACGTCGGCATCCTGCAGGCGCGCCCACACGCCATCGTACTTCGGATGAGTCGGCGAAATTTTGTCCGGTGGCAGCGAGGGAAGGTGAATCGCCGCGCATCCGAGTTTGATTGCCTCATCGATCTCGCGCACGGCGAATTCTGCAACGTCGAGCGGCACGAAACCAACCGCCATCAGGCGCTTATCGGCAGCGCAGAATTCCGCGATCGCGCGATTGTGTGCGCGCGCACCGCCATAGACCACATTCGGATCGGCTTCGCCGCGTTTGAAGATGCCCCAGAAATGCGAGAGCGCAAACGTCGTGAAAACGAGTTGCCGATTGAAACCAAGCAGATCGAGCGCATGCTTGCGCTCGGCCGGATCGAAAGCGCCGAGCGCCTTCCATCCCTTATATAGCATCAGGTTCGCTTCGGCCTCGGCGACGGCCTCGCGGCTGGTCTTGCGATTTTCGGCGGCCGTGACTGCCTGCTCGACCTGGTACGCGACACCGCCCGAGGTGAGGTCCAGCGGCGCGAGGCGCTCGCGGATTGCGGGGTCAGCGTAGCGCGTCATCCAGTCGCGGGTTTCCATCACGTGGCTATCGGCGTCGTTGAAGATGCGTCCTTGGGCGTACGGCATTATGCTTCAAACTCCTGGGTGAATGTTGCGCGGAAATCCTCCTGCGCACGAACATCCAAAATAATCGAAGAGGCGGGCGCCGTATAGGTGCGCCAGATTCTCGGCTTATTCGGGAAAGCCGAGTTCCTTCAGCCGCGCGAGCGCGTCGTCGGCGACGTCGCGATGCACCATCAAGCGAATCGGAAAGGAGACGCTGCTGCCGAACATGCGCGAGTTCTCGCGATCGAACACGAAGCATGCGATGCCGGAACCTTCGAGCAGGTCGCGCGCCATCCGCATTTGGGTCGGATCGATGCTCGCCAGGACCTCGACCAGTTCGGACTCATCGACGGGAGTGGCGGTATCTTTCGGGTCATTAGCCATGGAAACAATCTTATCCCGGTGCTGCAGTGCTGCGCGACTACATCTTCGGTTGTGGCGATGCGGTTATTCCGCGGATGCGATTGTAGAGTACGAAGCCCGCCCCGATAACAAGCAGCGCAGCGATAACAGTATCGAAGCGATGGAAGTACGGACCGAGCGTGTCCCAATGCTGCCCGAGCTTCATCCCGATGTACGCGAGCGCGAGGCACCATGGGTACGAACCCGCGAGCGTGTAGATGCTGAACGGCAGCAAGCGCATCCGCGCGACGCCGGCCGGAAACGCGATGAAGGTGCGCACCACTGGAAGCATCCTGCTGAAGAACACCGCCGGCGCGCCCCATCGATCGAAGAAGCGATCTGCGAGTTCGATTTCATGCGGCGCGATGAGCACCCAGCGCCCGTAACGCAGCAGGAACCATCGCCCTCCGCTCGCGCCGACGAAGTAGGCGACATATGAACCAAGCAGGCATCCGAGCGCGCCCGCGATCGCGACCAGTTGCAGATTGAAGCGGCCGGTCGAGACCAGATAGCCGGCGAACGGCATGATGACTTCCGACGGCAGCGGGATGCATGCGCTCTCAATCGCCATCATGAGCAGCACGCCGGAATATCCGAGCGTCGCGATGGCAGCGATGATGAAGGCGGACAGTGCGGCGAGGATTTTATCGGCCATAAATCTTCAGGTGTAAAACCTACAGCAAAATTTCATTCGTTAAGCATCCGCGAAGGCGAGCCCTGCAAAGTGCAACCGCAAAAGCCTGCCATGCGCCTCGGCGTGATGCGAGCCGGTCGTGAAAAAAGCTTGCTTCGGGTTTCCATAAAAATTGCTGACGTGTATAATCTTGAACTGTATACATGTTGAACGGACACGATATATGTTGATGCATCTCAGCCCCAGGGCAAACATTAGGGAGACCATCGATGGCCAAAGACACGCTTAGCGTAACCGACAACCGAAACGGCAAGACCTACGAGATTCCCATCGAGGAAGGCAATGTGATTCGCGCCACCGCGCTGCGCGAAATCAAAACCTCGCCGGACGATTTCGGCATGATGTCTTACGACCCCGCCCTGGTGAACACCGCCACCTGCAAAAGCCGCGTGACCTTTATCGACGGCGACAAGGGCATCCTGCGCTACCGCGGATATCCAATCGAGGAGCTGGCCGACAAATCCAACTACCTCGAGGTCGCATACCTTATCGTCAAGGGCGAGCTGCCGGACAAAAAACATTTCGAGACTTGGGAGCAGAACATCAAAGTCCACACCATGGTGCATGAGAACATCAAACGCTTCATGGAGGGCTACCGCCACGACGCGCATCCGATGGGGATGCTGCTCGGCACCGTCGGTGCGATGTCGACCTTCTACCCGGAGGCGAAAGAAGTTTTCGATCTGGAGTCGCGGCGCCTCCAGACCCGCCGCCTCATCGGCAAGATTCCGACCTTGGCGGCATGGGCGTATCGGCATACGCGCGGCTTGCCTTACGTATATCCTGACAACGAGCTGAGCTATACTGGCAACTTCCTTTCAATGTTGTTCAAGATGACCGAGCTGCAGTACAAGCCCAACCCGGTGCTGGAGCACGCGCTCGATGTCATTTTCATCCTGCACGCCGATCATGAGCAGAACTGCTCCACCAATGCGGTGCGCGCGGTTGGCAGCTCCGATCCAGATCCGTACGCATGCGTGGCGGCCGGGATCGCGGCGCTCTATGGCCCCTTGCATGGCGGCGCCAATGAAGCGGCGATTCGGATGCTGATGGAAATCGGCTCGAAGGAAAAAATCCCTGCCATGATCAAGGCGGTCAAGGCGGGCGACACGCTGCTGCAGGGCTTCGGCCATCGCGTGTATAAGAACTACGATCCGCGCGCGAAGATTCTGAAGAAGCTCGCCTACGATGTTTTCGAAGTGACCGGGCGCAATCCGCTGATCGATGTCGCGATCGAGTTGGAGCGCATCGCACTCGAGGACGATTACTTCATCAAGCGCAAACTTTACCCCAATGTCGATTTCTATTCGGGCATCATCTACCAGGCGATGGGTTTCCCGATGACGATGTTCCCGGTGCTGTTCGCGATCGCACGTACCTCGGGATGGCTCGCGCAGTGGGCCGAGATGGTGCGCGATCCGGAGCAGAAGATCACCCGCCCGCGCCAGATTTTCCTGGGCGAACAGACGCGTCATTGGATTCCGGTGGACCGGCGGCCAACGCCGACGATGCGCGAGGATGCGGTCAGCGAAGCAATCTAATTGCTATATAAGCCTACAAACTGATATGATTTGCTCGAATGGGGTTGGTTTAGCCAGCCTCATTCCTTTTTGCACATCATCACGCATCCTGCTATGTCATATTATCTCCAAGCTAGTGGCGTTAGGCTCAAATTGGCTATTCGTTAGCTAACCGGAAGTCTGGCTTGCAGCAATGAACTCGGAAAGCAAAAAACCTCGCCAAACACTTCATCAAAAGCTTCACAAAGAGCTGAAGGTGTTTGGCCCGGCGCCCGACTACAAAGCTCATTTCGAGCTGTGGAATGAAGCGGCGGCCCACCATGTCGCTCCCGCCGCGCCAGCCGCCCAGATCCCCGACGTGACCCCCTCGCATGCGAGTGCTGTTACTGCAGTGCCTGCGGTCAATGGCGCCGCAGCGGCACCGCCCAACGGCGCTGCAACGGCAAAGTCGAATGGTCGGCGTCCATGGACCAAGCCGGTCCTATCGACCATACCATTTGCCGCGCCGACGCCGCGCGAACTGGAAGCTCCCGCGCCTCAGTCATGGGTTCCCTTTTTCCAGACGGTCGCCGCCGTAGTAATCGGCATGTTGCTTGCCATTCTGGTGATGCGCCCTTGGCAATCGGCTAAGGCGCCGGTCACGAGGCTGAAGCATCCGCCGCGCGCGATGGCAAAAGTTCAGCCTCCGTTGAAAGCGAAGCCCTCAGTAGTAATTTCAGCCAAGAAGACGGCCGTCGCGCCTGCGAAGGTCACGGTAGCCGCGCCTGCCAAGGTGGCGGTAGCTTCGCCGATCAAACCCGCCGCGCAGCCTTCGATTGCCGCATCGGCACCGCACGCGATGGCTTCGCCTGAGGTGGTTTCTGCAGCATCAGCGCCTAAGGTCGCGATTGCTGCGGCTCCCTCGAAGCCGCCCGCGATGCCGTCGGTGGCCGCGCCGGTGAAGGTAGCGGTGGCGGCGCCGATCAAACCCGCCGCGCAGCCTTCGATTGCCGCATCGGCACCGCACGCGATGGCTTCGCCTCGGGTGGCTTCGGCAGCATCGGCACCTAAGATCGCGATTGCTGCGGTACCCTCGAAGCCGCTCGCGATGCCGTCGGTGGCCGCGCCGGTGAAGGTAGCGGTGGCGGCGCCGATCAAACCCGCCGCGCAGCCTTCGATTGCCGCATCGGCACCGCACGCGATGGCTTCGCCTGCGGTGGCTTCGGCAGCATCGGCACCTAAGATCGCAATTGCTGCGGTACCCTCGAAGCCGCTCGCGATGCCGTCGGTCGCCGCGCCCGCAAAGCCCGTCGCGATGGCGGCGCCGATCACGCCGGCCGCTGCGCCATCATCTACAGCGCCGCTTAAGTTGGCGGCGATACCGGCGGTCCAGCCCGGCGCAAAGCCCGCGCCAGTTGCACCCGCCATCGAGAGTCCATCCGAATCGTCGAAAGCCCCGGATTCTGAATCGTCGTCAGCCGCGGAAGAGGACGATGACGTCGAGGCAGAGTTCGCGCCGGTGCGGATGCTGATTCTGGAATCATCGGTGCGTAGTGAATTGGCGCGCGAGGGGTTCTCGAACCTCGGCGTCTCGTTCACTGCCGATGGCGACGTGTTCCTCAACGGCACCTTCCTGAACCTTGCCGACGAAGATCGGGTGATCGCGATGATTCGCGGTAACAAAGGCGTGCGCGACATCTACTTCTCGGGCACCGTGTGGCACGACGGCGGCGATCATCCTGAGGTTGCGACCGCGAGTCCTCCAACTCCGCCGCGCGCAGCGAAGGCGCCGCTAGCTCCGCCGAAACCATTAGCGTCGGCGGACGCGCGCTCAGTTCCTAGCCCAGCCGATGGCGCAGTTCATGGCCCAGCGCACGGAATGATCGCTCACTCCGCGGAATTTCCGGTCACCGCGGCCGAGGTTCCGGCACCACGCATCCGCTACGCCGCACCGCCACCGCCGGAGCCCTCCGCCGCGCCGTCCCCGGCACCGGAGCGTGGGAGCATTTTTCCCTACCGCTGGATGGGCAAGTTCCCCTAGTCCGAGGTTGCCATCGAAAACCCGAATTGCTGGTGCATCTGGCCGGCTGCGTTGACACTGGCACGCAGGACCTCAAGAGTTGGGGCCGCGAGGTGTGTGATGACCGAATTGAGCGAACGCGCCAAACCTTACTTCGACGCGGTGCAAACGCTCGCGCCGATAATCCGCGAGCATGCCGACCGCGCCGAGCGCGAGGCCCAGATGACGAAAGAGGTCGCCGACGCGTTTCATGAGGCCGGACTGTTTCGGATCTTCCTCCCGCGCAACATGAGTGGCGGCGAGGTGACGATTCCCGATTCGCTGCGGCTCATCGAGGAAGTCTCGCGCATCGACGCCTCGGCCGGATGGAATTTTGCCATCTGTTCAGGTGGACCGATCTTTGGCCATTTTCTCTCGCGCCCGGCATTCGAGAAACTTTTTGCCCATCCCCGAGACGTAGGCGCCGGTTCGCTCAATCCGATGACTAGCCAGGCGGCGCGAGTCGAAGGTGGATGGCGTTTTAGCGGTAAAGCCACCAATGCGAGCGGTTCGGGCCATGCGACCCATCTGATGGCGGCGGCGCTGATTTTGCGCGACGGGGCGCCTCAATTCGTCGACGGAGTCCCGGTGCTCCGCGCCGGCTTCTTTCCCATCCAGCACGCGAAGATCCTCAACACCTGGTCGACCGCCGGAATGCGCGGTACCGGCAGCAACGATTGCGTCTTTGAGAATGTTTTCGTTCCCGACGAATTTACCTTCGATTGGTTCAATGCTCAGCCAACCTGGCAGCACGGCCCGTTTGCCAACATTCCGCTGCCGCTGCAGTTAGGGGGCAACCTTGCCGCGGTGGTGCTCGGCACCGCGCGCCATGCGCTCGACACGCTGCGCGAAATCGCACAGGCCAAGGTGCCGGTGGGAACGCGAGGGTTGTTGCGCGAGCGGCCCATCGCGCAGACCCAATTCGCCCAGGCGCAAGGCTTGTTGAACGCGGCGCGCGCTTACTTCTATCGATGCAACGACGAGGTCTGGCGCAGAGGTGAGGCGGGCGACAGCTTCACTCTGCAGGATCGCGCGCACCTCCGGTTGGGAGTCGTGACCGCAGTGAAGCTCGCGCTGCAGGCGGTCGATCTGGTGGCAGATGCGGCCGGGATGAGTTCCGCGCAGACCTCGTGTCCGATCGAGAGATGCTGGCGCGATGCGCATACCGCCTCGCAGCACGTGCTGATGAACACCGCGCGCTTCGAGGTGGTGGGTCGGGTGCTGTTCGGCCTCGATCCCGGCTCTCCGGTTATCTAGCTAGGCGCGCTCCGCGTACTTGGGCTTGCGCTTTTCGACGAATGCGCGCGCGCCCTCATTTGGATGACGCTCGACTCCGCTTCGCTCCGCCTCGCTAGCGCCTGCGGCGCGGCGCTACGCGCCCCCTTCGGGTCTCATCTGAGTTGTTGAATGTGTGGCCAGGCCTAAGCGCGCTCCGCGTACTTGGGCTTGCGCTTTTCGACGAATGCGCGCGCGCCCTCATCAATATAGCCGGCGCGCACACATAGCACCTGGTTGCGATCCTCCATCGCCACGGCGGCCTCGAGCGAGGGCGCATCGATGTTCGCGGAAAGGCATTCCTTGGTCATGCGCAATCCGAGCGGCGAGGTCTCGATCATGTCATGTGCGAGCTTTGCAGCGGCAGCATCGACCTCGGAATCAGGCACCAGCTCCGAAACCAAGCCGGTGGCGAGTGCGCGTTGACCGTTGATGAAGCGGCCTGTCAGCAGCAACTCATACGCGACCGAGCTGCCGACCGCGCGCGGCAGCATATAGCTGACGCCCATGTCGCACGCGGTGAGACCGATGCGGATGAAGGCGGCGTTCATACGGGTCGATTCGCCCGCGATGCGGCAATCGCAGGCGAGCGCGAGTGCGAAGCCGCCTCCGGCGGCGGGGCCTCTGATGGCTGCGATGAAGGGCTGCGGCGCGCGGCGAATGGCGACCGTAAGATCGCTCATCCGGCGTTGCGATTCATAGACCGCGGTGGTGGTGCGGCCGAGCGCCTCGGGACCGCCGCGATTTTGTTCTTTGAGATCGAGGCCGGCGCAGAACGCGCGACCTGCGCCGCGCATGATGACGACGCGGGTTTTATGATCGTCGCGCAGGGTCGAGAGGAAGTGCTCGAGTTCCTCGACCATCTTCGCACTGAGCGCGTTGAGGTTGTGCGGACGATTTAGCGTTAGCCATAAAATTGACTCTTCGTGACGAATTTCCAGCGTCTCATACGCCATAACTTTCTCTCCTTAATTCCAATCGCATGCGCTTAAGAAAAATTTCGTAGTGCTTGTCGAGTTAATTTGCGCCCTCACGATAGCTCAAATGCATGTGCGGGTGTGAAGGGGCGAGGGTGCTGACGAAAACAGTTCGCGCCGATTACTTGACATCGCTAGCCACAACGAAAACCATGGAATTACCGATTCACAGACACCGGCACCACACTTTTGCCCTGGGGGGTAAGAAGATGAAAATATGCCTCCTGACGAGCAAATTTTTACGGTCACCGAATTATCCGAGCATCTGCGGGTTCATCCCACCACCATCTATCGGCTGTTGCGACGGGGCCTGATTCCGGGCTTCCGCGTCGGCAGTACCTGGAGATTCAGCCGCGCGGCGATCGAAGAATGGGAGCACGGACAAGGGCTCGCCGAGGCGATGGCGGGTCTCGATCAGCCTCGGCGCGGACGCAAGAAAGCGGTGAAGTCACCGCCCTGATCGCTCAGGTCCCCGCTTCTCGAATTTTGTGATGCGCGTTATGTTGGCTTCAGGAAACGAAATTTGTCCGACGATGATCCATCACTCCCGCGTCTAACTGGCTCGAACGTCGCGCAACATTTCAGGCGTGTCGCGCACAGCTATGGCGACGGCGAATATTACCTTCGCAGGCAAGACGCCGTAGTCGCTGCGATCGCTGAAGAGATCGCGAACGCGCGGCGCATCCTCGACCTCGGATGCGGCAACGGCCGCTATCTACAAGCATTCAGGAAGGCGGCGCCCGACGCGCTCGCGCTTGGTGCCGACCTCACTCCCGAGATGATTGCCGAAGCGCGTGCGCGCAATGGTGCCGATACTCCGCTCATCCGTGCCGACGCCACCGCGGCGCCATTCCGCGATGCCGTCCTCGACATCATTTTCATCAGCCACGTTTTGCAGTTCGTATCCGACAAGGATGCGACGATGAGCGACCTCGCGCGGTGCCTTTCGCCGGGCGGCGCCGTCATCATAACCGTAGGCGGTGCGGGCATCCGCGAGTCGCTGCACGGTATCGTCACCGATGAGCAATGGAAGGGTCTCGCGCGCGCCGCGTTTCCGGGCCGCCGCATGACGTCAGCGCTGGAGGGCGAGCAATTGCATCGCGACGCGATGACTCGCGCCGGGCTCGCAATCGAGATGCGCGACGCGCGATTTTCGATTACCTGGAACGGCATCGTCGAGTGGATCGACATCAGATGGGCGCCGTTCATGGATGCGGAGCAGCACCGTACGGTTAGCCGCGTCCTCGATGAGATGGCGCCGCAGCTTTCCTCGCACGTCTTCGACATCAACCAACGCCTGCTCATCGGCCGCAAAGCGCGCTGAAACCGGCTGTCACATTGTTGCATTTTTGAGCGTGTGCTAAAGTAGATTCTAATCGTCACATGGCAGCAAAAAGAACTAGATTGCGGAGCAACAAGTTTGAGCGAGTCGGCGATGTGGCCCTCGATGCGAGGAAGCGCGTCTCGCTCGCGAAAGCGCTCGCTGCCCTGAATGGGGCCTCGTCAAAAAGTCCGGCGCGAATAAGAACGGCGGCTTGCGATTCGAAATCCTTATGAATGACGCCGGTCAGATCCTTCTAACGCCACATACCATTCATCCTCGCGAGGCATGGCTTTACAAAAATCCGAAGGCTCTTGCGAGCCTGCGGCGAGGGTTGCGCCAAGCCGCTGAAGGAAAGCTGCATTATCTTGGTTCCTTCGCCAAGTATGCCGACGACGAGATCGATTAGCTGCGATCGATTCCTTTCCGTGTAGCGGCGCTTCGCGAAGCGCCCGCAACGATATGGCGACAATCACCGTCGGTCGTACTCCAGAAATTGCTGCGGGTCGTTCGCGAACGACCCCTACGAGGATGAAGGCCTGCCGCCGCATTTGACAACTCGATCCCGAACCTAATAGCAATCCTTCGATATCAGTTCGTGAGAGGCGTTGCGGCGATGCCGACCAAGTACATTCATATCAACGGCCACGCGGTCTATATGCACTATGCCGGTCAGACCACGCTGCCCGATGTCGTCCCCGATTTTTCCAGGGGCCGCAAGGTCGTCATGATTCATGGCGCCGGCGGCAACGGCCATAGCTGGCACAAACAGATCGCACATCTGGGGCAAGCGCACAGCCCGATCTCCATCGATCTTCCGGGGCACGGGCGATCCTCGGGCGTCGATGGGATGAACTCGATTCGCGAGTATGCCGATTTCGTGGCCGCGTTCCTCGATGCGGTGCAGATCAAGTCGGCCGTTATCGCTGGTCACTCGATGGGCGGTGCGATTGCGATGCAAACCGCGCTCGCGCATCCCTCGCGCGTCGATGGCCTCATGCTGGTGGCAACTGCCGCGCGCTTCAACATTCCCAAGGATCGCATCTCCGCGATGCGCGATGTGATGATGGGCCGCGCACCGCAGCCATTCACTACCGATGCGTATTCGCCGCGCACCATCAAGGAAAATTTCGAGCTTGTGCGGGAAGGCTGGATGGAGCAAATCAAGACCGACCCGCGCGTGCGCTACACCGATCTCGTCGCGTGCGACAAAGCCGACCTGCGCGGCGAGCTCGACAAGATTTCCAAGCCGACGATGATTCTCGCCGGTGTCGACGACGCCATCACCACGCCCGCGGATGCCGAGGGTGTCGGCTCGAAAATCAAGGGCGCGAAGATCGAAGTGATCGCGGATGGCGGTCATGCGCTGCCATGGGAGCGGCCCGCCGAGGTCAACGCCGCCTTCGACAACTTCCTCGCGGGACTGAAGTAGGAATCAGATGAGCAGCAATCTAAGCCGGAAGACTGCGGTGGTTGGCGTCTACGAGCATCCGACGCGCTTCGCACCCGACAAGACCGTTTTCCAAATCATGGCGGAGAGCATGAAGGGCGCGCTCGACGACGCGGGCCTCACCGTCAAAGATGTCGATGGCGTCTGCACCGCCGGCATGGGCGGTTTAGGAATCATCGGGCTGTGCGACTACCTCAACCTGACGCCCAACTATGTCGATTCCACTTCGATCGGCGGATGCTCATTTGTCGCGCATACCGCGCACGCCGCCGCTGCGATCGCTGCGGGGCAATGCGAGGTCGCGGTGGTGCTGTACGGATCGCAAATTTCCTCGACGCGATTCGCGATCGGGACCGGAGGCGGTGGCGGCAGCGGCGATCCGCCCGAGCAGTATGACGGCCCGTTTGGCGTCACCACGGTCGGCGCGTACGCGATGATCGCGCAGCGTCATATGCATGAATACGGCACCACGCCGGAGCAACTCGCCGAGGTCGCGGTGACGATGCGCCTGCATGCGTCGATGAATCCGGCGGCGAAGTATCGCGATCTGATCACTGTCGAGGATGTGCTCAAGTCGCGTGTCATTTCGGCGCCGCTGCATCTGCTCGATTGCTGCATCATCTCGGATGGCGGTGGCGCGTTGGTGATCACTTCGGCCGAACGCGCGCGCGATCTCAAAAAGAAGCCGGTCTACATCCTCGGCGCGGCAGAGACCGTGCGCCATGGCGGCGCGGGCCATCGCGACTACCTCGAAAACGCTGCGGCGCAGACTGGACGCCTCGCGTTCGAACGCGCGGGCGTGAAGCATGCCGATATCGACATGGGTATGATTTACGACTCATTCACCATCACTGTGGTTTCGCAACTCGAGAACCTCGGGTTCTGCAAGCGAGGCGAGGGCGGCGCATTCGTGTCGGGCGGGCGCATCCGCTTCGATGGCGAGTTTCCCATAAACACCGATGGCGGAGGGCTATCGTCGAATCACCCGGGCATGCGCGGAATCTTTCTCGTCATCGAGGCGACCAAACAGCTGCGCGGCGAATGCGGTCCGCGTCAGGTGAAGGACTGCAAGATCGCGCTCGCGCACGGCACCGGCGGCGCGCTGGGCACGCGTCATGCGGGAGCGACACTCATCCTGACGAATCAATGAAGCGGGAGTATCGACCTCACCCGGCGCAGAGCGCCCTCTCCCTTCTGGCGAGGGAAAAAGGAAGGAAGCATCACTGATATGCCTGACGACAAACCGAAGAAATACTCCAAGCCGCTCCCGCATCTCGATGAGGAAAATCGTCCGTGGTGGGAAGCGCTCAAGCGCCACGAACTCTATATCCAGAAGTGCCGGGACTGCGGCTTCGAGCGCTACTATCCGCGCGCGCTATGCACCAACTGCATGTCGTCGAAAACCGAGTGGGTAAGATGCTCGGGGCGCGGGAAGATCTACACCTTCACCGTGACCAATCAGAATCAGGCGCCCGGCTTTCGCGAATCGCTGCCCTATGTGATGGCCTATGTCGAGTTGGATGAGGGCCTCAAGATGCTCACCAACATTGTCGATTGCCAGCCAGATCAGGTTAAAATAGGAATGCCCGTCGAGGTCGTATACGAGGATGTCACGCCCGAAGTGACGCTCGCGAAGTTTCGCCCGGCGAGGTAAGGAAAAATGATTCGTGGCAACTGTCCTTGATTTGCATTCGCACAGCGAAGCTTCCGAAGACAGCCGCGCACCAGTAGAGGCCTACCTCAACTGGATCAAAATGCGGCGCGCGCAAGTGCCGGTCGACGGAGTCGTTCTCACCGAGCATCGCCAATGGAACGGGAACGCGGACTATCGCGCGCTCGAAGACAAGTTCGGCGTCATGGTGCTCAAGGCGGCCGAGGTCGAAACCGACTACGGCCACGTGCTGGTCTTCGGTGTCACCGATGAGATGGCGCGCCGCTTCGACTTCACCAACATCCGCATCCCGGCGCAGGAACTCGTCGATGAGGTCTCGGCGATGGGCGGTATCGCGGTGCCATGTCATCCCGGGCGCCCCAACATCGGGCTGTACGAGCACTACCTGAAGAAGCCGGTGCTCGAGAACGTTGTCGCAGTGGAGTTGCTCAACGGTGGATCGCGCAAGGGCGAGAACGAGCGCGCCGCCGAGCTGATCGAGAAGTACCATTACAAGGCGACCGGCGGCTCAGATAGTCACCTCGTGAGTCTCATCGGGCTTTGCGCGACGCGCTTCGAGGCTGATATCAAGACCATCGAGGACTTGGTGCGCGAGCTTAAAACCGGCAACTACGAGGCGGTCGATTTCCGCCCCAAGCGCAAACCGGTGCCGCACGCGATACCGGCCGAAGCGAGCTGAACATCGTGGTAGATTTCGATCCCGCAATCATCAATAAGGTTTTCGAGACCACCGATCCGGTGCCGGTCTCGCGCGAGAAGATCGCGAAGTTCTGCGAGACCATCAGCGAGACCAACCCGCTCTTCGTCGATGACGAGGCGGCGAAGAAGGGTCCGTATGGCGGCGTCATCGCGCCACCTGGGTTCGCGACCACGTTTCGCAACGGGCGGCAATTCTTCCAGCACATCCCCCGCTTCGGCAAGCAGGGTTTCGATGCGGGCAAGGATGTGGAGTTTGTCGCGCCGATTCATCCCGGCGATGAGATCACGCTCCGCTCCTCGGTGAAGGAGATTTACGACAAGACCGGGCGCAGCGGCACCATGGTATTCGTGGTGATACGTTCGACCCTGCGCAATCAGAAGGGCGAGGTGGTCGCGCACGTCGATCATCGGTTCATGAGCAGAACTTCTTAGGAAGAAAATGAAATTTGCAGATGTCCAAATCGGGACCGCGATTGGCCCGGAAGAAATCTTCATCAGCAAGGATCAGACGCGTCAGTATGCGCATGCCAATCATCTTCCGGCGGCGCGCTTCACCGACGATGAGGGCGCGAAGAAGGAAGGCCTGCCCGGGATGATTCTGCCCGGCAACATGAGCCTCGCGTTGTTGGCGAAGCTGGTCACAGATTGGATCGGCGCCGGTCCCGCGAGGATGATTCGCCTCGGGACGACTTACCGCGTGCCGGTGCAGCCGGATCGCACGCTGTTGCTGCAGGGCTTCATCACCAACACCTATCCGGAAACGAAGCAGTGCGAGATCGACATCTGGATCGAGAATGAGGAAGCCGAGCGCCTCGTCACCGGCACCGCCACCGTCGAGTTCTCGCAGTAACCGAAGCGGTCTTTCACCGGACCGGTGCGAACCCGCATCGCGATCGGAATCTTTCAGATATTTGGGGAATTATGGCCGACACCAGCAGGATTGCAGATGGGCTCAAGCGGGCGGCCGAGTCGGGCGATGTGCCCGGCGTTGTGGCCGCGGCGGCGACGGCAGATGGTGTGATCTTCGAGGGCGGCTTCGGCAAGCGCGATCTGACGGCCGATGCTTCGATGACGGCCGACACGGTCGTTTGTATCGCATCGATGACCAAGGCCGTTACCGGCGCCTGCGCGATGCAGCAGGTGGAGTGCGGAAGGCTCTCGCTCGACGGTGACATCGGGGCGATCCTGCCGCAGTTGCGAAGTGTTCAGGTGCTGGAAGGCTTCGATTCGAATGGCAAACCGCAACTGAGGGCACCGAAGCGCACCATCACGTTGCGCCATCTGCTTACTCATACCGCTGGCTACTCATACGACATGTGGAACGGCGACATCGCGCGCTACATGGAGGCGACAGGCACGCCCGGTATCATTTCGTGCCAGAACGCGGCGTTAGCGTTGCCGTTGATCGCCGATCCCGGTGAGAAATGGGAATACGGCATTTCGATCGATTGGGCGGGCAAGGCGGTCGAAGCAGTTTCCGGACAAACCTTGGACAAATACATGCGGGAGAATCTCCTGCAGCCGCTCGGCATGACCGACACCGCGTTCAAAATCGGCGATTCGCAGCGGCGGCGGCTGGCGAGGGTCCATTCGCGCGTGCCCGCTGGGCTCGTCCCGATAGATTTCGAGATTCCCCAGAACCCGGAATTCCACATGGGTGGCGGCGGCCTGTATTCCACGGTCGGCGACTATCTCAAATTTGCCCAGATGATCATGCATGGCGGCACTTTCAATGGCGTCCAGGTGCTGCGCCCCGAGACCGTCGCGACCATGTCACACAACGCGATGGGGAATCTTGTCTGCAACGCAATGAAGACGGCTGCGCCGCCGCTCACCAACGATGTCGATTTCGTCGTCGGCATGAAGTGGGGCCTGAGCTTCATGATTAACCCGAAGCAGATGGCGACCGGCCGCTCCGCAGGCAGTCTGGCTTGGGCCGGCCTCGCGAATTCATACTACTGGATCGATCCGACGCGGAAGGTCGCGGGGGTCTTCGCCACGCAGATCCTGCCATTCTACGATGAGAAGGCGGTCAAGGCCTTCGAGGGCTTCGAAACCGCGGTGTACCGTGCGCTTGAAAGTTAGGCACCCGCGGCGTTTGTCTCGTGTACTTCTCTAGTGGCACAGGCTTTAGCCTGTGTGATCTGGAAGGGGTTGCTCACAACAGCGCATTGATGCCGCCGCAAAAGTTCTGTCCAATCGCCACATCGTTGCGGGCGCTTCGCGAAGCGCCCGCACCCGGAAAAGACGCGGGCGCGACCTCACCTCGCCGACAGGAACTGGCCGATGCGCAGCAGGTTGCCGCTCGAATCGATGACGTAAAATTCGCGCAGTCCCCACGCGCGATCCTCCGGCGGCTTTGCCTTCACACCGCTGGCGACGAACTCGGCGTATAGCGCATCGACGTCGGGGGTGCGGATGGAGCATCCGCTGTTCTCGGCAATGTTCCGATCGGTGCATGCCCAGAAGTGCAGCTGGATCCCCTCGCGCTGCATGATGAGATAAGTCTCGTAGCGCGCGGCGGTAGTGAAGCCGAGCTTCTGGTAGAAGGCGATGGTCTCGTCGTAGTTCATCGAGGGCAGGATTGGATGCGCATCCGAGATTAGCGGCGTCATGTGAGGGCCTCACGTCTGGTCGGCGATAGCCTTTCTTTTGTAGCACAGGCTTAGCCTATGTGCGTGGATGGGCCATTCGCCACGGACCGTTAACACGCCAAAGCCGTCGAGGATTCCAAACACAGACTGAAGTCTGTGCTACAGAGACGAACGGGCGTTTCCGAAACGGCCCGACCGGATTTAATCAGCCGATTCTCCACCTAAATTGCACTATCGGTTGTTTGGCGTGATGCCGATGCGATAAACTTCCCACGCCACTTTCCAATTCAAGACAAAATCAAAATCATGGGTGCCAATCGCGACCAATTCGCTCTGATCGAAAATATCTCTGCGATCAGTGGCGAGGCCGCCGCCGACTTGCGCGAGACCCTCGATAAAATCGTCGCCGCCATCGCCCAGGGGATGGAGGTCGAGGTCTGTTCGCTCTACCTCTTCGACCCGCAGCGCGAGCGGCTGGTCCTGCGCGCAACTATCGGACTCGATCGCGACTCGGTCGGCAAAGTCTCGATGCGCACCAACGAAGGTCTGGTCGGGATGGTCATCGAGAAGGGTGAAGCGGTGGGCGTCACCGACGCCCTGAGTCATCCGCGCTACAAATACTTCCCCGAGACCGGCGAGGAGCGCTATCACACTTTCCTGGGCGTGCCGGTGCAGGATGGCCGCAATAAACCGATCGGCGTGCTGGTGGTGCAGACCCTCACGCGGCGCAAGTTCACCAAAAGTGAAGCCCGGCTGCTGAAGACCGCGGCCAATCAGGTCGCGCAGATTCTCTCCCATTTCCGGCTGCGCGAAACCCTCGCCACCAAGGAAAAGGAGCGCGAGGAATATCGCCGCCGGATGATCGAGGCCAACCGCCAGCTCAAGGATTATGAGAAGGTTGGCGGCAAGACTCGCGTCGCCGCGCCGGTCAAGATTCGCCGCCCGCGCCTGGTGGGATTGCCTGCCGCTCCCGGTTTCGCGATCGGTGTCGCGCACGTGGTCGGCACCTTCATGAGCACCATCGATCGTAACTCGAAAGCCCGCGACCCGAAGATCGAGCAGAAACGCTTCGAGGAGGCGCACGCGCGAGCGCTCACCGAGCTCGGCGCGCTCAAGGCCAGGATGGCGCCGCTGATGGCCGACTCCGATCTGAGGATCTTCGATGGCCATCGGATGATTCTCGAGGACGAGGAATTCGTCGGCCGCGTGCGCGAGGCCATCGAGCAGGGATACGCCGCCGAGAGTGCGCTGTTCCGTGCCATCGATGAGCTCTCGGCCCGGCTGCTCGCAGTCGCCGACGGCTATCTGCGCGAGCGCGCGACCGACTACCGTGACGTGGGTCATCGCGTGCTGCGTCACCTGCGCCAGGAAGGCGGCAAGGGCCCGTTCGGGAAGCCGACCATCATCGTGGCCGAGGAACTGACGCTGTCGCAGCTCACAATGGTGTCGCATGACAACCTGGTCGGTATCGCGTTGCAATCGGGCGGAGCGACCTCGCATGCCGCGATCCTCGCGCGCTCGTTCGAAATTCCTACCGTGGTCGGCGTCGAGCATCTGATGGAATCCGTGATCGAGGCCGACACGCTGGTGCTCGACGGCAATTCCGGAATCGTCTACGTCAACCCGACGCCCGAAGTCGAAAAGGATTACGTCGCGCTGACCAAGCGTTACGAAAATTTCAAACGCGATCTGATGGAGGATGCCGACGAGCCCGCCGCGACCCGCGATGGCCATCGGGTGCGGCTGTTCGCCAACATCGCGCTCTACAACGATGTCCCGCTGGCGCTGCAATACGGCGCCGAGGGTATCGGGCTCCTGCGCTCCGAGTTCTCGTTCCTGACCTACGAGGATTTCCCCGACGAGGATCAGCAAATCGCGCTCTACATCCGGATGCTGCAGGCGGTCGGCCAGCGCCCCGTGACGATTCGGACTCTCGACATCGGCGCCGACAAGTTTCCGCCCTACATGCGGGTGCCGCGCGAGGACAACCCGTTCCTCGGATGGCGCTCGATTCGCATCTCGCTCGAAATGCCGGAACTCTTCAAGGTTCAGTTGCGTGCCATCCTGCGCGCCGCCACCCGCTTCAACGTGCGCATCATGTTCCCGATGATCTCCAGCCTCGAAGAGCTGCGCCGCGCCAAGGAGTTGCTCGCCGAGGCGCAGGCCGAGCTTTATAACGAGGGCCTCGATCATAATCCCGACGTGCCGGTCGGCATCATGGTCGAAGTGCCCTCGGCGGTGTGGCTCGCGCCTCGGCTGGCTCCGATGGTTGACTTCTTCTCCATTGGTACAAATGACCTGATTCAGTACCTGCTGGCCGCCGACCGCAATAACCCAAAAGTCGCCCATTTGTATGAGGCTTTTCATCCCGCCGTCATCTCAGCCATCTCCGAGGTCGTCAATGTTGCCCGCGCGGCTGACAAAGAAGTCGGTATCTGTGGTGAAATGGCATCCGATCCGCTTGCGACGCTGCTGCTGGTCGGCATCGGCTTGGACGAATTGAGCCTCAGCCCGCTCTTTATCCCGGTCGTACGCAAGGCGCTACGCGAGGTCGACTATCAGACCGCCCGCCAGGTCGCGCGCGAGGTCCTCCAGATGGGGAGCGTGCAGGAGATCAAGGGCTACCTGATCGAGCGCTACCGCGACCTCGGCCTCATCAACCTGGTCGAGATGTACCATTAGAGACGGTTTCGCAGAAAGTAGTGAAGCTTTGGTTACGATGTGTCGGCAGGGGATTGAGTCTATTCGGAATCGGGCGGACAATGGTTGACATTGCGGGTCTTGAATAGTTTACTCTGACCGGTCGGTTAGATCTCTTCTCGATTGACGCAAAAACGACGACTTCGTCGTTGAAAATAACTTGAGGAAAGCTTGATGGTCCTACTTACGTGCACAGTAGTCTTCGTAGCATTCGCAGCGGTCGTGCTGTACATGCTGCTGGGGCGTGATCGTTACGGCAGCGACAAGCCTTCGAACATCCTTCAGCTTACCGCCAGCGCCACCGCGATGCGCGCCGGTTCGCTCAATCCCGAGACCGTTCGGGTGATTCGCGTCTACTTCATCAAGCCTTCGAAATACGATGACGACGGCTATGTTTCCGTCTTCCGTTACGGCGTCCAGCCCAACAACACGCTCAACGTGCTGTCGGCCCTCAATGATGAGTTCAATCGCCACTTTTCCGGTAAGCGCAACGTCCATCTTGAGACGATTATCTGGGATGAAATCTGCGATGGCGTCATCAGCCCCGAAACCATCCGCGCGATTAAGGAAAAAGCGCATGAGGATGGTGTCGAGCTGCTGATCGGCCTCGCCGGCGTGCAGTCGAATCAGTATCCGCGCGGCCGCGACCTCGCGCTCCAGTTCGTCGCCGAGGGCATGACCACCATGATGGGTGGCTTCCATGTCAGCGGCTACCCCGACTCGTGCACGTTCCTCAACTCGGTGGGCGTCACGACCATCGTGGGCGAGGCGGAGAATCTGTGGGGCTTTATCGTCGAGGATTTCCTCAAAGGCGAGCTGAAGCCGCATTACGCGGTGACCGAGGGAATCCGCGCCAAGACCGGCCAGGAAGATATCATCGTTCCGATCATCACCGAGGCGCAGCTTCCGACCCTCGATGATCGCTACCTCACGCGCTTCTTCAATCCGAGCATGACTCCGCTCGACACCTCGCGCGGTTGCCCGTTCACCTGCTCCTACTGCAGCGTGAAAAACGTGATGGGCCGCACGATGCGCTCGCGCGAGCCCAACGCCGTGGTCGAATGGGTTCGAGACGCGATGCGTTACCACGGCATCGAGTCGCTGTTCCTGGTCGATGACGATTTCTTCCGCTCGCCGCGATGGGAAGAGATTCTCACCGGGCTCATCGAAGTGAAGAAGGAGTACCCGAAGCTCTCCTTCATGATGCAGGTCGATGTCGACGCGTCATGCTACGCGAATATCGGCGAGGGCGAGACCGAGACCGCGAAGCATCGCCGCAGCAAGCGCTTCGTCGAGTTGGCGGCCGCCGCCGGATGCTACCAGGCCTTCGTCGGGATCGAGTCGCTCAATCCCGACAACCTCAACTTCGCAACCAAGTATCAGAACACCGACGATCGCCAGCACAAAATGAAGATCGAGGAGTCGCGCGCCCGCGTCATCAACAAGTATCAGCGGGTGGTCGACAACTGGCATAAGGTCGGCGTCTCGGTGCATGCCGGATACATGCTCGGCTTCCCGTTCGACGGTCCCGATTGTGGACGCGTTGCGGCGCAGACGCTGAAAAAAATCGGCTTCGATATCGTGTCGTACTTCATCATGACGCCGCTGCCCGGGACCGAGGACCAGGTCCGGTACGCGAAGGAAGGCGACATAATCGATTGGGACTTCAACCAACTCGACTCGCAGCACGTGACGCTGCGTCATCCGCGGCTCGACACTGCCCAGTGGATGCAGGCATACAAGGATGCGTACGCGGGTTTCTACAGCTTCGGCAGGGCGCTGCGGGAAGTCCTGACAGTATGCGGAGGGCGCAATCTCAATGCTGAATCGCGCCGCTCGACACTGCGCCAGTTCTGCTACTACTTCTTCAGCTACCGGCAGGGTCGCCATCCGATGGTGGGCGGCATCTGGCAGATTCGCCGGCGCGACGTGCGACGCATGGTCATTACGGATGAAGAAGCGTTGCGCTTCTATCTCGCGGGACGGCGCTTCGGCGCGATCCTGCGCGGCGAGTCGGACGGCTTCGCGGCCGCCCCGGCGTAACACGCATAAAATTTCACAACTGGAAGGCGCGGCCCGTCTTCAAATGCCTGCGATGGCAGTCATCGCGGGGCTCATCGGCGGAATCGACTCAGAATTGGACGATCGATTCTTTTGGAGTTGATGCAAACGAGTGTCGATTGCGTCGTTAGCCAGAAGCCGACAGGCTGGAACTTTTCGATCGGCTTGCATACCTAAGGCAACTTTAGCGGAAAAGGCTGGACTCGGCGGGACGGAGCGGATTTAGCGGGATCGGTCACCTAACTCTTTGCTTTTTTCTTCCGGGTTTCGAGCAGCCGACTTCGGGCGGGCTTGTCGTGCTCTGCATTTTGGGTTGCTGCCGGGGTCTCTAGTCGGTAAACCCAGTTTAACCGGAGTTTTGCGATCCCGAACCTATCGAGGGTCGATGTGCGTGTGCCGAGCTTGCCCCGAGGGTTGTTCCGAAAGTCTGCCTCAACGACCTTTCCTAAATATACCTCAGTGAATGCCATAGCCGCGCGATCATTGGTAGGTTCGGTCTCGCAATCAACGCGATAAACGAAGCTGCACATCCACTGATCGCGTGCTCCATGCGTATCCACAGCGGCGCCTCGTTTGCGCGTGCTCTTGATCTCGATTCCCTCAGTTCCAGATTTTACGGAATTATGCGGATAGACGCCGTTCACGATCAGGTCTGGATGTCCGTTGTGAAAGGTATTTTGGGTCAAAGTTCGAGAGTGCTTAGCTAAACTGGCTGTTAGCATATCCGAGAGCATTCCAGACATATTCGCTGGCCTCAGCATATCATCTAAACGAGTCAGGCCCTTTGAGATTAGTAGCCGGTTCACGTCATAGAAAAAATCGTAAACGTCCTGCATGGCCAGCGCAAAATCTTCCAAGCGCAATTCGTATGGCAGCGCGGCTTCAGGATTGAACTTGTCCCGATCGATTTTATTTCGGGTAACTCCCACGCTCTAGGCTCTTAGCCGGAAAAGGCGATTGGAGTCCAATTGTTATGCTCATCCTATAGCAGCAGATCGCGATTTTTGACGTATCATCTTCGTTGCCCGCAACTTTGAAAGTTGTGGAATCGCACGTTCTGCGATCTCGAAGTAGCGAGGATCGAGTTCAAGACCTATGCTTTCATATCCAACCGCGACAGCCGCCGCGATCGTCGAACCGGCTCCCATGAATGGGTCCAGCAGCACTCCCCGCCCGAGTGGAAGCGATGCGCGCACGATCTGCCGCATGAAACCCTGAGGTTTCAGCGAGGGATGGGGTGCGATCGCTCTTTCTTCCGCACGAGTAGGCGATGACTGGATTACATCCCTGAATGGCTGAGCCGGCGATATGCGGCGAAGCCCGCCAGTTTTCCAGTTTCGCAAGTTATCCTGTACGCGGCCCTCGCATGGTTTTCGGAAAAGTCCCCACGGTTCCCAGCCAGACCGTGGCATCACTGTGACTTGAGTAAACTCAACATGCGCATTTTTGGGCCGGTCTCCGCCGCGAAGGGTCTGGATCAGTCGGATGACCTCGCCGCGCTTCTCGAAACCCGCCTCTATCAGGGGCAAGTAAACCAGATGAGAGAGCAGCGGATTGGTGGCAATGAAAATGTGTCCGCCAGGAACCAAAACGCGCATCGCTCCCGCGGCGAACCACTCGAAAAACGTTCTCAGGGCTATACGATCTGACGCATCCAGCACGGTGAATCTAGGAAGCGGGCTTCGTTTGCAGCCATCAAACGCGGGTGGAATTCGCCAAACTCCTCCCCGGCCTTCGCGAAGCTTCCGTTTCTCTATGTCCGTGTACTCTTTCAGGCCGTATGGCGGATCGGTAACGATTGCGTGAATCGAGGCTGGCTTTCGGTGGGCCATCCACGTGAACGCATCGGACAAATGGACAATATACGGCGTTTCGGCCATCGCCATCGCTGACGCTAAGCGTTTGTTCACAGCCACTAGAATTATCTCCCCTGTTCCGGCAGCCCCGCCACTTTTGCGACTGATTCCCGATGGCGGAGCCGCTTGCCTTCCGCACTCCGCACCACACGCGCCAACCGTTCGCTCTCATATACTTTCCGCGCGTTCCATCGGAAATCAAATTCCGCAACCCAACAATGCAGATGCGTTTTGGGACGGTTATCCACAGGCTTAAAGCTGTCACAACTAGAGTGGCAGGAGCGCTCTTTCAGTCAAGCCCAGAATCTCAGTCTGCATCAACATTCGGCGAGATCTAGTCGGCGATCCTGCGCCGCCGTGGGTGGGCACTACACAAGAAAAAGACGGCGGAGGACTTCGTGAGTCCTACGCCGTCTCTGAAAGAGTTTCGGGCTGCCGCTATGCCGACGCGGTCGCGGAACTCTTCGCGCTATCGGAATTCAATGCCACGCAGGTATCCCGAAGCCATCGGGCGCTAGACAGCTCGTCCTCGGCGAAGAGGCGGACCGCTTCCTTGGTCATCATGTCCTCGCGCAGACTCTCGCCAAAGGCTTTGATCGGCGCGAGCGTTTCTTCAGGGTTGCTGCCGAAGTTCGTGGTGATGTAGAGGAACTTCTTGTTATCAGGCATGTCGCTCGATAATGCCTCGGTCAGCTTGCGGCCTTGTTCCGTGCTACCCGCGTGCTGCTTCCCGCCCAGGTCGGCGAGGCGCTTGGCGAAAATCCGCGAATGATACGCCTCGCGCTCGGCGATCATCTGGATACCCATAAAGATGCATTCGGTCTTACAGGTCTTGACCCATCCGTTAAATGCCTCGGCGCCGCCCGCTTCGCCCGCACGGGCGCGATCGAGGAATTCCAAAACGGCTTCCTTCTCCGAGCCGTAATTCTTGCCGAAGGCGACGAAGCCGCGATGGCCGTTGCTGCCCGCGCTGCCATTTTCGAGCGCGTGGATTTCGGTTTCAAAAGTCGTCTCGTCGATGATTCCGTTGCGATACGCGCGGAGCAATTGTTTGAATTCAAAGTTGTGATTCATGGTGTTCCCGTCCTCCTGCGATTGCTGAATGATTGCTGAACGATCGTTTAACCGGACCATAGGCGGGGTGTCTGAAATAATCAACTCTGGCGATGGCAAGGGGCCGCGCGCGGCGTATTTTTTATCCTCGGCGGGTCTGCTAAATCCTCTGAGACTGGACTCAACCTAAAACTCGACGAGCACCACATGGCCCTGGCAACCCTTCTGATAATCGTAGTCGTCTTTCTCGCACTAATCATTTTCATTCCCTTCTTCCGCAGCATGCTGCGCGGCCTGCTTCGATTCTCATTTCTCATCGTCGTGATCTTTCTGGCCGCAGCCGGCAGCGCGATTCTGATGAACAATGAAACCATTTTCGATCGCCCCGGAACCAAACAGCGCCTGGTCAGGTTTCTGTCAGTGGATTCGGCTGCCACCAGCGAAAAAGGCCTCGGCGATGCGCCCTGCTTGATCGACAAACACCTGGCCGAAGCGAAGCCGGAGGGCGGCGCGCAAGAGTCGCACGCGAAGGCGAAGAAAAAGAAAGAGGCGATCGCGCAGGCCGCCGCGCCTCAGCCGTCCGCCACGCCGACTCCCGCTCCGGATGAAGAGGCCAACCTCTACGACGAGCTGATGATGCGCAACTACATCTGCGAGGACGACACGCCGGTCGCGATCCCGCGCGGCAAGCTGCTCGAGATGGTTCAGCAGACCATCAGCGAGCTGAAAGGATGGAAGCTGATCGATACCGATCCGCGCACCGGCGTACTGAACTGCGTATACACCACGCGCGTGTTCGGCTTCGAAGACGACATTCGAATCGCGGTTACGCCCAAGAGCGACGTCGATATATGCTCGCAATCGAAGGTTGGCGAACCCGGATCGGGGTCGCTTTTGGGCTTTTTCCACGGCGATTTAGGTGCCAACATGGGGCACATCAAGCAGTTCTACGCGGCGCTCAAACCGAAGACCGACGAGTACTGCAAAGAGTACGAAGAGAAACAGAAACCCAAGAGCAAGGGTCAGTAGGTTCGCATGCTTCGAGAAGTGCAAATCGATTCGCTCGCCGCGTTCCTGGTGAGTGGGCTGATCGCCAAGGGCATCATCAAACCGAAGGGCGATGCCAAGGACATCATCGCGCTGGTGGTCGAATTTCTGTCGGCGAATTTCGAGACCGAGGCGCAGATCGATGAGGAGGCTGACCGCACCGCGGAAGACCTCGCGCGCAAAAATCCCGGCATGGATGTGACCCGGCTGCGCAATCTGACGCGGCAGAAACTGGCCGAAAAAAAAGGCTTCGTACTCTAATGAAGTTGTCAGAAGAAAGAATTCTCTACCTCGCACGCGAATCGCTCAACAAGATCCGCGACGAGGGCCTCGCCGAAATCCAAAACTTCCCGCTCGCGCTGCGCCAGGCGCGTGAATTGATCGCGCAGTGGAACGACAAGGGCGACGAGGTCGACCAGGCGGTGCGCCGCAAGATCACCTCGCAGAAACGCAACATCGTCGAGGGCAGCGATGAATGGAACATCCTGTTCCGCCGCTATCGCGACGAGGAGCTGCGCAAGAAGGGCATCCTGAAGTAGGAAATGCCCTCGCTCCGGCGACCGCTCTAGGCCCTGCCGCGCAGCTCGTGCGCTATCGATGAGATGCTGCGCTTGTAAAATATCGGTAACGCTCCCGGCACAATTCAATTCTAAAATTCGACCGGAAGGGCTGTAGCATCGCTGCGGAGGTTTTTCGTGACGCAATTCGAGTACGACCTGGTGGTTATTGGTTCCGGACCGGCCGGGCACTCGGCCGCGATTCAGGCCGGCAAGCTGCGCAAACGCGTGATGGTGGCCGAGCGCAAGTCCATCGTCGGCGGCGTATGTATGAACATCGGCACCATCCCGAGCAAGACCATGCGCGAGGCAGTGCTCTATCTTTCAGGCTATCGCGAGCACGCGCTGTACGGCGAATCCTACAAAGTGAAGGAAAAAATCACGCTCGCGGATTTGCTGTTCCGGGTTGAGCCGGTGGTGCGCCATGAGGTCGACGTTACGCGCCATCAGCTGCTGCGCAACAACGTTGAACTCGAGTACGCGGACGCATCTTTTGTCGATGCGCATACGTTGCGCCTGGTGCTGCGGGAGCGCCCCGGCGAAAGAATCATCACGGCCGACAAGGTCGTGATCGCGGTCGGCACCGAGGCGGCGCGCGATCCGCGGATGGCGCTGGATGGGAACTGTGTTTTTTCCAGCGACGACATCCTGCAGCTCAAGGATCTCCCCGGCTCGCTCGCGGTTATCGGCGCGGGCGTCATTGGCTGCGAGTACGCGAGCATTTTCGCGGCGCTCGGCGTCAAGGTCACGGTGATCGAGAAGCGGCCGCGGCTGTTGCCCTTCGTCGATGCCGAAATCATCGAGGCGCTTACCTACCATTTGCGCGAGCAGCGCGTCACGATGCGGCTGGGCGAGGAAGTGGATCGCGTCGAGCTAATCGACGACGGCGCCAATCCGCGCGTGAAGATCAATCTGGTCAGTGGCAAGCAGATTGTTGCCGACAAGGTGTTGCGCAGCACTGGCCGCTCGGGTGCGACCGCTGGACTCCATCTCGATGCGGCCGGGGTGACTACCCATGATCGCGGACTTATCAAGGTGAACGAGGTCTATCAATCCGAGGTCGCGAACATCTACGCGGCCGGCGATGTGATCGGATTCCCGAGCCTCGCATCGACCTCGCGCGAGCAGGGCCGGATCGCCTCTTGTCACGCCTTCGGCGTCGCGGCGAAGCACGCACCGGAGCTGTTTCCGTACGGCATTTATACGATCCCGGAAATCTCCTTCGTGGGACAGAACGAGGAAGAGCTGACCGACAAAGGAGTGCCGTATGAGGTCGGCAAGGCGCAATATCGCGAGATTGCGCGCGGACAAATCGTCGGCGACACCACCGGGATGTTGAAGCTGCTCTTCGAGCGTAACACGCGCGAACTGCTCGGCGTCCACGTCATCGGCGAGGGTGCGGTCGAGCTGATCCACATCGGCCAGGTGGTGCTATCGTTCAAAGGCAAGATCGATTACTTCGTCGAAACAGTTTTCAACTATCCCACCCTGGCGGAATGCTACAAGAGCGCCGCCTTCGACGGCATGAACCGGCTGGCGATGTAGTCCGCGGATCGGCCGAAGCGAGCGGACGGACCGCGCACAGGATGCGGTTTAGCGAATACACAGGGTCTTGCCTCGCTGTAGGCTTTCTAGTACGGAAAGTACAGCGGAGCGATGATCGTCAGATTTCTGACAAGTGCGTTGTCGTGCTCCGGGCGGGTTGGCCGGAATGGGGTGTGGGCGGCCTGTCTACCAAATCTTTCCAGGGAGGGCTACCGAAATGAGCCCGTCTGAGAATGAGGGTCGTGCATCGCAGGAGGAGCGGCGCAAGTTGTGGGAAGAGTTCTGCAACGATCAGGTGACGCTGGCGATCATGAAGATCACTCCTGATGAACTGGCGCGCCTGCATAACGTCTTCCTGATGAGCGGCTATACCGAGAAGCATGAGATCCTCAACGCGCTCAAGCTGATCCGGCGCGGCTGGCGATAGTCGCGATCGCCTCAGAGAATCGCGCCCGCTTCGCGCATCGCCGCGATCTCATCCCAACTGTAGCCGAGCTCCAGCATGACCTCCTCGGTATGCTGGCCGAACTCGGGGGCCAGGCGCGCCTCGCGCGTGACCTCGCCATTGACGGCGACCGGTGAGCCCGCGACCTTGATGCGGCCTGCGGTCGGATGGTCCATCTCCTGGATGTATCCATTCACGCGAGCCTGTTCGCTTTCCAGAATCGCGCGATAATCCGCCACCTGGGTCGCGAGAATGTCGGCGTCATTCAGCGCCTTGAGCCACTCTGCGCTGGTCTTGCGCGGAAAGATCTCATCGAGTACCGCCTGCGTCTTCTCGCCATGCGTATGGCGATGTTGGGCGTCATGTTCGGGATCTTTCTCGAGATGTTGGATGCCGAGGATGCGGCAGAACGCGGGCCATCGCTTGTCGTCAACGCCTGCGATGCAGATGTGACCGTCGCTCGTTTTGAATGCGCCCCAAAGTCCATGCAGCAGCGGATCGGCGCCGCGCCCGGTGCGCTCGGGCTCGATGCCGGTGAACGAAGTGTAATTTATCTCGGTCGCCTGGATGGCGATCATGGTGCCGTAGATTGACGAATCGACACGCTGGCTCTCGCCGGTGCGCTCGCGTGCAAACAATGCGGCGAGAATTCCGCCTGCGAGACTAAGCGCGCCCGAATTGTCCGCGACGAAGGTTCCGGCGATCAGCGGCGGGTCGCCGGGCATGCCGGTTTTCGCCATCAGGCCGCCAGCCGCCTGCGCGAGCGGGTCGCGGCTCGGACGTCGCGCCCACGGACCTTCGGGTCCCCACGAGCTGCTTTGCGCATACACCAGCTTCGGATTGATGGCGCGCAGCGCGTCCCATCCGAGCCCGAGGCGATCGAGCACTCCCGGCCGATAGTTGGTCAGCAGCACGTCGAAGGCCTTCACCATCCGATGGATGAGCTCGATGGTTTTGGGATTCTTTAGATCGGCGGCGACGCTGCGCTTGCCGCGATTGGCCCCGATGAACATCGGCGGCAGCACCGGATTCTTCACCTGCGGACCAGCGATCGACATCGGAAAGAGCCAACGACTTGTATCGCCGGTGGTTTTATTCTCGACCTTGACGACATCCGCGCCGAGATCGGCTAGAAAGAGACCGGCGGCAGGCCCGGCGACTTCCTGCGCGATCTCGATAACATGGACACCCGCAAGCGGTTTGCTCATCGTCAAGCCTCCCACGACCGAGATTCACCTCAAGCGAGCAGAATTATGATTCCCGGCGACGGGAAATCTCAAATGCAATCTGACGCCGGCAGCGGGCGCGATCTGTTAGAATCGACGCCATGGATGACAGGGAATTCGTTGCGAAGTCGGATGCGTGCCTCGGTCGCGTCGCGAAGTGGTTGGAGGATTTCGATCCCGACGATGTCGACTACGCCACCGCCGATGGCTCGGTGACGCTGGAATTTCCCGACGGCGCGAAGTTCATCCTGAGCCGGCAATCCGCGACCAAGCAGGTATGGCTCGCGGCGGGCTCGCGTGGCTATCACTACAACTACGATACGGCGCGCGATACTTGGGTTGACGACAAGGACGGCCACGAACTATATCGGCGGCTTGCGGAAGCGGTCGGCGAGAAAATCGGTCATCCGGTGGAGTTCGAGTAGCGCTTCAGGCGGGCTTCGCTTGATTACGCCGCGCTTCTTCTTCCTTACGCTTGCGGTCCTCGGCTCGCTCGCGCAACGCGAAATAGAATCCAATCGGGCCGAAGATAATTAGGAAAGCCAACGGACCAATCAAAAAAGAATTCATCGCCTGCTACGTTCTCCGTGTGCGCTCAATCGCTACGCCGCTTACGAACAAAATAGCTCCCAGCCCGAATGTTTGCCAGAAGTCCCTCCAACCGTAAGGACGTTTTTCCACCCAGCGGTCGAGCGGGGCGAACACAATCAGGAGCACCGCGATCTCGCGAAGGGCTTCGTCGAGCATTTCGGCAACGCCTTTACGAGAGACTTCCATGGCGGGAATATGTCACGACCGTCTCTGGCATTCAACAGTCTGTTAACCACTCTCCGCTAATAGTTAGGAACTACCGCCCTTTTGCAAGGAGCCGCTCGACCATTTCGCCCGAGAGGCCGAGGTTGTTTGCGGGGTCAACCAACTTCTCGAGGCTGGCGCGATCCAGATGTTTCGAGACCTCCGGGTCCGTCGCAAGCAAATCGAGGAACAGTTGCTTCTGCTCAATTGCGCCGCGCGAAATTTCAGACACCAACTCATGCGCGCGATCGCGGCCGAGATGAGGCGCGAGCGCCATCATCACCGCCTCGGATGAAATGAGCCCGCCGGTGGCGTCGAGGTTCTCCCGCATCCGCTTCTCATCGATGTGGAGGCCGGCGGCGAGATTGCCCGCATGATGGAGCGCGCCCGAGGCCGCGAGGAAAATTTCCGGCAGCGCAACCCATTCGACCAGCCAGGGCCCGCTCGCACGTTCGTGATCCTGCACCATCGATTCGAAAAGCGCGGCGGCATTCTGACGCGTCAGCGCGGCGCACGCGATGATGAAGTTGCACGCCACCGGGTTGCGCTTCTGCGGCATCGTGCTGCTCGACCCGCGTCCAGCCTCGGCCGGTTCCGACGCCTCGCCTACCTCGGTCTGCATCATCAGCTTGATGTCGGTCGCAAACTTGGCGAGCGTGCTCGTCACCATCGCGAGGAAGCCGCCGATCTCCGCGAACGCGTCGCGATGCGTATGCCATGCGATCTCCGGCTCTCCCAGTTGCAGTTCCTTCATCAGCTCGCGCTGTACGTCGAGGCCGCGCGCACCGAGCGATGCGAGGGTACCGACCGCCCCGCCGAATTGGCCGACCAAGACGCGCGACTGTAGTTGACTCAGGCGCTCGCGATGACGCTCGATGGCAGCCAGCACCTCCGCTGCTTTAAGCCCAAATGTGATAGGCACCGCATGTTGAAGCATGCTGCGGCCTGCCATAGGGGTGTCGCGATAGCGCCGCGCCAGCTTGGCGAACGAATCGGAAATCGCGCGAAGGTCGCTATCAATCAGCGTGAGAGCTTCGCGAACCTGAATCACCGTCGCCGTATCGGTTACATCCTGCGTGGTCGCACCCCAATGCACATACTGGCCGAGGTCGTTGGTGCATCGCGCGACGAGTTGTTCGACGACCGGAATCACCGGCGAGCCGACCACTTCAGTGCGGCGTCGCAGCAACTCCATGTCGATGTACTCGACTTTCGCTTGCGCGGAAATCTCGTCGGCTGCAGCGGCAGGAATGATTCCGAGCCGCGCCTCGACGCGCGCCAGCGCCGCCTCTATATCAAGATAAATCGCGACGCGCGTCTGATCGAGGAAGACCTGCCTCATCGCCTCGGTGCCGAAAAGGTTTCCCAGAATCACAGAGTCGAAGGCGGTCGAGGCCATCGCGGTACTCCAGCTTCAGATGTCGAGGAAAACGGTCTCGTTCCCGCCCTGCAGAATCACATCGAAACGCAGCGTGCGATGCGACGTCTCGGTCCACGTGGCGATCATCGTGGCGCGACGGTCGCGTGGTGCGGCATTCAGCACGGCGTCGGTCGCGTTGAGTGGTTCATCGGGAAAATAAATTCGCGTGACGAGGCGCTTCAGCAAGCCGCGCGCAAAAATCGATACGTTGATGTGCGGCGCTTGCAGCGCGCCATCCACGCCGGGCACCGCTCCCGGCTTGATGGTGTGGAAGCTGAACGCACCGCGCGCATCGGTGGCCGCTCGCCCATAACCATGGAACGCCGGATCAAGGAGCTTTTCCTGGTCGTCGTCCGGATGGTCGTAGCGCCCCTCGGCATTGGCCTGCCAGATCTCCAGCATCGCATCGGTGACCGGAGCGCCGTCGCCATCGATGACGCGGCCCTCGATGGTGACGCGCTCGCCGCGAGTCTCCGCGCGCACCAGATTTTCCGCTCCCGCCTCGATGAGCGAAGGCCGAAAGAAGGGCCCCACCGTCTGCGATGGAGTTTGGCGCGCGCTCATCGCCGATGCTCCTCGGGCGTCGCGGGCGTCGCGAAGCGACCGCGCAGGACCATATCGAACTGGTAGCCGAGGGCAATCTCGGGCACCGTCGTCTCTATATCGAATCGTGCAACGAGCCGATTGCGCGCGCCCGCATCGGGCACGCTGTTGAAAATCGGATCGATCGCGAGCAACGGGTCGCCGGGAAAATACATTTGCGTGATGAGCCGCGTGGCGAAGCTTGGTCCGAACAGACTGAAGTGGATGTGGTTGGGGCGCCATGCGTTGTGATGATTGCGCCATGGATACGCGCCCGGCTTGATGGTCGTGAAGCGATAAACGCCGCGCTCATCGGTCATCACACGGCCATTGCCGGAGAAATGCGGATCGAGCGGCGCCTCGTGGCGGTCCTCGGGATGCGCGTAGCGGCCCGCCGCGTTGGCCTGCCAGATCTCGATGAGGGTGTCGGGAATCGCGCGGCCATCTTCATCGAGGATGCGCCCGCTGACGATGATGCGCTCGCCAATCGCCTCGCCGCCGTTGAATTGGGTGAGGTCGATGTCGCCAGGACGAATGACCTCGCGGCCGAAGCGCGGGCCGGTGATCTCCGACAGCGTATGCTCTACGCGAATGAGCGGATGGCGCGGCGCGCGCTTGATGGTGCTCCCATACGCATCGTGCGCGTAAGGAGGGTGCGCGGTCTCATCGGCGCGGCGATAGGGGTCGGGCATGTCTCCGTCAGTCTCCTTGCTAAGTCTTGGGCAAGTCTTGGGCACGTTTCGGAGATGATTCTGTCTCCTTATATTGCACCCAATGCCCGCGATGAAGGGAAAGCCCCAACTTTCATGCGATCGTCACCAAATTGCGCTTGATTTCCTGTGCGATACGAGTAGACTTCGACCACTAGCACTCGAACCCGTCGAGTGCCAATTGACAATCCGGCCCCTGTGGTTATCTTCTTGCCGGGCAATTTTACCTAGCGCTCACATCGACCGCTAAATCGTACGAAGGAGGATGCTAAGCATCATGAAGCTTAGACCATTAGGCGACCGCATTCTGGTTAAGAGGATCAAAGAGGAAGAGAAGACCAAGGGAGGCATCATCATCCCGGATACCGCCAAGGAGAAGCCGCAGGAAGGCAAAGTCGTGGCGGTAGGCAAGGGGAAGGTGGCAGAGGATGGGAAGCTCATCGCCCCCGAGGTTCGAGCAGGCGACAAGATCCTGTTCGGGAAATATTCCGGCAGCGAAATCAAACTGGAAGGCGACGACCTGATCGTCCTTCGCGAAGACGACATCCTCGGGATTATCGAGTAAAGACCCCCGGCTGAAACGCTCGGGGAGCACAAGAATTATCAGGAGAGAGGCAAACTATGGCCGCAAAAGTTGTACGATTCGCGCAGGATGCGCGAGAAAAGATTCTCAGGGGCGTCAATGTCCTGGCTGATGCCGTGACCGTGACGCTGGGGCCCAAGGGCCGTAACGTCGTGCTCGACAAAAGCTTCGGCGCGCCGACGGTCACCAAGGACGGCGTCACCGTCGCCAAGGAAATCGAGCTCGAAGACAAATTCGAAAATATGGGCGCGCAGATGGTCAAGGAAGTTGCGTCCAAGACCTCCGACGTAGCCGGCGACGGCACCACCACCGCGACCGTGCTCGCCCGCGCCATCTACACCGAAGGCATCAAGATGGTCGCCGCCGGACACGATCCGATGTCGCTCAAGCGCGGGATCGATCGCGCGGTGGAAACCATCAGCGCCGAGCTCAAGACCATGTCCAAGCCGACCAAGGATCGCAAGGAAATTGCGCAGGTCGGCACCATCTCGGCCAACAACGATTCGACCATCGGCGACATCATTGCCGAGGCGATGGAGAAGGTCGGCAAAGAGGGCGTCATCACGGTGGAAGAGGCGCGCGGGCTGGAGACTCAGCTCGAAGTGGTCGAGGGTATGCAGTTCGACCGCGGCTATCTCTCGCCATATTTCGTGACCGATCCGGAGCGGATGGAAGCGCGTCTTGAAGATGCCTACATCCTCATCCAGGAAAAGAAAATTGCCTCGATGAAGGATCTGCTTCCGATTCTCGAAGCGATCGCGAAGTCGGGCAAGCCGCTTCTGATCATCGCCGAGGATATCGAGGGCGAGGCACTCGCCACGCTCGTCGTCAACAAGATTCGCGGAACGCTGGCGTGTTGCGCGGTCAAGGCGCCGGGCTTCGGTGATCGTCGCAAGGCGATGCTCGAAGACATCGCGACCCTGACCGGCGGCAGCCTGATTGCCGAAGAGCTCGGCGTGAAGCTCGAGAGCGTGCAGCTCAACCAGCTCGGCCGTGCGAAGCGGATCGTCGTCGACAAGGACAACACCACCCTCATCGACGGGGCAGGAAAGCGTGTCGACATCGAAGGGCGCATCAAGCAGATCCGCGCGCAGATCGAAGAGACCACTTCCGACTACGATCGCGAGAAGCTGCAAGAGCGCCTCGCGAAGCTGGTCGGCGGCGTGGCCGTGATACGGGTTGGCGCGGCGACCGAAGTCGAGATGAAAGAGAAGAAGGCCCGTGTCGAGGACGCATTGCATGCGACTCGCGCGGCGGTCGAAGAGGGCGTGGTGCCGGGTGGTGGCGTGGCGCTGCTGCGCGCCAGCGCGGCGTTGGACAACCTCCGCGCCAGCGAGCACGAGAAGGTCGGCATCGGCATCATCCGCAAGGCGGTCGAAGGACCGGCATGGTGGATCGCGTCGAACGCGGGATGGGAAGGCTCGGTGGTGGTCGACAAGATCCGCAACAACAAGGGCGCGTTCGGCTTTAACGCAGCTGCCGAGGAGTTCGAGGACCTGATGAAGGCCGGGATCATCGATCCGACCAAGGTCGTTCGCACCGCGCTGCAGAATGCCGCATCGGTCGCGGCGCTGCTTCTCACCACCGAATGCATGGTGGCCGAGAAGCCGGAAGAGAAGGGCGCCGGCGGTGCGCCTCAGATGCCGGGCGGCGGCATGATGTAGTCAGGTCGAGATGACGCGATTGTAGCAAAATCGCACAATCGGTTAACTGGTGGTTATGATGAGACGGCGGAGTCAAACAGGCTCCGCCGTTTCTTTTTTGGAACCGATGCGGCGCTACTGTCCGTCGCAAGTCACGACGATGCAACATATCGATCGAGCTCAGAGATAGCGGCGTATCGAAACGGATTGAGGAGCGGACACCACAGAGAGTCATCGATGCTCAAAGCGGTGATGTGCGATGCAAAGCGCGAGCTAACCCAACTTGACGCATAAATGTTTCAATTTATGTCATCACTATTGGCCCCGCCCTTGCTACCCATTGATGGTTAGCTTCCCTGAAGTGTCCATCCCGAAGACGGTGGATCAGGCGAGCTGGAGGCTCAGCCCCATGGCAGTTCGTGTGATAATTACAGACGGCTCGGCAGTAATTCGCGACGCGATCCGGCGTCATCTCGAATGCATCGGATGCGATATCGTTGCGGAAGCCCAAACCGCCGAACAAGCGCTGACGCTGTTCAGAACCGTGCGGCCGGAAATCGTGGCGCTCGGCGCCGAGCTTCACTATGGGGGAGAGTCCAATCCGCTCGACCTGGTTCGCTTGATGAAACGCGAGGCCCCTGACACCTCGGTGCTGATGATCGCGCGGGAGTTGCCGCACGACGATGCTCAGATGTTCAAGCGGGCTGGCGCCCTGGAATGTTTCGTCGCCCCGTTCGAATTCGCGAGTTTGTGGCGAACCCTATCGATGAAGCATCTGGAGTTGATGGCGGGCGCGTTCGCCACCATGATGTCGGCCACCGCGGCGATGAAGGCTAGTCGGGTTTCACGATAACTTTGTCGATCGCAAGCGGCTGGCCGGGAACGCATTCGACCACCGCGACCCAGCCCGCACTATCGCTCGCGTAAAGAGGCGCGGGCGTCCCGCAATAGAGCGCACGCGTGGATCCCTGCGAGACATCATTGAAAATGTGCACGTGCCCGAGCGCGATGTAGTGATATCCGCTGCGCTCGATTTCCGCCGGAGTGATTGGCGAGGAGCGCATGTTCTCGTCGTCCTCGGTATAAAAACCATGCGCCAGCGCGATATTCCATAGCTCCGGATGCGGGTCCGGCACTCCTGCGAGCGGCCGATACTCGGGCGTATGCTCGACCATCGCGCGGCCCCAGAGGCGTACTTCAAGCTCAGGGAAATCCAGCACGCGCCCCTCGGGTTCAAGAATCAGATGGAGGTTGCTCGGGAAGACCGACGGCGAGAGTTTCGCGTAGATGGAACGCTCATCGTGCGCGTCATGATTGCCGGGAATCATCACCACCGGCATTTTCGCGCGCGCGATGGTGCCAAATGCGAACGCGAGGCCCTCCTCGCTGACGCGCGCGGAATCGAACAGATCGCCGACGATGAGGAGCAGGTCGGCGTCGCGACTGTTCGCAACATCGATCACATTGGAGAAGGCCTTGCGTACCTTGTCGCGCAGGCGGACACCGGCGTCGGTGGTCCCGAATGTATCGGTTTCGAGATGAACGTCCGAAGTATGGACAAACTTTAGTGGCTTTCGGGGTCTCGCAGACAACTGGATTCTCACTCGCCGGGTGGCGCGCCCAAGGTCTCATCAGATCTTCGGCATTCGCCCGCGGCTCGTCATTAGATCTACTAAATACTAGACTTTGCTCGCCGGTTCCATCCTGATGTAATCCACCGCGGGCGGCTCTCTATATGCGAATTTTCAAGGACAGGGGGATGTTGAAGTGATCGTCGTAATGAAAGCGCACGCCACCGAGGCCGACATCCAGGCCGTCGTCACCGCGGTCGAGAAGTTGGATTACCGCGGCCATATCATTCGCGGCGTCGAGCGCACCGTCGTCGCATGCGTCGGCGAGGAGCGCGGCGAGCAGCATTCGCTCGCGCACCTGGTCGCCTTCGCAGGGGTCGAGCAGGTGATGCCGGTATTAAGATCCTACAAACTGGCATCACGCGAGGTTCGTCCCGAGGGCTCCATCATCGATGTGGGTGGCGTGAAAATCGGCGGCCGGAAAATCGCCATCATGGCCGGTCCATGCGCCGTCGAGAGTGCCGAGCAAGTCGAGGCCTCCGCCGATGCGGTCAAGCGTGGCGGCGCCGATCTCTTGCGCGGCGGCGCATTCAAGCCGCGCACCTCGCCCTATGCATTCCAGGGCATGGAGTCCGAGGGCCTCAACCTCCTCGAGCATGCGGGCAAGCGCGTGGGACTTCCGATCGTCAGCGAAATCATGGAGGCGCAGGATATCGAGCTGTTCGTCGCGCATGCTGACATGCTGCAAGTCGGCGCGCGCAACGCGCAAAATTTTTCGCTGCTGCGCAAGCTCGGACGCACCAAAAAGCCGATTCTGCTGAAGCGTGGTATGTCGACCCGTATCGAGGAGTTTCTGATGGCAGCCGAGTACATCCTCTCGGAGGGCAATCCCAACGTGGTGCTATGCGAGCGTGGCATCCGCACTTTCGAAACGGCGACGCGCAACACGCTCGACCTCAACGCGGTGCCGCTGCTCAAACAGATGACGCATCTGCCGGTGATCGTCGATCCCAGTCATGGCACCGGTTTGTGGACGCTGGTGAAGCCGATGGCGCTGGCGTCGATCGCCGCGGGCGCCGATGGCCTCCTCATCGAGGTGCATCCGAATCCCGCGGTCGCGCTCTCCGATGGTCCTCAGCAACTGCGCCCCGATCATTTCGCCGAGTTGGTTGCGGCGGTGAAGCCGGTGGCCGTCGCGGTCGGCCGCACGATGTAGCTCGGACGTCCAAGTGGCCGCGCGCGCAAAAGCCGAAGCATCGGATCAGGTCGACGCGCTCATCGCGTTCGTTCAGCGCGAGCTCAAAGTTCGCGCCGACCCTCGCAAGGCCGTCGCGATGGCGGCCTACATGAAGACCTCGATGCCGTTTTATGGCGTGCCGACCCCAGCGCGCGAGCAAATCCATCGCGAACTCAGGGTGCGCTCCGCGATTTCCAATCGCAAGGATTATGAGCGCGCGGTGCTGGACTTGTGGACGCTGCCCCATCGCGAAGAAAAATATTTCGCGATCGATGTCGCGCGAAGTTTTCGCGATTTCATTGTCCCCGAATCGATGCCGCTATATCGCCGGCTCATCGAGGAAGGCGCGTGGTGGGATTTCGTCGATGAAGTAGCGGCTCATCTAGTCGGTACGGTTTTGCTACAGCATCGCAAGAAGATTGCGCCGATGATGGATCGATGGATCGAGGATGCCGATTTGTGGGTTCGCCGCAGCGCGATCATCGCGCAGCTCAAGCACAAGGATGAGACCGACCATGTGCGGCTGTTCCGCTACTCGCTCGCGCAGGCGGCCGAGAAGGACTTCTTCATCCGCAAAGCCATCGGATGGGCACTGCGCCAGTATGCCTACAGCGAGCCGGACCGCGTGCGCGAATTCATCACCAAGCATCGCGGCAAGTTGTCGCCGCTCACGTATCGCGAAGCCTCGCGCGTGCTGATAAAGCAAGGCGTTATGGCGTGATGGTTTAGATGGCACTCTCCGAGGATCAGATAAAAGGCGCGCCCGCGAAGCCGCTCGCGCTCAAAGCCGGCGATACCGTCGGCGTAGTATCGGCGGCCGCCGCGGTAGAGGAGCAGGCGCTCGCGCGCGGGTTGGAGCTAATCAGCTCGATTGGTTTTCGTGCGCGCGTTTCCAAGCGCGTCCTCGATCGCGACGACATTCTGGCCGGTTCCGATCGCCAGCGCGCCGAGGAGCTCCAGGCCTTCTTCGCTGACCCCGACATTCGCGCGATATTCGTCGCGCGTGGCGGCTACGGCTCCGGCCGGATTCTCCCGCTGCTGGATTTTGAGGCGATGGCGCTCACGCCCAAGCCCCTCATCGGATTTTCCGATCTCACATTTCTGCTCAATCCCATCGTCGAGCGCGCGCGGATGGTCGCGATCCATGGCCCCATGCTCGCCATCGATCATCAGATCGAGGAGCGCAATCACCGCTCATTCGATCATCTGCGAAAGCTCCTGGTCGGCGAAGTCGAGGGCTTCGAGATGGACGCGCAGCACGTCATCCATGCCGGCGCCGCGGAGGGCGAGCTGATGGGTGGATGTCTTTCGATAGTGGTTGCGATGCTAGCGACACCTTACGCGCCGAATTTCGACGACAAGATTTTGTTCCTCGAGGAAGTTGGCGAGCGCGCCTATCGAATCGATCGGATGCTGGTGCAGCTGCGGCAGTCGGGTGCGCTCGGCCGCTGTGCCGGCATCGTATTTGGCGCCATCCGTCCTTTCGGCGGCGAGGAAAATGAGGCGCGGATGATTTTGCGTTTCGTGGCGGAGCAGACCGCAGGCCTCGAAATCCCGGTGCTGTTTGGAATCGACGCCGGCCACTTCACCAACAATCTCGCGCTGCCCTTTGGAGTGCGCGCTCGGATCGATTCGGCCTCCAAGCGGCTGACGATCCTGGAATCCAGCGTATGCTGAAATTCAATTCGACCGCGCTGACGTGCAATCGTCTTCCGCGCTAATATCTTCTTCCACCGAACCATCATGCGGAGGTTTCAGGCGTGGGATGGCGTGAGGTAGAGCAGGCTTTCAACGACGCCATCGAGCGCCGCGTCTTTCCCGGAGCGACCGCAATCGCGCGCAAAGGCACCGACGTGGTTTTCCAGGGAGCCTTTGGCTATCGGACGCTGCTGCCGGAACCGCGTGACATGAAGCTCGAAACCGTGTTCGACCTTTCGTCGCTGACCAAAGTCCTCGCCACCACCATCGCGGTGATGATGCTCGCGCGGGAGGGCAAACTCCGCCTCGACGATCGCGTCACGCGATTTTTTCCAAACTTCGGTGTACACGGCAAAGACCGCATCACTTTTCGCCATCTCCTCGCGCATTGTACCGGCCTCGCGGCGTGGCGGCCGTTTTACAAGCTCATCGGCGATATCGAACGCGGCGGCAAGGTGAACTTCATGGCGAGCCCGGGCGCCAAGCAATGGATCTATGAAGAAATCCATCGCGAGAAGCTCGCGGCGCCGGTCGGCACCAAGGCGATCTACTCGGATTTGAATTTCATCATCCTTGGAGAAGCGATCGAGCAGGCGGCCGGCGTTTCGCTGCAGCGATTTTGTTATGAGCGGATTTATCGCGCCCTCGGTCTGGCGGCGACCGGTTTCATCGACCTCTCGCTGACGCGCACGCGTAAGTTGGAGCCGGTTCCGGAGATGTTCGCGGCAACTGAAAATTGTCCCTCGCGCAAACGCCTGTTGATCGGCGAGGTCGACGACGAAAATGCGTTCGCGATGGGCGGGGTCGCCGGGCATGCGGGCCTTTTCGCGCCGGTGCGTGAGGTCGATCGCCTCGCGGCCGAGTTGATCGCATGCTACAAAGGCCGTTCGACGTTAGTGCCACAGAAAATCGTGCATGAATTCTGGACTCGCGATGCTGCGGTGCCCGGCTCGACCTGGGCGCTCGGATGGGACACGCCGTCGCCCGATCATTCGAGCTCGGGTCATCATTTTCCGCCGACTGCGGTGGGACATCTGGGCTTCACGGGAACTTCAATTTGGATCGATCCTGAACGCGAGATAGCGATTTCCATTCTGACGAATCGCGTGCATCCGTCCCGCGAGAACCAGGCCATCCGCGAGTTCCGTCCGAAGATTCACGACCTGATCATGGAGGCCATCGACGGTGCCTGATACGGCGCAACCGGCTGATACGACGCAACTGGCTGATACGACAATGGCTGATACGAATAGTTCCGCACGACTTGCGCGGATTCCTGCCTCTGCGAAGCACATCCATCTCGTCGGCGTCGGCGGCACTGCGATGGCGGCGCTCGCGGGGATGCTTGCTGCGCGCGGATATCGCGTCACTGGTTCCGATCGCGAGCTCTACGAGCCGACCGCATCGCTGCTCAAGCAATCGAAAGTCGAAGTGAAAACCGGGTTCGGCGCGCAGAATCTTGAGCCGACGCCCGATCTGGCGGTCGTCGGCAATGTCATCACGCGCAACAATCCGGAAGCCGAGGCGCTTCTGAAAACCTCGATTCCGTATCTCTCGATGTCCGAGGCGCTTTGGCATTTTTTCCTGCGACACAAGCGCGTGCTGATGGTGGCGGGAACTCATGGCAAGACCACTTCGACCTCGATGATCGCGCACGTGCTCGACGCGGCCGGGCGCGATCCTTCGATGATAGTGGGTGGCGTCGCGAAAAATTTCGGCTCGAACTATCGGCTCGGCAACGGCGGCGATTTCGTCATCGAGGGCGACGAGTACGACACCGCGTTTTTCGACAAGGGACCGAAGTTTCTGCACTACCGCGCCAATGCCGCGATTATCACGGCCGTCGAATTCGATCACGCCGACATCTATCGCGACCTCGATCATGTGAAATCGTCGTTCCGTTTGCTGGTCGATCAGATGGACGAGAGCCGCATCCTGGCTGTGTGCGCTGATTTTCCCGAGGCGCTCAATGTCAGCGAGAAAGCGCGCGCGCGCAAACTCACCTACGGCCTGCGGGCGGGAGACTTTCGCGCGGTCGACATTCGTATGGCGACGGACGGCGCGCATTTCTCGATCGCGCGCGGCGGCCATCATCTTATCGACAAGGTTCATCTGCCGATCGGCGGACGGATGAACATCGCGAACGCTCTGGGAGCCTTCGTCCTGTTGAGTGAATGCGGATTGACGGCGGAAGAAATCGCGCGCGGTCTGAAATCATTCACCGGAGTAGTGCGCCGCCAGGAGGTGATTGGCGAAGCGGGCGGGGTCACCGTCATCGATGACTTCGCACATCATCCGACCGCGATTCGCGTCACCCTCGAGGCGATCGCGGAGCGCTTTTCCGGCCACCGGATCCTCGCCGCATTCGAACCGCGCTCCAACACCGCGCGGCGCAATGTTTTCCAGGAGGCCTTCGCGACCGCATTCGATCGCGCGTCGCGGGTTTATCTCGCGCCGGTTTATTTCAAGGACAACGATCCGATTCCCGAAGGTGAACGTCTTGATACCACCGAGCTTGCCGATGCGATCGCCGAACGCGGGCCGGTTGCGGTCGCGTGCGATTCGAACGAGGATCTGCTCGCCACCATGTTGAACAACGCGCGTCCCGGCGACATCGTGCTGTTCATGTCGAACGGCCCGTTCGAGAATCTGAAGGACCGTTTCCTCGCCGCGCTGGCGAATCAGTAACCGAGCTTGGGGTCCACCACATTCAGCAGCGGTTGGCCCGCGGTGAAGCGGCGGAGATTGTCGGCGAACAGCGCGCACGCCTTGTCCATGTAGCCGCGATTGGCGCCCGACATATGCGGCGTCAGGATGACATTCTCGAGGTCCCAGATCGGACTCTCCTTCGGCAGCGGCTCTTTCTCGAACACGTCGAGTCCCGCGCCGCCGATTTTGCCGGCCTTGAGAGCATCGATGAGCGCGTTCTCATCGATCACTTCGCCGCGACCGATATTCACGATGAACGCGCCGGGCCGCATCGCCGCGATTTCGCGCGTGCCGATGAATCGCCGCGTGTTCGCAGAGAGCGGTAGCGTGACGGTGAGGTAATCGGACTCGCGCAGGATCTCCTCGCGTCCGTCGGGTCCGAAAAACTTCTCCGGAATAGCGCCGTCCGGATCGCCGAGCCCGGCCGGACACCATCCTCCGTCGCGCCGATTGCCCGGATCGCGCTTGAGTGCGAGGACGCGCATGCCCAGTGCCTTCGCCATCCGCGCCGTCTCGCGCCCGATCGATCCATAACCGATGATGCCGAGGGTCTTGCCGCGTAGCTCCTCGACGGTGCCGGGAAACCCGGAGCGAAGCCATTCGTGCCGCTGCTGCGCGCGAATCATGAGATGAAATTTGTGCGCATACGCGAGCATCGATGCGATGGTGTACTCGGCGATCGGCGTCGCATGAATGCCGCTCCCGGTGGTCATCGTGAGGCGACCGGTTTTGAGCGCGCCGATTGCGTGGTCGGCGCCCGCGCTGAGCAGCTGCACCCACTTCAGATGCGGCGCGCGCTCCTCCAGATCGCTCGGCGTGATGAAGGTGAGCATGACATCGCCGCCGTCAGCGACCAGCGCGCGCACATCATCGGGCGTGCGGCAGGCGCGATCGACGAGGTCGGCGCCCGGCGCGGCGGCGTGTATCACGCTTCGATTCGGTTCGGTGAGCACGATGGTGGAAACGATTTTGATGGAAGCCACGTCGGAAATTTCGCATGCAACCCGCCCTGCATCAAGCGCGAAAAGTCTCGGCTTGAGCGAAACCACACTTGCGCCTATGATCTTCACAGGATTCGCTTGCCTCTTCGAAACACATTGAAACGGGCCGCTGCGTATGGTGCGGTGCTCTTTCTCGCCGCCGCGTTCAGCGCCTCGGCGCAAAACAATGGCGACATCGGATCGCAGGGTTCCCAACCGGGCGTGGCCGCGCAACCCGGAAGCCCACCTTCCTCGAATCCGGGCATGGCGCATCAAGGTGGCGACGATTCGACCCTGGAAATTTCACCTCAGACCGGAATTCGTCCGCCCACCGGCAGCAGCGATGACATTCCCAGCAATCGCGAGTTCCGCCCGGGCGACGACACCGCCTCGATCAATCGCGAATTCAGGCCTGGTGAGCGAGACCTGAATCCGAATGGCGGCGGTCACATTGGCAACACCACGAACTGCCTCGGCCTCACGCTCAACTATACGAACTACTGCTTCAAGGGCGCCGAGGAACACGGCCTCGAGGTCACCAGCATCGACAAAAACAGTCCCGCCGAGGAAGCCGGCCTCAAGGCTACCGGAAATAAAGGCGGCATGATCGCCGCGGCGGAAACTGCGAGCGCGCTCCTCGGGCCGCTACAGTTGCTCACGAATCATTTCATGGAAAAGGAAGCAATGAGCGACCGCGGCGATTTGATCGTGGCAATTGACGATGAGCGGATTCGAAGCCAGGCGGACTTCAACGATGCACTGGCGAAGGCACGCCCCGGCGACACGCTATATCTCACGGTGATTCGTCCGATGCCGAGCGGGGATCACAAAACCATGCGGATCGCCATCAAGGTGGGCAGATGGCAGCCGGGTACCGCCGATTCGTGCGCCGACGCGACCACCGCATCGACGCAGCCCGCCGCGCCATACTAGACGCGATCGTTTAGTCACCACTTTTCCCGAATCGAACTCTGCTATATTAGATGCACAGGCTTGCTGGGGTGCGAGAGCTTTCTGCGCACCGTCGGCAGGCCCCATTGCGTCATTCGCAAAAGTTATCGAGCCGCGAATAGTTGGAACGAAGTCTTAAAGAAGCGGCGAGCGAACTCGAAGCTCGCCTGAAGTCCAATCACCATCGCCGTTTCCCGGTGATGGGGTTGCGAGGCGCCGCCAATGCGCTGATGCTGCGCGAGGCCGCGTTGCACCTGCAGCGCCCCATCTTCGCGGTCACCTCGCTTACCTCGGAAGCCGAGTCGCTCGCGCATGAGCTGGCATTTTTCCTCGGCGAGCAGATCGACGCCGATGTCCCCTCGCGTCGTGTGCACCTGCTGCGTGGATGGGAGCTGAAGCCATTCGCGGCCATCTCGCCGCCGTCCGATGTGCAGGCTTCGCAGCTCGCCGCGCTCTTCGCGATGCGTCGCCTCGCCGCGCCGGTCGTCATCACCTCGGCGGAAGCGCTGATGATCCGCACCATTCCGCGCGCGGATTTCGACGCCTCCATCATCACGATCGCCGCCGCGGAGAGCCTCGATCTCGAACTGCTCATCGACACTCTTTCGACGATGGGCTACCAGCGCGTTCCCCAATGCGAGGAGGCCGGGGATTTCAGCGTGCGAGGCGGAATTGTCGATGTGTTCTCGCCGCTCTATCAGCATCCCGTGCGCTTCGAGCTCGAGGATGACATCGTCACGTCGATTCGCCATTTCGAGGCTGCCACGCAGCGATCCTTAGGCGAAATCGCCGAGGCCACCATCATCCGCACACGCTATGTCGCGCCCTCCGCGCTCAAGTCCAAGGCGGTTGCCGATGAGGTTGCTCTGCGCGCCGCCGAGATCGGAATGGTGCGCAAGGAGGCTGCCGAACTCGCCGAGACGCTCGAGACCGGCCTGCTCTTTCCCGGCGCCGAGTTGCTGATGCCGTATGTCTATCGGCATCCGCTCGATTCGATTTTCTCTTATGTGCCCGACGCCGCTGTCGCATGGCTGATGGATCCCGGACGCGTCATCGCGGAGGCTTATCGCCGCACCGATCTCATCAATGCCGAGGCTTCCGCCGCGCAGGCCAAGCCAACTTTTTTCCCGCAGCCCAGTTCGCTCTATCTGACCGCCGAGGAGATGGAGCGTCAGCTCTCGCAAATGACGGCGGTTGAAATCGGTTCGCTCGTCACGGCGATGGCGCCGCGCGAAGGATGGGCGCCCCCCATCGAGGTTGCTTCTGCGCCCGCGCTCAAGCTCGGCTCGGTGCAGTTGACCGGCCAGCGTCATGCCATTTCGTTCGAGCCGCTCGCCAGTGAGATCAAGGCGGTGCAGCATTCGCAGTCCCACGCGGTGATGGTGGTCGAGGGAGCCAATCAGGCGGCGCGTTTGCGGCGTCATCTCGAAGCGTACGACCTCGACATCAACACCGATTGCAAATCTTTTCCCGAGTTGCTCGCGCGCGAGGAGTTCCGTCCCGCGATTATCGAAGGTGAGATCTCGTCGGGCGTCGTGCTCGAATCCGACGGCATTTATGTCTACAGCGAGGAGGAAATTTTCGGCGAGCCGCGCGCGCATCGCAAGGTCAAGCCGCGCGCCAAGGGTTCGGCGCTGCTCAACCTCGAGGAACTGCGGCCGGGCGACCACGTCGTTCATCTCGATCACGGAATTGCGCAGTATCGCGGCCTCAAGCATATGAAGGTTGCCGACACCGAGGGCGACTTTCTAAACCTCGAGTATGCCGCCAACGACACCATGTATGTGCCGGTCGAGCGCATCAATCTCGTGCAGCGTTACATCGGCGGCGCCGATAATCAGCAGCCCAAGCTCGACAAGCTCGGCAGCGGAGCATGGGAGAAGGTCAAGCGCCGCACCAAGGCGCAGGTGCTCGCGATGGCGAGCGAGCTGCTCGATATCTACGCCGCACGCGAAGTGATGGAGGGGCATGGGTTTCCGCATCCGGGGCGCGACTACGAGGATTTTGCCGAGCGTTTCGAGTTCGAGGAAACTCCCGATCAGCAAGCCGCGATCGACGACGTACTGCGCGACATGTGCCGGCCCAAGCCGATGGATCGCCTGATTTGTGGCGACGCCGGGTTCGGCAAGACCGAGGTTGCGATGCGCGCTGCATTCCTCGCGGTGATGGACGGACGTCAGGTCGCGATCCTGGTGCCGACCACGATTCTCGCCGAGCAGCATTGGAACAGCTTCCGCGCACGTTTCAAGGATTATCCGGTGCGCATTGAAATGGTGTCGCGCTTCCGCTCCCCGAAGGAAAACAAGGCGGTGATCGACGACGTTGCGCGCGGCAAGGTCGATGTCGTGATCGGCACTCATCGCCTACTCTCCAAGGACGTGCAGTTCCCGAAGATGGGCCTACTCATCATCGACGAGGAGCATCGTTTCGGCGTCGCCGATAAAGAGAAGATGAAGAAGATGCGCAAGCTGGTCGACGTGCTGACGCTCACCGCGACGCCGATTCCGCGCACGCTGCACATGGCGATGCTGGGGATTCGCGACCTCTCGGTGATTCAGACGCCGCCGCCGGATCGGCAGGCGATCCGCACCTTCGTCGCGCATTTCGAAGACGGCCTGGTGCGCGAAGTAATTCTGCGCGAGCTCAATCGCGGCGGTCAGGTGTTCTTCGTGCACAATCGCATCGAGAACATCGCCAACATCGCGGGTCATTTGCGGGCACTGATTCCCGAGGCGCGCATCGGCATCGGCCACGGCCAGATGAACGAGCATCAGCTCGAAAATGTGATGCGTGATTTCATCGAGAACCGCATCAATCTTTTGGTGTGCACTGCGATCATCGAATCGGGGCTGGATATTCCGAACGCCAACACCATGGTCATCAATCGCGCCGATCATTTCGGCCTCGCGCAGCTCTACCAGCTTCGCGGCCGCGTCGGCCGCTCGCGCCAAAAGGCCTACGCCTATCTGCTGATTCCCGGCGAGCACATCATCACGCGCGATGCCAAGCGCCGCATCGAGGCGCTGCGGGAACTCGTCGATACTGAATCGGGCGGCGGCGGATTCAAGCTTGCGATGGCTGACCTGGAGCATCGCGGCGCCGGCAACCTGCTCGGGCGCGAGCAGCACGGAGAGATCGCGGCGGTCGGCTTCGAGCTTTACACCGAGATGATGGAGCAAGCGATTCACGAATTGCGCGGCGAGCCGATGCGGCCGGATTTCGAGCCCGAGTTGCGCCTCGGCATTCCGGCCTATATCCCGGACCACTATGTGCCCGATGAAAACGAGCGCCTCATCCTTTATAGGCGGTTGGCGCGCGCCGAATCGGAGCAGGACCTCGACGACCTGCGCGACGAGATTCGCGATCGATGCGGCCCGGTGCCGACGCTGGTCGAGAACCTGATCCTCGCGATGAACATCCGCCGCCAGATGCGCGCGATGCTGATCCTGAGCGCCATCACCAAGGCCAATCAGCTCGAAATCCGTTTTCATCCCGACGCGCCGGTGGAAGCGCCGAAGCTTACCAAGCTGGTCGAGGCGAATCGCAAGCGGATGCGCCTGACCCCGTCCTTCCAAATCATCGTGCAGATGGAGTCGGTGGGAGAACGGGAATATGACAAGACCTTCGCGCAGGTCGACGCCGTCTTGCAGGCGATTCGGACCTGTGAGAATTTGGAAAGCTGGCCGGAACGCACCGCTGGGCAGTTGGCTAACTAAGGCGCGGCCGGCGACGCGGCGCGCGGTGCAGTCCGAAGCGAATTATCGATGCAGAAAACTTTTTTTTCCCTTGGTGCGAACGCGCGGCTCGCGCTTGCGTCCGCCGCGTCCGCAATATTCGTGTCGATCGCGGTGATGGGTGCGATGGGCACGGGGCGCGCGGAACAGGTCGACAAGATTGTCGCCAGCGTCGACGGCGATCCGATCACAATGCACGAGGTCAGAGCGTTCGCCGAAAGCGCAGGGAAAACGTTGCCCCCCGGCGATCCGACCGCGGACCCAACCTTCAAGGAAGGCCTTAAGGGGCTGATCGCGCAGAAGCTTCTGGCCGAGGAAGTAAAGAAATACGACGACAAGATCGATGACTCCCAGATCGACCGGTACGTCGAGGAGGTCGAACAGGATCGCAACATCAGCGATCAGCAGCTCAAAGAATCGCTGCTACAAAACGGTGTGAGCTGGGACGATTTCCGCAGGCAGGCGAAAACGGAACTCGAGAAGGCGATGATGCTCAACGAGGAACTGCGTCAGCACGTCACCATTCCGCCCGAGCAGATCCAAGCCTACTACGACGCGCATCACGATGAGTTCACCATCAAGCAGGAGAAATACAAGCTCGCACAAATTCTGGTCGCCGTCGCGCCCAATGCGACCCCAGCCGAGGTCGCTGCCGTCAAAGCCAAAGCCGACGAGGCACGCAAGAAAGCCGTCGCCGGCGAGGACTTCGGCGACCTCGCCCGGCGCTACTCCGACGACGAATCGAAAGCGCAGGGCGGCGAGCTCGGCACTTTCGGTCCCGACGACATCATGGATGAAATCCTAGCCGGGATAAAAAATGTGCAGCCCGGCCAGGTCTCTGAAGTGGTTCGCAGCAAGCATGGGTTTCACATCATCAAGGTCGAGCAGCACGATGTTCCCGGTCTCAAGCCGCTGGCGGTGGTGAAAGAAGACATTCGCAATCGCCTCGTCGATCAGCAAACTCGTGGTCGCCTGGAGTCATGGGTCGAGACCGACCTGGTGAAACGGCACGACGTGGAGACGCTATATTAGGGTGTCGCGTCAGCGCACAAAACTTACCATGTCGCGTCAGCGCACAAGATTTACCATGTCGCGCAAACGCAAAACGCCGCTACTCGCGATCAGCATGGGCGATCCCGCGGGCATCGGTCCGGAAGTCGTGCTTAAGTCCGTCGCGTCAATTGCCAAGCGCGGCGATGCGCCCGCGTTCGTGGTGATCGGCGACCTCGCGGTAATGCGTGAGGCAGCCGATCGCCTCGATGATGTGCCGGCGCTGGTTGAATGGCATCGCGGAGAGCCGCTTCCTGCGAATGGATTGGCGATTTTGCCATTGAGCGAGTTGTCGCCGGATGCGCGACGGCCAGGCAAGCCGAGCCTCGAAGGCGGTGACGCATCTTTTCGCTACGTGGAATCGGGCGCGAAAATGGCTCGCGATGGCGAGGTCGACGCGCTCGTCACCGCGCCCATCAGCAAGGAATGGTGGGATCGCGCGGGTCATCATTTTCCGGGGCACAGCGAGGTGATGGCGAAAGTCGGATGCACCAGAAATTGGCGTATGATGTTCGCGGGCAGCGAACTTCGCCTCGCGCTGGTGACGGTGCATGTGGGCCTCGCGCAAGTGCCGCGCCTGCTCACGCAAAAAAATGTTTTCGACACCATCGTGATTCTCGATCGGCATTTGCGCGAGAACGAGGGCGCCGTTAGTCCGCGCATCGGAGTGCTCGGCTTCAATCCGCACGCCGGCGAAAATGGACTCTTCGGCGACGAGGAGATTCGCGCCGTCGCGCCTGCCATTCAGCGCGCCAAAAAACACGGAATCGATGCGCACGGGCCGCTCGCACCCGACACCGCCTTTGTCAAACATGACGGGCGTTTTGGCTTCGATGCGGCTGTGACTATGTATCACGATCAGGGCTTGATCGCGCTCAAGACTCTGGAGTTTGATCGCGCGGTGAACGTGACGATCGGACTGCCATTCATTCGAACTTCTCCCGACCACGGCACCGCGTTCGATATCGCCGGGCGCGGCGTCGCGAATCCCGCGAGTATGATCTCCGCGATCGAATACGCATCGCGCGCGGTGAAGGCGCGCGACGCGGCGGCCAAGCGGGCTGCGTAAGCCGATGGCGGACAAGCTCATAATTCGCGGCGCGCGCGAGCACAACCTCAAGAACATCAACCTCGAGATCCCGCGCGACCGCCTGGTCGTGATCACGGGGCTGTCGGGTTCGGGAAAATCCTCGCTCGCGTTTGACACCATCTACGCCGAGGGGCAACGGCGGTATGTCGAGTCGCTCTCCGCATACGCGCGTCAGTTTCTCGAGCAGATGGAAAAGCCGGACGTCGATTCCATCGAGGGACTGTCGCCGGCGATTTCGATCGAGCAGAAAACCACCTCGCGCAATCCGCGCTCGACGGTCGGCACCATCACCGAGATTTACGACTACCTGCGGCTGCTCTTTGCGCGCGTCGGCCACGCGTTCTGCTACAACTGCGGGCGCGAAATCACCCAGCAGAGCGTGCAGCAGATCGTCGATCAAATCATGAAGTTTCCTGAGGGCACGAGGATTCACGTCCTCGCGCCGATCGTGCGCGATCGCAAGGGCGAGTATCGCAAGGAGCTCGCGGATATGCGGCGCGCAGGATTTGTGCGCGCGAAGATAGACGGCAAGCTTTATGAACTCGGCGAGGAGCCGACGCTCAACAAAAACCAGCGCCACACCATCGAGGTGATGGTGGATCGCCTCGCGATTCGGGGCGGCATCGAGAAGCGGCTCGCGGATTCGCTCGAAGTCGCATTCAAGTACGGACAGGACCTGCTCAAAATCGAGCGGCTGGACGGCGCGAAAGAGCAGGGGATTTATTTCAGCCAGCGCTTCGCGTGCGTGGAATGCGGAATCTCGTACCCTGAAATTACGCCGCGCATGTTTTCCTTCAACAGCCCGCACGGCGCATGCGCCGAATGCTCAGGCATCGGATCGATCATGTACTTCGATCCGGAGCTGGTGATTCAAAATGACGAGCTGAGCATTTCCGATGGCGCGATCGCGCCGTGGGCGACGATGAACTACATTCTGCCGATTCTTGAAGCGCTCGCGACGCATTACGGGTTCAGCCTCGATCAGCAGTGGAAGACAATTGCGCCGAAGGTGCGCAAAAAGATCCTCGAGGGTTCGGGCGACGAAGAAATCGAGTTCGCCTACGAGCGCCATGGCCATCGCCACGGCTACGCGCGGCCGTTCGAGGGCGTCCTGCAATGGCTCGACAAGCGTTACAAGGAAACCGAGTCTGAGTCGGTGCGCGAATGGCTCGGCGCGTTTATGAATATGCGGCCGTGTCCGTCGTGCGGCGGCGCGCGGCTCAAGAAAGAAAGCCTGTTCGTACGCTTTAATAACAAATCGATTTCCGAAGTCACCGCGATGTCGATCAAGCAGGCGCTGGCATTTTTTGAAGCACCGAAGCTGAGCGCGCAGGAAAAAGAAATCGCGCGTCTGATCCTCAAGGAGGTGAGCGAGCGCCTCAAATTCCTCGCCGACGTGGGCCTCGATTACCTCACGCTGGAGCGCACCGCGGGCACGCTCTCGGGCGGCGAGGGGCAGCGCATCCGGCTCGCGACGCAAATCGGATCGAGCCTCGTCGGCGTGCTGTATATCCTCGATGAGCCGTCGATCGGGCTGCATCAGCGCGACAATCAGCGCCTGCTCAACACGCTGAAGCGGCTGCGCGATCTGGGCAACACGGTGCTGGTGGTCGAGCACGATCGCGACACTATGCTGGAGGCGGATTATCTCATCGACATGGGGCCGGGCGCCGGGATTCACGGTGGCGACATCGTCGCGGAGGGCACGCCCGCCGAGGTGATGGCGAACCCGGCGTCGCTCACCGGCAAATATCTTTCGGGCGCGATGGAAATTCCGGTGCCCTCGCGCAGGCGTCAGATCAGCAGTCGATGGCTGACGATCAAGGGCGCGCGCGAAAACAATCTCCGCGACCTGACGGTGCAGATTCCGCTCGGTGTCGTGACCTGCGTAACGGGCGTTTCAGGATCGGGCAAATCGACGCTGGTGCTCGACACGCTTTACAAGGCGCTCTCGCAGAAGCTCAATCGCAGCCGCGAGCGCGCCGGCTCGTTCAAGAGCATCGAGGGTGTAGAGAATCTCGACAAAGTGATTCATGTCGATCAGAGTCCGATCGGGCGCACGCCGCGCTCCAATCCTGCGACTTACACCGGTCTGTTCACCCATATCAGAGAGCTGTTTGCGCAGCTTCCGGAAGCGCGCATGCGCGGCTACGGGCCCGGACGTTTCTCATTCAATGTGAAAGGCGGGCGCTGTGAGGCGTGCGAGGGCGATGGCATCATTCGCATCGAGATGCACTTCCTGCCCGACGTGTACGTGACCTGTGAAGTCTGCGGCGGAAAGCGCTACAACCGCGACACACTGGAAATCCAGTACAAGGGCAAGAGCATTTCCGAAGTGCTCAACATGACGGTGCTCGATGGAATCGAGTTTATGGGCTCGGTGCCGCCGATTCGTCAGAAGCTCGAGACCCTGCGCGACGTCGGCCTCGACTACATTCACCTCGGGCAATCTGCCACCACGCTGTCGGGCGGCGAGGCACAACGCATCAAGCTGGCGAAGGAACTTGCGCGCCGCGCTACGGGACGCACGCTCTACATCCTCGATGAGCCGACGACGGGGCTGCACTTCGACGACATCAAGAAGCTGCTCGCGGTGTTGGGGCGCCTCGCGGACACGGGCAATACGATCATCATCATCGAGCACAATCTCGAGGTGATTAAGACTGCCGACTACATCATCGATCTCGGCCCCGAGGGCGGCGATCGCGGCGGCAGCGTAGTCGCGAAGGGGACGCCGGAGCAAATCGCGCAGATCGCGAATTCGCATACCGGGCACTTCCTGCGTGAGGTGCTGGGACATCGCGCGGCGGCGTAAGTACGATTGGAAGGTTAGCCAGATCCAGCTGAAGGTACGCTATTAACCAGCACTCTCAGCCTCTAAGATTCGTCACTCACAGCCTACGCGTTCTGCGAATCGCATCGCAATTCGGTTGGCTACCGGGTGCTCGCTACACCAACTTGCGCGATGTTCGAACCTTCAATCGAATTGGCTTCCTAGACATAGATTTTCGAAACTACAGCTTTTCGAAGCATCTACGCGCCGTCTCTCAGGTTCGACCTCTGGTAACCGTCGCGCGCGATGTTATCAAGGCTTCGGCGTTAGATGGCGTTCTGAGGGAAGCTGAGTTATTGGCGGAACATAGCCGCTTCGTGGTGCTCGTACCAAAGGATCCGAGTTTGGCTGGCATCCTAGAAACGGCCATACCCGATAATTTCCTGCTGGGCTACAGCGTTCCTAGTATCTATGGTGGAACGACAATTTCGCCGCGCTATTTCACAAGACCGGTCCATCTTCTTGGAGGGCGTCCCGACCTTCAAAGACGTCTTGCCAATCAGATGCCGGTCGTCTCGTTTGATTGCAACAGATTCACGCTCGACGCTTCGTTTGGCGATTTCTTCGACGGAGAAACATTTCGGCCGCATCCCAAGGGCGGTTACGAGCAATGCCTGCGTGACTCGCTACGCAACATAAACAAATTGTGGGTGTCCTACGTTCCGCCGGAATCGATCACGAAGTTTTCCTTATGCCCCGTGAGGCGTCAATGACTATGGACGAAGATCGGAAGCAATTATTGCTGAAGATGTACGACCAGATGTTCAACGACATCAACACGCACATCATGGTCGTTTGGCAGTCAGTGGCAGTGTTGATAGGTGCGTTTGCCGTCTTTGCTCTTACAGAAAAGAAGGTAGTCACCTTGGACGTGGCAGTTTCATTAATCCTTCTTCTTTGCGGATGGCTCATCGCGCACCTTTACGATGCTGCCTACTGGTACAATCGAAACCTCGCGATCATCGCCAATATTGAAAAGCAATTTCTTGGTAAGCAAGATCTGAGGGAAATTCACTATTACTTCGGTACGCACAGACCGCAAAACAAGATGATAACCCATCTACGAATTCAATATGCGCTAGGCGTCGGAGTAGCTTCGATAGTGCTGCTCTTTCATTTCTTGACAAGTGTCTGGCCCCTCTCAATGTCGTTCCATGATTTCCGTCTGGCACGTTCCCTTCCATATGGCCTGCTGCTCGTCGAGGTGTTGTACCTCTACGAATTGGCAACTCGGTGCGAGCGAAAGTACGAAGAATTTATTCAAAACTCGCCAGGTTCGACTATCGACACAAGTGAGATTTCTTATGGAGAAGGCCACGGATTCAGTGTTCGCTCGGTCAAGAAGGTTTCACGAACGTTGCGCTCGTTCCTGAGCCTTTTGAGCGGCTGAATAGTCTAAGCACCGTAGATCAATCGACCTTTTTCGACGCGCGCGAAGTCCGGGAGCGAATGCTCGACGAGCTTTCCCGTCGGCATGATGTGCATCACAGTCCAGCTTCGCACGACGAGATGATCCGAAATTATTCTGCGATGGCATCGCCACCAAAGGCCCTCCGAACACATGTAGGCCGCGCGTTTGTGCTCAGCCAGTGCGATGAGTTCTTCGAGGCCAGCGCGAAAATCACTGCTGTCGGCGTAATCGGCGTATGAACGGAACGCGGGGATCTGCCACGCCACGTGCGGTGATGATGCATCCTTCGAATGACGCCGGCCGCCGAGTGATTTGAACCATCGATACTCGATGCCGGCGCGCTCGACCGCGCGTTGCAGTTCATCTTGATTGAAGTGCGGCCATTTTCGCGAGGATGGATACGATCGCACGTCGGCGAGCGCCAGGATTTCGTGCTGCGACAGGAGTGCGAGGAATTCTTCGATCGGATGCGTCGAGTGCCCGATCGTGTAGATGCGCTTTTCCATCAGTAGCGGATGGCGAGCACGAGGCCGGCTGCGATCATCGCAAACCCAGATGCGAGCGCGATCGCGCGTCCGAACGGCGCGGCTTTCTCGACCAACACCAGCACGCTAATCGCGGCAACCCACGCGAGGTTCATCACTCCCGCGACGAACAGCAGCGCCATCAGCATCCAACAGCATCCGGTGCAAAGCGCGCCGTGTTCGAGGCCCATGGTAAACGCGCCAGCCGCGCCGTCGCGCCAGTTGGCCATGAGGAATCCGATTGGCGTGCGGCATCGCCTGAGGCATTTGTTCTTTAGCGGCGTGAGCTGATAAATCCCGGCGGCCGCGAGGATGATTCCTCCGGCGAGCGACGTGGTTCGCAGGCTGCCCGAAATTATCGCGGCGTTTTGCAGCGCGTACTGCAGAACCGTCGCGGCGAGACTGAACGCGGTCCACACCGCGAGGTAGCCGGCGGCGAACATCCAGACGTGATACGCGCGCGAGGTCTCGCGCGATGATGCGATGCGTGCGTAGGTCGACAGCATCGGCGCGGCTGACGGCAGCATCATCGCGATCATCATCACCGCCCACATCAGGAAGGTGAGCGTCGCATCGAGGAGTCTCGATTCCGCGCCCATCGGCATGATGATCAAATAGCACCACGCCAGCGCGGTGATCGCGGTGATGGCGCCCCACAACACGACGCGATCGCGTATCGGCGGTGCCGCGGGGACTAGGCTCTGAGGTGCGGAGGCCACTGGCGCATCAGCCGCTGGTCCAATCGATGCCCGAGAAATGTCCGTTGCGGCCGGAGTTGTGGAAAGTGAGCGAATGATCTTTGTAACTGCTGTCGCCGGCCTTCGCCGCCGCGAGCCGGCTCGAATATGGATGACCTACATTCTCGAACCACACAACGTCTTTCCCGCCGCGACCCGCGATGCCTTTGACGGTGACCTCGGTGATTCCGGGAATGACCAGCTTGCGCTCATGGCCATGCATGGTGAAGTTGATCTCGACCGCTTTAGGAGCCAACTGCTTCGAAATCATCGGTCCAAACAGCGAGGGAGGCCCGCCTGCTGCGCCGGAGAAAATCGCTTCGAGGGCGGCGCGCTGTTCCGACGTTCCCCTGCTGTCGACGTAGACCGCGAGAGTGCCACCGCCTTGCGACATAGGTCCGGGCGTGATCAGCGCCTGTGCTGCATTGAGTCCCGAAATGTCAGTTGCGCCGTAGTTTCCCTTGTCGATGCGGAACCCGAGAACTACATCGCAATGACCCTCGGTCGGCCGCGCTTGCGCGTTCGACAACAGACATGGGCATAGCACCTCGCAGTTGCACGACTCGAAATACTCGCCCTGAATCTTCCACGACTGTTTCGCAGTGCTCATTTGGATGTGCCTCTCCAGTGCGATGGATATCCCCGACGACGGTTGGCGTCAATGCGGGAGAAGGCTATCGACCTTGATTGCCGCTTCCTGCTGATTGGCGACGACCACCAGAATCGCGGCGTCGGGATGTAGATATTTCTTGGCGCCTGCCAACACGTCGTCCTTGGTCACATCACCGACCAATTTCGGATAACGCTCCGGATAATCGAGGCCGAGCCCATACAACTCGACCTGCAGCATGAAGCTGTCGATCTTTCCCATGCTGTCGTACTTCAGCGGGAAGCTGCCGACGAGATATTTCTTGGTCTGGCTGAGTTCGTCATCGGTGACGGGCTGTTCCTGCATCGCGCGAATCTGCTGGAAGACCCCGGCGATGGCTTCGTTGGCGCTCTTGTTCTTGGTCTGCAGGATGGTCTGGAAGGAGCCGGGAAATTTTCCCGCATCGAACGCGCTGCCGACCCCATAGGCGAGGCCTTTCTTGGTGCGCACTTCCTGCATCAGGCGGGAAGTGAGTCCGCCACCACCGAGGATGTGATTCATCACCTGGAGTTTGTAGTAGTCGGGGTTGGATCGCTCGACGCCGCCGAAGCCGAGCACCACATTGGCTTGCGCGACATTCTGATCGATCAGCACCGGATGCAATCCCGGCGCGACAGCCGGCGCCGGCGGCGCAGGTTGCTGCGGCACCGAGCCCTGCAACGACGCGAACTGCTTCTCGAGCTTCGGCTTGATCTCATCGACAGTGACATCACCCGCCACCGCGATGACGGCGCCGCTCATTTTATAGAAGTCGTGGTAAAATTCTGTGACATCTTGCGGCGTGAGTTTCGCGGTAGTTTCCTTGAATCCTTCCGGCGGATGTCCATAAGGATGATCGGGACCGAACAGAGTCTTGGCGAAGGTTACTTCCGCAACGTAGTGGGGTGATTCTTCTTCGGCATTGATACTGGCAACCAACTCGGCGCGTTTGCGCTCGATATCCGCCGGCCGAAGGCCCGGGTTGGTAAGTATCTGCGCAAGCAAACTTAAAGTCTGATCTTCATACTTTTTGAGCGAGGTGAAGCTGGCGTCCGCGGTGTCACGCCCGGCGCCGACTGAAACTTCACTGCCCATGAAATCGACCTTTTGGTTGAATTCCGTCGCGGTGAGGTCCGTGGTTCCCTGCGTGAGGCTATCGGCGGTGAGATCTGCCAAGCCCTCCTTGCCTTTCGGATCGCGGCGCGATCCCGCATCGAATGCGATCGCGAAGGTCACCATCGGTAACAGATGCTGCTCGGACACCAACAAGACGGCACCGTTGGAGAGCGTCACCCGCTTCATGTCGAGGGCGTTCGCCCGCGTTGCGAAAAGGCTCAGCGCGAAGAGCGCCGCCGCGAGAGATGCCGGCATTCGCGAGGTCAATCTTGAGGTCAAGCCAGAGTTCATCGCACACCGCCTTCTTCGTCGAAGCTCATCGAGCGGTGCACCGTTCCGCCGCTGGGTCCGCCGCCCGCCTGCTTCGGCAGCAGACCAGTCGGTTCCAGAATCGCCACCGAGCGATTGTCTTTGACCAAGTATTTTTGCGCCACGCGCTGAACGTCGGCGGCAGTCACTTTGTCGATCGAGGGAATATACTGATCGATCATCTTGTAGTCGCCGAGCATCTCATAAACCCCTAGCTGCATCGCCTGATTGAAGATCGAATCCTGGCCGTACACGAACTCGGCCTGTTCGAGGTTTTTGGCTTTCTGCAATTCGTCGGCGCTCACCAGCTTGTCCTGCAGGTCCTTAATCTGTCGATCGACGTCGGCCAGCACGTCTTCGGTTTTCACTCCCGGGCGCATCTGCGCGGAGAAGGTGAACAGGGGCGCATCGAAGGACTGCAAGTTGGAGCCGGCGCTCGTGCCGACGACCAATCGCTTCTCGATGACGAGGTCGCGATAGAGCCGCGAGCTTTTTCCATCGGCGAGAACTTCCGAAAGAACTTCGAGCGCGTAGGCATCGGGGTTTCTCAGATTCGGCACATGGAACGATTCCTCGAGCGACGGAAGATTCGCCGCATGCCGCAATACCACGCGACGCTCACCCTCCTGCGGCGGCTCGACCTGATCGAAGGGCGGAGGCTTCGGGCCATTCTTGATCGAGCCGAACTGTTCGCTGATTTGCTTCAGGACCTTGTCGGCGTCGAAATCACCGACCGTCACGATGAGTGCGTTTTGTGGCGAATAGTAAACCGCGTGAAATGCCAGCGCGTCGTCGAGCGTCAGCCCCTGGATGTCATGCATCCATCCAACGGTCGGCCAGTGGTACGGATGCTCGACGTAGGCCTGCGCGCGGGAAAGTTCATCGAGTGCGTCGGCGGGACTGTCCTCGGTGCGCATCCGGCGCTCTTCCATCACCACCGCTTTTTCGGAGTCGAAGCCCTTGGGATCGAAATTCGCCATCCGATCGGCTTCGACGTTGATCGGCACGTCGAGGTGGTCGCGGTTAATGTTCTCGAAATACTCGGTGTAATCCTCCGAGGTCATCGCGTTCAGGTCGCCGCCGTTTTCCTGGATGATCTCGTCGATTTCCTCGGGCTTGTATTTCTTGGTGCCGCGAAACATCAGATGCTCGAGCAAATGCGCGAGGCCGGTCTTGCCGACCTGCTCGTTGCGCGAGCCGACCTTGTAAAAAATGTGGAACGTCGCGACCGGCGCCTTGTGATTCTCGAGCGCGAGGACCTTGAGCCCGTTGGGCAAAGTCTCGGTCTTGACGTTATCGGAGATGCCCGCGCGGGCCGTGCTCGCGAGCGCGATCGAAACCGCGATTGCGAGCGAGCAAGCGAGTGCGGACGCGAATTTACGACGAAGATGATGGAACATGGCGTGCTATCGATTAAGTCCCGCGCCCTCGTTCATGTCAAGGAACCATTCAAATCTGGTCAAATTGCGCGGAATTGCGCCGGCGAGGCGCATCTGCCATCGAAAACCACGCTCATCGGCAAATTGCGCGAGGGCATCGGTCTTTGCAACAATCAATACATCCAATGGCAGACAGCGTTTCTCAACCGGCTCTTTCACTTCACGAGATTAAGGGCGTAGTCACGAAATTCATGCGGATGTTGTTTCCGCTCGAGTTCCGCGTCGACTCGCTCACCAACTCGTCGGTGATGCTTCCGTTTCACTACCCACTGATGGCCGGCGAGATGATTTATCTCCCCGAGCGCATCGACGCGCTCGACAATGCGGCCCAGACCCATGACTATTTTTTCGCGGTCGCGGCGCATCTCGCGAGCCGTCACGAATTCGGCACCTTCGACCTCAACCTGTCGGACATCCCCGGCTTCGATGAGCGCGGCGAAAAGGGCGCCGAGGCGATCGATTGCTTCGTCGCATCATTCGAAGACCCCGGCCTCGGCGGCGCGCTGATGCGGCTGTGCGAGTCGTCGCGCATCGATGCGGAACTGCGCCGGCGCTACCTTGGCCTCGCGCCACGCGTCGAGAACCTCAACCTCGCGCTGGTGAAGCGGCTCAACCCCCTCTCGCTCAGCACGCTCCTCGTGCGCGCGTCGTTGGGACTCATCTCGCCTGACGAATACGCGACCGCGGGATTTGCCGCGCAGGCTTCGATGTACTTCGAGCCGCTGCGTGACTCGGGCGCCAACGTCCTCGACAGCACGCGGCAGGCGGGTGCGCTCTACACCTGGATACAGGATCTGATCAAACAGGCGCGCGAGGCCGGCGAGGGCAATCCGCTCGAAGGCGCCGATCAGGTGCGCAACGATCTCATCAGTGCGGTCAAGGGATCGGGCGGCGATTCGGGCGAGAGCGATCAGCAAGGCGACGGCGATTCGGAAGGCGGCGAGACCGATGAGAATGTGAACCTGCAAGTCTCCGGCAAGTCACCCAAAGGCGGGAAGAGCAAGGCGCTGTCGCCCGAGGAGTTGAAGAAGCTGATCGAGCAGGGTGCGAAAATCGATCCTTCGCAATCGAGCGGTAATGCCGACGGCGAGGGGATGTATCTAACCCAACTCAGCGGCAAGCAGGCCGCGGAGCTGGAGCAGATGCGCGAGCAGCTGGGCGAGATCGGTTCGATGTCCGGCCACGGCCGCCTCGTGATGAGCCGCACCAAACAGGATTCATATTTCGCGTACGACGAATGGGATTATGTCCTCGCGGATTACCGGCGCAACTGGTGCCGCCTGCGCGAGGTCGAGGTCTCCGGCGACGACGGCGACTTTTACAACAACACGCTGCAGCGCTACTCCGAGATGCTGCCGGTCGTGCGTCGGCATTTCCAGCGCATCCGGCCTGCGTCGTTTCGGCTCGTGCGCGGCCTCGAAGACGGCGACGAAATCGACATCGATCGCACCATCGAGATGCGCGTCGCTCGCATCATGGGCGAGGTTCCCGATGTTCGCGTCTACAGCGCGCGCAAAAAGGAAGCGCGGGACGTGGCAACGCTGTTCCTGCTCGACATGTCGGCCTCGACCGACGAGCCTATTCATCGCGAGCCGCGCAAGTTTACCGACGCCGATGATACCGACGATGACTGGATGAAGGCGTGGCAGCGCCGGCCGCAGCAGAGCCAGCGTCCGCGCCGCATCATCGACGTGAACAAGGAAGCGCTCATCATCATGGCGCAGGCGCTCGAGGAAATCGGCGACGCGTTCGCCATCATGGGTTTCTCGGGTCATGGGCGCGACAACGTCGAGTTCTACGTCATCAAGGAATTCGACCAGGAAATGTCCGACGAGGTCCGGTGCCGCATCGGATCGATCGAGCCGAAGCGCTCGACCCGGATGGGCGCTGCTATTCGTCACGTGCGCGAAAAGTTCAAAGACGTACAGCAACGCTCCAAGCACATGATCCTGCTGAGCGACGGATTTCCGCAGGACTTCGACTACGGGCATGACCGCCGCTCCAACGCATACGGCATTCAGGACACGATGGTCGCGCTCAAAGAGCTGGAACTCGCGGGCGTGCTTCCGTTCTGCATCACGGTGGACAAGACCGGCCACGATTATTTGCGCCAGATGTGCCAGTCCTCGCGCTACCTTGTCATCGAGGATATCGCATCGTTGCCGCTGCAGTTGCCGAAGGTTTACGAACAGGTAATTCGCTGGTAACCATCATGTCTACGGCTTCTTTCGATCCGCTCGCGTCCTCCGCGCGGCTTATCGTCTACATCGATTTCAAGAGTCCGTATGCCTATCTCGCCATCGCGCCGACCTATGCGATGCAGGACGAACTCGGTATCGACATCGATTGGCGTCCGTTCACACTCGACATTCCGAGCTACCTCGGTTCCGCGCGGCTGAACAAAGAAGGCAAAGTCGTCGAGGAGAACCGCGCGCCCGGCCAGTGGCTGAGAGTGAAATACGCGTATCGCGACGTGCGACGTTACGGATCTCTTCGCGGCATCATCGTGAGGGGAACCGAAAAGATTTGGGATTCGTCGCTCGCCGGCATCGGTATGCTATGGGCGAAGGATCAGGGCCGAGCCGCTTTCCGCGCGTACACCGGCATCGTGTACGAGCGCTTCTGGAAGCGCGAGCTCGACATCGAAGACATCGCCGTCATCGAGCGCGTGCTTGAAGAGGCGGGCGCGCGCATCACCGGATTTCGCGACTATGCTTCAGGTGAGGGGCGTGCGCTTCACGACACCATCAACACTTCGGCATTCGATACGGGCATCTTCGGCGTGCCGACGTTCATCGTCAACGGCGAAAAGTTTTTCGGGCGCGAGCATCTTCCGCGCCTTCGATGGATGCTGACCGGACGGATCGGTGCGCCGCCGGACGTTGCCTATCAGGATTCATCGATCGATGCAGCGAAGGCGACGACCAAAAACGTCTCGCTTCCGGTGGTGATCGATTTCAAAAGCCCTCAAGCATATTTGGCGATTGCTCCGACCTGCGCGATGGCAGACGGACTCGGCATCGAGATCGATTGGCTGCCGATGGTCACCGGCCAAACGTCCGCGCCACCGACGGGAAACGATCGAGGCGCGCGGCATCGTCGCATTCGCGCCGATTATCTCGAGCGCGATGTCGCCCGTTACGCTGCGGATCGGGGTCTTACGACTCTCGGTTTCGATCGTCACCGCGACTCGACCCTCGCCGCGATTGGTCTCTTATGGACGAAGCGGCAAGATTCGAAGATCGCACGCGCCTACGTGGAGCGAGTCTTCGAACGCTACGGGCGCGAAGACCTCGACCTCGAAGATGGGCGCGCGCTTGGTTCCTTGCTCACGGAAGTCGGCGCGCCGGTTTCAGGATTTGAAGCATTCGTGAAAGACGAAGGACGTGCCGAGCTTGTGCGAATTCAGTCGGAGCTTCGCGAGGCGGGAGTATTCGACGTTCCGACGTATCTAGTCGATGGCGAGACGTACCTCGGACGCCAACATCTGCCGCGCATCCGCTCGATGCTGTCCGCGTAACGAATTCTGATTCTCTGCCACAAAGACGAAAGCAGATTTCCATAATCGCGTGGGGCCGCGCTGAAGAATTCTTCGTAGGGGTCGTTCGCGAAGGGGATTTTCCCCCAATTGACACCCATGCTAGCATTGTGGGGACAGGTCGGCGTTTTACTTTTTTTATTGGTTGCTATCGTTTCGGGGGGGAGGTTTCTCGCACACCGCAAACATCGGTATATCCTTGACCCATCGAAAGCAAAATGGGGGCGTCTCGTGGAAACCGCTTTCGTCGTTCCACGAGTTGAATCCTATTACATAATAGTAGATGGGTCCGTTGACACCAATGGATGCGAGTGGAGCAGTTGGAAGCACCTTGGTAAATGCTTGACCGGGTCCTACTTGGGAAACGACGCTATCGAAATCAGTATCCTTGCCGTAGCGAATTGCGTAGGCCCGTGGACTCAAATGTTCTTTGTCCCATCTCTCATCGACCGGATTGGGGGTTGGTTTCGGAGCGCGGAGTTTGTCGAACGCCGTCCAAGGATCGAACGACGGGCTAGTAGTTATGATTGGCTCGGCTACGAATCTTGCATTGATGGCGGTTTCATGGCCGACGTTCTGCCAAGCAATCTGCGGGATGCCCTCCGTAGTTACCATCGCGACGGTCAAAACAATGATATTTGCACTCTGCGCTTCGCGCGCAATGCGGTTGGTTTCAGAAGTAAGTTGACAGCCGCGAATCTGCCCGACAGCAGCGATACCACCGACCAGCAGGGTCAGCGCAGCTATAAAGATTACTGCCTTCTGCGTTGGTTCCAGCCGTCCGTAGAAGGTAAGCCAGCCTATGTCGTTTTGCTTGGGGTTACCGGCGCGCTTATTAGCTGGATTATCGGAATCATGGGTTTCATCGGTATTTTCGCTGATCGGCGTCTCGCGAGTCCCGTGCTGGTCGTCATAGGCTTCGTCGGATTGGTCGCCGGTTTGCTTATTGCCGCGTGAAAGAAGAAACGCGATGAACAAATCGGCTAAAATCGCTGCCGCCAACCAAAAGGCACACCGAAAGATGGTCATTTACGATGTCGCTTGCGCCTCTTTTTTAGCTTTGGGTGTGGTGGTTCGTCTATGAGCGCCCTCGTCAATTCATCAAAAGCATTCTCTGGAACGCCGCTATGCTCTAGGACTTCAGGAGCGTATTTCTGGACGCGCTCAAGCAGCGCTTCGTCTTCCTTCTTCAAAATCGAAACTCCAATTGCTTCGGGCTGGCATCAGAATCGGGAAGCTGAGGTTCCTGCCAGCGAGGCTGCCTCAGCATCCTGCTATCACTTCTCCGAACATGTCAGGGTTCTTCCGATTGTTAAAGCGGAATTGAAACTCCGCGAGGTACAGCGGCAGATACTTCGTGCTCACATGATGGAAGCTGCCCATAACGCCGCGCTTCAAGAGCGACCAGAACGATTCGATTGTATTGGTATGAACGATGCCGCGCACATATTCGTTCTCGCCGTGCTTGATTACATCATGCGGGCGTCCACTGTCAGCCATCGTGTCATAGCCGTGGTGCTCGTCGGTGACTACCAGCTTGACGTTGCGATCCACGGCCTCGCGGACAAATCCCATCATCGTGTCGCGGTCTGCCCGTTGGATCATCTTACAGGTGACATTCCCCTTGCGGCTGATCGCGCCGATGACGATGGCTTTGCCTTTTCCCGCTGTGTTGTGTGGATTGCGCTTTCCGAGATGTTTGTTCTTTTCCTTGCCGCCGACAAAGGTTTCGTCGATTTCGACTACGCCAATCAGCTTTGCAAATTCCTTGTCTCTCATCGCGGCGCGGATTCGATGGCACATATACCAAGCCGTCTTTTCTTTCTTGAAGCCCATGATCCGCTGAACGTTCAAGGAACTGATTCCTTTCTTTGCGTCCAGCATCAGGAGCGCGACGGTGAACCATTCGCGCAACGGGCGTTTCGTATCCTGAAAGACCGTCCCGCTGATGACGGAGAATCGGTAGCCGTTGCGACCACCGCAGTCTCGCTGCTTGCATACCCAATGGAACGGACGATGCGTGACGTGGAACACTTTCTCGCTGCCGCACTTTGGGCAACGGACGCCATTGGGCCAGCGCTTCGCGGCGAGATAGCGCTTGCAGGATTCCTCATCGGGGAACTTTTCAAGGTGCTCTTTGAGCGTCAACATACGCAGACTATAGCGCCTTGCGCATGTGGTGTCAATTGGGGGAAAATCCCCTTCGCGAACGACCCGCAGCGACGACGCGCCCGCATCGATTTTCCCGTTCGTTAGCATCGTTGCGGGCGGTTCGCGAACCGCCCCTACAAGAAATGCAGGGATGATTTCAGACTACGACGGAATGCGAAGATCGTGGCCGGTCATTTCGGCGGGCTTCGCAATCCCTAGCATCGCGAGGAAGGTCGGCGCGACATCGAAGAGCGCGCCATCCTTGAGCCGGCCCTTATAAGAAGGATCGAAAATGATCAGCGGCACCGGATAGGTCGTGTGCGCGGTATGCGCCTGCCCGGTCGCCGGGTCCGCCATGAACTCCGCGTTGCCGTGATCGGCAGTGATGAGTGCGACGCCGCCGCGCTTCTCGAGCGCATCGATAACGATGTCGAGTGCCACATCGGTCGCCTCGACAGCCTTCACGGTCGCATCCATCACGCCGGTGTGGCCGACCATATCGGGATTCGCGAAATTGATGACGATGACATCGACGTTGCCTGATGCGACTTCCTTGGCGGCGCGTTCGGCGATGTCCTTCGCGCGCATCGTCGGTTCGAGGTCGTAAGTCGCGACTTTCGCCGACGGAATCAGCACGCGCTCCTCGTAGGGAAACGGTTTCTCGGCGCCGCCGTTGAGGAAGTAGGTGACGTGCGCATATTTCTCGGTTTCGGCAATGCGGATGTTGCGAATTTTCTCGCGCGCGAAAACCTCGGCGAGAGTGTTCTTCAGATCCTCGGGGCCGAATGCGGTCGCCAGGTTGAAGCTGCGATCGTATTCCGTCATGCAAACGTAGCCGACCTTCGGAAAGCGCGTGCGGACGAACCCGCTGAACGATTCGAGCGCGAGCGCGCTGGTCAGTTCGCGCGCGCGATCAGCGCGGAAGTTGTAACAAATGATCTGATCGCCATCGCTGACCTTGCTCGGTTTGCCTACCGATACCGGCTCGACGAACTCATCGCTCTTGTCGGCCGCGTAGGATTTCTCTACTGCCGCACGCGCGCTCGCAACGACGGGAGCGTCGCCCTCGACGATGTTGCGCCATGCGCGCTCTACGCGTTCCCATCGCTTGTCGCGATCCATCGCATAGTAGCGTCCGTTGACGGTCGCGATGCGCCCGCGTCCGATTTCCTTCAGCTTCGCTTCGACTCTGTCGATGAACGGCAGGGCCGAGCGCGGCGGCTTGTCGCGTCCATCGAGGACGGCGTGTACGGCAATTTCGCCAGCGCCGTTTTTCGCCGAGAGATCGAGCAGCGCGATCAGATGATCGATGTGACTATGCACGCTGCCGTCGGAAAGCAGTCCCCAGAGGTGCAGCGTGTGACCGGCGGAGTTGCGAATCGCATTCAGCAGGGCAGGGTTGCGCGAGAAGTCGCTCTTTTCGATCGCCTTGGTGATGCGCATCACATCCTGGTAAATCACGCGGCCGGCGCCGATGGTCAGGTGACCGACTTCGGAATTTCCCATGATGCCGGGTGGCAGCCCGACCGACTCGCCGGATGCGTCGACCTCGGAATGCGCCTGGGTTTTGTAGAGGCGATCCATGGTCGGCGTTTTCGCCATCGCGATCGCATTCGCCTCGCGCGCCGCGCGAATTCCCCATCCATCGAAAATGATCAACGCCGCAACCGGAGGTCTCCCCATCACTTCACCGCCGCGCCGCGCGTGTACACCGATGCACCAGGATAGATCGCGCGAGCGCCGAGCTCCTCCGCGATGCGCAGCAGGCGATTGTACTTCGCGGTGCGCTCGCTGCGGCTCATCGAGCCGGTCTTGATTTGACCGACGCCGGTGGCAACCGCGAGGTCGGCGATGGTGGTGTCCTCGGTCTCGCCCGAGCGATGCGAGATGACCGAGGTGTAGCCGGCTTCGCGCGCCATGGTGATCGCGCCGAGCGTCTCGGTGAGCGTGCCGATCTGGTTCACCTTGATGAGAATCGAATTGCCGATGCCTTCCCTGATGCCGCGTTCGAGGCGCTTGGTGTTGGTGACGAAGATATCGTCGCCGACCAGTTGCAGGTTGGTTCCGAGTTCCTTCGTCAGCACCTGCCAGCCGGGCCAGTCGTCCTCGGCGAGGCCGTCCTCAATCGACACGATCGGATAGCGTGAAACCCAGTCGGCATAGAACTTGACCATTTCGGCCGAGGTGCGCGCTTTCTTGTCGGAGCGCGCGAAAACATATTTGCCGCCTTCTTTACCCTCTTGAAAAAATTCGCTGGAGGCCGGGTCGAGCGCGATCGCGACATCGGCGCCCGGTTTGTAACCCGCCTTGGAAATCGCTTCGAGGATTACCTCGATGGGCTCCTCGTTGCTCTTGAGATTCGGGGCGAAGCCGCCCTCGTCGCCGACGTTGGTGGAGTGACCGAGCTTCTTGAGCACGGCGGCGAGCGCATGAAAAACCTCGGCGCCCATGCGAATCGCTTCGGCCATCGAGGGCGCGCCCACCGGCACGATCATGAATTCCTGCATGTCGACGCTGGAGTCGGCGTGGCTGCCGCCGTTGAGCACGTTCATCATCGGCACGGGCATGATGTGCGCGTCGGGATTGAGGTATCGATAGAGCGGGAGATTTTTCGCCGCGGCCGCCGCATGCGCCGCAGCGAGCGACACCCCAAGCATCGCATTGGCGCCGAGGTTCGCCTTATTTTCGCTGCCGTCGAGGTTGATAAGACGCGCATCGAGGTCCGCCTGCCGCGTCGCATCGAAGCCGCGCAGGGCGGCCGCGATTTTCGTAGTGACATTGGCAACCGCCTTCAGAACGCCCTTGCCGCCGTAGCGTTTTGCATCGCCATCGCGCAGCTCGAGCGCCTCATGCACACCCGTTGAGGCACCCGAAGGCACCGCCGCGCGCCCCATCGCACCTCCGGCAAGCAGTACATCAACTTCTATAGTAGGGTTCCCGCGCGAATCGAGAATCTCTCGCGCCTTGATTTCGGCAATGTCAGTAGATGGCATAGTGCAACCTCAGGTTGTCGAGAGGTTGCATTTTAGAAGAGAAAAATTCGTGAAGCCATGCTGCGATCAAACCGCGCCGTTTTCGCGCAGCCGCCCGATGTCTTCCCATGAGTAGCCGGCCTCGAGCAGGATTTCCTCGGTATGCTGACCGTGCTCGGGCGGCATCTCCGCCTGCGAAGGAATCTCTCCATTGATGGTGACCGGCTGGCCGCTGATGAGGACCTTTCCCGCGACCGGATGATCCAGTTCGAGGAGATAACCGTTGATGCGCGCCTGCTCGCTCTTCAGCATGTTGTGATAATCGACCACCTCGGTCGCGAGGACGTCGGCGTCGTTGAGTTCCGCGAGCCATTCCTTGCTGGTCTTCTTCGGGAAGATCTTGTCGAGGACACCCTGGATCTTGTCGCCATGAAAATTGCGCGTGACGTTGTCGCCGTATTCAGGATCATTCTGCAGATGCTCGATGCCGGTGATTTTGCAGAACGCCGGCCATCTCTTGTCGTCCACGCCCGCGATGCAGATGTGGCCGTCCTTGGTGGGAAACGCGCCCCATACCCCGTGCAAAAACTGATGCCCGCGGCCGGCGCGCTCCGGCTCCTGATCGGTGATCGAGGTGTAATTTATTTCCATCCCTTGCATCGCGATCATGGTTCCATAGATCGATGCGTCGACGCGCTGCGCCTCGCCGGTGCGATCGCGCGCCACCACCGCGGCGAGGATTCCCGCGGCGAGACTAAGCGCGCCTGAGTGATCCGCGACGAAGATCGGTGCCGGCAAGGGCGGGTCGTTCGCGAATCCGCCTTTCGCCATGATTCCGCTCGCGGCCTGCGCCAGCGTGTCGCGGCTGGGACGCATCTTCCACGGGCCCGTCGGTCCCCATGAACTTCCCTGCGCGAAAATGATTTTGGGATTGAGCTTCTTGAGGTCCTCGAAACCGAGGCCTAGCCGATCCATCACGCCCGGTCGATAATTCGTCAGCAAGATGTCGCATACTTTCGCGAGGCGGCGCACGATCTCGATGCCGTCGGGCTTCTTCAGGTCCACCGTGATGCTGCGCTTGCCACGATTCATCGCGATGAAGTAATGCGAGACCGCCGCGTTCTTGACGTTAGGTCCGCCGATCAATTGCGCGAGCATCCAGCGGCTCAGATCGCCGGTCTCCTTGTTCTCGATCTTGATGATGTCCGCGCCGAGGCCGGCCAGAAACAATCCCGCGAACGGCCCCTGGATTTCCTGCGCGATCTCGATAACTTTCAGACCCTCAAGCGGCTTTCCCATGATGTCGATCCTCAATCATTAAACGTTCGTTCAATGAACGGGCATTATCACGCCGAGTTGGTAAGATTCTCAACCACAATTTCCGATCATCGCCGCCTACGGTTAAAGTGTTTTGCTCATGGAGCCGAGCGTTTACGAATATCCTTCGATTTTTCGCCGCGTGCATATGGAGAAGCCCGGCGAGATCGAGGAGGAAACCGAATTCCTCAAAAAGGTGTGGCTGCATCATCTGAAAAAGCCGGCTCGGCGTGCGCTCGATATCGCGTCAGGCGATTCGCCGCATGGACAAATCCTCGCGCGCGAGGGGATGCGCGTGGTCGGCGTCGATCGATCGCCGACGATGATGGCGGCGGGCAAAAAAGGATCGCGCGACGCCTCGGGAGTGCGTTTCTATCGGCGCGAGATCAATAAATTCTCGATACCCGAGCGTCCCTTCGATGTGGCCTTTTTCATGTCGGAAACTTTTCCGGTCCTCATCAGTAATGATGATCTCCTTTCTCATCTGCATTCGGTCGGGCGCCTGCTCCGGCGCGGCGGGCTTTACTGCATCGATATCGACAAGATGGATCGCATTCGGATGGTGCGCGAGCGCAAGCGATGGCAGCGGCGAAAAGTTCGCACCGCCGAGGCGACCGTCGATGTTACTACCTACGATCGCCCGTTCCCCTGGTATTCGGCGATTCAGTCTATCTTCGAGCTCGAGTGTCGCATCCAATTTCGTGATCGGCCAGATCAAGTTGTCACGACGCGCAATATAATCCCGATTCGCTACACGGTGCCGCCGCTCCTAGAGCTGGCCGCGAAAGCGTCGCGGATGTTCGAGATGATCGCGGTATACACCGACCTATCATTCGTGACGCCGCTCGAAGAATGCGACCGCCGTTGGCTCGGGGTGTTGCAACGGGTCTGACCGCGAAGAAGGCGTGTAAGTGGCTTGAACCACATGCCGGTGATCGCTCGCCCGCCGCCTTCGCACTCGCTACTCTGGCGCCATGGCCCAAGCGGTTCGCAAAGCCTTCGCAGCCGGCGCCGATAGTTACGATCGCCCGCGCCGCAAACTGGTACCATGCTTCGACGATTTCTATCGCACCGCGCTCGAGTTGATACCGTTCAAGCCCGATGATCGCTTCGAGGTCCTCGATCTCGGCGCCGGTACCGGAATCCTCTCGGGAATGATCGCCGAGGCGTTTCCGAAATCGCGCCTCACGCTATTCGACGTTACGCCCGAGATGCTGATGATTGCTCGCGCGCGACTGAAACCACTCGGCAAACGGGTGCGTTTCGTGACTGCCGATTTCGCCGCGGCCGGACAATCGAAGTCCTACGACGCGGTTGTCTCAGCGCTCGCGATCCATCATTTGCCCGACAGCGGCAAACGTCATCTGTTCGGCGATGTGTTCAAGTACCTGACGCCGGGCGGCGCCTTCATCAATGCCGATCAAGTCGCGGGCGACACCGCTGCCAGCGATCGCCACGCGCGCGCGATGTGGATGGCGCGTGCACGCGAACTAAAAATCGCCGAGCGCGACCTCGAAGCCGCGCTGGAGAGGATGAAACAGGACCTGCCGGCGACCGTTGGCCAGCAATTAGTGTGGATGCGCGAGGCCGGCTTCATCGAAGTCGCCTGCAGCTACCGTAATTTGATCTTCGCGGTGCTCTCCGGGGTCAAACCAAAATAGGTCGCTTCTCTCGCAAGCGAGAGAAGGTGGGCGGCGCGGTTGTCGCTCTTTTCTTCGCGACACCCGTGACGCACAGGTGAGAGCCGCGCACGCTCCGTGCGCGGTGGTGGAGTGCCACTATCTCCTTCGATCTGCCGCCTGGCTACGCCAGCGGAATGAACAGCGTCCGCCGCTCCGATTTTCCCACTCCGCGCGAGATATGCCCTTTGCCGGTGACGTCCTCCGCGAGCAGAATCGAACCCGGCCCGAAGTGGCGTTTCTCGCCGTCGCTGACTGTGATTTCGACTTCGCCGGTGAGGTTCACGACGAATTGGCGTCGCGGCGCATTGTGCCAATCGATGAAATATTCCTCGCTGTTGGTCTCGCGAAAAATCACACCCTTGGCCGCGATCAGATCGGACATCGTCGAGGCGTGATCGGTAGCTTTCATCTCGGGCTCCACGTCCTGCAGATGAGTTTCGCCATTCGCGTCGGCATAGATGCGTGTGTATTTCATGTGGCGTCCTCTTGGCGCTCATTCTCGCTGGAGATGCGCGGTGAAGTCGAGCACCAGCGGATACCATTTGGAATCCCGCGCGAGGATTTGGCCAGCGAGACTTTGGCGAGAGAGAACCTGAATAGACCCCAAATCCACCACGGGCTCGGTGCCGGTCAGCGCACGAACGATAGTGCGAATCACGCCACGATGGGCGACGATCAACGCGCGCTCGGACTTAGCGCGCTTCGCCGCGTCGATCAGTTTCAGCGTCGTCGCGAGGCCGCGCTCGACGCGCTCGGCAAAGCCCGAGCGGCTCTCGCCCTCGGGATAGGTGTACGTGGGCGCGAGCGGGTCGGCGCGCCATTTCTCGAACTCGATCGGATGGCGCTGCTGGATTTCCTCTTTGGTGAGACCCTCGAACAGCCCGAAGTGAACCTCGATAAATTCCTCGACCGTTAGGATGTTCGCGTCGTGGCCGGCGATGAGTTTCGCACCCTCCATCGCACGGCTGAGCGGCGTTGCAAAGATGTGATCGAACCTGGTGTCGCCGAAGCGCGACTCGATCTCGCGTCGCGCCGCGACCATCTGCGTGCGGCCAAGCTCGGATAGCGCGACGTCGTTGCGGCCGTGATAGCGGATGCTCGACTCGCCTTCAGTCTCGCCATGGCGGACCAGCACCAGTGTGAGATCGTGATGATGGTTCATGCGCGACGGTCAATCTACGTCGAGCGGATTCATGAAAAGACCGGTGACGAGCTTCGGGTAGAAGTAAGTGGATTTTTCCGGCATCGTGGCGCCCGAATCGCTGACACGCTGAACGTCTTCGATCGACGGTGGATTCATCAGGAAAGCGCCGTCGGCGCGTCCCGAAGACACCGCATCGAGCGCACCCTTTGCGTCGATGGTGTATTCGAGATTGCCGCCCGCCTTGATGGCCTCGGGTTTGACCCCGAAAATTCGGTCGAACATCAATGTGTGCAAAATCGATACGTCGAGCTCGCGAACTACTTGGGGCGTTTGCGGCAGCGCGGAATCGAGCGCGTTCCGATCGCGAAGCCGCAGCAGCCACATCTTCTTCGCGGCTCGCAGTGCAAGGCCGATTGTCCCGCGACCTCGACGCGTGAGTTCCGCGCGCATGCGATCGCGATCGTCGAATTCCGCGACCTCGAAAACCTCGCGCGCGCGATTTTCAAATGACGCCAGCGCGTCCGCATCCAAATGCTTCACCACGCGATGCGTGGGGAGAATCACCAGGCCTGGGCTGTCGCATCCGACCAGTGTCATCATCGTGTAGTCGTAGGCGTGGAGCGCGCCTGTGTCGCCCTCGACCACGCGGCGGATTTCGCGAAAGTTGAGCGCGGTCTCGTAGCGATGGTGTCCGTCGGCAATCAGAATCAGCGACGATTCCAGCGCGCCTTGAACGATAGCGATTTCCTCGGGTGCATCAATCGCGCGAAGCTGATTTTCGATGCCGAGATCGTCGACCACGTCGGCAAACGGCGCGCGCCTTGCTACGTTTGCGATCAGTGCATCGAGGTTCGCGTGCTTTCCCGAATAGAGCCCGAAAATCGAGCTGACATTGGTGTTGAGCGCGGTCAGAAGTTTGAGGCGATCCGCCTTGGCGGCGGGAAAAGTCTTCTCATGCGGCAGGATGCGGCCCTGGCTGAAATTCTCGAGGCGCACGCGAGCGACAAAACCCTCGCGCTTGAGCATATGCCCGCCGACCTCGAACAGTTGGGTATATAGATAGATCGCGGGACGCGTCGCCACGCGCAGGATGTCGTCGGATCGCCACTTGACGAGGGTCGCGACTGACGCCGCGTAGCGGTCGGCCTCGCGCCCGAGTTCCAGCCGCACGATGTTATAAGGACTGCGATTGTAGAGTTCGTTCTGCCGATCGGCGCCGATCAAATCGTAGGGCGGCGCGACGACGTCATGCAGGTTGCTGACGCGCTCCTGATTGTAGAGAAGCGCGCGGAACGGCTCGACTCGTTTAGACAACTGCGTCATTCGAGAGTGCTCACCGAAAGTGCGGCGGCGATTTCATGCTCACCGATCGCCCCCTTGCGGATGATTCGGAAGCAACTGCCGTCGCACGAAACGACGGTGCTCGGTGCCGACGCGTTCAGAATTCCACCATCAAGAAACACTTTAACTTTATCCCCCAACGATACGCGCGCTGCCTGAACTGTAGCCGCGGGCTCTTCACCGGATCGATTCGCGCTGGTCGCGGTTATCGGCCGTCCGAGGCCCTCGCTCAGCGCGCGTGCGATCGGATGAGGCGAGACGCGGATGCCGACGCCTCCCTCGGGCCCAATCAGTTGCGCCGGAAAACCCACGCGTGCGGGGAGCACGATAGTCAGCGGTCCCGGCCAGAACTTCATCGCGAGGCGCCGCGCGATATTCGGAACTTCACGCGCTACTTCAAATGCCATCTGCGCGTCGGCTGCGATCAGGGCGATCGGCTTTTGCGGATCGCGGCCCTTGATCGCGAACAATTTTTCCAACGCCGAGGGCGAAAAAGGGTGGGCCGCGATCCCGTAAAAAGTCTCGGTCGGGTAGACGACCAGCTCACCCGCTCGCAACGCGGCGACCGCATCATGAAGCCCGGCGATTTCAACTACTTTCGCGGACACAGAAGTTTCAACGATTTCCCGAGAGGTATGCGAGCGCCTTAGCGGCGATATCGCGGCGCAGATGCTTGCCTTCGAACTCGATCATATCCGCCGCCTGATAGGCGGCCGTCACCGCCTTAGGCAGCGTGTCGGAAATCGCCGTGACGGCGAGCACGCGGCCGCCATCGGTCACGAGTTGCCCATCGCGCATCGCCGTGCCCGCGTGAAAAACTTTCACGCGAGTTTTTTCCAGCGCCCATTTCACCTTGAGGTCCGACGGCGCGCTGCCCTCGATTTTTTCCAATCCGAAAATCGGAACGCCCTTGCGATAGTCACCGGGATATCCGCCCGACGCGAGCACGACGGTGACCGCACTTTTCGGCGACAGCCGCACCGCCGCTTTGGTAAGGTTTCCCTCCGCGCAGGCGAGCAGAGTCTCCGCGAGGTCGCCGTCGAAGCGCATCATCAGCGCCTCGCATTCAGGATCGCCGAAGCGGACGTTGAATTCGATCACGTTGACGCGATCGCCATCGATCATCAGGCCGACGAACAGCACGCCGCGAAACGGCGTCCGACGCGCCTCCATTACACGCAGTACCGGCCGCACCACTTCGTTGAGCAGGCGCTCCTCTAGCGCCTCGGGAAACTGCGGGACCGGCGAGTATGCACCCATCCCACCGGTGTTCGGACCTTCGTCGCCGTCGAAGATGGCTTTGTGATCCTGGCAGATGCCGAGCGCAATCGCGTCGTCGCCATTGCACAGTGCAAAGAAGGAAAGTTCCTCGCCGTGCAACACATCCTCGATCACGACGCGCGTGCCCGAAATGCCGAACTTTCGCGATTCCATGGCGTCGGCGATCGCGGAGTCGGCGCTTTCGAGATCGCGGCATACGACGACGCCCTTGCCGAGCGCGAGGCCATCGGCCTTTACAACGACTTTGCCGTCGCGACTTTTCGCATACTCGCGCGCCGCTGCGGGATCATCAAAGACCTCGAAGTCGGCGGTAGGAACGCCCGCCTCGCGCATCACCGCCTTCGCGAAGGCCTTGCTGCTTTCGAGTCGCGCCGCCGACTTCGAAGGACCGAAGATGCGCAGCCCCGCGTTTTCGAATTCGTCGACGATGCCCGCCGCCATCGGATCATCGGGGCCGACGATCGTCAGATCGATTTTGTTTTCCTTTGCGAACGCGATGAGCGCCGGAAAATCACTGGTCGCGATGTTCACCGGCTTCGCGAGCTGATCGATTCCCGGGTTGCCGGGCGCGCAGAAGAGTCCCCACACCGATTGGCTCGAATGAAGTCGCCAGCACAGCGCATGCTCACGAGCACCCTTTCCGATGACGAGAACTTTCATCGCAACATCATTAATGACGGAAGTGGCGTACGCCGGTGAAGACCATCGCGAGGCCGTTCTTGTCGGCCGCCGCGATCACCTCGCTATCACGCACTGCGCCGCCCGGTTGTGCAATCGCCGTTGCACCCGCCTCCGCCGCGAGAGTTGGGCCGTCGGGGAAGGGAAACAGCGCTTCGGAGACCAACACCGAGCCTTGAAGTGTTACTTTAAGTCGCACGGCCTTCTCGCGCGCCGCATAGACCGGGTCGATGCGCGAGGTAGCGCCGCCGCCGACCGCCAACGTGCGATCCTCGGTGACGAACGCGATCGCATTCGACTTGACGTGCTTGCAGACCTTGATGCCGAACTCCATCGCGCGCAGTTCTGCTTCGGTCGGCGCGCGTTTGGTGACGACCTTGGCTTCGCGAGGATTTTCAATCGCGAGATCGGGGGTCTGCACCAGCAGTCCGCCAAGCACGCGCTTGAGGTCGAACTCCTCGCGATGGATCGCGTCGGGATGATAGCGCATCACGCGGCGATTCTTCTTCTTGCGCAGGAATTCGAGCACTCCCGGCTGGTAGTCGGGGCCTATGAGAACCTCGGTGAAAAGTTCATCGACCGCGCGCGCGAATTCCAGATCCCACGGCCGATTCGCGATGATGATGCCACCAAAAGGCGAGTCGGGGTCGGTCGCGAAGGCCTTGTCCCACGCCGCTTTCATCGTGTCGGCGACGCCGACGCCACATGGCGTGTTGTGCTTGAGAATCGCAACCACCGCTTTGGGTTCGTTTTGAAACTCGACGATCAGATTTATCGCCGAGCTGATATCGATGACGTTGTTGTAGGAAAGTTCCTTCCCGTGGAGCTGCTCGGCAATCTTCAGGAACTTGCCGTAGAGCGCGCCGGTCTGATGCGGGTTCTCGCCGTAGCGCAAACCCTGCTCGCGCTCCATCGAGAGGCTGAAAGTCTCGCCGAGTGGACCGTCGTCGGCGCCGGTATGCGTGCCGAGGTAATTCGAGATCGAGCAGTCGTAAGCGGTCACTCGCGCGAAGGCCTTGCGCGCCAAGCGCCATCGAGTTTGCGCGGTGGTCGCGCCGCCATTGGCTTCGAGCTCCTGCGCGATCGCGGCGTAGTCCGAAGGATCGACGACGACCGCAACATCTTCATGATTCTTGGCTGCGGCGCGCACCAGCGTGGGGCCACCGATATCGATATTCTCGATCGCTTCTTCGAGGCTGACGTTCGGCTTCGCGACAGTCTGCTCGAATGGATAAAAATTTACGACGACAAGATCGATCGGCTCGATGCCGTATTGCTGCATCTGCGCCTGATGTGACGGCTCCGAGCGGCGCGCGAGGATTCCGCCGTGAATCTTCGGATGGAGAGTCTTGACGCGGCCATCGAGCATTTCGGGTGAGCCGGTGAAATCCTCGACCGCTTTGACCTGCACGCCGCCTTTTTCGAGCGCGGCCTTGGTGCCGCCGGTGGAGAGAATCTCGACCCCGCGGCGCTGGAGCACGCGCGCGAACTCGACCAGCCCGGTTTTATCCGACACTCCCAGCAGCGCCCGTTTGATTACTACCTTGTCGGTTGCCATTTTCTTCTCGCTGGCTCTTTTTGCTACTCGCGATAAATTCGCGAAACGCGCCGCCCAACGGTGCAAAGCATCTCATATGAAATTGTCTGCACGATGCGCGCGACATCGTTGACGCTAATCGTCTCGTCGCCGCTACGCCCCCACAATACCACTTCGTCGCCGACCGCGACTCCGGGCAGATCAGTGACGTCGATCTCGGTGAGGTCCATCGAGACCGCGCCGACCACCGGCGCACGACGCCCGCCGATGAGAACCTCGCTACCATGCTGGAGCCCGCGCCGATATCCATCGGCATAGCCGACCGGCAAAATCCCGAGCACCGATTCACGCTGGGTGACGAAGGTGTGACCATAGCCGACGCCGGTGCCCGCGGCGACGCGCTTGATTTGCATCAGGCGGGTTTTGAACGTCATGACCGGTGTCAGTTCAACTCTTTCTCGCACTGCGGCCACCGGAGGCAGTCCGTAGGTCGCGAGGCCGGGGCGCACCAGGTTGAAATGCGAATCGGGACGCAGCACTAGTGCCGCCGAGTTCGCTGCATGCACCACTTCGGGGCGCATGCCGGCCGTCGCGAGCGTCGCGAGAGCATCGTTGAAGACGCGCAACTGCGAATCGGTGACGATGCTAGTGGGATCGCCGGCGTTCGCGAACAGCGTGCATGCGCCTTCGAGCCTCAGCGAGGTGGCTGCGCGTAACTCCTCGATCGCGCGTGCGAGCTCTGATGGCATCACGCCCAGGCGCGTTGCCCCGGTGTCGATTTTCAGATGAACAGCGACGTCGCGGCGGCCGAGTTCCTTCGCGGCGGCATTCAGCGGCGCGACGATAGACACATCGAAGACAAACGGCGTCACCTCAAGGGCGAGGATCTCGCGCGCTTGCTCGGGAAAAAATCCACCTAACAGATAGATTCGCGTGCGAATGCCGGCGTCGCGCAGTTCACTGGCCTCGGAAATCGTCGCGACGCCGAAGTGGCCGCATTCTTCGGCAGCCAGCGTTCTGGCGACTGCAACTGCGCCGTGACCGTAGGCATCGGCCTTCACCACCACCATCATCTCGGCGCCTTTGGCGGCGGCGCGCAGTGCATGATAGTTGCGGCGCAGGGCGGCCAGATCGATTTCAATAACGGTCGGCCGTTGCGAGCGAGCGGTCATCGTGAAGTGCTTCCTAAAAAATGATACTGCGAGGCGAGCGATTCACATAACCATTCGAATTGTGCGCAGTCAATGAAGTCTGTCCGCACCGCTCTGTGGACAACGTGGATAAGCCGCCGCCACTCGAGAATCGCGCGAAAGGTTTTTTGACAGTGCAGCGGCCTCGCGATATAGATTGATCAGGCTGGGGGTGTGCCGCGAGGCACTGAGATCTCGCCATGACGAGAGACCCCTCGAACCTGATCCGGGTGATGCCGGCGTAGGGAAAGCCTGGATGACGGAGCGATCGTTGCCCCGTCCCAAGCCGCTTCCCCGGCGCCAGGAAGCGGCTTTCTAAATGTCCTCGCAGCATTCACAACTCAACACGAAAATCACGATTCAGCTTAATGGCGACCCTTACGTCATAGAGGGTGATGCGCGCCTGACGGTACTTATCGAGAGGCTTAAGATGAAGCCCACGCGAATCGCAGTCGAGCTCAATCGTGAGGTCGTGCCCAAAGCCAAATACGCGAAGGTCACGCTGCGCGAGGGCGATGAACTCGAACTGATCAACTTCGTCGGAGGCGGCTAAACGGCAGCTTCCAGGGAAATACCATGCAAGACACGCCTTTCAACATCGGCAAGCAATCGTTCAAATCGCGCCTCATCGTGGGCACCGGCAAGTATAAAGATTTCAATGAGACGCGCCTCGCAATCGAGGAGAGCGGCGCCGAGATCGTCACGGTCGCGGTGCGCCGCGTCAACATCACCGATCGCAAGAAGGAGAATCTGCTCGACTTCATCGATCCGAAACGCTGGCAGATTCTGCCCAACACCGCGGGATGCTACACGGCCGAGGAAGCGATTCGCACCTGCCGCCTCGCGCGCGAGGTCGGCGTCGGCGAGATGGTGAAGCTCGAGATCATCGGCGATCAGAAGACACTTTTTCCCGATGTGCCCGCGACTATCGAGGCCGCGAAAATTCTGGTCAAGGAAGGCTTCATCGTATTGCCCTACATCACCGACGATCCGGTTTCATGCAAGCGGCTGGAAGAAATCGGATGTGCGGCGGTGATGCCGCTGGCGGCGCCGATCGGCTCGGGCCTCGGCATCTGCAATCCGTACAACATCCGGCTCATCATCGAGCAGTCGAAGGTGCCGGTAATCGTCGATGCCGGCGTAGGGACGGCGTCGGACGCTGCGGTTGCGATGGAACTCGGATGCGACGGCGTGTTGATGAACACGGCAATCGCGGGTGCGAAGGATCCGATCGCGATGGCGCGCGCGATGAAGCTCGGGATAGAGGCGGGGCGGCTCGCGTTCCTCGCGGGGCGCATCGAGCGCAAACTCTATGCGACCGCATCGAGTCCCATTACCGGACTCCTCAGTTAGCGCGTGAGTTTAGCATCGCCGCCGTTCTCGCTTTACCTCATCACCGATCGGAAGCTCGCGAAGGGCGGGCTTGTCGCCGCACTTAACGAAGCGCTCGCTGCGGCGAAAAAACACCGAGGCGCTATCGCAGTGCAGCTTCGTGAAAAGGATCTGACGGGGCGCGAGCTGCTTGAGCTCGCGCGCGAGTTGCGAAGGATTTGCACCGCGCATGGCGCGCCGCTCCTCGTTAACGATCGCATCGATGTCGCTCTCGCATGCGAGGCCGACGGCGTCCATCTACCGGCGCATTCGTTTTCAGTCCGCGACGCGCGCGAGCTTCTCGGCAAGTCCAAGCTGATAGGATGCTCGACCCATTCGATTGCCGAAGTGGAGGCCGCCAACCGCGCCGGCGCGGATTTCGTCGTGTTCGGGCCGGTCTTCGATCCAATTTCCAAAAGCGCGTACGGGCCCGCCGCCCGCATCGGGGCATTGCGCTCGGTGTGCGAGGCGAGCGACATTCCGGTCTACGCGCTCGGCGGCATCACGGCGGAACGCATCGCTGAGCTGAGCGATTGCGATATTGCGGGAGTGGGGGTGATTGGTTCGGTGTTCGGCGCGCCGTCACCCGGCGATGCGACGCGTGCGTTACTACAAGCGATGTCGGATCATTTGCTTTAGTCTGGATGCGTTCTCTGTGAGTCCGCGCTCGGGATGTCGATGAGATAAAAGAGCCTTCACCGCAAATCGAGCGAGTAGTCGGCGATTGCGGCTCTTAGATCCTGAATGCTGACGGACGGTGCCGGTTGAAAGACCGCCATGCGCCCGACCGTTGTTTTTAGCTTCGCGTATTTTTCGATCACGTGGTAATGCGCGCATTCGGCATAGTCGTCTACGAAGATATGGGTATCGGGAGAGACGGCGAGATGGAGGCAGCAGATCAGAGTAGCGGCGACCCTGAAACGGCCATCGATTAGAATGAGGTCGGGCAGTGCGAGGGCGGGGCTGTCGTTGTGTTCGATAAATCGCCACGGCGCCTCGAGGCCGTCGCTCCACCTTTTCGACCTTCGCGGAGTCAATCGCCGCCAAAAGGGCGTTCCCCACGGTCCTGTAAATCCGACATCCGCATAGACAAGACGCTGGTGTGGCGCGAGCGAACCGATTTTCTTGTGGACCGAACGTAGATAGTATCGGTCGGTTTCGACCGAGATGAAACGTTTGTTCAGCCTCGCCGCGAGAACCGTGCTGCCGCCGCTTCCGTACTCAAGATAAAAACTGGAGCGGTGCAAAAACGATTTGAACATCGCGATGGATTCTTCATCGAGGTAGGGCTCATCGCGAATGGCGAAGCCGACCAGTCTTTGCGTAACTAGAAAGCGCGCCAGCTCGCAGAGTCTCGTGAGGTTTTTGATTCTGGGCACCGCGATTTACTCAAGTCTGAAATAACAGATGGCCTTTGTGAACGCCACAATTAGTGTATTGAGGCGGCGCGTCTCAGAGGCGAAAAGTTGCAGCGCCTGCGGAGGAGTCTTCCGCAGGCGCTGCTGATAGGAGGAGGAAGGAGGAGACTTTACGATGCGAGCGCTTCTACCGAACCCACCGACTCGGGAATTCCTGTCGCCGGCAGCTTACGCTGACCGGGCGTGCGCTCGAATGGCGAACACAGATCGAGTTCCTTGCCCATCTCGCGCACCGCAGGCAGAACCTCCGTCGCGATGAGCCGCATGCTGGTGGTGCGATCCTTCGCGGAGATTGGGCCGTCGTTCTGCCAGAAGCCGAACACGCCGGGCCGCAACACCTCGAGCACCTTGCGAATTTTCGGCAGCACGGATTTCGGCGTTCCGCAGATCACTTGCAGCGACTTCTCGACCTTGGGGAAGGCGTCGAAAATCTGTTTGCGCAGCGCCGCCGTGTCGACTCGGCTCTCGCCCCGCTGCCACGTTCCGGCGCGCACCTCTATCTGCGAGGCCGCGATGCTGTCGTTCTGCGTCGGAGGCGAGAACGCACCGCCGAAGGCCTGATCCTGATTCGCCGGATCGGTAAACTGCTTGGCGATGCGGCGGGTCGCTTCTTTCGAGTTGTATCCTGGCGGGAACATCCACTGTGGTTGACCGAAGAGCGAATAGCCGATGCCCGCGCCGCCGAACATGTCGAACTTCGCGATCTCGCGGGCTTTCTCGTCGGTCTCCGCGACGTATACTTTTTGTAGATAGCCGAAATTCTCCGGCCCGACTTGGTACCCCTCTTTGGCCGCCGCGTCACGATAAATGTTCCACAACTCGACCGTCGGCTCCAAAAACGTCGCCAGCGCCACATACGGATAGCGATGCTGGGCGCACCAGATCACGGTCTCGGGGCTCAGCAGTCCCGGAATCCAAATCGGAGGATGCGGTTTCTGCAACGGCAGCGCCCACGGATCGACGAAGCGATAGTGGAAATGCTTGCCCTCGTAGCGCCACGGGCCGGGCTGCGTCCATGCCTTGACGACGAGGTCGTGCGCCTCGTTGAAGTACTCGCGGTTGTAGCCGGGATTGGCGTTGGTCGCGAACTGCTCGCTGCCCGCGCCCCGAACCCATCCGGTGACCAGGCGCCCGCGCGAGATCATGTCGATCATCGCCAGCTCCTCGGCCAGCCGCAGCGGATTTCCCACCACCGGCAGCGGATTGCCAAGCAGTACGATTTTCACCTTTTCAGTAATGCGCGCGAGGATCGCCGCCTCGACATTCATCACCGAGCCCATGCAAAACGCGGTGTCATGATGCTCGTTGAGCATCACGCCGTCGAAGCCGAGCTGCTCCGCGAGCACTTTCTCGTCGAGATACTCGTTCAGGAGCTCCGAGCCGCGCTTCGAATCATACAGGCGGTTGGGCAGCCCGAAGTATCCGTTCTTGATGATCTCGTCGTTGGGCGCGTCCCGATACGGACGCTCGGTGAAATACATTATGTGCATAGTTCCCTCCGCCTTTATCTAAGCCAGGAATCCCTGAACCTCTGCAACAAATTGTGTACTCTTTTCTACTTCAGGTCGATGACCGCAATTGTCGAAAATCTTGAGCGTCGAGCCCTTGATCGATTGATGATAGGCATGCGCCGCCGCCAACGGAACGATGCGATCCTCGCGCCCCCAAATCAGCGTGGTCGGCAAACCCGCTGCTGTTCCGAGCAGATGCGGCAGGCTCGGATTGAACAGGAACGGCTGCCATGCGATGCGAGCGGTCTGCGCGCGCGCATCTTCCCATAGCTCGAAAGCTTCGGGGCCCTGGCCGCCATAGAGCTTTGCGAGCTCGGGAACCTCGGCAGGATTGTTCATCGTGGCGGCGAAATGTTGCGGCGCCATCACCTGGAAAAAATCCAGGATGTAGCCCTGGCCCTCGGGCGGGCGGATTCCTTCCGGCGCGACCAGCACCATCTTGCGGAACTGCGAAGGATTGTTGGCCGCCATCTCGGCCGCGATCCATCCGCCGAGAGAAAACCCGATCACGTCGATAGGCGCGAGCTTCTGTTCCTTCAGATAGCGCGCGTAGAAGCCCGCCATGTCGCGGATATTCATGATCCATTCGGCGCGCTCGGTGGCGCCATAGCCGGGATGTAACGGAACCAGCAGCGTCCGGGTTTTCGCCAGCTCGGAGTTCCATCCGAGCCATCCGGGGAAGCCCAGCTCGTCGTGCAGGATGAGGAGGGGATTGCCGGTCCCGCCCTTGACGATGCGCAAATTGGTGCCGTCGACCTTTACGGTCTCCTCGTGCCATTCGCGAGAATTATCCGCCATGACTCGCCTATCTCCCTGACTAAAGCCGGTAACACAAGGCGCGGCAAAATTACAAACCGATCGGTATGTCTCGCGAGGCATGCCCCCGTGCAGCCGTCCGCGCTTACCTGGGAAGTAATCGACATTAGCCGCCGCAGCCCTATCTTCTATGCGCAGAGGCAAATCATGAATCGACGAAGCGTTTTGAAATCGATCGCGCTGATGGCCGCAGGCACCGGGCTCATCGCGGGCCGTATACCGGCAACCTTGGCAGGAGAGCGGAGGAACACCACGACGAAAGTATCGCGCATTCGAGAACCCTTCATTTGCGCCGGCGACGGCAGCCCGCTGTTCTATAAGGATTGGGGCGCTGGCAAACCGGTCCTCTTTCTCGCCAGCTGGGCGATGAACTCGGACCTCTGGCAGTACCAGATGACGCCGATGGTCGGCGAAGGCTTTCGATGCATCGCGTATGACCGGCGTGGCCACGGCCGCTCGGGACAACCATCGCGCGGCTACGATTACGACACCCTGGCGGACGATCTCGCCGCGGTGATCGAGCAACTCGATCTGCGCGAGGTCACGCTGGTAGGTCATTCGATGGCGCCGGGAGAGGCGGTGCGCTATCTGACGCGCCACGGCTCCAGCCGCATCAGTCGCCTCGCGATGGTGGCGCCGACGACGCCCTTTATTCTTAAGACCGCCGACAATCCGGGCGGCGTCCCGCGCGAGCGGTTCGATCAGACTCGGGCGCAATGGTGTAAGGATTATCCGAAATGGCTGGCGGACAATGCTCGCGGTTTTGTGGTGGCTGACACTTCGCAGGCGATGCTCGATTGGGCGATGGCTCTGATGATGCAGCCCTCGCTCAAGTGCCTGCTCGACTGCAACCAGGCTATCATCGAGACAGATTTTCGCGCCGAGTTACGCAAGATCAGCGTGCCGACGCTCATTATCCAGGGGGATAAGGACGTGTCAGCGCCGCTCGAGCTCACCGGACGGCGAACCGCCGAGCTAATTCCCCGCGCGCATCTTACGGTGTATGAAGGCGCGCCTCACGGCCTGATGCTGACCCAGATCGATCGACTCAACCGCGATCTAGTCGCGTTCGCGCGAGGTAGTGGGTCAGTTTGAATCCCAGCCGCGCTAATGCCGGTTTTTGGGAGATTGAGGATATCGTGAAGGTGGTCGAAGATTGGGAAGCAAGCAGTGAGCCAAGCTGACGAACTCCAATCTTGCTAAGTGGTTGAGAACATAGGATGGGCATCAGAAACTATTTGATCGAAGGCGTTTCTGGCACCGGCAAGACGTCAGTGTGCCACGAACTGCGGAGGCGCGGTTGCCATTCCATCAATGGTGACACTGAGTTGGCTTATCAGGGCGATCCAAAGACGGGGGAACCCGTGGATGGGCTTGCCCACGAGCACCATATTTGGAAC
>Ga0182024_10000336_pt1 | contig 119580 bp, 109 predicted proteins | sample P32metaG_FD_120480 | JGI IMG/M metagenome (GOLD analysis project Ga0182024, IMG submission 120480) | Permafrost microbial communities from Stordalen Mire, Sweden - P3-2 metaG (Illumina Assembly) | ecosystem: Environmental > Terrestrial > Soil > Wetlands > Permafrost | place: Sweden: Stordalen... | reverse complement strand
TCGGGGTAAACACCTTCCAGAGCACGAGCCCCAAGAGGATGATGAACATCCATACCAGAATTGTTTTTGCCGCTGAGCTGGAATTCACGACTACCTCACCTTGATCCGGATGCCCTTCGCCGTGCCCTCGTGTCCTTGCCGCCGCGCGCGCCTCGTCTCGAAGAGGGAGAATCCTTCAACGACCCCACGAAGCCCAGATTGCGGTAGTGACCCTGGCGATCTGCCAGTCCGTATCCTACTAGCTGATTAGATGCTCCTACAAACCCGAAGTAATCAGGCCCGAGATCAACGCGCCGCTCAGACGGCGCGTTGATCAGTACGGCGATTCGAAGCGACCGCGGCAGCGTCTCCTGCAGCCGCTTCGCCAGAAAATCGAGCGTGACACCCGTCCGCAGCAGAGCGTCCACAAGCAGCACATTCCGGCCCTTCAGGGCCGGCGATCGGCTGAAGAATACCTCGCGGCGCGCGTAACCGCTCATCTCGATGTCGCGGAGCTCAGCCCGCACGAAATGGCACGCCACCGGAACCGCTATGCTTCGAACCAAATCCGCCCCAAAAATGAAGGCATTCTCAATCAGGATAACGACATCCAAATCCTGGCGCGCGTAGTCCCGGGATATGGCACGGCCCATTGCCGCAACCCGGGCAGCTACTCTCGATTTCGAATAAACGACCCTTGGCTCCGCCTTCAAAGCGGCTCCTCAATCACCAGTACCCCGGTACGTGTCTTCGCACCGGCGGCAAACTCTGCTGCGAAGGGGAAGCCTCGCGTCCAAACCAGTGTTCCAGCGCTGGTCAATACAGGCCAGCAAGCGCGCTCACCGAGAGCAATACGCCGCTCACACAATAAGTGTTTCAGCTTGCCATGGTGCAGACGCCCTTGTGGCCGATATGCATCGCCGGGCCTCCAGTTGCGCACCTCTAGCGGCGCGCGCAGAAGCTCCCGGTCGAGTGCATAACGAATAGTGTCCCTCTGCCTAAGGGACCAGTCAATTACTTTCAGCCGCAGCCGCTTACCAGTTTCAGCAATATCAATCGAGAGATCTGAGGCGCCGTTCAGAGGCAGTTCGTACGAGAATCCCCCGCAACTCGAACGGACCTCAGCCAGGTCAGCTGCGCCGTCCGCGCGAGACTTGTGGGCAAAAATGATCTCGCTAAAAACCTTCTCCACGACCAGCCCACCGGGTAGCTGTACTTGGTGCCCACTCGCGGAAGCTTCGGCGAGCCCAATTACGTCCTCGACGTGGCGGCTGCTGAATCCCTGCCGGGAGCCCCTGAGCTCCTGCAGAATCCGCCGCACCAACCTTTTCGAAACGGCCGCTTGGGCCTCGCGACCCGCGCCCGTGAAGGTCACCCTCGGCCGCAGGAGATCGCTCGACGAGATCGTAAACCGGCCAGCCTCGCGCCGAACCAGCGTTCGAAAGCCTTCTTCGATGAAGCCCTGCCAGAACGATTCGTCTTCCCGGGCCAAACCAGCCAACTGTCCCAGGTGTCCAACGATCGCCGGCTGAAAGTCTTTCTCCAACAGCGGCGTCAGGCGGCTTCGAATGCGGGCCCGAAGCCGGCTTACATCGCCGTTGGTTGAATCCTCACGCCATGTTTGACGCCTGCCAGCAAGAAAAGCCCGCAACTCGTCGCGGCGCACTTGCAGCAAAGGACGGACAACCGCCTCTGTGACCGGGTAAATCCCCGCCAAGCCTGCCGGACCGGTTCCTCGAACCATTTGCGCGAGCACCGTCTCGGCCTGATCGTCCGCCGTGTGCGCCACTGCAATGCGCATGGCACGCCCTTCCTGGACCAGGCCGGCGAAGAATTGATAGCGAAGCCGGCGCCCCGCGTCTTCGAGGTTCCAGCCGTTCTCCCGCGCACGACCCGCCACGTCTTCAGAGCCGGCGATGAATTCCAAGCCTCGCGCCTCGGCAAGACTGCGGACAAACTTCTCGTCGCAGTCCGATTCTTCGCCCCTAAGCTGGTGATTGAAGTGGACCACGAGCAAACGAACCCCAAGGGTTGCTTTCAACTCTTCGAAGAGCAGCAGGAGCGCGACCGAGTCGGCGCCGCCAGAGACAGCCACTCCCGCGACGGCGCCGGGCGCAAACATCCGGTGCCGCCGAACGGAATCCACGATGCGCTGACTTAGGGATTCTGGCATGGTGCGCGTGCTGTCAGGTTGGCTGGAAACATTCTAGCAGCCGCGCAACGAAGCGCACAACGAACCACACAGTGGGATTGGACGGCCCGGACCGCAAAGGACTATCGGAGCGAATGCGCAAACTGCCCGGCAATCATTTCGCGGCTGTAGGACATTTGTCGCTCGAGGATGACGGCGGCGAAATAAGCGCAGCTGGAGCGCTCCCGATCATTGGTGGCCTGTGGCGATCTGCGCCGTGGCAAGCCTGGCCTCCGCGGGAACCTTGAGAAAGGCGTATCCCCACGCGATCGGTAACCAGAGCGCGGTGATGTAGCAAATACCACGCCAGAGCAGGTTCGGCGGATCAATTCCGTACAGGGAATAGCTCGCCGCATAGGCGCTAAAATAGACGCCCAGGGCCAGCACGATTTGGATTACTCGTGTGTGCATCTGGCGCAGCTTGAGCACGGCGGCCCACAACAGGTAGGTGAAAAGCGCGCCAATGAAATAGAGGTCCCGCGATAGCTCGGTCACGAAGCGGCTTCGCACACGGTGATGCACAAACATCCCCTGCGTATGCTGCAGGATGACAAATGTAACGACCGCAGTCATCACCAGGACCATCACCACGCCGAACCGAACCAGCTTGCTCGCGCCCATCTCCCGAAACACGTGCGCGAAGAGGCCGGTCAGGGCCAAATACAGGCAGATCGTGAGCAAAAAGTCTGAATAGAAGTAAAAGTAGGAATATTGGACCGACAAATAGCCGTAGTGAGCGAAGACGAAGTAACGCGCCGCCGTTGCCAGGCACGCCGCCAGTAAGTAGAAGTTTAGGAGAAAGAACTTAAGGAAGCACTTCGCCCGGAGCGCACACACCACCGCAGCCGCCTGCAAAATGGCAGTCGCGAACCACAAAACGTAATCGAGCGGGCCAAGCACGATCTTTGTAATGTCCCGTGGCTTGGCCCGCTGTCAGGTCTTAGGGCAACTTCGTTAAAACGCCGACCAAGCCAATCTATGCTGTGAAGTTATCGGGCGGCAGTGGCGGAATCGGGCCACCACCATTGAAGTTATCGGGCGGTAGCGGCGGAATCGGGCCACCACCATTAGCCGTCTGCACCTGACTGTGATGCACAGGCAAGTTGCACAGACCCACTGTGCAGACCAGCGCGAGCACCAGAACTGCAACTACGAACGACCGCTTCATGGAACCCTCCGTGTTGCGAACAGCGGAGGAATTATAGGAAGCGGTGCTCCATTCTGGTACTTAAGTGGCTATTTTGTGTCTAAAAAGTTAACACCCTTACCCTTGGGCCCGGCGGGCGCGCTTGCCCCACCCCTGAGTCCAGAATCCTTCTGACCTTGCATAGTGAAAGTAGCGGCCGGAATCGAATGGGGTCAAGGGTACAGAAGTACTACCGCGCCCGTAGTGTCACCATAAATGCTGAGGTCGTGACGCCTCACACCAGCTCAGCACGCCGGGACCTTGGACCCATTGCCACGGCCTTTCCTTGACACTGATCCGCGCCCGTCCTTACTATGTTGCACCTGCGTGGGCCGGCGTAGCTCAGTGGTAGAGCGAGGGTCTCATAATCCCTAGGCCGTGGGTTCGATTCCCCCCGCCGGCACCATTCATTTTGCAGGACTTAAGTGTGTTTTAGGGGAGTCCGCGTAACTTCCGCGTATCTTTTTCGATTTTAACGTTGCGGACGGGACGCTTCGCATTCGATGCCTTCGCACGTAACTTACCCCTTTCAAAGTAACATCACCAAACAGATTACGAGTGCATCGGGGCAACCATGAAAACCGCCAGCCGGTCTTGCATCCCTGTATTTCTCTTAACCTTACTGGCATCGTCTTATTGCCTGTCTGCGGAGCAGCTGGCGGTGGGCGTCAAACATGGCCGAGAGATCGGAAGGCTGAATGCTTTCCTGCAGGCCCAAAATTGGAGACAAGGCCTAGGTCGGAACGAAATTCGAGCCCGGAGCTAAAATATCATGGGGAGACAAGCCGGCGCTTGAACCGGCAGATTTGACGATTTCCAATCTAGGTTCTGACGCGCTAGTCCTCGGCGACAAGAGCTTTCACACTCAAAACAATCGGCTTGAGGTGAGAGTTGCAAAGGGTGATCCACTTTTTTGACGGTATGGACGGACGCAAAAGGAGTCATCCTGGCCGTGGAGGATGCCAGCTGGCCGGGCATTCTGATTGCTTTGGTGGAGTACAAGAACTATTCCAATCATCCAACCCCAACTTCCGATAGCAAATAGGCTCCGCCCGCTCAGGTAAGCCGTGCTGAATTTCATAAGCGGTATAGCAATCGCCGGTTTTGGTATCGTCGAGCTTCTGCGTTAGGCCTCTTTGGGCTTGGCTGGAGGGGTGCGCGGCTACTTGTCGCTCTTGTTCTTGTCTACGCGGAGGATGAGGACGATGTCTTTGCGGTCGTCATAGCGGGAGAGTTTGCGCGTGGGTGAAGTCTGGTCCGCGGTTTCGGCGTGGAGTTCATAGTCCACATTGGGATCGAGACCGCTGAAGCGGTATTCGCCGGCATCGTCGCTGATGTAGGTGCGGACGACCTGCGTGGCCAGATTTTGCAGATAGACTACGCCACCTTTGAGCGGGTCGCCCTGTTTATCCACCACTTGGCCGTGTACGGTGCGGACTTGCGCGTCCTGTGCCTGAACCGCCACCGAGAACGTGAGAACGAGTACCAGCGAAAGAAGGAGGAGGTGCTTCATTTTTTCCTGTCCGGCTGCACGGGCATGTGGAACACCAGATCGAGCCGCGCGCTCGCTTTCGAAGTGATGGTCTGTGTTTGCGTCACGAACCCCTTGGCCTTTACCTCGATTACGTAGTCGGGACCTGGCGGCACGCGCACGGCGAATTCGCCGCGCCGGTCGGATGTGGCTTCCCACTTCTGCTTCTTGTCCGTGGCTCGGCGCACGTGGACATCCGCATCCGGCAGGAGATGCCCATCCTGAGTAAACACGTTGCCATAGAGAATGCAATCGTCATAACGCGGCTTCTGCTGCGGCTCGGCAGCGCCCGGCGGCCGCTCCGGCAGCGCGCTCGATGGCGCGGCCAAGCCGGTAGCCGCACCCGCCAACGCGAACAGCATAAGGAGAGGCGCGAGCGTGCGGCTCCGGAGGATGCGGGCGCCGCGTGCACAAGCGGAGTGGGCACCGCGGGAGAACATGGGCTTACGCGTCGTCTTCCTCTTCGGCGTCGTCGTCCCCTGGTTCTACCTCGGCGTCCTCGCCTTCCTCGTCATCGTCGTCATCTTCTTCGTCCTCATCGTCGTCATCATCGCCTTCGGAGATCACGTTGACGTGGACAGGATGCGTTTGGACGACTTCGAGCTCCGCCTCGCACTCCGGGCAGGTGAGGATCTCGCCCTCTTCGACCTCTTCTTCGTCTACATCAATTTCAGTGGCGCAACTAGGACACCGAACCACGTGGCAGCCTCCTTCAGGGAATCGAACCTCAGCCGTTCGAGTATTATATAACGCACCCGCATGCCACAAGAAAAACCAGATGGTGGAGGTACGTTCGAGAGCACAAATGGGGTGAGGAACAGGCGTCAATACCCGGAATTGCCGATGGTGGGCGTGGGAGGGGTCGTGATCCGCGATGGCCGGGCTCTGCTCATTCGGCGTGGGAGCGAGCCGCTCAAAGGGGAATGGTCCATCCCAGGCGGCTTGCTCGAGCTCGGCGAGACGATCATCCAGGGGGTGGTCCGAGAACTGCTTGAGGAAACCGGGCTCAAGGTCCAGGTGATCGAGTTGATCGAGGTTTTCGAGCGTATCTTTCCCTCGCCTCCGCAGGAAGGCGCGGCCACGGTGGGCGTGCCGGCCGCTGCGGAGGACCCGCGGCCTCTCTATCACTTTGTGATTCTTGATTATCTTTGCGAGGCGCCGGAAGGAAAGCCGCGCGCGGGCGGCGACGTCACCGACGTCGCGTTTGGCACCGAAGAGGAACTCGAGCAGTTTCGGCTCACTCCGGCGGCGACGCGTGTGTTGCGGAAGGCGTTCGAACTGGCCCGCGCCCGAGCCGCTCGATGACAGTCAAACATCCCCAAAATTGTTATCCCACGCGTCAGTGTCTGCTCGTTGCCTTCAGAATCTCGATATTGCCATTGCTGTTCGTGAGCTGAAGCGGGCAGCCGCCGCCGCCGATCCTGCCGTTGAGCGAATCGCCGCCCAAAGTTCCCGACGCGGTTACATCGAGCTCGCTTGACACTTTGCCGAAGGAAGTACGCGAGGTGAGGTCGTAGCCGCCGCCATCCGAGAGCGCGACGCGCACGGGCGCGAACGATGAGCGCAATGTGATTGCGTTGCACGCGCCCGCGGTATTCTTTGCCGGCACGCCGGAAACGTCCACCGAGCCATTCTGATTATCCACGTCCACCCCGCCGTCAACTCCGGTCAAAGCCACGGAGCCGAAGGAGGTTCGCACGCTAGCCGCACCGTGAATGGTGGTGGCTTTGACGCTACCGTTTGAGTCCTCGACGGTGAGGGAACCGTTGATCCGCTCTGCGCGGACCAATCCGAAGGTGGTCTTGATGTACGTCTCGCCGCCGGCATCCAAGACGGAAACGCCCGCATTGCCCGTGACGACGCGCACGCCGCGGCGCACTCCGGAAATTTCAACCTTGCCGAATGAGCCTTCGGCCTGGACGGAGCCTTCGATCTGCGAGAGCTCCATCGCCGAGTTTGTCGCGTTGATGGTGAGATCGCCGTGAATTCCCGAGGCTTCGACACCGGCGAAAGAGGTCCTGACTTGCAGGGGTCCGCGAATGTCGCGCGCTTCGACTTTGCCGTTGTTGTTCTCGATGTCAAGCGGGCCGCCGATATCGTGCACCTCGACGGTCGCGAAACTGGTGTGAATCGAAGCGCCCGCGGCGGCGCCACTGCCGGAGATGCTGCCGTTTGAGGAGCGGCAGATCAATCGCTGATGCACGTTTAGAAAGGAAAGAGATGCGAACGAAGTTTGTAAATCCGCAGCTCCGCTGATGTTGCGAGCATCTACAGCGCCATTGCCGTTGCGAACGGTGAGATCGCCGGTGATATCGGAAACCGTCACCGAGCCGAAAGAATTCCTGATGGTCGAGGGACCCCCGGCCTGATGGACCTCGACGGTGCCATTGCTATTGTTGATCGAAACTGTCCGGGTAATGTTGCCGGCGTTTACGCTGCCGAAGCGATCGTTCACGGTGAGCGCACCGTGAATCTGCGAGACCTGGACCGAGCCATTGTTCGTGCCGACATCGGCATCGCCGTCGTTGTTGATCAGCTCGACCGCGCCAAAGGAATCGCGCAGGAGCTGATTGCCTTTACCGTCGTGAACGGTGACGGTGCCTTGCTTGTTGTCAATATCCGCCGCGGCTTTGAGCCCATAGACACTCACGTTGCCAAAACCGTTGCGGATGGTGAGCGGTGCGTCGTCGGGCATTTCGATTTCATATTCCACGGAGAAGGAAATATTCCGGTGATTCCACCAGGAATTATTCTGTTCCGGATAATCGGTGCGAACGAGGAGTCCGGAAGACGAGGGCTCGATGTGGATCTGGATCTGGTTGGCGAAGTTCTCGGCGTCGTCGCGCGATGCGGCAGCAACACGGATGCTGGCGAGGACGTGAACGTCGCGCGAGGAATGCGTCCTCACGGTGATGCCGCCAAGCCTGTGCTCGATGCGCAGCGATTGGCCGGACGGCAGAGGGACCGTGCGATCGAAGCTGTGCTTTACCTCTTCTTGAGGGCCATTCGGCTGTGGCGCGCGCGCGGCGGCTGTTCCCACTGCTACCGCCAGCAACCCAGTCGCGGCTAATGCCGCAAATCCGATTCGTATCACGTCATTCTCCCTGGAGAACTTCATCGAGCGTGCGCTGCTTTTCCTGATAGAAGGAAAGCAACTCGCGGCGCAAGTACGCATTGGCCTGGTTTTGCTCGAGGTTCGCGCGGCAGTCCGCAATCGCCGCATTCAAGAGCTCCAATTTTTCGCGGTAGTTCACCATCAAGGGCGTGGAGGCGCTGTCGAGCCTCGGCTGCGCCAGCTTGGCCAGCTTGTCTATGGATTGCTCGTAGATCTGCTGCGCTTTTTCAACGTCGCGCACGGCCTGGTCGGTGAGCAAATGTTGATCGCCCGGAGTCACAGGCGAGCTGCGATGCAGCATCAGCCACCCGCTGACGCCCGAAACGAGAAGAAGCGCCAATGTGGCGAACGTGAGTTGCCAACGCAGCGCCGGAATTCCGCCGGGCACCTGGAACCACTCGCGCCAGCCTCTTGGCTTGGCAGGTTCGGCCTCCAGCGTTTGCGCGATGCGGAGCCACAACGCGGGGCTTGGCCATTCTTTCCGCATTGCGTGGGCGGCCTCGGAGATTTCGCGCCACAGCACAAGCTCCTGGCGGCACGCAGCACATTCCTTGGCGTGAGCCTCGAGCAGCGCCATCCGCTCCGGCGATTCCTCGCGCAGGGCTTCTTCAAGATCACAGCAGTCAAATTCGTGTTTGTTGCTCATGATGTTCCTTATGCCTGGCCGCGGCTACGTGCTGCAACGTCCGATCCGGCGCGCTCAACCAGCATCTCGCGCAAACGGCGTTTCGCCTGGTACAGCGCATTCTTCGAGGCCATCTCGGAGACGCCGAGGATCGAGCCAATCTCGGAATGCTTGAATCCTTCCACTTCGTAGAGCAGGAAGACGGAACGCAGGTGCGGCGTGAGCGACGCCACGCACTTCTGCAGCGCGAGGCGCAGCGGATGATTGCTGCCCTTGGTGGGCGGCTCATAGGTTTCGCCTTCTTCCACCATGTCCTGTTCCGAGGTCTCCGGATGGCGGATGCGCTTTCGGCGCGCGTCATAGCAGGAGTTCACCAGGATGCGATAGACCCAAGTAGAAAAAGCCGACTGCCCTTTGAAATGGCGAATACCCCGATGCACCTTGAGGAACGTTTCCTGGACGGCGTCCTCGGCGTCCTGCGGATTCCCCAACAGATTCAAGGCGATGCTCTTCATCCGCGAGCCCTGCGATTGGTAGAGACGTTCGTACGCGTCCAAGCTCCCACTGCGGCAGGCTTCGGCGAGGAGAGAGTCCTCTCCGCGCGCTTCCTCGCGTGACCTCACGAGTGCCGAGTCATCAGGCCTGGGCAAACAGAACTCCTGGACGGCGCCTTGCCAGATCAGTGTACCTTCGAACTGCACCGTCGTTCTCCCATCGCTTTCTCTTTACATCTACTTAGACGACAGGGAGGGGCGAAGTGTCAGACTGTGGAAAGCCAACGAACACTGAGAGATAGAGGCGCATGCCAGATGCCAGTGGCGGCGATCTAGGCTTGTTAGTCTCGATAGGCGGAGCGGTTTCCGGTAAGCGCGAAGAAGATCTTCTTGTGAAGCGGGCTGTCTTCGTGGCCGATGAAGACCGCGGTGATGGGGTCGGCGTCTTTCACCAAAAGGCGAGGGTTCGGTGCATCCGGGGGCAGATCGAAGACGAAGTCTGTGAGAAATGACTCGCTGGGACGCAGGGGCGTAGTGAGCGGCGTCGTGTTGGCATCTGCGCCGAGGATCTGCTGCGCTTGGGGTAACGGCGCATATTCGTGGCCGTTGGAGTCGACCACGACCACTTCGCGAGGAGAAGGCGCGAGCGGGCCATTGCCGCGATGAGCGGAGATCGTTGAAGGATCGAACCAGGTCTGCAGACGCACGATGTAGAAGACGCCTTGTGCGTTCATCACAACGGAGCCGCTTCCGAGGGAGCGCTCCTGCGTGACGCTTTGCACCGAATAAGCAATATGGCAGTCCACTTCGCAGAAGTACTTATACTGGCCGGAAAGAAGCGTGCGCTCCTGGCTCGCCAGGGAGAATGAGAACAGCAGCAGGGCATAGAGGGCTACCGCGGTGGCGGCGATTCCCGCGGCGACCTTGGCGACCATGAACCTACGGCTGACAAGACCGAACAGGCAGATGACCGCCATCAGGACCAGCCCCGCGCACGCACCAAGAAAAGCCAAGACGACCAGCGGCGAATACATTGGCATGCGAACCATATCTTCCTCGCTCTAGTTATCTGCGCTGCGATTTCACACGGTGGCTTGAAGCCCACTGAAGCGCGGCATGGTGCTAGCTCGCTACGGCTTCGGGCACACGGCCGAAACGGCGGTCACGGGCGCGATATTCCGCGAGGGCAATCGCCAGATCAGCGGCGGTGAAATCGGGCCACATTTTCGGCGTGAAATAGAGCTCGGCGTAGGCCGCTTCCCAGAGCAGGAAGTCGCTCAAGCGCTGCTCGCCGCCGGTGCGGATCAGCAAGTCCAGATCAGGGGCCGCGCCGTGAGTTACTTCGCCGAGCAATTCCTCAAACGACTCGCGAGAGACGCGCGTGGCTTTATAGAAACGGCAGGCGGCGCGAAAAATCGCTTCGCGGGCGGAGTAGTCAACGGCGAGACGAAGGTGCAGTCGGCGGCCATCGGCCGTGTCTAGTTCGGCTGCGTCAATGACGTCGCGCAAGGCCGGCGAGAGGCGATCGCGGCGGCCGATTACGGAGATGCGTATTCCTTGCCGGACGCACTCCGCAGTTTCTTTTTTCAGGTAATCCTCAAACAGGCGCATCAGCGCGGCGACCTCGACGGAGGGCCGCTGCCAGTTGTCCGCGGAGAATGCGTAGAGGGTGAGTGTGCCGACGCGCAGCTCAGCCGCGGCGCGTACGATGGTGCGCACGTTTTCGGCGCCGCGCCGGTGTCCGGCGGACCGGGGCTGGCCACGGAGGGCGGCCCAGCGGCCATTGCCGTCCATGATGATGGCGAGGTGGAGTGGATGAGTGCGTAGCGAGTTCATTGAATGCTTTCCTTGTTTAGTCTACGAATATAAATTACTTTCTACGATAAAGTTAAGGCACAAAAAAATTTCAGTCCGCGGCTTAGCGATCGCGCATGGACCGAATCAACGCTTCCATATGATCCAGATAGCGTTCGAGAGCGCGGCGGCCGGCAGCCGTCAGATGAAACTCCGTCTTGGGAAGACGGCCGTCGAACGACTTCGAGCACGTTATATACGCTGCCTCTTCGAGCTTGCGAGCGTGCACGCTGAGATTGCCGTCGGTCGTCTTGAGCAAGGCCTTGAGCTGGTTGAACGTCAACGATTCGTTGACGGCGAGCGCGCTTACGATGCCCAGGCGCATACGCTCGTGGATCAAGCGGTCGAAGTCCGGAGCGACCACATCAGCTTGGGCGCGGCTCATCTTCAGTTGCCCGGCTTCAGCACGAGCTTTTCCACTGCGTTCCTGCGGCAATAGATTTGTTTTCGCCACAATGTCTCCTTTCAGCCTCCGTAACGAAAGGCGATCATCACGCCAAAGATGACCTGCAGCCCGCCGAAACCTATGGCCATCCAGATATCGCCATAGCCAGGCGGCGTAAACAGCGCCACGGTGCCTACAACCATCAAACACAATCCCATCACCGGCACGACGCGAACCGAGAACGCTCCGCCGGTGGCTACGGCAGCGCCGTAGAGCAGCAGCCAGGTTCCAGGCAGCGCAGCAAATAATCCCGAGTGAACGAGAATTACGGTCAACAGCGCGCCTACGATCAGCGGCGGAAGAAAACTCAAGACGAACTTTCGTCCGGCGGCGGAAAAGACTTCGCTCTTGGAAGCGCGCGCCTTTTGAACGGTGGCGCCGGAGGCAATCGCAACGGCCACGGCGAGCTCGACGAGCCAAACCGCCAGCCAGCGAACCGGCGCCGGCTGGCGTGCGGCGACAACAGCTGCCGTCAGAGCCGTGACGCCCATACCCACGCCACCCCAGCCAGAAACGGCAGTAAAGCGGCCGGCACTTTCCATCGTTTCGCGGATGAAACGGAGATTATCGGCGGCACGGACTTCGAGCCGAACGGGTTCGACGACGGCGGAGGAGCGGGCCGAGCGCATCACATTGATAGAATAGCGCAAGGCGAAGCAATGTCAAGTACTTTATTATACAAAGGTCACGGAGTGTTCGGGCGGCGCGGATAGCGTCCCACAAGCGAGTTCCAGCGGATCCACCAGACCTCGGCGAACATCTTCACGCTGTCCCGCATCATGGCTACGCGCGTGCGCGGATCGTGCGACCAGCGCACAGGCACTTCTGCTACGGTGAGGCCGTGGCGCAACGCCAGGAACAACACCTCCGGATCGAAGCCGAACCGTTCGATGCGCTGTTGCTCGAAGACAATGCGCGAACGGTCGCGATGGAACGCCTTGAATCCGCACTGCGTATCGGCGAAAGGGAGCCAGAGCACGAGCCGCACGATGCAGTTGAAGACGATCCCGGCGAATTCGCGAAAGTGGGACTCGTGCACGGCGATGAGCCTGCGATTGAGCGCGCGCGAGCCAATGGCGACATCATGCGTCTCGAGCGCGGACAATAGCTTGGCCGCTTCTTCGATAGGCGCGGAAAGATCGGCGTCGGTGAAGAGCACGATGCGGCCCGTGGCCTCGAAGGTCCCGTGGCGCACGCTGTAACCCTTTCCTCGATTGCCGGGGTTTGTGACGACCTTCAGCTCCGGCCAAGCGGCTCGGCGCTCCGTGACAACGCGTGCGGTCGCGTCGGAGGAGCCGTCGTCCACGACGATCACCTCGGCGGAGACTGCCCGGTACCGCAGCCACTCGTGGATGCGATCGAGACTGCGAGGCAGCCGCGCTTCTTCGTTATATGCCGGAATGACAATGGAAAGCTCGGGCGCGGTGGGGTTCATGGCGTGGGGCGAGTCACCCAGCAAAACCGTGCCTCCCGGTGAGCGGAACAAAGCGACAATAATGAAGCCTGCGTGAATCTATTTTCCTGCCGATCTTCGTGACGAGAAGTAATTCCTGATTTTCCGAATCGCCGACGGGGATTACCATTCGCCCGGATTCAGCGAGCTGGTCCACCAATGGCGCGGGCACGTGTGGCGCAGCGGCGGCGACGGAAATGGCGCCGAAAGGTGCGGCGCTTTGGAGGCCAACGGAGCCGTCGCCGGCATAAACAAAAACATTCTGGCGGCCCAATCCATCGAGTCTCCGGCGCGCTTCTGCCGCGAGTGAAGGATATTTCTCGATGGTGTAAACCTGCGCGGCAAGCAAAGAGAGCACGGCGGCCGAATAGCCTGAACCCGTTCCCACTTCCAAAAGTTTCTCGGTTCCGGAAAGTTCGAGGGCTTCCGCCATTGCCGCGACCATGAAGGGTTGGGCGACGGTCTGGCCTTCGCCAATTTCCATGGGCCGATCAGCGTAGGCCGAGTCGAGATGCTCTTTCGGCACGAAAAGGTGGCGTGGAACGGCGAGCATCGCACTAAGCACTTGCTCGGACCGTATGCCGCGATCACGCATCTGTTCCTCGACCATGGCACGGCGCAATGCGGCAAATCGTTCGTCGTCCGGATTGCGCTCAATCGGCATCGCGAATTCCTCAAGAGACGCCGACGATTTGATGCGTGGACTCACTGGTGCGGCTTGGCGCCGATTTCGCTAAGCAGTTCCTTGACGGCGGCGTCGAGCTGGGAATCACGCTGCTGGTAGGTTTCGCCAAGCGGACGTGCAACTTCAATATCCACAGGGCGCGGATGCAACTCCATGTCGGTGCCGTCGTGCCCCTGAATGCGGATGAAGGGTAAGCGCAGGGTCGAACCGTCAATCAGGGAAACGTTGGACGTATAGATGATCCATCCGGCGGTCGGTTCACCGACAACCTTGCCAAGGTGGAGTGTGCGGTAGCCTTCGGTGAAATCCTCGGCATCGGAAAGCGAAGCTTCATTCGTCACGAGGATTGTGGGATGTTCGAGGACGCGTTGACCGAGCATGCTGCGTGCGGGTGCGGATGGCAGGCCGCGTATCGTCATGGTGAGGTAGCTGCGGCGGGCGAGCACGTCAATCGCATAGACGTTGACGAAGCCGCCGTTGTTGTTGCGAATGTCCACAACGACGCCCTCACGGCCCTGGTTTTCGGTGTCGAGGTCAACGAAGAGGCGCTCGAGAGAATCCTGCGACATGTCCAGCATGTGAACGTAGCCGAGACGCCCGTTGCTGATCCGCGCGACGTACTCGCGGTTGTGCTCAACCCACTCGCGGTAGAGCAGCGTAGCGTCAGTTTGCCGGCTGATGGCCTCGACGGGCACGATGTGTTTGCCGGTGCCGTCGGCGGAGGGCGCGATTTCGAGTTCGACGCGGCGGCCGACTTTGTTATCGAGCAATTCGTCGAGGTTTGTGTGCGGGACGATCTCGGCGCCGTCCACGCCGAGAAGGTAATCGCCCACCTTGATTTCCTTGGCGAGGGCGGCAGGACCCAGAGGCGTGATTTCGCTAATACGCAGGCGCGACGTGCGATCGTACTCGGCGGGATCAAACATCATGCCGAGGCGTCCGGTGGAGAAATGCGGACCGCCCGCGCCCCCGGCGTTGATGCCCGAGTGCGATGAGTTCAGATCGCCGATCATCAGCGAGATGACGCGGCGCATTTCGTCGGGCGTTGCCGATCCGGCCACGTAAGGCTCATATTTGGCGCGCTCGGCGGACCAGTCGAGACCGTTCATCTTCGGGTTGAAATAATTGTCACCGAGGTAGGTCCAGGCTTCGCGAAAGACTTCCATTTTTTCGGCGGCGAAATCCACGTCCATTTCGGCCGCGACGACGAGAGGCTTCGATTGGTGCGATTCGACGTTGGCGATCTCGATCCGTGCCTGGTGGAGGTAGTAGACGTCCTTGCCGTCCGGCGAAAACTGCGCGTTGCGTTTTGATCCCGGCGTTGAGGTGAGCTGCCGCGCCACCGCAGGTTCCTTGGCGAGCTCATCGAGCGAATAGAGATACAGGTTTTGCTGGCCTGCGACGCTGGCCGTGGCGAGCAACCACTTGCCATCGGGGCTGATGGTGAGCGCGCTGACGTTGAGACCGGTGGGCACCATGCTGAGCCGGCGGCGAATCTCTTCCCACACGATTTGGACCGGCTTTGGCTCCTTTTTCTTTTCGTTGCCGGCGGAGGCAGGAGCTTCCGGTTTTGCCTGCGCTTCGGGCGGGGGCGCAGGCGTGGACGTGTCATTTTGTCGCGAAGGCGAAGAGATGGTGTGCGGCGTTTCTTCCTTGAAAAGATCGCGGAATTCATCCTCGCGGAATCGAGGTGCGCGGGGCACCAGGTCCACGCGCGCAATCTCGGCCGATTCAGTGCGCTGGCTGCTGTTGAAGAGGATGTAAGCGCCGTCTGGACTCCAGGTCACGCCGTCGCTCGAGACATTCGCGAGGAAGCTCACCGGCTTTGGTTCGGGGGATCCTTCCGCACCGGATGCAGGCACGATCATCAGATTGCGGAAGTCCTTTTCGCCAATCGAGAGGTAGGCAATCCACTTGCTGTCGGGCGACCAAGTGAACGGGCGATCCGAACCGAGCGGCGGGCGATCGAGGCTTCCGGTGGCGAGCAGCCGTTCGCGCTTGGTTTCCGGATCCATCACCACGAGCTGCCGGGCTTCGCGCAGGAAGACGATTTGCTTGCCATCTGGAGAAAACTGCGGTTGCGTGTCGGGCATGGGACCGTTGGTGAGCTGTTTCTCTTCGCGGGGCGTGAAGTCATACAAGAACAAATGAGGCGTGCCATTGCGATCGGAAACGTAGACAAGACGGCGGCTGTCCGGCGCCCAGGCTAGCTGGTCTTCTTTGGAGTTGCCCGTCGTAACGCGTGCGGCGTCGCCGCCATCCTTTGCGGAGGCCGCGAATATCTGGCCGTGCACGGCGAATGCGACCTTCTTGCCGTCCGGCGAAAGCTGTAGCTCTTCGAAACCGCTGGTCAAAGTGCTGTGTTCCACGCCAGCGCCGGCGGGCGCGCCGCGAAGGGCGATCGCGACCTTGCGCGCTTCGCCGGAAGAAGTGTCGAGCTTCCAGATACCGAAATCGCGCTCGAATACGATGGTGCGGCCGTCATTCGAAATTGCCGGCCACAGGACGCGTCCGTCGCGGAAATGCGTTATCTCGCGCGGAGCGCCTGCCAGCGGCTTGTTCCAAAGATTTTCTGTGCCGCTTCGGTCTGAAACGTAATAAAGGGCTTTGCCATCGGCGCCCCACATGGGCCAAAGCTCCTTGGCCTGGCCATCTGTGACGCTTTCATACTTTGGTGGCGCCCCCGCATGGCACAGTACGATCTGGCTTTCATCGAGATGGCTATGACCGCGGCGCCACCATTGGCTGGAGGAAATGCCGCGCGCTGTGATCGCGATAGTTTCACCGTCCGGCGCGGGCGCCGCAAAAAACTCGTTTACATAACGATCCGCGCAGACGGGCATCGGCGTGCCCCCTTCAATGCTGATGCGATAAATGTCATTTTGGCCGGATACGTCATGACTCGATGTGGAGTAATAAATCCACCGGCCGTCATGTGACCAGCCGTTGAGCTGATCGTTGGCGTCGTCAAAAGTCAGGCGGCGCACCGCTCCCGTTGCGAACTCGAAGATGTAGATGTCTCCATTGCCGGTGCGCGTGGAAATGAATGCGAGCCGCTTGCCGTCGGGTGAATATACGGGGCGCGATTCGGTGGCGGGATTCGAAATCAGCAGATGGGCGTCGCCTCCCGCAGCGGGAACCGTCCAGATATCACTGCCGGAGACGAAGGCAATCTCCGAGCCATCGGGTGAAACGCCGGGATCATAGAGCGGCGCGGCTGCAGCGGGTTTCGGCTGCTCAGCCTCGCGCGAGGCCGCACGGAAAACTCCTGCGCTTGCCAGAACAACGGCGGCCAAGACGAAGACGTGCACAATGGGCTTCTTGCGGCTGCGCATGATTCCCTCGTTGCGGTCTTCGTCTGACGGGAGAACTTTTCGGAACGATTCCGTGCGAAGAACGCGGCGGGATTATAACACCGGCTTCGCGGCACGAGCGGCGGGGCGGCGTTGCGGGGAGGGCGTTCGGCGGCCGCGCTGCCAGCCACGAATGGCGAGGATTTGCACAATCTGCTCGAGCGCGAAATCAATTTCCTCATCGCGATTATAGAAATGCGGTGAGAGCCGGACGCCTCCTTTCGGCCGGAAATCCACCAGGACGTCGCGGGCCAGCAATTCGGCGGTGACTTCACGCGCATGCGGACAATCAATCGAAACCGTTCCGCCACGTTCGGCGGAATCGCGAGGCGAATTCACCCGCCATCCTTGCGATTCGGCGCCTGCGATCAGGCGCGCCGTCTGGCGAATGGATTTGTCGCGGATGGCTTCCACGCCCACGGCTGAAACGATTTCGAGGCCGGGCTGGCAGGCATAGAGCGCGGGAATGTGCGGCGTACCATTGAGAAAGCGAAAGGAATCGGACCGGCGGTTCACCGCGCCGACTTGAAACTCAAACGCCTGTTTGTCCGCCATCCAGCCCGTGAGCGCGGGCTTCAGTTTTCGCCGCAGATCGGATCGCACGTAGAGATACGCAACGCCCGGCCCGCCGCAGAGCCATTTCAAAACGCCGCCTGTGGCAAAGTCCACGTCCAATGCACGCACATCCACCGGGACGGTTCCCGCGGCTTGGAATAGATCGAGCACGACATAAGCGCCAACGCGCCTCGCGCGTTCGAGGATGCGGCGTATATCCACGATAGTCGCACTGCTAAACAAAACCATGGAGATGGGGACCAGGAGCGTGCGCTCGTCAATCGCCTTGAGAAACTTATCCATGTGGATGCGTAACGAATCCGGCGAGCGAACGACCTCGACGCGGGCGCCCTTACGGCGCTGCTCGAGATAGAAATAGAGTGTCGAGGGGAATTCCAGATCGGACACCACAATCTTGTTGCGGCGCCCACGAAGGTCAAAACAAGAGGCGATGATGGCCTGGATGATGGTGACGTTTTGGTGCAGAGAGACTTCGCCGGCCCTTGCGCCGATCAGCCTGCCCACCCAATCGCCAGTATCCACGGCCATCTCCCACCAGCCTTCATGCCAGGCCCGCACGCCGCGCGTAGCCCACACCTCGGCGTATTGGTGAAGGCGGTCGTAGACGGCGCGGGGCATGGCGCCGAGCGAATTGCTGATGAGGTAGGTGGTCTTGGCAAGAATCGGAAATTCTTCGCGCCACCTGAGCAGTTCGTCCATCACGCAGCTCCCGTGACTACTTGAATCGCTTCTTGAATTCGACCGCCAGGGAGAAAGTGCCGTTGAGGTCGCGCAGCGCGACGATGCTGATGTCCGGCCGCACATTGTACTCGATTTGGATCACTTGTTCGGAGGAACCCGTTACGTTCGAGCTGTAGGTGATCGTAAGATTGTGTGAAACCTGCTGCTGGACGGTGACTCGCGTCGCGGCGCTCTGCTCGGTTCCACCGCCCGCCACCAGAAACGGGTCCACGCGAAAACTGCTGATGCCGAAAAGCTTCTCCATACGGCCTCCGAGCTGATTCGAGACCGCTTCCGAAAGCAGCGTGGTCGCACCCATTTGCGGAGATTGCGCCGCCGTACCGCCCAGATACTGTGTGGATTCGGTAGCCTGGCCGAGCGCGAGCAGGTTCACGATATCGCTCGTGGGCAGAGGCGGGTCGGAGCGATAGCTCAGCGTCAGGCGGCTGGCGGGACCGGAGAGATCGAGTGTGACTTCATACTGGGAAATCGTGGTTGTGGCCTGGATGTTGAGAATGGGATCGAGACGGAATGGGTTTGAGAAATCAATGTCACCGCGCGTGACCGTGTAGCGGTTACCGGAAAACATCAGCTCGCCATTTCGCAGCGCGATGTGCCCGAGAAGGACGGGATTCTCCCACGTGCCGCGCACACGCAAATTGGCTTCGCTATCGAAGCGCGCGCCGTTCCATTCCACACGCGCGTCCGGAGCCGAATCGGCCAGGATATCGAATTGAAGATTCCGCATGAAGGGCGAGGAAGTACTGGGCGCCCGCACGGGCGTATTCGAGCCGCCGATGAGTGTGACCAGATCAAAACCCTGGGACATGAGGACGCGGCCCACGGTAACATTTCCCGAAAGCTGGGCTGATTGCAGGTTTCCGGCAAAACGCAGCGTTCCGCTGGCGAGCCAACTCATGCCCTCGGGATAGCGGATGCGGACGCTGGACGCGCGCGCGTTGATGTCATAGCGCATGGCGTTAAAACCATCGCCATAGCTCAACGAGCCCGAAAGCTGCATTTGCCCGCCGCCGGTTTCGGCGTGGACGTTATCGAAGAGCAGCCGGGTCGTGTCGAAGATAAATGCGCCGGAGATCTTGCTGAGGCCGGCCGGAAATTCATCGTAGTTGACCGAAACATCCTGCACTTCGAATCGCCCATTGATACGCGGGGCGTCCAGCGTCCCTTCGACATCGGTATTGACGTTCGCCGAGCCGCGGGCATCCAGGGAATTGATAAAACCGCCCAGCAATTGAAGATTGACGGTGCCGAGAATGTTCAATCCGATGTTGCGGTCTCCGGCAAACCCCGCAAAACCGGTTATCTTGAAATCTGAACCGGCGCCGCGCAACGCGGCTTGTTCGACGCGGACTTCACTGCGCCGATAGGTGATTTGGACCGGACCGTTGTTTTCGAGCTTCACATACTCGTAGTCAAAGGCAATCCGGGAAAAGTTCGCGTCAACGGTGATCGTTTCAGGGTGCAGCAGGGCACCGCTCAGCTTGATGTGACCGTCCATGCTGCTATGTCCGGTCAATGCTTCGAGGTGCAGGCCGGCCTTGATCAGCGAATCGAGATCCATTGTGTGGGTATCGAGCTCACCGGTAATCGGGAAGCCGCCGGAAAATGCGATCTCGACCGATCCGCGCAGGCGATCTTCGGGAAGCGCAGAAGAGAGATCGAGGCGCAGACGCTTTCCATCCGCGTCCACTTTCCCTTCGAAGCTTCCAAGCACTTCGCTCCCAGCCCGGAAATCCACCAAGCGGATCGTGCCCTGGGCCGTGGGCGCCAGGATGGGACCGCCGCCGCGCAATTGGAAACTGAGTTGGCCGCCGAGAGGAAGCCGCGGCGTTTGCAGACTTTGAATATTTTCGATCGGGATCACGGCTCCGGTCAGGTCAAAACCGATATTGGCATCGGTAAAGCGGTAACTGAAATTGCCGGTCAAAATACCCGGGGAATGCGCGCCGGATAGCGGGGTAAGGCGAATATCCGCGTTGGTAATGCGCATCTCGGCGTGGTCCAGTGTAAGTCCTCCGCGAGCGCGATCCAGCGTCCAGCCCCATGCGTTCACTTCGGCAAGGTCGAACAAACCCGTGAGCTGCGGGCTGCCGTGCGTGCCGCGCATGTGAAACTGGCCGGACAGCAAACCGTGCACTGGATACGACCAGCCGAACATCTGCTGCAAACCCTCGGTGGGAGTGCGAGCCAGATCGGCATCGAAGCTCCACTTCGCGTCCTGGGAAAAGCTCCATTCATCGAGCTCGAGAGCCAGCTCAATCTGCGCAGAGGATCGTCCACGGCTGGCGTGAGCTTGAGACAGTTTGAACCCATCGGGAGAGTAGGTGATGTCGCCCTCGACCTCGTCCCAATAGAGCGAGCCGTAGCGAGCGTCACGAATGTGCGTGTGTCCGGTGAAGGTTGGTCCGGTGATGGGACCGGTGATCCTGCCCAGCCAAGTGGCGGAACCGTTGATGGTAACGGGTTGTGCGTCGAGGCCGCGGATTCGATTGATGAAATCGTTCCACGGAAGAAGGTCACGAAAGTTCGCCGTCACATTGAGCAAGGAATCGTCAGAGGCCAGCGTGCCGTCCATATTGATGCGGCCCGCAGGCGTGTCAATCTCGCTCGAGCGTATTGTGACCATGTGGCGGTCGGTGACGTAGTCGTAGTTGAGATGGGCGGTGGCAGGGAGCATGCCGGGAATTTGATCGGCGGGAACCGTCCAGAGAGACGTGCCGCTCGATTCAAGGTGCCGGAAGTCCGCCAACCACGTGGTGACCGCGTCCACTTGCACGATGCCATCCCAATGCAGGGGTTTGATCGGGAAGCTCGGGTTATCTACGGCCGCGAGCACTGTGGCGAGGTGCATGCCCGTGGCATGAGAATCCGCGCGGAAAGACAAGCCCTTAAACTTCAGGCTCACCTGGCCGTTTACCACTCCGTCCAGGGCGTGCGCCTCGAAGTCGGGCACGACAAGCTGTCCTCGCGCGATCCGGTAAGTGCCTCGGCTGGAAATCCCTCCGCTGTGGAACCACTGGTATTTCATGTCAATATCGCGCGCAGCGTAGCGCCCTGTGGACCGCCACTCGCCGCTGCTGAAGTTTCCCTCACCACCGAAATCCACCAAGCCGCCAGGCGTTTGGGCTTTACGCAGAAAGTTGCGTATGTCCGCGAGATCGAGCCATCCGCGATAGCGGAAGCTCACGGCGGGCTGTGCGAGGCTTGGGATGCTTGCCTGAATGTCAAAGCTCGAATGCGCTAATTTGAAATTCAACTGGTCCACCTGGAGCGTGTCAGGAGTGAGGGAAAACTTCAAAGAGAGGTCCGACGTGGCTGGAAGGTAGCGCCGGGCCACGAGCGTGAAGTTCTGCCAGGTAAGTTTGCCCACGTACAGCGGAGCGCCCGCGGGAGTGAAGCCCCAATCCAGTGCAAAATTTAAATTATCGCCCTGTGCAACGAGCGGAACGCGCACGTCGTTATAGAGGAGCGTGCCGTCGTCAAGCTCCAGATGATGAATCGCGAATTCAAAGAGCCGCTCACGCAATGGACGGCTCTCCGGCTTTGGCGGCTTGAGAATCGGGAGGTTGGACGTGCCGTCCGCGTTGAAACGAAGATGAATGGCCGGACGAACCACGCGGACGTCGCGCAGCGAAACTTTCTTTCCCCAGAACGAATCCACTTGGACTCCAACGATCAAGGAATCGGCGTGAAAGAGCGGCGGCGTGCCGGCCGGTTCGCGTCCGCGAATCGTGAGCCCCTTGAGATCGGCGCGCAAGGTGAAGAGATCGAAGTGGAATCGGGCCACCTCGACCTGGCCCCCCGTGAGTTGCGAAAGCCTGGCGACGACCAGATCTCTGACCGGGGCGTCGAACCATCCCCACTGAAACGCGAGACCAAGCCCCGCGAGCAGCAATGTGAAGGCCGCTGCTACAAGCGCCAGCCAGCGTAGCCAACCTCGCCTGCGTTTCGGTTTGATTTCGGCGTTCATGGCTGAGACCGCGCTCCTGGGGAGGCAGGCGCCTGCAGTAAGATTTCCACCTTCAACCGGGAACGGCTTTCCCCGAGCCACTGCGTGGCACGTGCGGAAATTTGTTGCTGCACCAGTAGCTCGCGGATTTGGGCGCGCACCGCGTCCAGCGGCGGCACAGGTTGTCCCTGGGCTTTCATCTGGGCCGCGAATTGCTCGTTGTAATACTTTTCGATCGTTTCGTTGTCCGCTTGCGCCGCAGGGCGGAACTTGTAATCAAGATACCGGCTGACGAAAAGTTCGTGGCGTAGTTGGCGATCAATCGCAGCGGATGTCAGGCCTGCCTGGCTCTGCCGCGTTTGGAAAGCCTGCTCGCCGCCGAGCTCCTTTTCAAGTTGCGCGCAGGCGGCGTTCACATCGGTCGCGGAAGGCTGCGTAAATTGGGCGGCCGTAGCTTCGTGTGTGACGATCCATTGGTCAATCAGTTCGTCCAGGCGTTTCCCTTCCGGCTGTGTTTGGCCTTCGATCAGTTGCTGGAACTGGCCGAGCTCGCGGACATCGCTCTGCAGCAAGATGTCGTCTTCAACGCGCGCGACGATACGGTCCACCACTTCTTGCGCCGAAGCGCTCTGCGGCGCCGGGACCGGCGGAAGAATCAGCGCGAGGGCCAATAAACAAGACACGCGTTGAAGCAGCCCCTGCATCAGAAGATGGATCCCAGATTGAAGAAAAACTGGAAGTGCGGCATTCGCGACAGCGCCGGTACGGTAGCGCACCCGCCGGTGGCCGCGAGCGTGCATGAATAGAATTCCGCTGGGTTGAGCTGGTAGCCCAGGTCCAATCGAACGGGGCCAATGGGCGTTGCGTAACGCAGCCCGATGCCAACCGTGTGCGAGAAGTACGAAAGGTCGCCGTCTAACTGGGAGGCCGCTGTTGGCGCGGTCCGCAGCGCGATCGCGCTGATGCTGCTGAAGACGTTGCCGGCATCGTAAAAAAGTGCGCCGCCGAGCTTCGATCCTATCTTGGGCAAGTGCATCGGGAAGCGCACTTCCTGCTGAAAGACCAGGAGCGCTTCACCGCCGATCGGATAGCCGGTGTCCGGGTCGCGCGGCCCCGCTTCATTCAACGAAAAGCCTCGCAATGAATCTCCGCCGCCGCCGAAGAACCTTTCGGGCAAAGGGATGTCCGTTGAGAGCGTGCTGCCCAGCGCCTGCTGTATGCCGAATTGGAATGAACGCGCAAAAACTAACTTCTTTCCAAATGGATAGTACGTCGAGTTCTCATAGAAAAAGCGCGCGAAGCTCGATTTCGAGCCGATGGGCTTCTCGGCCAAAGCGAAGTCAGCGGTGTTGTAAGAACCCTTGGTGGCGTCCGTGGGGTTATCGCGGTGTTCGCGCAGCCAGGAAACGCCGACTTCGGAGACCTGCGTAGGCTGGCTATAGAGTGGAATAAGTTCCGACGCGATTTTCAGCGACACCGCTGGCACGAATACCTTGCGGTAGGTGTAGCGATAAAGCAGCGTGGTGGCGCGGGATACTTTTTGCGTTAGCTGGAGCGTTCCTTGGTATCGAGTGGATGTAAACGTTGTGACTTCCTGAGACTTATCGGCCAATAAGGTGAATTGCAGGCTGAGATTGGGCTTGCCGAAATAATTCTGAGTGTTGTAGCTGGCTAGTCCACGATACTGCAGCGTGCTCGCTCTTACCTTCAGCGACAGACTGTCGGCGCGCCCTGTCAGATCGTCTTTTGTGATTTCGAAGATGACTCGCGGGCTGGCGTCAATTGCTCCTCCAACCGCCGAGGAACCCGTGCCCCCGAGACGTTGCACTTCGATTCCGCCACCATAGCCCAACGTGTAGCGTTTCGCTTCCTCGACGACGACGTCGAGCGCCTTCGTCGGATCCGCGCCGCCAGGATTCTGCGGCGCGATCGTGACGCGGGTAAAGATTCCCAGATTGTAGAGTAGGCGCTGCGTATCAATCACCTCGCCCTCACGCAACGGACCGCCGGATTTCACCTGTACTTCTCGCGCGATCACGCCGCGGCGAGCATGATCGTAGCCGGCAATCAGGATGTCCGAGACGCGAACTTGCTGGCCTTCGTCAATGTGGTAGACGAGCGCGACTTCCGGCCGGGCCACCGCTGCGGGACGTGCGGCGTCCGCCGCATTTCCATCAGACGGATGCACGGGAGCAGCGGACGTCGCAGCAGGAAGATCTGTCGACGTAGCGGTCAGGTGCGCCTCAGGGAAGCCTTCGTTGTAATAGAGGGCGAGCATATTGTCGCGATCCGTTGCGACGTTGAAGTCGGAATACGGCTCGCCGGGCGTCGAACCGATGACGCTCATCAGGTCTTTATCGTTAACGGCCTTGTTTCCTTCCAACGCGAACTTTCCGACAAGCGTCTGCACACCCTCTTGTACGTGAAACTGAACGAAAAGATCGCCTTCCTTGCCGTGGTAGTTCGGTTCGGGTTCGCTGGTCACGGTGGCCGCGCGGAAGCCGTTCGCCACGTAGAGTTCACGGACGGAGTCAATGTCGCCGTCGAGCAATCGCTGGCTGAAACGGCCCGGTGAACCAAATGAAGCGGGCTGAATGGCGAGACGTCCCCGCAAAATGTCACTACTAAAATAGTGATTCCCCTGAAATGCCACACCAACGAATTTCTGCCGTGACCCACGGTTTACTTCGTAAGTGATCACCTGCTCGGATTGGGGAGCGCTACCCTTGGCGATAGCCTGCGGTTCCTCGCTGGTCTTATATTCCACGCTTGCGCCGAAATAGCCCTGGCTTTCGAAATAGTCGCGCAATGAGCGGCGCCCTTCGGCCAGGAGATCGGGATCTACGGCGCCTTCTTCAAAAACGGGGACGCGTCTCTTAAGCTCCCTCTTCGGGATCTTCGCGCCGGTGACAACCACGCGGACGCGGAGCCCCGCCACAACCTCGAGTTGCAAAGGCAGGGTGTTTGTTTTGGGATCGTAGGCGCCGCGATGGAAAATAGCGCGCGCGCCCAGATAATCTTGTTTTACAAGATAGTCGCGCAAGCGATCTTCGGCGCGCTGCAGTTTCTTGGAGTCGAACTGGTCCGTCGGTTTCAGCTTGATGCGCGAGAGCAGGTCGCGGTCCGCGTAGGAAGTCAAATTTTTCAAGGAAATTGCACCGGCCCGCGCACGCGGACCGGGAATCACCTGTACGGTGATGTCCATCTGGCGGGTGGCAGGGTCGGGGTGAAGGTCGGCGCGCACCTGCCCCTGATAAAGGCCGTCCAGCGCGAGCGCCTCCTTCAGGCTTTGCAGCGAATCATCGGTGGTTGGCTTGCGATAAGGGTCGCCGACTTTCAGCCGCAGGGCGGCATACGCCGTGGATTCATTCGGCGGCTCCTTTAATCCTTCAATGCGCACCACGCTGATAAAAAGGTTCCGCGTCACCACGAACTCCAGACGCAGTCCTTCGGGCGTCTGGGTGACTTCGGCGGTCACGTTTGCGTAGTCGCCGGTGGCGTAGAGCTGCCGGAGCGAACCGCGAACGCTCTCGGAGTCATACGGTTCGCCGGCGCGCTGCGGCAGGTCGCCTGGATTCTGCGAGATGATCACGCCTCCATCAGCAATGACGCGGATTTCCGCTACGGGCTGGCCTTCGAACCGTGCCACATCCTGTACCTTGGTATCCGGAGGCGCGGCGGGAGGCACCTGAGCGAACGAACCGCCGGACCACAGACACACCAACGTGACAGAAAGAGCCAGCCGCGCGCATGTCTGGGCGAAGAATCGACGCATGATTAAGAGAAGACAGGTTAGCACAAGCGGTTGCCCGCTTCTTACGGCATCCGGCATTCCGTTGACGCATTGTGAATAGGGAAGGAGGGATTACAAAGCTCGGCGAATCAGAGATATCATGAATCTTCCGTTCATTCATAACGGGCACATGGACCCCAAGTCTTACGAGCGATATTCGAGACAAATCCTCTTTGCAGCAATCGGCGAAAAGGGGCAAGAGCGCCTGCTAGCGTCGCGCGCGGCGCTGGTAGGCTGTGGCGCGCTGGGGACGGCGATTGCAAATCTACTGGTGCGCGCGGGTGTTGGCACTCTGCGGATCATTGATCGGGACTTTGTCGAGGAATCCAACTTGCAGCGCCAGATGCTCTTTGACGAGGCGGACGCCCGCGAATCCCTGCCAAAAGCCGTCGCAGCCGAGCGGCATCTACGGGCAATCAACGCAGGCGCGGCGGTGGAAGGCGTGGTCGCCGACCTGACGCCAGCCAATGCGGAAGACTTGTTGGCGGGGCATGACATCATTCTGGACGGCGCGGACAATTTTGAGACGCGATTTCTGGTGAATGACGTTGCCGTCAAACGAGGCATCCGCTGGATTTATGCGGGTGTGGTGGGGAGCTATGGGGTAATGCTGCCGATTCACCCGAGCCGTACGGCTTGTCTTGCATGCCTTGCCGATTTGATGAACGCGGAGGCGACCCACGGGGTCGAGGAAACCTGTGACACGGTGGGCGTCCTGGGCGCTGCCGCAGGAGTCATCTCTTCCCTGGCGGCTGGTGCGGCGATCAAAACTCTTGCGAACTCGGCCGGTGAGGGCGACGGGCGATTAACTTCGTTCGACGTTTGGATCGGACGTTACCGGGCCGTGCAGGTTGCGCGCGATCCAAACTGCCGCGCGTGCGCGCGCCACGAATACCGCTATTTGGAGGGCGAGGCCATGCCGCACGTCACGATGTGCGGACGCGATTCGGTGCAAATCCATGAACGCGGCAGAAAACTCGATTTGGCCCTGCTGGGACAACGGCTTGGCCCGGTAGCGGCGGATGTGCGGCAGAACGGATTTCTACTGCGTTTCAGCGTCAATCCCTACGAGATAACCGTGTTCGCCGATGGCCGCGCGATCATCAAGGGCACCCGCGAGCCATCCGTGGCGCGCTCTCTCTACTCGCGCTACCTTGGCGCATAGGCGATTCTGTCCGGCAGGGTTACCTCAACACCGTGCGTCCAGGGACCATTCGCAATGCGGCGCGGTCCAGGCTCTCCCGCAAGTTCATCAATGTGAGAAAAGTGTTCAGCACGCGGGCCTTCAATTCGTCGGGCAGGTGCAGACCGCTGGTGGAAACGCGCGCCAGCATTTCGCCTTGATTGCCGATAAAACGAATAATTTCAACCTGGCGCTCATGGCTGGCATAACCCGCGACGGTCTCGCGGCGAAGCTCCGCGCAGAGCTGCTCCAGGCGGAGCGTAAAGTGCTGCAAGCACATGCCCTCGCCTTGCAACTCCGGAGGGACTTCTACCTTACAGCCTGTCGAATGGCAGGGCTCGGTCATATGGGAAAAGTCTTGCAGGGCAATTGTTTCATCGGGAAGGCCTGAAATCTACTGGTTAAGCGGGGTTGTATCAAAGTGGTACTGATCGGCAGCGCCCAAGAACGACCAGGTGGGGCTCGTTCGACACTGGGGCAAGCGTTCGAATGGCTCACTCACGGATGGCCGGCTGACGGTGAGGTTTCAACGGGCAGGTCTTTATGCGCGGACCATTCTTCCCACGAGCCATCGTAAAGGCGCACGTCGTAGCCCAGGTAGCGGGCGGCAAAATAGACCGCGCTGGCCTGCTGCCCTATATGGCAGTAGGCGATGATGCGGTCGCCGGGTTTGACCCCTCCGGCGTGGAACAGCTCTTCCAGCGCCTGCGAGGATTTCAGCTTGCCTTGTTCGTCGAACAAACTGGTGTAAGGCACGTTTCCGGCGCCGGGAATGTGGCCAGGGACCTTTCCGATGCCCTGCTTCGCTCCAGTGTAATACTCGGGCGCGCGGGCATCTACGACGGCGACACCGGAGTGGTGTAAGGCCGCGCGAACGTCCGGAAGCTTCGCGATCACGTCATCCGCCGTGCAAAGCGCGACGGTTTGGGGCGTTACGCTGGGCGCGACGGTAGATACAGCCCTATGTTCATTTTGCCAGACCGGAAATCCGCCATCGAGGATGGCGGTACGTGCGCCAAGTCCCATGGCGTCTAACGTCATGTAGATGCGCGCCGTTGGGGTAGTCCAATCCTTACTCTGGTAGAGGACGATGAAGGAGTTGTTCGAAACGCCCAGCTTGCCGAGTGTTTGCGCCAGCTCCGGGATCGGAGCAAGCTCCAGCGTGAGAGTTTGTCCATCCGAGGCAGCGCTCATGGCATGCGTCTGTATGTAATCAAGCCATTCGGCGCCGGGTATGTGACCTGCGTCGTATTCACTCTTTTCGCCAACGGAAAAAACGACAAGATTGGGGTCCTTCAGGTGGTCCGCGAGCCAGGATGTCGAGACGAGCATGGTGTCGCGAGTTCCATGGGCGCCGCAGCCGGCGGGAGTGGCGGCGGACGACGGCAGTGAGCCGATGGCAACCAGGACAAACAGAAGGGCGGCGAACGCGCGCGCGATTCTCATGTGCTTACTCTCCCTCAGTGTTTCGAACTTCCAGTCCATTCACTCACGCGACGATGCGTCTCATTCGGAACGAAGCGCCGTTAGCGGATCAACACCCGTGACCCGGCGGGCCGCACCGTAGCACGCCGCCCCGCCAATCGCCAGGAAAAGCAAGGTAACGCCCACGAGCGTCAGCGGGTCGTTCGGCTGGACGCGGAAGAGCAAACCGCTCATCAGCCGCGTTCCGGCCACCGACAGCGCAAAGCCCGCAGCGAGACCCGTGGCGACAAGCAAAAGTCTATGGCCGAGCGCCATGCGCAAGACATCCGCCCGCGTAGCGCCCAGAGCCATTCGAATGCCGATTTCTTTCACTCGCTGGCTGACGGCGAGCCCCATCACACCCGCCACTCCGGCCGCCGTGATGACGAGCGCGAGCAGCGCAAAGCAGCCGAGCAGGGTGCTCATCAAGCGCGGCGGCGCGAGGGACTCCTGCCGTACTTGCTCGATGGTCCTGATCCTGACGACGGGCTGATCCGGATCAATTGCGTAGACGGCGGCGACCAGTTGGCAGATCAGCGGCGTGGGATCCTGTTTTGTGCGCACGAGAAGGCTCGCGACGTTGGTCGGATTCTGCGCTAGCGGCAGATAGAGCTCATCCACCGGCGGCTTGTCGAGCCAGTATTGCGTGACGTCCCCGACGATGCCGACGACCGTGATCGTGTCTTCACCGTTGTTCACCGTTACTCGATGGCCGAGCGGATCCCCGTTGCCCCAGTAGTGGCGTGCCATCGAGCGATTGATGATCGCGACGACGGGCGCCTTCGCGCTATCCCCATCGGTGAAATAGCGGCCTCGATCGAGCGGAATCCCCAGCGTTTGGAAATAACCGGGTGTAACCGACCGCAGATCGAACACAGGCTCAGGCTCTCCGGGCCCCCGCTCGCGGCCATCCACTTGAAATCTCACGGTGACAGGTTGCGTCTCGTTGAGCGGATACGTGCGTCCAACTGCAGCGGAGAGCACAGCGGGATTCTGGTTTATTTTTTCCAGCAACTGGGCATCAAACGCGGCGAAATCGGAGTTCTGTTTATACCTAGACCAATCCAGTTGAATAAACAAGGAGACGACGTTCTGCGGTTTGAAGCCAGGGTCCACGCGCGTCATGTTGTAAAAGCTGCGAAGCATCAGGCCTGCGCCGGCCAGCAATGCGAAGGAAAGAGCCACTTGGGCCACCACCAGCACGTTGCGTATCCGCTGGCGCGAGACGCCCGCAGTGGCGTTTCCCGAACCTTCCTTTAGCGGCGCCGAGAGATTCATGTGCGAAGCCGCGGCAGGAATCGAGCCAAAAACGACTCCGGTGAGCAGCGATACGCCGAGCGTGAAGAGGAGCACGTGCGAATCAAGGCTGATTTCGTGCGCGCGCGAAGTGAACCTCTCGGCGAAGGAGATCAGAGGCGGCAATCCCCACCACGCCAGCAGAATCCCCAGCCCGCCTCCAATCAACGACAGGATCGTGCTCTCCGTCACCATCTGGCGCAGCAGGCGGCTTCGGCTTGCGCCCAGTGCCGCCCGGATTGCCATCTCGCGCTCTCGGCGAAGTTGGCGCGAAAGGCTCAGGTTGGCGACGTTCGCGCAGACGACCAGAAGCACCAGCCCGGATGTGGCCAGCAGGATCAGGAAAGTGGGGCGAGCGCGTTCCGTCAAATCCTTTCGCAGCAATGACGGATGTATGCCGTAATCCATGTCCTTCGGGTACGCATCGGGATAAGTTTGCTGTAGCCGCGCGGCGATGGCGGAAGCTCTTGCTGCGATTGCTCGAGCGTGACGCCGTCTTGCAAGCGTCCAAAAACGCTCATCATTCTTCCCGTTCGGCTGGCGATCATGTGTGCGTCCGAGCGGAACGGGCAGGCCGACGTGGGCATGTAAACGTCATTGTCGTCGGGATACTGAGGGACGGGCGGCAACACCCCAACGACGGTATGGATGCGGTCGTTCATCCGAAACGTGCGGCCGACCACCTTAGGATCACCGCCGTAGTTCCGCTTCCAGTATTCGTAGCTGAAAACCAACAGGGCGGGAGCGCCGTGCTCCTCGTCGGCGGGAATAAACGTGCGCCCGAGCAGCGGCTTCACGCCAAGCACATCGAAGAAATTGGCCGAGACAACGCCGGTCTGCACGCGCTGTGGCTCGCCCTGGCCGATCAAGTCAAAATCCATGTTGTGATATTCCACTAACGACTTCACCGTGCGCGCCTGTTCCCGGTAATCTTGAATCTCCGGCACGGAGAAGTTCAGATCGGTGATCCCTGCGCGCGGCGCTTGCTGGGTCAGGACCACCAACCGTCCACCGTCAAAGTACGGCAGCGGACGCAGCAGTACGCCATTCACCACGCTGAAGATCGCCGTATTCGCGCCGATACCAAGAGCAAGGATGAGTACCACGAGGATCGTGAAGCCCAGATTCTGCCGCATCATACACAGCGCATAGCCGCCATCCTGGCGAAACATTTCCATGTGTTCCGCGGGTGCCACACGAAAGATACCTGCGATCGTCTCCGCCCAGAGACGCAACAGTTCCGTCTTTCTCTCGCCGGCTTCGCGGCGCTGCTGCTGGAAGACCTGCTCCATCTCGCGGCCGTAGTCGCCGCAAAATTCAGATGGGAAGAGCGCAGCAGAAAACGAAACGCCCGATCGGCGAAAGAATTCTTTCGTGGCGCCATGGCAGTCTCCTCTTACGCGGAACGCGTGCTTGCCAGCAGATGCTTGGACCGTGCCAGCGCCAGCATGTCCGCAAGACGCTCCGCTTCGGCGGCCGCAACGCTGCGGCCGAAAGTCGTAAGCCGGTAATAGCGGCGGCGCTCGTCATCGAGTTCGCGGGCGGGCCGTTCTTCGGTCTCGACCACCAAGCCATCGCTGACCAGGCGCCGAAGAATTCCATAGAGAGTGCCTGCGCTCAGGCCCACGGCACCGTCCGTCAGCCGTGTGACCTCCTTCATGATGGCATAGCCGTGTTTATCGCTGTCGGCGAGCGCGACAAGGACGTGAAAAACAGCGGAAGTAAGCGGCAAAAGAGGTTCAGGACTGCGGGTTTCGCGCAAACGCGGTCTCCCTTGGGCCGCGCTCTATTGGGCGGCGCTATATCTGTTCACGCTATACTATAGCGTATAACGCTATAACGCCAACAAAAAAATGGCGCGCCCAATAAATGTGCGCGCCGACTGCCCCGTTAGCGCGAGGCCGGAATGTAGACGTGCTCGGCGGCGTGCAATTGAATGCCGCTTTGCTCAGAGGTAACGCGCAGCTTGGCGATGCTGACTTTCTCTCCGGTTTGCGCGAGAAAGGTAAGCTGGTACTGTTGGCCGAGCAAGCGGTGGATGTTCTGCATGAAAGGCTCGAACGACACGGGGTTCCCGGAACCTTCGTAGTAGCTCTGGCCGCCGGTTTCTGATGCCAGTTCTCCCAAGCTGCCCTGTCCGTTGAGATTCAGCCAACCCTCGCGCATAGAAAGCCCAGGGTCGGGAGCGTAGATCGTATAGACAACCACTCCTGATCGCTGGGCGGCTTCGACGGCCTGCTGCAGAGAAGTGTTGAGCGCCGGGTTTGTGTCCTGCGCGCCCTCGCTCAAGTCAATGCCGCTGCTGACGACGATGAGCACGCGGCGGCTGCCTTCCGCGGGAGTCCAGTGCTTCAGCAAATCGCGGATCGAATCGTAGATGCCAACGGCCGAGCCTGGAACTGCGCTTGGAACACGAAATGCCTTTGCGGCTTGCGCATAGTCCGTGGTGAAAGGCTGTTCGAAATGCGCGCCACCGTTTTGCGAATAGACCACAGCGACGCGCGCGCCTGCGGGTAGCGTGGTTACGAAATCGCGAAGATCACCGAAGTTACCCGCCACGCGCCCGGAGAGCGAGTCGTCCACCATCACGACAAGATCGAGGCTTACTTGGCCTGGCTGAACCGGCGTCCACGAAATGATCTTACGGACGTTGTCCTGCTGTTTGACGACGACTTCATTCTGCGGCACGGTAGCAGGCGCCGTGTCGCCGTGTGCGACCGCGGTGACCGTCACGGTGACGGGCGTTCCGGCATCATCCGGAGCCGGAATCCGACGAGCTTGCAGGAATGCGGCGGACAGTGCGATCATTCCCGTACAAACCACACAGAGAGTTGCGATTCGAATCTTCATTCCATTCATGGCCGCCTCCTTGGCAAAAGCCGGGGCCCGGTCGCTATGGCTAAAATGGCCCTATCAGTAAGATGTTTATTTACGGGTTAGGGTGGCCAGAGCCTTTTTTTGAGTCGGTTCCGATTCAAAGTCGGCTGTGCTAGAATCACCGGTTGGACGCATAAGGTCGGCGGTTTCTGCCCTTTCCGGGGCATTCCTCGCACGGCGAGGGGACCGCGGCACAACCCAAAATCTTTTCGAATGAGGCGCTCCCATGTCTGGCCATTCAAAATGGGCAACAATCAAACACAAGAAGGCGGCGACCGACGCCAAGCGTGGGCGCATCTTTACCCGCCTGATCCGCGAAATTGCCATTGCCGCGCGCGGCGGCACCGACCCGAACACGAACGCCCGGCTTCGCACGGCTATTGTAGCCGCGAAGAATGAGAACATGCCGGGAGACAACATCGACCGCGCCATCCTGCGCGGGAGTGGAAAGCTCGAGGGTGAGCAACTCGACGAGGTCACTTTCGAGGGCTATGGTCCCGGAGGCATTGCGCTGCTCGTCCAAGTGGTAACCAGCAGCCGCAATCGCACCGTCAGTGAAATCCGGCATGCGTTTAGCAGAAACGGCGGCAACATGGCGGAAGCCGGCGCTGTCGGCTGGATGTTTGAACGCAAGGGCGAGATTTCGTTGCCGAAAGAAACGGCAAGCGAAGATAAGGTCATGGGGATTGCTCTGGATGCGGGCGCCGAGGATCTTCGCGACGATGGGTCGGCGTGGGAGGTGGTGACGCCGCCGGATGCATTTGAAGCCGTGCGTGACGCCCTGGTTGCGGCCGGGATCACACCAGATTCGGCCGAGATCGGCATGGTGCCGAAGAGCTACATCAAGCTTTCCGGCCAGCAAGCGCAGCAGATGATCCGCTTGATTGACACGCTGGAAGAGCAAGACGACGTTCAACACGTCTATTCCAACTTCGACGTGGACGAGAAGGAGCTACAGGCTTCGCTCGCGCCCTGAGCCCTTGCGCGGCGGTTCGCCGGGCCGCGGTGGATTCGAGAGTTACATTTCGCTCCTCACCTCATAAAAAGTCTGGTTCGAGTGGCCCCGCCGCCGTACACTTGCGCCCGATGCATTGTCATCCCGCAAACTCTTCACCGCTTCGCGTGCTCGGCGTTGACCCCGCTTCCGCCGGGGCAACAGGCTATGCGGTGGTGGAGGCTCGAGGAAGCCGTTGCGCGGCGGTGTGCTTTGGCGTGATTCCCGCTGCGCGAGACGCTGCTCGCGATCTTCCCGGACGCCTTCGTGAAATCCATGCGCAAATCGCCGCATTGATCGAGGAATTCGCGCCAGGCCAAGTTGCGCTGGAGGCGATCTTCGCGGCATTGAACGTCAAGACGGCGCTGCGCTTGGCGGAAGTGCGAGGCGTGATCCTGCTGGCGGCGGCGCAGCGCAACCTGCCGGTAACCAGCTACTCTCCCCGCGAAGTGAAAGCAACGATCGCGGGATATGGCCATGCAGCGAAGGAGCAGGTGCAGCGCATGGTCGGTGCGATTCTGGACATGAAGGAAATCCCAGAGCCGACCGATGCCGCGGATGCCCTGGCGGTCGCGCTGTGCCACATCCGCTTTGCGCAAGCCGAGGCGCGGTTTGGCGCTCCGGCGCGGCTACTGGCTGTTCCTCGCGCGGTGCGGCGTAACCTCTCTCGCGCGCCACGCATCCTTTCTGCAAGATGAAAAAGACTCTTCGCGGAGCTTTGCTGCTTTTCGTTTCTTGCCTCTTTGCCGCCGCCTGCTTCGCGGCGGATCAGGATGCCGTCATCACTTATCGGAAAGTTTTCAAAGGCAGCGTGCCGGAATTCACCGAGATCAAGGTCGGGCAATCGGGCAAATGTACCTTCAACATTCGCCAGCTCAGCGAAGATGCCGATGTACAGTCTTTTGAGATGGGCGACGCGCTGCGCACCAAGGTCTTTGCCCTGGCGGCGGAGTTGAACAACTTTCGCGATGCCGATCTGGATGTACACCGCAAGATCGCGAACCTGGGCCAGAAGACCTTCCGTTATGAAAAAGGCGCCGACGCACACGAAACCGCGTTCAACTACACGACGAATCCGGCGGCAAACCAGCTTTATCAGATTTTCGAAGGGCTTACGCGCCAGCAGGAACACGCGATTGTCTTGCAGCGCCGCCTGCGTTACGACCGGCTGGGGCTGAATGAAGCGCTGATCGATTTTGAATCTGACTATGACCGCAAATTGATTCCTGAGCCGGAGCGGATGCTTCCAGTGCTCGAGCAGATCGCCAACGACAACAAGATTGTGGACATCGCTCGCGAGCGCGCCCGATCCATCGCGGCCCGCATCCGCGGCGCGAAGTAAACAAGATACGAGCGTCTGGCGTTGAAATGAGCTTGTATTTCGCTTGTTTCGGGCGCACGATGGCGGCAGATGAGTTAGTGTAGGGAGTGGTTTTCTGCATCGTTCGAGTCAATGGCCCAAGGCCCTGGGAGAGGTCACCATGAACCGCCGTATGTTTACCCTCCTGCTGTCATTTCTTGCGATTGTGTTTGCTGTCGTCGCGGTGCCGGTTCGCGCGGAAGAATACAGCCGCATTCGCATCGTGCGCCTGAGTTTTGTCGAAGGCGAGGTGCAATATCAGCGTGCCAGCGAAGGCTGGCAATCCGCGGGATTGAACTTGCCGATTGAACAGGGCTTCTCCCTGCAGACGGGCGCAGGTTATGCGGAAGTGGAATTTGAGAATGGCTTGGTCATGCGGCTGGCGCGAAATTCCCTGGTGCAGTTTACGGAGTTGGCGCTGGCGGGCGGCGCACGCGTCACGCGGCTGAATTTGTCGCAAGGAACTGCGATTGTCACGGCGAGCATTTCACACCACGATGTGTTGTCGGTAGCCGCATCAAACTTGAAGCTGACCGTGCCTCATAGCGGCCGCTTTCGCGTAGACGCCGATGCCAGCGGCGCCTGGGTCACCGTGCTCCACGGGGACATTGATATAGAATCGGGAACCGCCTCCATGCCTCTGGCCAAGGGCCACACGTTGCACGAGGATTCCGCGAATGATGGCCAACCGGAAATTGCGAAGAGTTCGGCTCCGGATGCTTTCGACAAGTGGGTCAAAGAGCGCGAGGAAGCCCTCGAGATCTCTTCGTCCAGTGCCACGGATTATCTATCGCCGCATGGATATACCACCGGCTTCGCGGACTTATATGATTCTGGTCTCTGGTACAACCTTCCAGGATATGGCTTGGCCTGGCAGCCGTACGGTGTTGGCGCTGGCTGGATGCCATTCATGGACGGGCAATGGGGTTTCATGGGCGACATGGGATGGGCCTGGATGAGCAATGAACCGTGGGGCTGGCTGCCTTACCACTTTGGCGGCTGGGTGGAGGCTCCCGGGCAGGGCTGGCTCTGGGTGCCGGGCAACGGACAGACGTGGCAGGGCTGGCAGCCCGGAACGGCAACCTGGGTCACGGTAGGCGGCCAGAACGGTTGGATCCCCACGACGGCTGTGCCGTCAAAACCGACAAAGGGCTCGTCTGCGCTCCTACCAAGGTCGAACCAGGTGATCTTGGCGGCGGTCGGCAATGGCAATGCCATTCGTCCGGGCGTTCGCGTGCCGCTGACACCATCCACGGCTGTCGCGGTTGGCTCAGCGCCACCGCCCGTCGTTCAATGGTCCCATGCGCCGGTTCGCGCGGCAGCTTCTGCTAATGGTGGCGTCGCTTCGCAGCCGCAGGGCGTCAACGCGCCGGCGCGGCTTCAGGCGCCGCGGTTTGCGGGTTCAGCGGATCGTGCGGCGGTGATTTCAGGGCGGCCAGTTGCGCAAGCTCCACACTCGGCTCCAGTTCCAGCGACTGCGTTCGGCGCGCGTCCGGGCGGTGTTAGTGGAGGAAGCTACCCCGGAGACGCGGGAGCGGGACCAGCTAGTTCGCCATCCCAGGCTACAGCGCCGGCACGTTCTATGGGCTCTGCGCCTGCGGCCTCGACTGCGGCGCCGCATCACCAATAGTGCAGAGTGGAGAGTTTAGTTTAGGCAGACTTTGGAAAGCCCGCTGGCAACCGCCTAGTACTAGCAGCTTCAGTACGGGCGCAGGACACCTAAAGTAAGTATCCGCTTACAAATCAATTGACTGCGCGGTCCTCTGGGCGGACCATGCGAAATCAAGGCAACGCAACAGCCTTGTTTTTCGTCTTAAGTAACGGGATCGTCCCCGCGGGAGGTCCGTATGGGCTACCGTTCCGACCGTCTTCTTGGCTCCAAGCCACTTATAGGATTGCTCGTCGGATTGAGCATCGTACTGACGCTTCCCCAGCGGACTGCGGCCCAAGGGCAAGATCAGCAATCTTCCGAAGAACAGCCCGACCAGCAATACAGTAACGCGCGCATCGTGCGTTTGAGCGACGTCGAAGGCGCGGTCGAGTTTCAGCGCCCCGGCGCCGGTTGGCAGGCTGCCCCATTGAACTTGCCCATCGAGGAGAACTTCCGGCTGCGAACCACAGATGGACGCGCCGAGGTAGAACTTGAGAGCGGCATGGTGATCCGCTTGGCGCAGAACACGATGGTCGAATTCGCGCAACTGGCCTTGCTGAACGGCAGCCGCGCGACGCAGGTCAATCTGCCCTCGGGTAGCGCGATGTTTTCCACCATGCTCTCGAAAGATGATTCGTTTACCGTGACCACGACCAACCTGCAAGTAGAGGTTTCACGCGGTGGACGTTTTCGTGTAGACGTCGCTTCCGGCAACAGTTGGGTAACCGTGCTCAAGGGCGACGTGGACGTAGACTCGGGCAGCGGAAACACAAAACTCACCGCGGGCCACATGCTGCAAACCAGCGGGTCAGACCAGGTGAATGTGGGAGGCAACCCTGCGCTCGATGATTTCGATCAGTGGACCCTCGATCGCGATCACGTGCTGTATAACGGCGAGCAGGCGGCAATGCCCTATCTCAATGCATATTCGCCCGCGGACGCTTCCGGAACTGCCGACCTTTCGGATTACGGTAATTGGACAGACCTGCCGGGCTGCGGCTATTGCTGGCAACCGTACGGCGAAACTTCGACCTGGCTGCCGTTCTCGGCCGGGTGCTGGATGTTTTATGGAGGCCACGGCTGGACGTGGGTTAGCTCTGAGCCGTGGGGCTGGCTGCCTTATCACTACGGGCATTGGATCTATCGCGTCGGCATTGGCTGGGTCTGGGCGCCTGGGCCGTTGAATCATTTCCAGGGCGGGCCGGTCAATTGGGTTACGGTGAATGACCGTCTCGGTTGGGCTCCCGCTGCTGTGCGAGGGGCGCGCGAACCTTTGGTGCCTCTTGGAGTGGTGGTCGGATCGCGCGGCGCAAACGGTGTAATCACGACCACGGGACGCCTGCCGGTCGAAACGTCAGTGACCGCAAACGTAATGCCCGCTCGCGCTCCCGCTCCCATTTTCCGCAATCGCGACGGCATCTCGTACGATCCTTCGTCGCAAACCTACTTCAATGAACCGAGACTGGTGGGCACCAGCGATAGCGATGAAGCGCCGGCCGGGACGGTGAATGGCGGCGCGCCAGGTTCTATACCCGAGGTTCGCCCAAGCGCTTCCGTTCGTCCGAGCAGCCCTCCTGTGGCGCGCCCGAGTCCCGTTCCGTACACCCCAACGCATGAGGCCGCACCGCGCTTCGCTGCGCCGACGACCCACGCTGCGTCACCGTCGCATGGCTCAGGGACGGCGGCAGTACATGCGTCCGGTGGCCATCACTGATTTTGGAGCGTTGATCCTTGCAACCACGGAGACGATGCACCGCTGCTTGCGCGAACAGCGCGAGCCGCATTTTTGTAAGCGCAGCTTTTTAGCGGAAAATCATCCCAGCGTAACCCACCACTTCCTCCCGATCGCCGAAAACGTCTCCTGAAGTCGCGTACTTCACAAGTTCCGCGTTCCTTGAGCCGCGCGCGTGAGCTGCGACCAGCATGGCCGTGGCCGCGGCGTACCCGCACATGGTGATGCCTTCGCGACGCACAATGTCGTAGAGCCCGCGAGCATCGAGAGCGAGCAATTTCTCGATTGCTCGCTGGTCCTTCACGCGCGTAACGTCATCAGGCTCATAGTGATTCATATCGGAACTTGCGACGATCAATACCGGCTCGGGCAATTGTGCAAGGACTCGAGCTATCGCGCGGCCCAGATCTTCGAGCGGTTCGAAGCCAGAAGCGCCGATGGCAATCGGCACGAATTGCGCCTCTGGCGCAAGCACCTGAAGAAATGGTAGCTGCACTTCAAGCGAATGCTCGGTTCGGTGCGCGACCTGATCTTCCGTGAGTCGCGGGCACGCCGTCACGAGCTTCTCAGCCAGCTCAGAATCAATTTCAGCCAGGCCCAACGGCGTTTTCCATGACCCTGTGCTGTTGATCGCAAAATCGGCGCCTTGCGGAAAATGCCTGGGCCCGAGGATGATCACGCGTCTTGGAAACACAAGCCGCGCATACACCGCTCCGGCTATTGCTCCGGAATATACGTAACCGGCATGAGGAACCAGGCAGGCGACTGCGGCCGATTTCGATTCTTGCGCCACCAGCGAAGTGTATTGGCGTACCTCGCCGGTGAGCTCGCGCGCGCCAGCAGGATAGAATCGGCCGGCAACCGCGGGCTGGCGAGCCACCGTCATATTGGGGATCCGCTACTGGGCTGGCTTGGAAGGCTTACCGTGGATGCGCAGGGCGATCGTCGTCCCGGAAGCATAGTCCACTGCTACTTTGTCACCGTATTGGAATCCGCCCTTTTGAATCACGGCGAGCATCTGCTCGTGGACCTGCGGCGAATAGCTGAAGGTTTGAATCATGTTGCCATTCTGCCGGCTGCGCAGTGTGATGGCGGCGCTCGTGGCCGACATGACCGAGCCTCTGAACCTGAGGATTTGCGTTTTTGTCTGGTTTGACTTGGCCACGGCGGGCGGCGCCGTGGTAACTTGCGCCACCGCAGTCCCGGCACAGAAGGCCAAGCCAACCGCGAATATCGCAATCTGTAATTTAGAGAGCATCTTTAATTTAGAGAGCATCTTTATCTAAAGAGCATCCTCGAGTGAAATCTTTAGCGATTTCAGGAATCGGATGTCCTGCGGCGTGAGATCAAACTTTGGCGCCATGTCTTCCTCTTCTAAAAGCTCGGGGTCCACCTGAATGTGAATGGATTCGAGGAAGCGGCGATCCTGCGTGGAAAGTCGCGCGGATTGAGTTTCGCGCTTGACCAATCCGATGGTGGCATCAAGCTTCAACACAATGTCGTAGCCAGCCGAGCGAACGTTTGCGATCGCGCCAGTGATGCGCTCGGAATCCGCGACCGTATCGTTGATCGCGTGCCCCAGTTCGCGCAGCAGATTCCTCATGTGGTCGTCTAGTTGCAAACCGGCCTCCCACCCGCCTTGATGCCCACCCCACGCTGATGAATGAATTGTAGAACTGCTGAGCGCTCGTGACAAGACGGCAGATGCCGTTCTGCGTCCAACTAATCCATCCCTCCGTCATCCAGCCGGCGGAGGGTGTATTACAATCTGTCTGTGAGCACGGCATCCATTTCCCAGCGGCCCGCGTCACGCGGTTTCTTCCGAGTTGCGTGGAAAGCGCTCCGGGAGCTTTTCCACGAGGTGACCGGCGCCATCTTTGGTTTGTTCGGATTTGCCGCGGCGAATTCAGCCATTCGTTCGTGGCGGATGGGCTTGTCCGGGTGGGTGGTTGTTTTGCCGCTAGTTTATGCTTTGATGATGGCGTTTTTTTCGATTACATCGTTTCTCCGGGCACGCCGAGTTCGGTAGCGCCACAGCGGACAAACTGCCATGAGCGAATCCGACACAAAACCCGGCGCGCCGGCGGCATCCAGAAAGCGCTTTGCCACCCTTTCCGGGCTTGAGCTCGACCCGGTCTACACCCGTGAGCCGGAGGGATGGGACCCCGATTCCTCGCTTGGCTACCCGGGCGAGTTTCCGTTCACTCGCGGTATCTACCCCACGATGTATCGCGGCCGCTTCTGGACCATGCGTCAGTACGCCGGCTTTGGCACCGCAGCCGAATCCAATCGCCGCTATCGCTATTTGCTCAGCCAAGGCCAGGCGGGGCTCTCCGTCGCCTTCGATCTGCCGACGCAGATCGGCCTCGATTCGGACCACCCACTGGCGCAGGGCGAAGTCGGCAAAGTGGGTGTGGCCATTGATTCGCTCGAAGACATGGAGGCGCTTTTCGAGGGGATTCCGCTCGAGGGCGTCTCGACTTCGATGACGATCAATTCCACCGCCGCAATTCTTCTCGCGCTTTATGTTGCGGTAGCCAAAGAGCAAGGCGCCGATCTGCGGAAGCTTTCGGGTACCGTGCAGAACGACATCCTGAAGGAATATATCGCGCGGGGCACATTCATCTATCCCGTTGCGCCGGCGATGCGCATCGTCACCGATATTTTTGCGTGGTGCCGCACCGAGCTGCCGCACTGGAACACGATTTCGATCTCCGGCTATCACATCCGGGAAGCGGGCTCGACGGCCATTCAGGAAGTGGCCTTCACGCTGGCGGATGCCATCGCGTATGTTGAAGCGGCCACGCGCGCGGGCTTGGCGGTGGATGAATTCGCACCGCAGCTCTCTTTTTTCTTCAACGCGCACAGCGACCTGCTCGAGGAGATCGCGAAGTATCGCGCCGCGCGGAGGCTCTGGGCGCACATCATGCGGGAGCGTTTTGGAGCGCGCGACGAGCGTTCGCTGTTGCTGCGCTTCCACGCGCAAACGGCCGGTTCTTCGCTCACCGCGCAGCAGCCGGAGAATAATATTGTGCGCGTGGCGATCCAGACGCTCGCGGCGGTTCTTGGTGGTTGCCAGTCACTTCACACAAACGCCCTGGATGAGGCGCTGGCGTTGCCGACCGAGGACTCGGCGCTACTGGCGCTGCGTACGCAGCAAATCGTCGCGCACGAAACCGGCGTCGGGAATACGGTTGATCCGGTGGGCGGGTCGTATGCCATCGAAAACCTCACGGACCGCATCGAGGCCGGGGCCCGTGAATACATCGCGCGCATTGATGCCGTAGGCGGCATGCTCCGCGCGATTGAAACGGGCTACGTGCAGGGCGAAATCCAGAAGGCCGCTTATGAATACCAGCAAGCGGTCGAGCGAAACGAGCAAATCGTGGTCGGCGTCAACCGTTTCGAGGGCGGAGATGTGCGTCCGCTCCCGACCTTGTGGATGAATCCGGATATCGAGCGGACGCAGGTTGCCAGGCTGCAGGCGTTGCGTGCGCGGCGAGACGCCGCCCGCGCCGGCAAAGCCCTCGCCGAAGTGGAAGCGCGCGCCCGCTCGGGAGCAAACCTTATGCCAGCCATCTGCACTGCCGCTGAAGCCCATGCCACCGTCGGCGAAATCTCCGACGCGCTGCGACGCGTCTTCGGCGAACATCGGGAATCTGTCGTGCTCTGATTAGCGGTCCGGTTGGGAGATCAGGAGCCCGCGGTTTAGCGTTGGTAAACGGTTCGTCCGCCGACTACGGTGACCATGGGCGCGCCGCGAAATGTCCGGCCGTCAAACGGCGTGTTGCGCGATTTGCTCGCGGAATCGGCCGCCCGGAAGGTCCACTCGTGATCCAGCGAGAATAGCGTCAGATCTGCAGGTGCGCCGGGTGTGATGCCCCGCTCTATGTTCAGCACGCGCGCTGGACCGGCTGTGAAGAGCTCAACCAGCCGCATCAAGCTGACGCAGCCGCTGAGGTAGAGCTGCTCGATGGCCAGCGCCAGGGCCGTTTCGAAACCCGTGATTCCAAAGGGCGCCTTGTCGAATTCCACGGCCTTGCTCGCCGGTTCGTGGGGTGCGTGATCGGTGGCGATGGCGTCCACAGTGCCATCGGCTAAGCCAACGAGGAGGGCTTCGCGGTCTTCGCTTGAGCCCAGCGGCGGATTCATCTTGAAATGCGTGTCGTAACCCACGTCCTCATCCACGAGCGTGAAATGATGCGGAGTCACCTCGCAGGTAACGGCGAGGCCGCGGTCCCGAGCTTCACGAACTAAATCGAGCGACGCCCTCGCCGAAAGGTGCGCGATGTGCAATCGCGCGCCAGTCAGTTCCGCAACCTGGACATCGCGCCCCACGCAGATGGATTCCGCGGCGGCGGGCATTCCCCGCAAGCCAAGCCGCACCGACGTTTCGCCCTCCCGCATCACGGCGCCGGCCGCAAGCGACACGTCTTCGCAATGGTCAATCACGGGCAAACCGAGCGAACCACAATAGTCCATCACTTGCCGCATCAGCTTGGCCGTTGCCACGGGGCGTCCGTCATCGCTCACCGCTACGATGCCTGCTTGCTTCATGGCCGCGATTTCCGCCAGCGACTCGCCCAGGCTGCCGAGAGAACACGCGCCGATGGGCCAAACGCGCACGCTGCCGTGTGACGCCGCGCGCTCGACGATGGCGCGCGTGACGGAGGCGTTGTCGTTCACCGGGCGCGTATTGGGCATCGCACAAACCGCAGTGAACCCGCCGCGTGCCGCAGCGCGAGTTCCTGTCTCGATTGTTTCGGAATGCTCGCCACCGGGTTCCCGCAAGTGGCAGTGCAGGTCAATGAATCCGGGCGCAACAATCATTCCCGTGGCGTCGAGCGTCTCGCAAGTTTTCCCATTGTCCCTCATGGCTCGCGAAACGTCGGCCGGCGGCGCCGCCATGCGGATGCGGTCGCCTTCGATCAGAACGTCCAGAGACGCGTCGGTACCGCTCGATGGTTCCACCACGCGGCCATTGCTAATCCGAAGCATGCGTTGAATCCTTGTTGGGTTCCGCGGTCACTTCCGCGGGCGTGTCGGGCGTTTCCGTTCGCGGGCTTTCGGTGCTCACGCCAATCAGCAAGAAAAGCAGCGCCATTCGGACGGCTAGGCCATTGGTGACCTGCTCCAGTACACACGATTGCGGCCCGTCGGCCACGGCGGGATCAATTTCAAGTCCCCGAATCATCGGGCCGGGATGGAGCACCAGGGCGCCGGGGCGGGCAAGCGCAAGGCGTTCCAGGGTCAATTGATACAACATCACGTAGTCATCCACCGGGAACGCGGGCTCGTTCATTCTCTCCTGCTGCACCCGCAGCGTCATGATCACATCGGCGCCATCCAGGGCCTCCTCGATTCGCGTAACTCGGCGAACCGAAGAGCCGGGCGCGGCAAGCTGATCGAGTTCGCGGGGCAGCCACATCGCCGGGCCGCAGAGCGTGATGCGGCAGCCGAATTTGCCGAGCAGGTGGATATTCGAACGCGCCACCCGGCTGTGCTGAATGTCGCCGAGGATTGTGACGTTCAGGCCATCAATTCGTCCGAGACGGTCGCGAATCGTGAGCGCGTCAAGCAATGCCTGCGTCGGATGTTCGTGCGTGCCGTCGCCCGCATTGATCACGGGAATATCGAGGTGCCGTGCGATAAAATCCGCCGCGCCAGAGGAGCTGTGGCGGATCGCGATGCAGTCAGGCTTCATCGCGTTGAGGGTGTGAACCGTGTCCAGCAAAGATTCGCCCTTTTTCAAGCTGGACGATTCCGCTTGCAGATTCATGCTGTCGGCGCCGAGCCGCGCGGCTGCCGTTGCAAAGCTGATGCGCGTCCGCGTGGAGGGCTCAAAAAACGCCAGCGCGACCGTTTTGCCGCGGAGAGTGGCCAACTTTTTCAGCGGATGCTTCTGGATTTCCTGAAACGACGCGGCCTGATCGAGAAGAAAAGTAATCTGCTCCGCCGTCAGCGGCTCGGTGGCCAGGATGTGGTGAAAGCGGTGCAGCACTCCGTTCCTCGAAGCAGGGTCCCCTACGGCCGGCAGGGCGATTGCAGGGGACGTCCCAAGATTCATTCGGTGCGCTCGACGAGCACTACGCGCTCTTCGTTGTCAATCTCCCTCAGGCGGACCTCAATGATCTCGCGTGAGGTGGTCTGCACCATGCGGCCGATGACGGTCGCCTCGATTGGCAATTCGCGATGCCCGCGGTCAATCAACACACACAATCGAACACTCTGCGGTCTGCCCAGATCGAAAAGCCCATTCATGGCCGCCCGAATCGTGCGGCCGGTATAGAGCACGTCGTCCACTAGGATCAGGTGCTTTCCATCCACCGGGAAAGGAATGTCGCTGGATTGCAGCACGGGCTGCGCGGCCACCGTGGAAAGATCATCGCGGTAAAGCGTGATGTCCAGCGTACCGACGGGCACTTCAACACCGTCAATTTCCCGCATAGCGCGGGCAATCCGCTGCGAAAGCGGAACGCCACGGCGCCGGATTCCGATCAAAGCCAGGTTCTGAGTGCCGCCGCTGCGCTCTACAATCTCATGCGCCACACGCTGCAAGGTGCGATCAATTTCAGTGGCGGACATGAGCTGGGATTTCTCGACGACTCTCATTGCTGGACATCGTAACACAGAGGAGACGAATCGAGAGCCAGGCCCCGCTAACACCGGTCGGCGCGAATCCGCGAATGTACATGCTAAGATTCGTGTCGTGAAGACTTGCCGGAGGCTTTCGGGATGAATCGCGGATTTCGAGGATTGTTGGTCGCGCTGTTAGCTGTGTTGGTGTCTTGCTCGACGCTTTCGCCGCAGTCTCAGTCTCCGTCCAAGGGCCGGCGCCCGAAACTCGTCGTCTTGCTCGTGGTAGATCAGATGCGGGGCGATTACGTGGACCTGTTCCACGACCAGTGGACCGGCGGGCTGGCGCGGCTGGTCAACCAGGGAGCCTGGTTCCGCCATGCCGCGTATCCTTACTTGAGCACCGTCACCTGCGCGGGACACGCCACGATTTCCACGGGCCAGCTTCCCGAGTCGCACGGCATCGTTGCGAATGCGTGGTTTGACATCCCCGCAGGCGCCACCGTGACGTGTACGCAAGATCCCAAGGTCACCGATACGAGCTATGGAGGCCAACCACACGGCGGTGATTCCGCGTGGCGTTTGAAAGTGCCGGCGTTTGGCGACGAACTGCGCGAGCAAGGGCGCGGAGCGACGCGCGTCGTTTCCTTTTCGATCAAAGCTCGCGCCGCGATCATGCTGGCCGGCCGCAAGGCGGATGCCGTTACCTGGCACGATGATCAAACCGGCCTTTGGCGCACGTCTTCTGCTTACGGCACGGCGGCGTCTGTGGCCAGCTATGTGGACGCTCATCCGGTCTCCGCAGATTACCGGAAGACCTGGGATGCAAGCCCCGCGGAAAAATTTGTGTATAACGTAACGCCGCTGAACCGGGAAGCTCCATCGGGCTGGACCACTTCGTTCCCGCACGTCCTTAGCGGGACTACCTCCTCGACTGGACCGGACCAAGCGTTTTACTTGCAATGGGAGTCGAGTCCATATTCGGCCACATATCTTGTTGGCATGGCGGAAAACGCCGTGGATTCGCTGCACCTTGGCCAAGCTTCCGGAACCGATCTATTGGCGATCAGTTTCTCTTCCTTGGACATCATCGGCCACCTCCTCGGTCCCTATAGCCACGAAGTGCAGGACACTCTGTTCCAACTCGACCGCGATCTTGGTGAGCTATTCGGTCATCTAGATCAGACGGTCGGCGCCGGCAATTACGTGGTCGCCTTCAGCGCGGACCACGGCGTCGCTCCAATTCCGGAAGAAGGAGCCGCGCAAGGCCTCAGCGGTGGCCGCTTTTCCGAAAAAACTGCCATCGGCCGGGTGGAAGAGGTTTTCGACCGGCGTTGGGGCGGCAGTAAGCACGTAGCCGCGATGATTGAGGGCGACCTCTGGCTGCTTCCGGGAGATTACGATCACCTGCGAGCCGAGCCCGTAACGCTCGAGGAAGTGATCGATGCTCTGAAAGCGATGCCGGGTGTTGCTCGAGTCTTTCGTTCCGATGAACTCGCGAAACACCCAGTTACCACGGATCCCATCGAGCGTGCCGCATCGTTCAGTTATTATCCCGGGCGAAGCGGTGACATCGTCATCGCTCTGAAGCCGTATTGGATCTACATGGAATCCGTAGGCACTACGCACGGCAGCGCCTATGAATACGATCAGCATGTCCCGGTGCTGTTCTATGGCTGGGGAGTGCATCACGCCGCTTTCGAAGACGCTGTCTCTCCGCTGGACATCGCGCCAACGCTCGCCGATTTTTGCGGCATCCGCTTGCAGCGTTCGGATGGGCACTCTCTCGTAAAACTCCTGGGTGGTGCGGGCCGCGCTGAGGCTTCGCCTACCTCTGCGCACTAGACTTCGCACGTTTTCCACAAGCACGCGATTTCCGCGCGGCCACGCGGGCTTCACATGCTAGACTCCCGCGCGATGAGCGCCCACGGGGCCGTTGACCTGAGCGTCCGGATTGGCTCGCTGCAGCTATCGAATCCCATCATTGCCGCGAGCGGCACTTTCGGTTACGGCATAGAGTTCGCCCACCTCGTAGACCTGAATCAACTCGGCGGCATAGTCACCAAAGGGCTCTCCGTCGCACCCATGGCGGGTGCAGCGGAACCTCGGTTGTGTGAAACGCCGGCGGGCATGCTCAATGCCGTGGGCTTGCAAAATATTGGCGTCCGAGCGTTTCTCCGTGACAAGTTGCCTGGACTCCGGGCTTATCGCACACCGATCATCGCTAACGTGTTCGGCAATACTGTCCATGAATATGCGGAAGTCATTCGGATCCTCGAGGATGCGGAGGGGTTGGCAGCATATGAGCTGAACATATCCTGCCCGAACACGGATGCGGGCGGGATTCTGTTTGGCGTTGATGCGGCAATGACTGCGGAGGTCGTGGCCGCAGCGCGGAGTGTTTCCCGGAGACCGCTGTGGGTGAAGCTCTCGCCAAACGTGACCGACATCCGCGTGATCGCCCGGGCGGCTGAGGCCGCCGGGGCAGACGCCTTGACGGTCGCGAATACCTATCCGGCCATGAGCGTTGACTTCCGGACGGGCCGGTCAAGGCTAGGCAGGCTGACCGGGGGGTTGTCTGGGCCAGCTATAAAGCCCATTACCCTGCGCTTGGTGCATTTGGCAGCAGGAGCGGTGGCCCTCTCCGTCATCGGACTTGGGGGCATCGAATCGGGGGAGGATGTCTTGGAATACATGGCTGTCGGGGCGGCTGCGGTTCAGGTTGGAACAGCCCATTTTGTGGACCCGAAGGCCTGTTTGCGCCTTAAGGACGAGCTATTGAGGTTGTGCGATGGAAATAACATACTTAATATCAATAAGTTGAAGGGATATTGCGCCGCAGAAAAAACTTGAGGGTGCCCTTGGAAGCGGGTATAATGGAGGTACTTTTATGTTGCTAAAAGAACACACTATGCGACATAGACTTTCCGTGCTTCTCACGTCCATTCCCTGCCTACTCATCATGCTGACGCTTGCGCCAACCATCCAAGCTCCCCTGGTGGCGAGTGCGAGCCAACCGATTAAGCCCCTAAAGGTCTGGTGGGGCTCAGCAAGCTGGTATGGCCCGACCTTTGAGGGCAGAACAACCGCCAATGGCGAGATTTACGATATGACCGCCTCCACCGCGGCTCATCCGGACCTGCCCTTTGGTTCGATGGTCCGGCTGATCAATACCCGAAACGGCCATAGCGCCGTGGTGCGAATCAACGACCGGGGGCCTTTCGTGGACGGCCGGAACATAGATGTGTCCTACCATGCCGCCGAAAAGCTCGGGATCCTCAGTAGAGGGGTTGCGAAGGTCCGCATGGAGCTGCTCGAGGTGCCCAAACGCCACTAGACCCGTCAATAGCCGCCCAGCGGCTCGTCGTCGCTCTGGATTTTGACAGGCTCGAACCCGCCTATGAGCTAGCCAAGCGACTTTCCGGTTTGGCGGGTATCTTCAAGATTGGAATGCAGTTATTTACCGCCTGCGGCCCCGAAGGCGTATGCAAAATCGCCTCACTCGGCTCCGGGATCTTCCTCGATTTGAAATTTCATGATATTCCCAATACCGTGGCCGGCGCGGTCCGGGCGGCGGTGGACCTGCCCAAACTCAGCTTCCTCAACGTCCACGCGCTAGGTGGACTCGAGATGATGCGAGCCGCCGCCGAGGCCCGTGGCGCGAAACCGGGTAGCACGAAATTGCTTGGTGTGACCATACTTACGAGCATGGATGCCCAGGCTGTCCGAAGCGTGGGGATTTCCGGAACGCCTGCAGCCGAGGTCCTCAAACTGGCGAAGCTCGTCGAGCGGGCTGGTCTCGATGGTGTAGTGGCGTCTACCCACGAGGTAAAGAATCTTCGGAAAGCCTTTGGCAAAGACTTTGTGCTGATGGTCGGCGGCGTCCGGCCTATCCCGGCCGGCGGCAAACGCCCGAGCGACGATCAGGCGCGGGTAGCGACTCCGGCGGAAGCGGTTCGCGCCGGAGCGGACTACCTGATCGTTGGCCGTCCTATCAATGCCGCGCCCGATCCGGTGGCAGCAGCGAAGGCCATCTTGAACGAGATGGCTGAAGCCGAAGTTTCGCGCTGAAAGACCGCAACGGCCCGATCTCTCCGCTAGCCTCTGAGTTTCCCCCGATTTTTCCTTTCTTGAGATCAGATTTGCCGGCAATCGCGACAACTCGCGATAAGTGTTTTGCATAATAGCCGTTGCGGATAGAATCGACGCTTCATCCGGAGGGCGCTAATGAATCCGTCTGCATTTGTTAGGTTGCGGTGGCTCTGTGTTTCTTTCAGCCTCGTTTTGCTCACCTTGCTCTTCGGACATCTTCACGCCGCGAACGCCACCGATCCTCCGCCTTACGACGCGAGCTTGCTGAAGGGGCTGCAGTGGCGCTTGATTGGACCCTTTCGCGGCGGACGTGTGCTGGCGGTTACCGGAGTGCGCGGCCAGCCGAATTCTTATTATTTCGGTGGCGTGAGCGGCGGAGTGTGGAAAACCGTCAACGGAGGCCACACATGGGAGCCACTGACGGATAAAGAACCGTTTGATTCGATAGGAAGCATCGCGGTCGCCGATTCCGACCCCAACGTGATTTATGTTGGCACCGGTGAAGGCTGCCCGCGCGGTAACGTCTCGCAAGGAAACGGAGTGTGGAAGTCGCTGGACGGCGGCAAGACATGGGTGCACACCGGTTTGGAAGATACGCAGGCCATTCCGCAAATCATCGTCAATCCGCGCAATCCCGACGAAGTATTTGTGGCCGCGCTCGGGCATCTTTATGGTCCAAACGAGGAGCGAGGCGTATACAAATCCGCCGACGGCGGCAAGACCTGGAAGAAAGTACTCTACAAGGATAACAAGACCGGCGCCGTGGATATTACGTTTAGCGCCGCCAATCCGCACGTGCTGTTCGCCGCATTGTGGGAAGTGAACCGTACGCCCCATAACCTGGCGAGCGGCGGCCCGGGCAGCGGCCTCTACAAATCAACGGACGACGGCGAGACCTGGAAGCAGATTCAAGAGCATGGATTGCCGAAAGGCATTTGGGGACGCGTGGGAATTTCCGTGTCTCTGGCCGATCCGAACCGGATCTACACGCTGATCCAGGCGGCGGATGGCGGTCTTTATCGCTCCGACGACGGAGGCGAAAACTGGACGCGCGTGAACGCTTCCGACAACTTGCGGCAGCGTGCCTGGTATTACATGCACATCTTCGCCGATCCGAAGAATGTGGACACCGTGTATGTGCTGAACGTGAGCATGTACCGCTCGACCGATGGCGGGAAGTCGTTTGACGTGATCCACGCGCCCCATGGCGATAATCACGGCCTCTGGATTGATCCCGACAATTCCGCGCGAATTATCCTCGGCAATGACGGCGGCGCGACGGTCTCTGTTGACAGCGGAAAAACCTGGTCCACACAAGACAATCAGCCGACAGCGCAGTTTTATCACGTGATCGCAGACAATCGCTTTCCTTACTACATTTACGGCGCGCAACAGGATAACTCAACGGTGGGCATCGCCAGCCGCAGCGATGAAGGCGTGATTGACAAACCCGATTGGTACCCGGTGGGAGGGGGTGAGAGCGGCTACATTGCGCCCTATCCGCCCGACCCTTACATCGTTTACGCGGGCGCTTACGAAGGTGAAGTGGATCGCTATGACAAGCACACCGAGCAGGTGCAGGTGATTTCCCCTTGGCCTGAAGTTTCCGACGCAGAAGGCGCTGCGGGATTGAAGTATCGCTTTCAATGGACGTATCCGCTGATCCTCTCGCCGCATGATCCGAATGTGATGTATGCCGGCGCGCAGGTTGTCCTGAAGAGCAGCGACGGTGGACATAGCTGGACGCCGATCAGCCCCGACCTCACGCGGAATGACAAGTCAAAGCAGCAGGTTTCCGGCGGGCCGATCGAGAAGGACGACACGGGCACCGAATACTACGACACGGTCTTTACCGTCGCCGAATCGCCGGTACAGAAGGACCTGATCTGGGCCGGCAGCGATGATGGCTTGGTGCATCTGACGCGCGATGGCGGGCGCAACTGGGCTGACGTCACACCCAAGGAGATGCCGGAGTGGAGCATGGTGAGCCTGATTGAGGCTTCGCCACAGGATGCCGCGACGGCTTATCTCGCCGTTGACCGGCACAAGCTCGATGACCGGCATCCTTACATCTACAAGACGCACGACTACGGCAAGACGTGGACCAAAATTACAGCCGGCATTGCGGAAGGCGACTTCGTGCATGCCGTTCGCGAGGATCCGAAGCGCAAGGGCTTGCTTTACGCGGGCACGGAATCCGGCGTAATGGTTTCCTTTGACGATGGAAACCAGTGGCAATCGTTGCAGCTCAATCTGCCGGCGAGCGCGGTGCACGATTTGACCGTGAAGGACGATGACCTCATCGCCGCTACCCACGGGCGTTCTTTCTGGCTGCTCGACGATATTGCACCGCTTCGCGAACTCACGGCCGATGACTTCTCGAAAGCCGCTTATCTCTTCAAGCCGGGAATTTCCTATCGCACGCAGATCGGCCACCGGCCCACGATGGGCGCTCCGGTGGGCGAGAACCCTCCGACAGGCGCGGTGCTTTACTATTACCTGAAGGATGCGCCGAAGGAAAACCAAGAAGTAAAACTGGAGATTCTGGATGGCCAGGGCCGCATTGTACGGCACTATTCCAGCAAGAAGCAGGCCAGCGAGGAGCCCGCTGAGGCCGCACAGGAAGCGCAGGAGTCCGGTGAGACGCCCGCCAACGAACCCATCCCCGCCGCAGCAGGCCTCAATCGCTTCAACTGGGATCTGCGCGATGAGCCAGCCGCGAAGATCAACGGCTATTCGCTCTGGCAGTATGAATCGGGCGGAGACGGTCCGCGAGTGCTGCCGGGGACGTACCAGGTCCGACTGACCGCCGGTGGCCAGACGCTGACGGTGCCGCTCGAGGTGAAGCTCGATCCGCGGGTCAAGACTTCCTCCACAGATCTGCAGCAGCAGTATGAGTTGGCGCGAGAGGTCAGCCAGAAGCTGGCGCGGCTCGATGAGACCGTGAATCAGATTCGCGGCATTCGAACGCAGCTTCGAAGTCTCGACAACGAGCTCGCGCAAAACGCGGCCGCGAAAGACGTGGTAACGGCGTCTAAAGATCTGGAGAAGAAGTTGACCGCGCAGGAAGAAAAGTTCATTAATCCGAAGATTTCGTCGTCGGAGGACTCTGTTAACTACGCCATCGGCCTTGACGGCAAGCTCGCCGTCTTGGAAGCAGCGGTTGAGAGCGCGGACGGCGCTCCTACCGAGGGCTCCCGAGAGGTGTATGCGGACCTCAACCGGCGGGTGGATGAACAATTGGCGGCTTGGGAGACGATCCGCACAAAGGACGTAGCGGCCTTCAATGACCTCGCGCGGAAGGACAATGTGCCGGCGGTCGTAATACCGACACCGCGCTCCGAAGAGGGTAGAGGACGCCCGGGCAAGTAGGCCCTCACTCGCTGCGGAATACGAAAACGGGCGCGTGCGACGCAGGTTGTCGCGCCGCGCCGCAGCACTCCTAGCTGGTATTCTGATTCGCACCCCATGAAGAACGTCATCGTCGGCACCGCCGGGCACATTGATCACGGCAAATCCGCGTTGGTAGAAGCGCTGACGGGTACGCACCCCGACCGTCTCGAGGAAGAACGCCGGCGCGGTATCACCATAGACCTCGGCTTTGCATTTCTGGAAAGCGATGAGCTCAGGCTCGGATTCGTGGACGTCCCGGGACACGAGCGCTTCGTTCGAAATATGCTCTCCGGAGTCGGCGGAATTGACCTATTGCTTCTGGTGATCGCAGCGGACGAGGGTATCAAGCCGCAGACACGCGAACATTTTGATATTTGCCGTTTATTGGAGATTTCCCGCGGGATTGTGGCGCTGACAAAGAGCGATCTCGTGGACGCGGAAGCGCTCGCTGTGGTCCGAATGGAAGTTGCGGATTACCTGCGCGGATCGTTTCTTGAAACGGCTCCGATGATTACCGTGAGTGCGCGAACCGGCGCGGAGCTGGCAGAGCTGAAAAACGCCTTACTCCACGCCGCCGAAGATGTTCCCTCAAAAGATGCCGGCCGTCACTTTCGCCTTCCGATTGATCGCGTGTTTGCCATAAAAGGTTTTGGCACCGTCGTGACAGGCACGCTAGTCGCGGGCCAGGTGGCGCCCGAGGATGAAGTAGAGCTGTTCCCCCCGAAGCGCCGGCTGCGCGTACGCGGAATTCAGTCCGGCGGGCATTCGGAGACACGCGCTTTGGCGGGCCAGCGAACGGCGCTGAATCTGGCGAGCATTGAAGTCGCCGATTTGCGCCGCGGAATGGTTCTGGCAGCACCGGGGCGCTTCTCGGTGACGAAGCGCCTCGACGCCAGAATTTCGTTGCTCACTTCGGTTTCGAAACCGATCAAGAACCGCGCACGCGTTCATTTTCACCAGGGGACGATGGAAACGATCGCGGAGGTCGTTTTGTTGCAAGAGACACAACTGGCTCCCGGAGAATCCGGCTTCGCGCAGCTCCTGCTGCAAGACGAGGTTTTTGTTCTGCCGGGTGACCGCTTTATCTTCCGGCAATTCTCGCCGGTGATCACGATCGGAGGCGGCAAAGTACTGGACGCACAAGCGCGGCGGCATCGCGTGCGAGATGCGGCAGCGCTGAAGTTTCTCGAGATCGTGGATCGCGGCAATAGGGCGGATACGCTGCGGGCATTGCTGGAATCCGCACCACAGGGACTCGGCCTGGACGAAATCATCCGGCGCACCGGATGGCTTGCGCAGGAAATCGAACACGATGCTGAATTGTTGGCGAAGGCCGACGCAGTCCATATCTTGAATCGAAAGCCGCTCTATCTGGCATTGGCATCGCACGTATCTGCTTGCGTGAAGCGCCTTCGCGAGGCTGTGGCCCAGTATCATCGGGCAAACCCGCTAGCAGAGGGAATCCCGAAAGAAGGCTTGCGGGCGCAGGTTGGAGCCGGGCGTGAAGTACTTGAGGCTGCGCTGGCCGAGCTGATCGCGTCGCGCGAATTGAGTATGTCGGGCGATACCGTAAAGAGTGCGGGGCGTGCCGTCACACTCAACCAGGACGAGAAGCGCGCGCGGAGCCAGATCGAAGCCGCGTTCGAAAAGGCTGGACTTACCGCACCTGCTTCTAAGGAGGTGCTCGCAGGGGTCTCCGTTGACACAGGCCGGGCACAAAGAATCCTGCAACTGCTTCTGCGCGAGGGGGTTCTAGTAAAGGTGGCGGAAGATCTGATCTATCACCGAAATGCACTCGCACGGCTTCGGGAGTCACTGAAGGCGTACAAGGTGTCGCGCGGAGTCCGGATCAAAGTTCCGACTTTCAAGGAGCTTACGGGTATCAGCCGCAAGTATGCGATCCCTCTGCTGGAGTACCTGGATAGAACAGGGGTTACGCGCCGCGAAGGCGACGAGCGTGTTATACTATGACCTAAACATCGAGCTTCTCCGCAGGACTTGTACGCCATTGGAGGCTCGAAAGGCAGGTGCCTCGTGGGAGAGTTAAGCCCAATTCATTGGCTCATTGTTTTGGCCATCATTGTCTTGCTGTTTGGCGGGAAGAAGATCCCCGAAGTGATGCGTGGCCTTGGCGAGGGGATTCGGAACTTCAAAGAAGGCATGCACAGCGGCGGGACCAATCCTCCGCCACCGAACACGACGACCACAACTTCGACCGTTGCCCCGACGGAAGAAAAGAAGGTCAGCTAAATAGGCCTATGATTATCCGAGCGGCTGAGGCAGCCCTGGTTTGGTCGGAGTCGTTCTAGCCTGCGTAATCTCGTTGCACCTCTTTTTCTCGAAGCCCGACGTGTTACTTTACCAATCCGAGATCGCCGAGCATCTGGTTTACGCGCGCAAGCGGTAATCCCACAACATTGAAATAGCAGCCTTCGATACGCGGAATGAATCTTCCCGCGCGCCCCTGGATTGCGTATCCACCGGCTTTATCGAGCGGCTCTCCGGTTGCCACGTATTCGTCCACTTCCTCGTCCGTCATCGGTGCGAACCATACGCGAGTGATTTCATGTCCGGCGCCGGAGTCGCCGATTGCCTCCGGCGTCCCTGGTGTTACGCGGAGCAGGGCCACGCCGCTGATAACGAGATGTTCACGCCCGCGCAGCCGCAACAGCATTTCGCAAGCGCGCTGTGGTGTGCCTGGCTTGCCGAGCACCTCATCATCTACGACAACGACCGTGTCGGCTCCCAGCACGACAGCTTGCTGGGCCATTCGCAATGCGGACGCAGCGGCGCGAGCCTTGGCGAGGGCTAATCTTTCGACCATCGCATCGGGCGATTCGTTCGGGAGGCGAGATTCGTTAACTGTTGTGGGATGCGTCTCAAAGGGAATGCCCGCTGCCGCGAGGATCTCCGCGCGCCGAGGAGAGCCAGAGGCGAGGATCAGTTTCACGGCAAGCATGGTGGCAGGAGCGCGGATTCCAAGATGGGCGCTTGATGTAGCCTTTAGCGCGTCGTGGGTTCAGCAGCGGGGTGCATGCCGTGCTGGGGCACTTCGTGCAAGCCGCGCGCCGGAGCTTCATGATGAACGCGGTAGAAATGATCGAGCGGCCCGGGACCCTTGCCGATGTTGAGGCCGCGCTCCATGGCCATGGTGACGTAGGTTTTCGCCAACGTTACGGCTTCGCGCAAACTGCGGCCTGCAGCGAGATGAGCTGCGATCGCCGAAGCAAACGTGCAACCGGAGCCATGGGTATTGCGCAGCTTTACCAGATCACCGCCGAGGATCACCGTCTCGACGCCGTCAAAGAGCACGTCCACCGCTCGTTCCATGTGCCCGCCCTTGACGACCGCGGCCTTCGCGCCGCGCGCCACGAGTTGACGCGCGGCGGCTTCCATCCCCGCAACGTCTTTAATCTCGATGCCTGTGAGGAGCGTTGCCTCTGGGACATTCGGGGTAACCACCGTAGCGCGCTTGAGCAATTCTTCTACGAGGAATTTCACGCCAGCCGCATCAAGCAGGTCGTGCTCGCCGGAAGTGGGCTGGACAACGGGATCGAGCACTACGTGCGCGATCCTTGTGCGGTCGAGAAATTCGGCGACGACCACGGCATTCGCGCGGTTCCCCAACATTCCAATCTTGACGGCATCAGGCGTGATGTCTTCGATCAGCGCGTCCAATTGCGCGCGCAAAGTTGCGGATGGAGTCGGATGCACCGCTTTCACGCCCTGCGTGGATTGCACCGTGAGCGCGGTGATGGCTGCGATGCCATAACTGTTATGCGCGGCGATAGTCTTCAGGTCCGCCGCCACGCCCGCCCCGCCCGAAGGGTCAAACCCGGCGATAACAAGAACGACGTGAGGCGCGATGGTCGCTGAATGATGACTCAACTAGGCGGTCCTTCGCGAGAGTCTTCAGCTCGCTAGCGAAAAAGAGAGCCGGCCGCGCCAGTTTCGGCGGCGAGCCGGCAAATGGAAATGTACGCGCCGCGTCACCCAGGCGCAAGGGGAAACTTTGCAGGAGAACAAAAAAGACGCCGCACGACAGAGAATTCGCCGCGCCGCGCGAAGTAATCCTAGCCGGATGCGTGAAGCTTGCCTCAGGGGAACAAGCCGCGGACGGCGGTGGCTTCTGCGACGCGTCCGACGGCGAGGATATAAGCTGCATTGCGCATGTGCGTGTGGTATTTACGGCTGGTTTCGTGCACATCGGCAAATGACCGCCGCATGACCTGCTCGAGGCGCTGGTTCACTTCGTCTTCCTGCCAGAAGAAGCCTTGTAAGTCCTGCGCCCATTCGAAGTAACTCACCGTGACCCCACCGGCATTCGCGAGAATGTCTGGAATCACCACGATGCCTTTGCGCGCCAGGACTTCATCAGCGTGTGGCGTGGTGGGGCCATTCGCGGCCTCGGCTACAATCTTCGCCTTGATTTGATCGGCGTTGTGCAGCGTGATGGAATTCTCAAGCGCGGCAGGCACCAGAATGTCGCATTTCATCGTGAGCAAATCGTCCGCCGCGAGACGCGAGGCGCCGGGCATGCCGACCACGGTGCCGGAGCGTTCTTTGTAGCGCAGCGCCTTGACTGGATCAATGCCGCGCGGGTTATGCACCGCGCCGCGCGAATCGCTGATGGCGACGATCTTGGCCTTACGTTCCGCGAGTAGCCGCGCGGCGATCGAGCCCGCGTTGCCATAACCCTGGACTGCGACGCTCGCGCCCCGCAAGGACATCTTTTTTATCTTGCAGGCTTCCTCGATCACGAAAACGCAGCCGCGCGCTGTGGCCTCGTTGCGTCCCGCCGAACCACCGAGAGATATCGGCTTGCCCGTGACGACGCCCAACGCCGAATAGCCCACCGTCATGGAATACGTGTCCATGATCCAGGCCATGGTTTGTGAGTCTGTATAAACGTCCGGAGCGGGAATATCGCGTTCTGGTCCAATCACCGGGAGTATTTCGGAGGTGTAGCGCCGCGTCATGCGCTCGAGTTCCGGCTTGGACATTCGCTTGGGGTCGCAGATGACGCCGCCTTTGCCTCCGCCGTACGGAATATTCACCGTGGCCGTTTTCCACGTCATCCAGGCAGCCAGCGCTTTCACTTCGTCGAGTGTCACGCCGGGATGGTAGCGGATGCCGCCCTTCGCGGGGCCGCGCGCGACGTTATGCTGCACGCGAAAACCGGTGAAAACCTTCACCTGCCCGTTATCCATCTTCACGGGCACGGATACCTCGAGCACTCTCTTGGGAGTGCGCAAGACCTGGCGAAGTCCGGGATCGAGCTTCAGAAATTCCGCCGCCATGTCGAATTGAAGCTGCGCAATTCGAAACGGGTTCAGGTCTTCCCGTGACGCCACTCGAGGGATAACAGGCTGAGGGGCCGTACGCGCTTGCGTGGACATCAGTCTTGCTCCTTCTCAGCGGCGGCTCGCCGCTCGCTGCACAGCCAGCAACGAAAGAGTTGCAAAAGGAACCAGCTCCAACCAGACGAACGTTGCGCGATCGCAAATGCCAAACTGCCGGTTTGCGCCAAAACCGACGAATGCCGTCAAGAATTGTCCCACGGCATCTTAATTTTGCGTGCGGCGCAGTGTAGTCAACGCAAAACTCGTATGTCAATGAAAACAAGGATAAAAGCGAACCTGTGGTGAGAATTCGGTCAATACGTACCAACGGGCACGAGGACTGCCGGAAATCTCTATATCCTCTATTATCAGCGCTTTATGGCTGCCCCGGGGAGGCTGCTAGGCCTGCGGCTTGATGCAATCCGTTCCCATGTAGGGTCTGAGCACTTCGGGGATCAAAACGCCGCCATCCGCCTGCTGGTAGTTTTCGACGACGGCGAGCCAAGTTCTGCCCACAGCCAGTCCGGAGCCATTTAATGTATGCACGAAATCGCTCTTACCGCCCTTCGGTTTGTAGCGGATGCCGGAGCGGCGCGCCTGGAATGCCTCCGTGTTGGAGCAGGAAGATATCTCCATGAACTCGCCGGCGGAGGGCACCCAAACCTCTATGTCGTAAGTCTTCGCCGAGGCAAAGCCCATGTCGCCGGTGCACAACAGCTGAACCCGGTAATGGAGACCGAGCTTCTGCAAGAGATCCTCGGCGTCGAGGACGAGCGATTCCAGTTCGGCGTAGCTTTGCTCGGGCCGCGTGAACTTAAACATCTCTACCTTTTGAAATTGTCTTTGGCGCTTGATGCCGCGCGTATCTTTGCCGGCCGCTCCGGCCTCCGAGCGGAAGCACGCAGTCCACGCGCAAACGCGGACGGGCAGCGACTCGGCGTCTATCGTTTCATCGCGATAAAGATTTGTGAGCTCGACTTCCGAGGTTGGCGTCAACCACAGGTCGGTGCCTTCAAGGCGGAACATATCCTCCGCGAATTTCGGCAATTGGCCCACGCCCGTGAGCGAGGCCGTATTCACGATAAACGGCGGAAGAATTTCGGTGTAGCCATGCTCGCGTGTGTGGACGTCTAGAAAGAAATTGGCGATGGCTCGCTCGAGCCGCGCACCGGCGTCACGATAAACGGCGAACCGCGCCCCCGTCATTCTTGCGGCAGCGGCAAAATCGAGAATTCCCAGCCGCTCACCGATTTCCCAGTGCGGCAGCGGTGCGAAATCAAATTTCGGCGGGACGCCCCGGCGGCGGACTTCGAGATTGTCCGCAGAGGCATGGCCCACGGGCACAGACTCATGAGGCACATTGGGCACGGTCAGCATGAAATCCCGGAGCCGGGCATCGAATTCGGCAACGTGAGTATCCTGCGCGGCAATTTCCGCTGCGACCCGCTTCATTTCAGCGAGTAGCGCCGCCGCGTCCTGGCCGGATTTCTTGAGCCGGGCGATTTCTTCGCTGGCCTTGTTGCGCTCGGCCTTCAGGCGCTCGGCTGTGGTGATGCATTCGCGGCGCTGCCGGTCCAGTTCGCGGAAGCCTGCAAGATCGAGCTCGATGCCGCGATTACGGGCCATTTGCTCGAATCGTTCGAGGTGCTCTCGAAAATAGTTGAGATCATGCATAAGATGGAGGAACCCCGTAAGAATACCGGAACCTCACCAGAGGACAAAGTGGCCTTTGCGCGTGCGTTTCTGCCAGCGAGAGGGATTGGATAAGCTAGCGGGCGCCGCTAGAATGCGTTGCGCTGACCAACGCCGCAAGCCATCGCGGAATTCGAAAGGATTCGGAATGCCACACGTTCAAATCACTTGGGTAGAGGGCAGGACGCCCGAGCAGAAGCGCGCCATCGCTCAACGCATCACGGAGGCACTCGAGCAGGAAGGCCGGGCGAAGCGGGAAAATATTTACGTCGCTTTCCTGGACGTGCCGGCCACAAACTACGCGGAAGCCAGTGCGACCGTCGCAGACCAAAAGCGCTTACCCTGAAGGCTTTGCAGTTTCCAGGGAGTGCGTTGTGATCGCTTCACCGCCTCAGAGGAAGCGGAACTCACTCCTGCCGGTGGACTTGCATCGTCTCGTCAATGGTGTAGGTCGGGAAGTGCACTTCAGCCGGTGTGCCGGGGGGCGGCGTCCAATGCGCGGTTACCGTGAAGCCGGCCGACGAAGTGTCAATCGTGTAGGTGTAGCTGTCGCGGCCCGGCTTGGCCAATGCAAGCCCGCCGCTGGACACAAGCTGATCGAACGTGGCATAAGTGCCGGTTTGTGTGTAGTAAGCACGCTCGGCCTGCGCGATCGCGGTCAGGTCCATCTGAACTCCAGTGGTGCTGATCGCGGCGGTAACGGTTGTACCCGGGGCGGGCGCGGCTTGCTTGAGGAAGACGTAGTAGATGCCCAAGCCAATGGCGGCGGTTAGAACCAAACTCACGAGCGCGCGCATATGAGCTATTTTGCAGGCTTTGCGGCCATTCAAGCAAGGTGCGCCTGTCTCCCGTTGCCTGGTTAGGAACCGTCCGCGCGGCCAGGGGCGCCCCCGCTTTTTTCGCAACGGCATGCTGCCGCGCCAACACTTGGGCTCGCGACGGCATCTTAATCTGTTGTTCCGCAGTGATGTTCCTAAGTTTCTAGCAAAGGTCACTTATCCCCGGCTTTCATTGACGGCACAGACCGCTGCGTCTAGCATGCTAGAGCGCTTCCCATTGCGTGTTGTCCGTGGGAGAGAGACGGAATGAAGCGAGCTCGAACCATACTTTTCTGGCTATGCGTTCTCGGCGTTGCGGCGCCAGGAGTCCGGGCGCAGACGGCTCCGGGCACACCTGCGGCGCCCAGCGAAGCCTCGGCGCGCCCGCCTGAGCTGCACCTGATCACGCAGGAGCTGCCCAACGGCCTGCAAATCGTCATGGTCGAAGACCACGATGCACCGGTGATCAACCTGCAAGTCTGGTATCACGTAGGTTCGAAGGACGAGCGGCCGGGACGCACCGGTTTCGCGCACCTTTTTGAACATCTGATGTTCAAGGGCTCGGCGCACGTCCCAGCCGAGCAGCATTCGCGCATCATCGAAGCCATGGGCGGATTCGACAACGCTTCCACCTACACGGACATGACCGTGTTTTGGGAGACATTCCCCAGCAACTATCTGGAACGTGTGGAATGGCTTGAGGCCGATCGCATGGGCAGCCTCAACGTGGATGACGCAAACTTCACTTCGGAGCGCGAAGTGGTGAAAGAAGAGCGCCGCGACCGCTTCGACAATGTACCGTACGGCCATGTGATCGAAGATCTCTACGCGTCGGCTTTTAAGGTGCACCCCTACAATCACACGCCGATTGGAAGCATGGAAGACCTCGATAAGGCCACGCTGGCCGACGTTCAGGAATTCTTCCACACATTCTATCGTCCCGATAATGCAACGCTCGTGATCGTTGGCGATTTCTCGGCGGACGAAGCCGTTGCGTGGGCGCAAAAGTATTTTGGCGGCATTCCGAAACCATCCCAGCCTGTACCGCGGATTGCGAAGCCTGAGCCGCCGCAAACGGAAGAGCGGCGCGTGACGAAATCATATTCGAACTCTCCACTGCCGGCGATCGTCATCGGTTTCAAGACTCCCGCCGCGTTTACGCCGGACGCCTACCCGCTCGATCTCGCCTCGGATATCCTTTCCAGCGGCGAAAGCAGTTTGCTTTATCGAAAGCTTGTTTACGAGGACCAGGTCGCTATTCAGGCGTCCGGGGCCGGAAACTTTACCGAGGATCCAAACCTATTTTTTGCCATCGCGGTGATGAACCAAGGCCACACGGCACAAGAGGGCGAAAAGGAAATTGACGGCGTGTTGGACCAAATGAAAACCAAGGCAGTCTCCGCGAAGGAATTGGAAAAGGCAAAGAACCAGGAGATTGCGGGTTTCATTCTCTCCCGTGAGACGGACCAATCCAAAGCGGACGCGTTGGGACGCTACGCCGTGATCGGCAAGAACCCAAACCTAATGAATACCGACCTGGGAAACTATCTGAGGGTGACGGCGGCCGATATTCAACGCGTCGCGCAGCAATACTTTACCGCTGCTCGCAGCACCGTGATGGTTGTGGAAACGCCAAAGCCTCCGGTTCCCGGTTCGGGCGCTGCGAATAACGATTTGGAGAAGCAGCCGTGAATCAGCACGGCCTCTTGATGCTATTCCCTTCCAAAAATGCTGGCGCGATATCTACGATAAGTTCGACCCGCGCTGCGGCGAAGCCGCGTTGGCTCGCGTGGGTGATTGTCGCCTTCGCGGCTTTCGCTGTTTCACCGCATCGTGCGCTGGCCCAGGGCTCAAGCGCGCCGCAAACTCAGCAAAAGCCTGCCGCCCCTGCCGCTTCTGCCCCCGCGGCGCAGCTCGTCGCGCAAATGCCCGGCGCGGGTCCGGCAAAAACCTATACTTTTCCGCCGGTGGCAACGCGCACGCTCGCGAATGGCATTCGTGTATTTGTCATCAGCTCGCCGGCAATGCCCGCGATCAGCGTTCGCCTGCTTTTGACGTCGGCGGGATCGGTGAACGATCCGAAAGCCAAACCCGGGATCGCGGCGATGACGGCCGCCCTGCTAAATCAGGGAACCGCCAAGCGCAACGCGCAGCAGATCGCCGAAGCGATTGATTTCGTCGGCGGATCGCTTTCGGCAAACGCCGGCGAAGACGCCACTGACATTGACACCATCGTTGTGAAGAAAGATTTCGATCTGGCGATGGACCTGCTTTCCGATATCACGCTGCATCCCAACTTTCGGGCGGACGAGCTCGATCGGCAGCGGCAGCAGCTCCTATCGAGCCTGCAGGTGAGCTACGAGGATGCCGATTACCTCGCATCGGCCGCTTTCCAGCGCATCGTTTTCGGCGATCACCCGTACGGGCTGCCCACCGAGGGCACTCCCGGCTCCGCGAACACGATGACGCGCGATGACATCGTCCATTTCTGCGACACTTACTATTCGCCCGGCGCTGCGCTACTGGCATTTTCCGGAGACATTTCTCCCGACGCGGCGTTTGCCGCCGCCGAGAAATACTTCGGCGCGTGGCAATCGAAGACCGCGCCGCCCGCCCCCCCGCCGGCATCCCGCGTAAGCGCTGGCGTGCACATCACCGTGATTGACAAGCCTGACGCGGTGCAAACGCAGATTCGCGTGGGCAAGACGGGCGTTCGCCGCAACGACCCGGATTTCGTTCCGCTTTACGTCGCGGATCGCGTTTTTGGCGGCAGCTACAACAGCCGGCTGAATACCGAGGTGCGCGTCAAGAAAGGCCTCACCTACGGCGCCAATTCCGTATTCGACACGCGCATGCTGGCCGGGAGCTTTGAGGCGTCCACGTTCACGCGCACCGAGGCCACCCTCGAAGCTACGCAGCTCATCGTGGACTTGATGAAGAGCATGGCTACGGGCAATGTGAAGGCGGACGAGCTTGGCTTTGCGCGAGATTATCTCGTAGGCGTGTACCCGATCCAGACGGAAACTCCCGACGAGGTCGCGGCGCGCGTGCTGATGGTGGCGCACTTCGATCTTCCGGCGGACTACAACCAGACCTATCAGGCCCGCATCGCCGGAGTCACTCTCGAGCAGGTCAATGCGGTGGCGTCAAAGTACTTCGACCCAACCTCGCTGGACATCGTGCTCGCCGGGAACGCCTCGCAATTTCGCGATGGCCTGAAGAAGGCTTTCCCCGGCGCGACCTATGACGAAATTGCCGCGGCGCAGCTCGATCTAACGCAGCCGAATCTCCGCAAGTATGCGGAAATGATTCCGCCTTCTACTCCGGAGACGCTCGCCCAGGGCAAGGAGCTTATAACGGCTGCGGCGCAAGCTGCAGGTGGCGATGCGCTGGCGAAGGTGGAGAGTCTCGAGGCGACGGCTTCCGGCCGGGCATCCGTGGGCGGAACCGAAGTTCCGGTGGAAGCAAAACTTTACGTTATTTTCCCCGACCGTTTACGTGTGGATACCAAGCTGCCGTTTGGCGATGTGACGCAGGGATATGACGGCAAGAATGGCTGGCTGGGAAATCCTCAGGGTTCGCAGGCGGTGCCGCCGGAAATGACCGCGGAGTTTGCGCGGAGCATCCTGCTGGTAGGAGGCGTGGGACTTTTTCGCGACGCGCTTGCCGATAAACTCCAAGCTCAAGCGCTCGGAGACCGCGATCTGATGGGACAGAAAGTCCTGGGCGTCGCGATTACGGATGGCGACCTGCGCGTGACGGTTTATCTCGACCCGTCAACCCACCTACTGATGGGCGCACGCTTCAATCAGGAAACGCAACAGGGTAAGGTAGAAGCGGTCGAGATCTGGAGCGACTTTCACGATGTGCAGGGCATGAAGTTTCCGTTTCACAGCGTGACCTACCGCGACGGCGTGAAATTTTCCGAGAGTACGATTCAAGACGTGAAAACAAATACGAACCCGAATCCCAGCCTGTTCGTCAAACCTCAGTAGGCATTGCGCGCGGCGGTCCCTTCGAGAGACGGCGCGGCCGGGACGATACGAATGCTTTTGATCGGCGAAAAGAATCCGCCGGCAGAAAGAGACGCAATTGAATACGATGGATTCGTTTTTTTATCTGCGCCCGCAAAGCGGGCGCAGCAGGCTTCTGTATGTCATTCTCGCCGCGGGGCTGATCGCGGCTCCAGCTTCGGCGTTTCCTTTTCCATCCCCAAAACCTTCGCCAGGCCATCCCGCAACCGCACAGGCGCAGCAGCAGGCCACGCCATCGCCAATCCTTGCGGCGATGGGCGCGGAGTTGGACCGCTCGATGCCGATTCTGGGCAAAGCCGATCCACCCGCGTATTTCATCAGCTACACCGTGACGGAGGCGCGGCACGCCACGGTCACCGGATCGAATGGCGCCCTGCTGGACAGCTCGCAAGCGGTCACGCGTTGGCTGCAAGCAGAGGTGCGCGTGGGAAGCTACGGCCTCGACAACACGCACAAGATTGGCGGCACACAGCCGGCATTTCAGCCAAGCCCCGGCACACAAGTACCGGTTGAAGACGATGCCGCGGTGATGCGGCGCGCGATTTGGCTGGAGACGGACCGGCAGTATCGCGCCGCGGCCGAAGCGCTGATAAAAATCAAGACTAGCAAGGAAGTGCAGGTACAATCGGCCGAAGAACACGCGCCCGATTTTTCGCGCGAAAAGCCGGAAGTCTCGATTGGGCCCGAGGTAACGCTTCAGCTCGACCGGCGCCCCTGGGAAGAGAAAGTTCGCAAGTACACCGCATACTTCCGCCAGTCGGCAGATATTCTGAATTCCATCGTGACGTTTACCGCTCAGGCCGATAACCAATATCAGGTCAATACCGAAGGTTCGAAGCTCCAGTTCGGCCAGGTGCGCTTTCGACTCGAGCTTTTCATTCAGGGCAAAGCGCCAGATGGCATGGACATAGACCGTTACTATAACTTTGACTGGACCGACCAGAATCAGCCCCCCGCAGAAGATGCCGTAATGGCTGCCGAAGCGACGATGCGTCATGAACTGGAATCGCTGGTCAAAGCGCCGCTGGTCGAACCGTTTGCCGGTCCGGCGTTGCTCACCGGACGCGCGGCAGCCGTTTTCTTCCATGAAGTATTTGGTCATCGCGACGAGGGTTTTCGGCAGAAGGACATGAATGAGGGCCAGACGTTTGCCCGCAAGGTTGGCGAACCGATCATGCCGAGCTTTATCTCCATCGTGGACGACCCGACGAAGAAGAGCCTCGGCAAAGACGTGCTGCTGGGTTCGTACCCGTTTGACGATGAAGGCGTGCCATCGGAACGCGTGACGTTAGTGGATCATGGCGTTCTCAAGAATTTCGAAATGTCCCGCCAGCCGCTCAACGATTTCCCGATTTCCAACGGCCATGGGCGCCGGCAGATCGGAGCGGAACCCGTGTCGCGCCAGGGGAACCTCATCGTCGAGAGCAATAAAACGGTGAGCAACACCGAACTGCGGCGTATGTTTATCGAAGAAATCAAGAAGCAAGGTAAGCCGTTTGGCCTGCTGATTGACGACATCGCCGGAGGTTTCACCTTCACCGGCCGCGGGCAGCCACAGGCATTCCAGGTGCAGCCGCTCGTGGTCTACAAGGTTTACCCCGACGGCAGGCCCGACGAGCTTGTGCGCGGCGTGGATATCGTGGGTACGCCACTGGTTTCGCTCACGAAAATTGTCGCCACCGGCGACAAGCTCGAGGTTTTCAACGGTTATTGTGGCGCCGAATCCGGTTCCGTGCCGGTGGCGGCTGCCGCGCCTGAAATGCTGATCAGCGAAATGGAAGTGCAGAAGAAGGAAAGTTCGAGCGACGCGCCTCCGGTCCTGCCGCATCCTTTTCACGATAAGCAAGGCGCGGCACCGGAAGTGAAGAAACCGCAAGGAGATCAGCAATGATCCGCTTCCACTTAATCCGAGCGCTTTTCGCTGCCGCCATTCTTCCCTTGGTCATCGTGCCCGTTTCACGGGCGCAGCAGAAGACCGATGCCACCGACCACACACTGCAGGCTATGCATGACGAGCTCGAACGCTCACGCACCCGCATGGAGATCCCCGGCCTCGAGAAGCCCTATTTCATCGAATACAGGTTGCTCGATCTGGACATCCGCACCGTGACGGCCTCTTTCGGCGCGCTGGTCTCCAGCACGACGACGCACAACCGATTCATGGACGTGAATATACGAGTCGGGGACTACAAGCTCGACAATTCGAATTTCATCTCGGGCGACCAGTTCCAGGGTTTTCTCGGTTCTGCCGGGCAGGTGGGTGTAGATGGGGACTACGAATCCTTGCGCCAGGACCTTTGGCTTGCCACCGACCAGGCCTACAAAGAGGCGCTAGACTCGCTCGCGCGGAAGCAGGGTTTTCTGCGAAGCCTTTCGAAGCCGCCGGATGTCGCGGATTTCTCGCAAGAGAAGCCTCTGCAAAAGGTCGACCCGCGGGCCGTTCCCGATTGGAGCAATCGGAATTGGGAGCAGGAAGCGAAGCAGGCCAGCGCCGTGCTTCGCGCCTATCCCGATCTTTACGGCAACCGGGTCACGTACACCCTGATCTACGAAACCTACTACATCATGAATACGGAGGGCACGGAAATCCGCACGGGCCGGAGCCTTGCCGCCATCGAAGCTGGCATCGAAACCCAGGCGCCTGACGGCGTGCCCATGCACCACTTCTACACGGCTTACTCCATCCACCCGGTGGATCTGCCGGCTGCCAGCGAAGTCGCTCAGCAACTCGATGCACGCGGCAAGCAACTCGTCGCCATGCGTACGGCCGAGCCGATGCCCGCCTACGGAGGGCCTGTACTGTTTGAGTCCCGCGCCGCTGCCGAATTGCTTGCGGAGATGCTCGGAGCTTCGGTTTCGGGCTCGCGGCCTCCTGTCTCGATGGTGCCCATGTACGACCAGATCATGGAAAGTCGCGGCGGGCGCAGCCAATGGCTGGGCCGCTTGAACTCGCGTGTGCTTCCGGCGGGCGCCTCTCTAATGGACGATCCATCGGCAAAGGATGCGCAGGGCCGGCCGCTCGCCGGGTCGTACACCGTGGATGACGAAGGAGTGCTGCCGCAGACCGTAACGCTGGTGGATAACGGCACGCTGAAAGACCTGCTAATGTCGCGCCGTCCGGGCCAGGATTTTGTGCAGTCGAATGGTCACGGCCGCGCACTGTTTTTGGGAGAGCCGCATGCCGAAAGCAGCAATCTGTTCTTCAAGTCGGGTAATGGTCTTTCGCCGCAGGACATAAAGAAGAAATTCCTGGACGAATGCAAGCAGGACGGACGCCAATGGTGTCTGATGGTTCGCGAACTGGACGACCCGGTGATCGGCGACACTCACGACGAAGGCGAGGTCTCCGACATGGTTGCGGGAGCGTCGAGTGGCGAGCGCGTTCCGCTCGAGGTCTATCGGGTAAACGTCGCGGACGGCAGCGAAGAGCTGCTTCGGCCCGGGCATTTGCTGAGCATGGACTTGCGCTCGTTGCGCGACGTCTCTGCGATTGGCGCCGACCCGGTGCTGTTCGCTTATGAACAGAGCCAAACGATGGGAGTGCAGGGAACCGCGCTCGCGGCTTTCGGCACATCGTCCGATGGTTTGCCCAGCACGGTGACGGCGCCTTCCTTGCTATTCGAAGACGTGGAGGGACGCGAAGCGCGAGGCGAGATGCGGCGGCTTCCGCTGGTGCCACCACCGCCAATGCAATAGCTGCCGGAGGCGGATGCGCTTTTGAGGTAGCGACCAAAATCAGTCCGCGGCGTCGCCGAGCGACATTCCTTGCGCCGCGATCAACTGATTTGCTTCGGCGTTCAACGCGGGCAGGCCCAGATAGAACCATCCGGCGCCGGCGATGCCGATGATCCCGCCGATCGCGAGCGTCCACGGCGCGCCGATCCAATTGGCCGCTGCGCCGCCCAGCAATGATCCCAACGGTGCCATGCCCATGAACATCATGGAATAAAGCGACATCACGCGGCCGCGCAGCCGGTCCGGCACCATGGCCTGGATGAGTGTATTCGAACACCCCATCTGCAGCATCATCCAAAAGCCCACAGGCACGAGAGCGATCAGCGAGAACCAGAAAAACTTCGATGCGCCAAAAATAATCAGGAACACGCCAAAACCTGCGGCGGAAATTCCGGCGATGCGCGCGAGCCCTTTTACGCCTGTGCGCGCCGCGAGCGTCAAAGCTCCCATCACTGCTCCGAATCCCGTCGCGCCCATCAGGAGTCCCAAGGCTCTGGCACCGCCATGCAGGATTTTGTCGGCAAAAATCGGCATCAGCACCAGATACGGCATACCAACCAGACTGATGATTCCCACCAACAGAAGCAGTGAGCGCACCGGTCTTGTTCGCCGCACAAAGGCGAATCCTTCCGCAATGTGCTCGACCATCGAGCCGTGTCCCGCGCGCTCATGCGGCGCCACTTTGATCATCAGCAGGCCGATGATTACGGCGATAAAACTCACCCCATTGGCGAAAAAGCACCAGCCCTCACCAATCGAAGCGACGAGGATGCCCGCGATGGCCGGGCCGATCACGCGCGCGCTGTTGAACATGGAAGAATTCAGCGCGATTGCGTTCATCATGTCTTCCTTGCCGACCATTTCGACCAACAAGGCCTGGCGGGCGGGAATGTCAAACGCATTGACGACCCCGAGCAGCGACGCCAAGACGACGACCTCCCACACGCGGACCCAATGCCCAAGCGTCAGGGTTGCCAGGACGAATGCGAGCAACATCGCCGTGGTTTGGGTGACGATCACCACACGGTGACGGCTGTGGCGATCCACTACCGTTCCGCCCAGCGGCGACACCAGAAAAACCGGAATCTGCGATGCGAAAGCCACCAGGCCCAGCATCAGCGAAGATCCCGTCAGCCGATAGACGAGCCACGCCTCCGCCACGCTCTGCATCCAGGTGCCTACGAGTGAAATGAGCTGTCCGGCGAAGAAGAGCTGGAAGTTACGGTGGCGCAACGCGCGCAGCGTGACGGCCAATCGGCTGGACCGTCCCGCCGTCGTGGCAGTCCGGTCTCGTTCTTGTGATGCAGGTAAAGCCGCTGCCTCCGCGGCGGCCACTGGGTGTGTTTCTGCCATAAGCCCGAGGGACGAAGAACTAATTCTAGCGTGAGTCGGCGGAGAGAAGCCAACCGTTGCGGCCAACACGTCAATGCGCCAATTTGGAGGGCGGGGTTAGTCGGCTACCGGCGAGGCTTACTCATGCCGCAGGGCGATCATCGGATCCACCCGCGTGGCGCGCCGTGCGGGGAACCAGCACGCGGCAAGCGCAAAGGAAACCGCCAAGCCGGTCACGATTCCCGCGACGGCCATCCACAGGCCTTGAACGAGCACCAGGCCGCGCACGTCGCCGGCCTCTGCTCCCAGTGCCAGGCATATGCCGATCTCGCGTGTTCGCTGGCTTACGGCATAGGCCATCACGCCATAAATGCCGACCGCGGCGAGCACTATTGCCAGAGCGGCAAACGCGCCCAGCAGATAAGAGTTGAAGCGTTGCGAAGCAACTTCGCTGGCAAGCAATTCGTCCATTGTTTGGACGCCGTACACTGGCAAATTGCGATCGAGAGCGGCAACTTGCGCGCGCAGCGCTGGAACCAAACTTGCTGACGCGACTGAGGAGCGGATCACCAGCATCATTCCGTCGGACGGCGATTGCTGCATGGGAAGAAAGATTTCCGGCTCGACCTCGGCGGCTAGACCTGTCTGCTTCGTGTCTTGGATTACTCCCACAATCGTCATCCAGTCTACGGACGCGAGCTTGACCCGCTTTCCTATCGGGTCCTCATGCGGGAAGAATGTTCGAACGAGCGTTTGATTGACCATAGCCGCACGCGGAGTATTTGCAGCATCGCGATCATCGAGGAGCCGGCCTGCGGTCAACGGAATATGCAGAACGGAGCAGTAATCGGGCGTTACGGTGTCCACAGCGACACCGAATGCGCGTTGTTCGCCTGGTGTGGGGACAGGACGCCCTTCAATGGTCAGCACCGACGAGTAGACAAATCCGCGCAAAGGGATGGTTTGGGTCGCGCCTGCCGCGGTGACGCCCGGTAACGATTGTTCCCGCTGCACAAGCTCTGAGAAAAATGCGCGCTGCTGCTCAGGTTCTTTATAGAAGTTCAAGGGCAAAGTAATCTGCGCGGTGAGCACGCCAGCACCATCAAAACCCGGCGGGATGGAGATCAGCCGCACCAGGCTGCGGGTCAGCAGCCCGGCGCCGACGAATAGCACGAATGCCAGCGCTACCTCGGCGGCCGTCAGCATTTTCTGCGAACGCCGCACACCGCCGCTCGCGCTGCCTTGCATGGAGCCCTCTTTGAGCGGCTGATTCAGCGGTACCCGCAGCGCCGCTAGGGTAGGCGCCAGACCGAAGAGCATTCCGCTCGCCAGTGAGACCCCCAGCGCAAAAAGCAGGACGCGCCAATCGAGCCGCGCGCTCGCGATGTGCGGAATGTTCTTTGGTCCCAGCGCGCGCACTATCCGCAAAGCCCAAAGCGCCAACAACGCCCCGGCTGCGCCGCCGAACACGGCGATAAGGCCGCTCTCGGTAAGCAATTGCCGCGTGATCCGGCTTTGCCCGGCTCCCAGAGCGCCGCGTATAGCGATTTCCTTTTCTCGAGATACCGCCCGGGCAAGCTGCAAGTTCACCACGTTAGCACATGCAATCAGCAGCACAAAAGTCACCGCTCCCAGCAACACGACGAGCGCTGGACGCGCGTTGCCAACCTGATGGTCGTGGAAAGAGACTACACGCGCCTGTGCTCCCGCCATCATCTTCGCGTACCCGCCCGGATAGCTGGAGTGGAGGTGAGCGTCAATAGCGTCGAGCTCCACTGCGGCGGCAGCCGGCGTAATCTTCGGTCGCAAACGTCCGATCACCCTCACCATGAATAGAGGCTCGTTCAGAACGATCACTGCGCCTTCGGATAGCGCGAAGGGCACCAAAACCTGGGCGCGGCTGTTTTCGGGAAATTCGAAATCCGGTGGCATTACTCCCACAACGGTGTAGGCATTGCCGTCGAGTGCGATCACCCGGCCAACGACCCCGGCGTCGCGGCCGAAGCGTTGCTGCCATAGCGCGTCGGTCAGGATGACGACATGCGGGCCTTTGGGGCGATCTTCCTCCGCGGAGAACTCCCGGCCAATCCGGGGCGCAACTCCAAGCACATGAAAGAAGCTTTTTGTTACGCGGGCTCCGGAAAGGCGCACCGCCTCGCCTGCGCCCGTAAGCGTATATTCCGACCCCGGAGAGTAGGCGGCCATGTCTTCGAATACGTGATTTTGCTGGCGCCACCCGAAGTAGTCCGGATGGACCACGATGTTTTGCCCTTGCCGGGGCCGAAAAGTGGTGACCCACATCAGGCGGCCCGCGTCGCGATAAGGCAGCGGGTGCAGTAGCACAGCGTTCACCACGGAAAAGATCGCGGTGTTCGCACCGATGCCCAACGCCAGCGCGAGAACTGCGGCGGCGGTAAAGCCCGGACTCTTGCGCATCATGCGGAACCCGAAACGCAAGTCTTGAAGGAAGGTCTCGATCATCGGAAGCCCCTTTCGATCGCGATAGATTTCCTTCGTTTGCTCAACGCCGCCCAATTTGATCAGCGCCGCGCGCCGGGCTTCATCGGGCGTCATTCCCGTCCGCAGATTGTCCTCAACGTGCAATTGGAGATGGCTTTCAAGCTCCGCGCTCAGCTCGATGTCGCGTCTTCTCTTGTTGAACAATCCGTCAAAACGCAGGAGCCATGCGCGCATTTTTCTCACGATGGTTCCTCATGCGGCGCCAGGAATCGCGCGAGAATCGCGGTGGTCTGCTCCCAGTCGCGTGCTTCCCTTTCCACCTGCTTGCGGCCGGCGCGCGTCAGCTTGTAATACTTGGCTTTGCGATTGTTGTCGGAAACGCCCCACTCAGAGGAGATGTAGCCTTCCTGTTCGAGCTTCAGAAGTGCTGGGTAGAGCGTGCCGTAATTCACGGAAAGCAAATCGCCGCTGGTCTGCTCGATGCGGCGAGCGATTCCGTAGCCGTGCAGAGGCCCCATCGTTTCTAGAGTTTTCAGCGCCATCAGCGCCAAGGTGCCTTGCCAAACGTCTTTCTTATCGGTCATGGTTGGATGAACGTCCACTCCTATGGGATTGCCATAGCAAAGATCACACACTTCCTATGGGAATGCAATAGCAGAAAGTAGAATGGCCGGGCAGAGAATCGCGGACCATGAGGGTCTGCGCCAGCCAAGATCGGCCAGGCCTTCGGAGGCTATTCGTAGCGCAGCGCGACGATCGGGTCCACACGCGTCGCGCGCCGGGCCGGGATCCAGCAGGCTGCGAGCGCAACCACAAGCAGGACCAACGTCGCGCCGATGAACGTCACGGGGTCAGAAGGCGCAATGCCGTAGAGCATGCTGCGCAACAAATCCGCGAGAGCCAAGGAGGCACCGACGCCGAACACCACACCGGCGACCGCGAGCCGCAACCCTTGCCACAGCACCATGCGAAGGACGCTGGTCTGCGTGGCGCCCAACGCCATGCGTACTCCGATTTCGTGCGTTCGCTGCGCCACAAAGTAGGAAACTACTCCGTAGACACCGACGACGACGATCAGCAAGCCGATCGTCCCGAAGAGCGAAAGCAGGGTGGTGCGGAAGCGCTGGTCTGTGAGCGAAGCGGAAACAATCTGATCCAGAGTCCGCGGCGCCCCAAGCGGTTGATCCGGCAACTCGCTCCGCATTTGCGCTCGCACCGCGGGAACCAGCGTCGCTGGATCTTGGGCGGTCCGTACGATGAAATAAGTCTCGGTGACGGACCCCAACTCCTGCCCATAGGGCTCATAAATTTCAGAGTTGGGAGCTTCGTCAAGCGAATCCTCTTGAACGTCCGCGACCACGCCGATGATGCGCCTCGGCGCGGGTTCCGTTGCCGCGGGCCCCATTGGTTTGCCGATCCATACGTGTTCGCCGATGGGGTTCTGTCCCGGCCAAAAGGATTCCGCCATGGTGCGATTGATCACGGCGACGGGTTCCGAGCCGGTCGCGTCCGCGGAAATGAAAATCCTGCCGCTCCGAATCGGTATGTGCAAGGCATCGAAGTAAGTCGCATTTACGAGGCGGATGTCGGCGTCGCCCTTTGCGTCCTGGGATGCGGTCCGGCCTTCGATGCTGAAGAGCATATCTCCGCCCTGATCGAGTGGTAGCGTGCTTGTATAGCCAAATTGTCTTACACCGGGCTGCGCGGCAAGCTGCCCCACAAAATCGTCATAGAGCGCGAGGCTTTTCGAAGTGGTGTCGAATTTGGCGCGCGGAATGGTGAGATGAAAGGTCAGGACGTGGTCCGGATCGAAGCCCAGCGGAACGCGAAGAAGCCGGCTGAAGCTTTCGAGAAGCAGCGCCGCGCCGATCAGCAATACCAAAGCAAGAGCTACCTCCGTGACGATGAGCACCGCTCGGAGCCGGCCGCGTCCGCGGCCCGTTCCGGCGCGCGCAGTTCCTTCCTTGAGCATGGTTTGCAGATCGGTCTTCGAAGACTGCAACGTGGGCGCTAGGCCGAAGATAACGCCCGTGACAACGCTCAGCAGAAGCGCAAATCCCAGCACGTGTGAATCAATGCTGATGGCGCCAATGCGCGGAAGATTTGCAGGAACCAGCCCCAGGATCAGATTAAAGCAGGCGTAGCAAGCCAGAATTCCGCATGCACCTCCCGCGACTGCCAGGAGCATGCTTTCCGTGAGCAACTGCCTCAAGATGCGGAACCGGCTGGCGCCCAGCGCGGTTCGGATGGCGACCTCGCGATTGCGGCTCGCGGCGCGGGCGAGAAGAAGGTTCGCCACGTTCGCGCAGGCGATCAACAGTACAAGCCCCACAGCGCCCAGGAGAAGCAGCGGGGCGGGTCCTGCGGCCGTGTGCACGTATTCAGCGAGCGGGCGAAGCCGGGTCTTCTCCGCGGGAAAAATCATATCGGGATAGGCGAGAGAGAGAGCTTGCAAGGGCGGAGTGAGCGCCGCTTCCACCTGAGCGGGCGTGCTCCCCGGTTTCAATCGACCGATACATCGCATGAAATTGCTGGGGTTCTGGCTTTGCGCCGGAACCCGTAACGGCAGGAAGAGTTTCGAATCGCGCATGTAGGGTAGCGGCAATTCGAAATCGCGAGCCATCACTCCGACGATCGTAAACGGCTTTCCATTGAGCGTTATGGATCGCCCGAGAGCTCCAGGGTCGGCCGCGAATCTAGTCCGCCAGATCGAGTCGGAGAGAATCACCACGTTCCCGCCTCCCGCGCGGGCTTCCTCGGCTCGGAAATCACGGCCCTGAACGGGTTGGACGCCGAGCACGGAGAAGAATTCAGAAGAGATATCAATCGCCGGCAGTGTTTCGGGTTCGCCGGCCCCGGTCAAGGTGGCGTCGTCACCGGAATAGCCTCCGAGCGTTTCGAACAAATCTTTGCGCTCTTGCCAGGCAAGGTAAATGGCCCAGGAGATGTTCGTGCCGCCGATCCGGTTGCCGCTGCGCGCGACAAGATAGATCCGGCTCGAATCTGGAAATGGCAGCGGCCGAAGAAATACGGCGTTCACGATCGAGAAGATCGCGGCATTCGCGCCGATGCCTAGCGCCAAGGTCAGTATGGCCACCGCGCTGAACGCCGGCTGTTTGGACAACATTCGCGCGGCATAACGGATGTCTCGCCAAATCTCGCTCATGGGCACCCCACGAAATTACGTGTCGCAAACCGGCAGGGCGCAGCAAGTTGCCGAATGGCAAAGTGCTTCGAAGCCCCGGCCATACTAGACGTTTATACGCCGTTCCGGAAGTGAACGTTCCCTATACGGCTCATGCGGTCTTCAGGCCTGCGTTAGAATGCCGGGATGGCTAAGGTGAGCGCGGGGCTGCTGATGTATCGCCGGCGCGGAGGTCTGGCGGAGGTGCTTTTGGTGCACCCGGGCGGCCCGTTTTGGGCGAAGAAGGACCTGGGCGCGTGGTCCATCCCGAAGGGCGAGGTTGTGCCGGGTGAGGACCTGAAGGCAGCCGCGAAACGCGAATTCAAAGAGGAGCTCGGGTTGTCGCTGTCGGCCAACGCAGAACTGATTCCGCTTGGGCATGTGACTCAGAAGGCCGGCAAAGTCGTGCACGTTTGGGCCTTTGAAGGGGATTGCGATCCGTCCGCGGCGAAGGGAAATACGTTCGCGATGGTTTGGCCGCCTCAATCGGGGAAGATGCAGGAGTTTCTCGAAGTGGATAGGGCGGAATTCTTTGGTTTCGAAGAGGCTCGCAAGAGGCTCAATCTCGCGCAAGTGGAGTTTCTCGACCGCCTTACAGCCTTACTGATTAGGACGCACCGCGCATCGGAGTGATAGAGTACCGTCGCTCTTGAGGAACTGCTTGCCGGATACGAACCTGGCGCGGCGAGCAGCGCCACTGCAAGAGCAATTGTATGTCGGAACCTCCTTCCTCTTTGAAGGCACAGCGCTCCTCCGGCAGCGAAGGTCTGGCGCGAAGGCTTGGCCTTTTTGACGCGACGATGATCGTGATGGGCGGGATCGTCGGCGTTGGAGTCTTCATCAACCCCTACGTGGTCGCTCGTCAGGTACACACGCCCGCTCTGATTCTGGGCGCGTGGGTGTTTGGCGGAGTGGTCGCCATGGCGGGCGCGTTGGTCTATGCCGAATTGGCTTCGCGGATGCCTGCGGTCGGCGGGCAATATGCATACATTCGTGAGGCGTATCACCCCGCGCTCGGGTTCCTCTATGGGTGGGCGCTGCTGCTGGTGATTCAGACGGGCGGCATGGCGGCGGTGGCCGTCACGTTTGGACATTACTTTGGCGAACTGGTGAGCCTGCCGATCTCGGGAAGCGCCGTCGCAGTACTCGCCCTGGCGGTTCTGACGTTGATTAATTGCTTGGGCGTGCGCGCCGGCAGCTCGGTGCAGAGCGTCCTCATGGTGCTGAAGATCGTGATCGTTGCGGCGCTGGTGGCTTGCGGATTCTTGTTTGGCGGCAAACCGCATATGGAATGGACCCCGGTTACTGGAGAGCGCTTTTCGTTTCCGCTGCTCGCGGCCATGGGCGCGGCGATGGTGCCGGTGATGTTTTCCTATGGCGGCTACCAGACCGCGAACTTTATTGCGGGCGAGGTCCGGGAGCCGAGGAAGAATCTTCCTCGCGGGTTGATGCTGGGCGTGGCGGGTGTGATCGTGCTCTACGTGAGCGTGAATTTCATTTGTCTGCGCGTGCTGGGGCCGGCAAACCTCGCCGCAACCACCACGCCGGCCTCCAGTGTGATGCGCTTGGCGCTGGGACAAAGGGGAGCGGCGTGGATCGCCTTGGGGATCGCGATTTCGGCGCTCGGATTCCTGAGCCAGGCCATTTTGACTGCCCCGCGCGTCTATTTCGCGATGGCGGAAGATGGTGTTTTCTTTCGAAGTGCGGCATGGTTGAGTCCGAAGACGCGCGTGCCGGTGGTTGCCATTGTGTTGCAAGGTGTGTGGGCCATCGTGATTGCGCTCTCGGGGCGCTACGAGCAAATTCTGAACTATGTGATCGCCATGGATCTACTATTCATCGGGCTATCGGCGACTTGCATCTTTGTTTTCCGGCGGCAAGAAGCCCAGGCAGCGCCAACAATAGACAAAGAGGCTGACGGCGTTTACCGCACCCCGGGCCACCCTTTCACCACGGCCGGGTTTGCAGCGGCCTGCTGGCTGGTAGTGGCGGCAACATTTTACCGATATCCGCACGATTCGATAATTGGTCTGGTGATTACGCTGGCGGGCCTGCCGGTATATTTTTTCTGGAGCAGCCGCAACCGCACTGCACAAAGCCAGCGCACTCGCGCGATTCCTGGAGAACCGAAGTGATCACTGCTCATCGTACCGCGAAGCACTCCCCGTATCTCGTTTGGGCAAAGCTGAATTCGCAGGCCCGCTTCAATCTTGCTAGCAGCGGCGTCGCCGCCTATCCGCTTTCGAAATTGCCGGTGCGGCTGGAAGAACTTGAAATCAGCGGTCCCGGTGGAACCTACGGCTTTCCGCCCCTGCAGGAGCGACTAGCGCGGCACCAGGGTGTCTCCGCGGAATGCATTGTTGCGGCCATTGGCACCTCCATGGCGAACTTTCTGGCCTGTGCCGGTATCCTCGAGACAGGAGACGAGGTGCTCGTGGAGCATCCCGCCTATGGGCCGATGTTCGAAGCGCCCGAGTTTCTCGGAGCCATCGTGCGAAGGTTCCGGCGGAGTTTCGAAAGCGGCTTCGCACTCGATCCGGCGGAGATCGAACGGGCAATCACTCCCCGCACCAGGCTCATTGCCCTTACGAATCTGCACAATCCTAGCGGCGCCTTTGCGTCCACTGAAACACTGAAGGCCGTCGGTGAAATCGCGCGCCGCGCCGGAGCGCGTGTGTTGGTGGACGAAGTGTATCTGGATATGTTTTTTGATCCCGCCGTGCGCTCGTCATTTCATCTTGGCGAGCAATTCGTCGTGACCAGTAGTCTTACTAAAGTCTATGGGCTGAGCGGTTTGCGGTGCGGCTGGATTCTTGCGTCGCCCGAACTGACGCGAAACATATGGCGCATCAATGATCTATTCGGGAACATCCCCTCATTCACGGCCGAGCAACTCTCCGTGATTGCGCTTGATCACCTTCCCCAGATCGCGGCGCGCTCACGGGAGTTGCTGGCGCGTAACAGAACTATCCTTGACGAGTTTCTAGCCTCACGCAACGACCTCGAATTCCTGCGGCCGCCTGCGGGCACCGTCGTGTTTCCGCGTCTGAAGCGTGGAAGGACCGAAGAGTTTGTCAGATTGCTCCGCGAGAAATATGAGACATCCGTTGTGCCCGGCCACTTCTTTGAGATGCCCGAGCACTTCCGGCTCGGTATTGGCGGGGATACACAGCATCTTCGGGCTGGGCTTGAAAGGGTGGCTGCGGCTCTGGACGAGTTCTCAGGCTCCTAAGCAGCCCACTATCTGGCAGTTAGAAGAAGGCCGCAGGCGCCCTATTTTCCCACTTAGACCTTGAATCCCTGCGGCAAAGTGCTAATATAGTACTGTATTGGTACTGTATCGCGTTCGGTCGGCAAGCGGCGGCGCGAGGAAGGTAGTCAGAGTCAGATGGTCAGGCTCGGGAAATTGACGGATTACGCCTTGGTACTAATGACCTGCATCGCGCGGGGCCGCGACGTCCCGGTGCGTACGGCGCGCGACCTGGCGGCGGAGACAAAGCTGCCTATGCCGACAGTGAGCAAGCTTCTCAAAGAGCTCCTGCAGAGCGGATTGCTGGTGTCTCAGCGCGGGACGAAGGGCGGCTATATGCTCGTGAAAAAGCCGCGCGAGATTTCGATTATCGAGATCATCGCGGCGCTTGAGGGACCTTTCGCGCTCACCGAGTGCAGCACGGACGTGATCGGGCTGTGCGGCCTCGAAGAGTCCTGCCCCATTAAAAATAATCAGCGCGTGATCAATCAAGCGGTGCGGGGCGCGCTGGAAAGAATTACGCTCGCGGAGCTGATTCAACCTCTTCGCTTAACCGCCATTCGCGACATGCAGGGAAACTTGGTTCCGTCGGTGGGTGTTGTTTCCAGGAGAATTCAATGAGTTCGAATACAAACGCGATTCAAGACCTCGCGCAACAGGAATACAAATGGGGTTTTGTCACGGACATCGCGGAAGAGAGAATCCCGAAAGGGCTCAGCGAAGACGTCGTCCGTTTGATTTCGGCGAAGAAGCAAGAGCCGGAGTTTATGTTGGAGTGGAGGCTCAAGGCGTATCGTCACTGGGTGTCGCTCGAGAAGTCGCAGGGCGAGCCGACGTGGGCGAACATCAAGTATCCCAAGATTGATTACCAGGACATCGTCTACTACTCGGCGCCCAAGCAAAAGCCCACTTTGAACAGCTTGGACGAGCTCGATCCTGAAATTCGGCGTACCTACGAAAAACTGGGCATCCCCCTGGGAGAGCAGAAGCTGCTAGCCGGCGTAGCGGTGGACGCGGTGTTTGACAGCGTCTCCGTCGCGACCACGTTCAAGGAAAAGCTCGGCGAGTTGGGCATCATCTTCTGCTCGTTTTCCGAGGCTGTTCGGAACCACCCCGATCTCGTGCGAAAGTATCTCGGCTCCGTGGTGCCCCATACGGACAACTTCTTCGCCGCGCTAAACGCCGCGGTATTCAGCGATGGATCGTTTGTTTATGTGCCGAAGGGCGTGCGCTGTCCGATGGAACTTTCTACCTACTTCCGCATCAATGCTGCGGAAACAGGGCAATTCGAGCGCACCCTCATTGTCGCCGACGAGGGCGCCTACGTAAGCTACCTCGAAGGTTGCACCGCGCCCATCCGAGACAAAAATCAGTTGCACGCGGCCGTGGTGGAACTGATCGCACTGGACAATGCGCAGATCAAGTACTCCACCGTGCAGAATTGGTATCCGGGCGATAAGGAAGGCAAGGGCGGGATCTACAATTTCGTTACGAAACGCGGTAAGTGCGCGGGCGTGAATTCGAAGATTTCGTGGACGCAGGTTGAGACCGGTTCAGCGATCACCTGGAAATACCCGAGCTGCATTCTGCAGGGCGAAAACTCCGTGGGCGAGTTTTACTCCGTTGCGCTGACGAACAACTATCAGCAGGCCGATACCGGCACGAAGATGATTCATATCGGCAAGAACACACGGAGCACCATCGTTGCGAAAGGTATTTCTGCCGGGCATGGACAGAACACCTACCGCGGCCAAGTGAAAATTCTGAAGGGCGCGCGCGGCGCGCGGAACTACACGCAGTGCGATTCGCTGCTGATCGGGGATCAATGCGGAGCGCATACATTCCCGTACATCGAAGTGAAGAACTCGACGGCGCAGATGGAGCATGAAGCTTCCACTTCTAAAATCGGCGAAGACCAGCTCTTTTATCTGCGGCAGCGCGGCTTAAAAGCGGAAGATGCCGTCTCAATGATCGTGAATGGCTTCTGCAAGCGCGTGTTTCGCGAGCTGCCCATGGAGTTCGCAGTGGAAGCGCAAAAACTTCTGAGCATCAGCCTGGAAGGCAGCGTTGGGTAACCGCGCCCCCGCAACGCGAATCGCAATTATCGTGAAAGGAAGAGAATGAGCCTGCTTGAAATCAGAAATCTGCACGCGACGGTCGCCGGGCACGAGATCCTGAAGGGGATCAACCTTTCGGTGAACGCGGGCGAAGTGCATTCCATCATGGGTCCGAATGGCTCCGGTAAGAGCACGCTGGCTCAGGTGCTCGCACGGCGCGAAAGCTATGAGGTGACCGCGGGCGAGATCGTCTACAACGGGAAAGATTTGCTGGCGATGAAACCGGAAGAAGCGGCGTGCGAAGGAGTTTTTCTGGCGTTTCAATACCCTGTTGAGGTTCCCGGAATCAGCAACGCTTACTTCCTTCGGTCCGCTCTAAACGCGATCCGCAAATACCACGGCCAAGACGAAATGGATGCGATTGATTTTCTGCCGATGATGCGGGAGAAGCTGAAGTTACTGGACATGGACGAGAAGCTGATGAACCGGTCTGTGAACGAGGCTTTTTCCGGCGGAGAAAAGAAGCGGAACGAAATTCTACAGATGGCGGTTTTGCAGCCAAAGCTGGCGATTTTGGATGAGACGGATTCCGGACTGGACATTGATGCGTTGAAGGTCGTGGCACAGGGTGTGAACGGGTTGCGTGATCCCGAGCGCGCCATGGTGGTCGTCACGCACTATCAGCGGCTGCTCAACTACATCGTGCCGGATTTCGTGCACGTGCTAGTGGATGGGCGCATCGTCAAGTCCGGCGGCCGTGAACTAGCGTTGGAACTCGAAGAGAAAGGCTACGCCTGGACAGACACCGAAGCGCGCACGGCGACTCCAGCTTGAGATCGAAACGGGGAAGAAAAGAGTGATTACGGCGGACCAACAATTGAGCAGTTACTTGGAGAGTTTTAGCGACTTCGAGAAGGCGGCGGGCGGCAATACGTTGCCATGGTTGCGAAAGCTCCGCGAAGACGCGTTCGCGCGCTTTTGCGAGGCGGGCTTTCCGACGACCCACACGGAGGATTGGCGATTTACCAACGTTTCCGCGATCGCGCAGACGCCCTTCAAGCTTGCGCCCCGTCGAAGAGAGCTTCTCTCGCAGGAAGCATTGAAGCCCTGCTGCTTGCCGAAGGCCGCTTGCCAGCTTGTTTTTGTTGACGGCCATTTTGCGCCCTCGCTTTCGTCTGCGGACAAGCTGCCAGAAGGGCTGCAGGCTCGCAGCTTAGCCGCGCAAATCCGTGAGAATCCAGGAGCTATCGAGCCGCACCTCGGACGTTACCTGGACACGCAGCGAGACGTTTTCTCGGCGCTAAATACAGCATTTCTTGATGATGGCGCGTTTGTCCATGTGCGGTGCGGCGCTGTGATCGAGCAACCTGTCTATCTCCTCTTTGTCTCGACGGAGACTGACGGTCCGATGATGAGCCATCCGCGCAACCTGATTGTGGCGGAGGAGAATAGCCACGCCACGATCGTAGAGGATTACGTATCGCTGGGCGGAGGGGCAGCGTTTTGCAATACGGCCACGGAACTTATAGCGGGCGACCAAGCGGTGATATCGCACTACATGATCGAGCGCGAGCACACGCAGACATTTAACGTTTCCACGCTTCGGCTACAACAGGGCCGCGCAAGCAACGTCGCGTCGCATTCCATTTTGATCGGAGGCGCGCTGGTGCGAAACAACGTGCATCCCGTGCTCGCTGGAGAAGGCGCGGAGTGCCTGATCAACGGGCTCTTCATCGGCAGTGGCCACCAACATCTCGATAACTATATGTTGGTGGAACACGCGAGCCCGCGCTGCAGCAGCCGGCAGTTTTATAACGGCATACTCGACGGGCATGCGCATGGCGTCTTTCACGGACGGATCATCGTCCATAAGGACGCGCAAAAGACCGATGCGAAACAGACCAATCGCAACCTTTTGCTTTCCGACGACGCCCAAATTGACACAAAGCCACAACTGGAAATCTATGCCGACGATGTGAAATGCACCCACGGTGCGACCATCGGCCAAATCGAAGAAAATGCGCTGTTTTATCTGCGATCGCGCGGAATTGACGAAATCTCCGCGCGCAGATTGTTGCTCATGGCATTCGCGGGCGAATGTCTGGAACGCATGAAGCCCGGAATCGCTCGAGCGCACGCCGAGGAGTTGATCGGCAAACACCTGGTCCACATCGCCGGCGCTCCCACCGGTTCACCCGACGAGACCGTAGAGCGCGAAAGAAGCTGGGAGGCCTTTGGATGAGCACTGCCGCAGAAAAATTGACCACCACTTCGCAAGGGTCAACAACGACCGGCGCGGCTCGCGGGTTTGATGTGGAAAAGCTTCGCAGAGACTTCCCGATCCTGGAGCAGCGAGTTCACGGCAAGCCGCTCGTCTATCTCGACAATGCCGCCACCTCCCAGAAGCCGCAAGCTGTGATTGATGCGATCAGCCGATACTACGAGCAGGAAAACTCAAATATTCACCGCGGCGTGCATTTCCTTTCCGAACGCGCAACGGAAGAGTATGAGGCTGCAAGAAGCTCCGCGCAGGAGTTCATTCATGCGCTGAAGCCGCACGAGGTTATCTTTGTGCGCGGCACCACCGAAGCGATCAACCTAGTGGCGCAAACGTATGGCCGCGCGCATGTAAGCGCCGGCGATGAAGTGCTGATCACCGCCATGGAGCATCACTCCAATATCGTGCCGTGGCAGATGTTGTGCGATGAAAAACACGCCAAGCTGCGCGTCGCGCCGATCAGCGACTCGGGCGAATTGCTGCTCGATGAATTTGTGAATCTTCTCGGGTCCAGAACGAAGCTCGTTGCGGCCGCGCACGTCTCAAACGCTCTTGGCACGGTGAATCCTGTGCGCCAAATGATTGAAATGGCGCATAGCCGAAACATCCCCGTATTGATTGACGGGGCGCAGGCGGTGCCGCATTGCGCAGTGGACGTGCAGGAACTCGACTGCGATTTCTATGCGTTCTCAGGGCACAAAATGTACGGGCCGACGGGAATCGGCATTCTCTACGGCAAGTCGGCGCTACTCGAAGAAATGCCTCCCTATCAGGGCGGCGGCGACATGATTGCTTCCGTCAGCTTCGAGAAAACAGTGTACAACCGGCTGCCTTACAAATTCGAAGCCGGCACGCCCCACATTTCCGGCGGAATTGGTTTGGGCGCCGCAATCGAATATCTGAAAAGTATCGGCATGAATGCAATCGCCGCTCACGAACATGACTTGCTCTCATACGCTACAGACGCGGTGTCAGAGGTTCCAGGCGTGCGTCTGGTCGGCACCGCTAAGGAAAAGGCCGCCGTCCTTTCCTTCGTGATGGAAGGCATTCATCCGCACGATATCGGCACGATCCTGGACCAGGAAGGAATCGCCATCCGCACCGGACACCACTGCGCACAGCCGATCATGACGCGTTTTGGCATCGAAGCAACGGCGCGTGCATCGTTCGCTCTTTACAACACGCGAGAAGAAGTGGACGCACTGGTGCGCGGAATTCACAAAGTGCGCGAGGTGTTCGCCTGATGTCCGATCTTCGCGATCTCTACCAGGATGTGATCCTGGAGCACAGCAAAGCCCCGCGCAATTTCCGCGAACTGGCCGCGGCGAATCACAAAGCGGAAGGGTTCAACCCACTCTGCGGCGATCACTTTACCGTGTACATTGACGTCGAGGGCGACTCGATCCGCGATATCAGCTTTCAAGGATCGGGTTGCGCGATCTCGAAAGCGTCCGCATCCATGATGACGCAAAGCCTGAAGGGGAAAACAACCGCCGAAGCCGAGCAGATGTTTGGGAAATTTCACAAGCTGGTGACAGGGCAGTCGCCGGCAAACAGCGAACCGGCGGATTTGGGCAAGCTCGCGGTTTTCTCCGGCGTTTCCGAGTTTCCGGTGCGGGTGAAGTGCGCGACGCTGGCATGGCACACGCTGCACGCCGCTCTGCAAGGAAAGCAGGAAGCAGTTTCAACCGAGTAGCGCCGCTTCATCCAGAGTTTCTTCCGAAGGTTGGGTCCGATGCCGCCAAGTGCGCCAATTACGCTGAGCCGTACCTGTGATGCGATCGAGATTCCGAGCGGGAATCGATGCACGCTCACCGCTGGCGCCATTGTTCGCGTGATGCAGTTTCTCGGCAATAGCTTCACGGTGGCGAACGATTATGGCGCCATGTTTCGCATTGACGCGAAGGATGCGGACGCCATGGGCCTGTCGAACCCCGAAACGAGGCAGACTTCTTCGGAGCAGGCGCAACCCTTCAGCGAGAAACTAGTTTGGGATCAATTGAAAACCATTTTTGATCCGGAGATCCCCGTCAACGTTGTTGATCTTGGTTTGATCTATTCTTGTGCAATTGCGGATGTCGAGCAAAGTGGTCGAAGAATCGATATCAAAATGGCCATGACGGCCCCAGGTTGTGGCATGGCGGGCGTGCTCAAGGCTGACGTGGAGGCCAAGCTCTCCCGGCTGCCCGGAGTGAAGGAGGTCCACGTCGAAGTTGTTTTCGATCCGCCGTGGAGCCCGGCGCGCATGTCGGATGCGGTGAAACTGCAGCTTGGCTTTGACCTGGATTATGGCGCGCCGCAATCACAGCTACCTATCGTCCCCAGCAAATCCTGATCCCTAATTTTAACGTCAGTGGAGACCACAGTTTTCGCCCATGGTTCTTCGCCAGCGCGCGTCGGAACGCGCGGCTGGCGCCGCGCCAGTACACACGGAGTGGCGGCTGCGAGTCTATTACTTGACAGTATAGTTACCTAGAGAGTAGCGTCTGTGCCGGAATGGAACTGGATGCTACCCTTCCGTGGCTGGCGCTCGGCCTTACCCGTGGCCTAGGGCCACGTCTGACCGGCAAGCTGCTCGGCCGGTTCGGAACGCCTGAGGCGATCTTCCGGGCCTCGCTGACGGAACTGGAGTCGTGTGATTTGCCCGCGGCGACGGCGCGGGCGGTCGCTTTCCACGAAGGGTTCTCGCCGGCCGCGAAGGAGCTGGCCAGCATTCGGGAGTTGGGCGTGCAGCCTGTCAACTGGAACGACACCGAGTATCCCCCGCGCCTACTGGAGATTTACGATCCTCCCCCCTTGCTCTACCTGCGGGGTGACCCGCAGGTCCTGCGGCGCCATTGCATTTCGATCGTGGGTACGAGGCGTCCGACCCTTTATGGGAATCTAATGGTGAGCCGCTGGCGCGAGACCTGGCCGAGAGCGAGGCTTGGTGATCGTCAGCGGGCTGGCCCGTGGGATTGACAGCTCGGCTCACAAAGGGGCCTGTGCCTCCGTCCACGGCTTGACCGTGGGGGTGCTGGGGACGGGCATTGATGTCCTCTATCCCAAAGAAAACAAGAAGCTTTTCGCGGAGGTGGAGAAGCGCGGGGTCATCATCACCGAATTTCAGTTGGGCGCACATGCCGCTCCGGAGAACTTCCCGGTTCGCAACCGGATTGTGGCTGGGATGAGCCTGGGGACGGTGATTGTGGAAGGCGCACAGTATTCTGGGTCACTGATAACAGGGCGGTTAGCGATGGAATTTGGACGCGAGGTATATGGGGTACCCGGCAACGTGACGCAACTTTCGAGCTTCGCGCCGAATCAACTGATCAAGCAGGGGGCAAAATTGGTGACGGATTGGCAGGACGTGGTGGAGGAGCTCCCCACGGAAATCCGGGCCGAGCTCTTCCCGGTGGACGAAACTACCATTGAGGAACGAGCAACACTGTTTTCCGCCGAGCTTGCGCCCGAACAGAAAAAGCTGTACGACTTATTAAGCGTCGAACAGCCCATGCACATTGATGAGGTCGTCCAGAAATCGGGAATGAGCTCTTCGGTCGGGCTGGCAACGCTGTGCGAGATGGAGCTGAGAGGAATTATCCGGCAGTTGCCTGGCAAACAATTCGTCAGGGCGGTACTGTGAAGTAGTGAAAAGGACCAAAAGCTCACCCTCTCCCCGATTTTCGGATTAAAACTACATGGCAAAATCACTCGTCATCGTGGAATCGCCGGCTAAGGCGAAGACGATCAACAAGTATCTGGGACGCAATTACAGCGTCAAGGCCTCGATTGGGCACATCATGGACCTGCCGAAGAAGGATATCGGCATCGTCCTGCCTGATGAGACAAAGCCCGCCAAAAAGAAGGCCGGGAAGACACGCGGAGCGAAGAAGGTAGCCGCCCAACCGGCGGCACCTATCGATCCGCGGAAGATGTTTGAGCCCACCTACGTCATCATTCCGGGTAAAGCCAAGGTCGTCAATGATCTGCGCAAGGCTGCGGCGAACGCGGACACCATTTATCTGGCGGCTGACCCGGATCGCGAAGGCGAAGCGATCTGCGCCCACCTCGAGGAAATCCTCACGGCTTCGCAGAAAACCATAGCCGACGACGTTCGGCACGGCATGAACGGCCGCAAGACGCCCAAGAAAAAAAAGGGCAAAGCTCCTGAGGAAGAGGCTGAGGAGCCGTTCCAGACCGTCGAGGTTCCGAGCGATATCGGCAAAAAGATCTTCCGTGTGATGTTCAACGAGATCACGCCAAAAGCGATCAAGGCGGCCATGGAAAAGGCCGGACAGGTGAACGCGAACCTGGTTGACGCGCAGCAGGCGCGCCGCGTGCTGGATCGCATCGTGGGCTACAAGATTTCTCCCCTTCTGTGGGACAAGGTGCGCCGGGGATTGTCGGCAGGCCGGGTGCAGACAGTGGCGCTGCGTCTGATCGTCGAGCGCGAGCAGGAGATCAAGGCGTTTGTTCCCAAGGAATATTGGACGATTCACGTTCGGCTGGAAGCGGGAGAGGCGCCCCTCTTCGAGGCCAAGCTTCACCGCTGCAAGGGCGAAGAGATCGAGGTCACCAACGGGGCGGACGCGAACCGAATCGTTGAGGAGCTTCGCCGTTCGGAATGGCGCGTCGCCGAAGTCACGCAAAAGGAAAAGCGCCGATTCGCGCCGCCGCCATTCACGACCTCGAAACTCCAGCAGGCTGGATACAACCGCTTGCGGTATACAGCCAAGCGAACGATGGGAATCGCGCAGAAGCTCTACGAAGGTGTTGAGCTAGGCGAGGAAGGCTCGGTCGCGCTGATCACCTATATGCGCACGGATTCGGTGCGCGTCTCGAGTGACGCGCTGGCCGAAGTGCGCGAACTGATTCCGAAGCAATACGGCGCGGACTACCTGCCCGAGAAACCTAACTTCTTTAAGAGTAAGAAGGATGCGCAAGACGCGCACGAAGCGATTCGACCGACCGAAGCGGCACGAACTCCGGAATCGGTGCGGCGCTACCTGGAAGACGATGTCTTCAAGCTCTATCAAATGATTTGGCAGCGCTTCGTGGCATCGCAGATGGTCCCGGCGGTTTTCGACCAGACCACGATTGACGTCGCGGCCGGGGATTACATTTTTCGGGCATCCGGCTCGGTGGAAAAGTTTGCGGGTTACCTCGCGGCGTACCGTTCTGGCGAAGAGGATCTCGATAAGGAAGATGCGGCGGATTCGGAGGCCGAGGGCAAACGATTGCCGCGCGTCACCGAGAATGAAAGGCTGAAACTCGCGCCGGAAGATCAAACGGCTGCCGGCACTCCTCTCTTGCCGGTTCGCGGTGAACAGCATTTCACCGAGCCGCCGCCGCGCTACACGGAAGCGACGCTCGTAAAAGATCTAGAAGAAAAGGGCATCGGCAGACCCTCCACCTACGCGGCGATCATTTCCACAATTGTTGGGCGCGAATACGTCAACAAGGAGCAGGGCCGGTTTACACCCACGATGCTCGGGGAAAAAGTGAGTGGTCTTTTGGTGAAGGGCTTCGAGGACATCTTCGACCTGGGTTTCACCGCACGCATGGAAGAAGAACTCGACGAAATCGAGGAAGGCAAGCTGCCGTGGAAACAGTCGGTCGCCGAATTTTACAAGCGCTTTGAAGGGGATCTCGAACGCGCCCGGGACGAAATGGAGTCCTACAAGCGCGGCATTCCGACCGGAGAGAAGTGTCCCAAGTGCGAGCAGGGACACCTGCTCGAGCGCATCAGCCGCAACGGATTTTTCCTGGGCTGCGACCGCTATCCGGACTGCGATTACACGCGCGATCTTTCGCCCGAGCTCGGTAGTGATAACGGTGACCTCTCAAGGACCGAGGCTTGCCCTGAGTGCGGGCGCGAAATGATCATTAAGCGTGGCCGCTTCGGCCCATTCCTGGCGTGTACGGGATACCCGGATTGCAAGACAACGCAGCGGCTGGTGCAAGGCACGCGCAAGGCGCGCCAGCCGGACCAGACACTCGAAGAGAAATGCCCAGAGTGCGACGCGCCGCTCGTGAAACGCCAAGGGCGCTACGGCGAATTCATCGGCTGCTCGGCGTACCCAAAATGCAAGTACATTCGGGCGCAGACGCTCGGCATCCCTTGTCCAAAGTGCGAAAAGGGCGAGTTGGTGCAGCGCATGGCAAGAAAAGGGAAGCGGGTGTTTTATGGCTGTAACCGCTATCCGGAATGCGACTTCACCACGCCGCACCAGCCCATCGCCGAGCCATGTCCGCGCTGCGGTGCGGTGTTCATCGTGGAGAAGCATACAAAGATGGGGACTCTGCGCGCGTGCATCAAAGAAGGGTGCGATTGGGAAATCTCCATGACCGGAGCGGAAGCGCAGCCACAGCCGGAAGAGGCCGTCCCGATGAAATCGTGAGCGTGCGAGCTCTGCCCGCGGCAAGCCCCTGCCGCGCGGAGCAATTCGCCGCTAGCTCCGGGCCCGGCGAGCCCCAGCGACCATGAAGCAAGCCATCGAGAAATTCATCCACTATCTGCAGCATGAGCGCAACGTCTCCCCACATACGGTGACGAGTTACCGCACCGATCTCCAACAATTCGCCGCCTATTTATGCCCGCCAGCGGACCGGGACGCGATTCGTTCCTCGCAGGCCGGCGGCAATTCCGCAAGATTGGCGCGCAAGCTGCTTTCCCCCGGCGATGTGGATCACAGAATTATCCGCGAGTTTTTGGGGAACTTGCACGAAGCTGGCCTGAAAAAAAGCTCCGTAGCACGCAAGCTCACGTCCTTGCGGTCATTTTTCAAATTCTGCCATCGCGAGGGAATGATCCAGAAGAACCCGGCGCGCCTTGTGGCCACGCCGCGCTTACCGAAGCGCGTGCCTACCGTGATGCCGGCCGAAGAGCTGAACTTGTTTTTGGACCAATTGGGCAAGCCCGCCCCGGCATCCGGCGAGGATTCTGCCACTCCTTTGGCGCTTCCCGCGAAGCAAGATCGCGCGTCAAGCCGGCGCAAAAGGCCGGCAGCCGCCACGCCGGGTGGCGAAGACCCACTCCTGGCCCTCGGACGGGACCGCGCCATCCTTGAGCTGCTCTACGCATCCGGTCTTCGCGTGAGCGAGTTGACCGCGCTGGACTTGGCGGACGTGGACCGGACTCAACAGATTCTGCACATTCGCCATGGTAAAGGGCGCAAGGAGCGCATCGTGCCATTTGGCTCAAAGGCTCTGGCCGCGCTCGATGCGTACGCGCCGAGGCGCGATGAGTTGCTTCAGAAGGCCGGGCAGCGCGGGGAGCCGCAAGCCATCTTCCTGAATTACGCCGGGCGCCGGCTCACCAGCCGGAGCGTTGGTCGGGTGGTGAAAAAGTACGTCCGCCTGGCGGGCCTAAACTGGGATCTTCATCCGCACTCGCTGCGCCACGCGTTTGCCACGCACTTGCTTGCGGACGGCGCGGACCTGCGTGCGATTCAAGAACTGCTCGGCCACGCCTCGCTTTCGACCACGCAAAAATATACGCACGCCTCGATCCGGCAGCTCATGGATGTCTACGACAAGGCCCATCCGCGGGCTTAAGATGTTTTTGGTTGTCGTTACCTGCCGGATTCCTCTATCCTCATTTTGCCAAATAGCAATTATTTATAGGTTAGCGACGGCCTCTTTTCTGTTGGGAGCCCGCGAAAGGTGCGCGCTCAATGCGACCGATATTCCGTTATCTCTTGGGTCTGGCGTTTGTCCTAGGAGTTTGGATCCCGCCCGCCGCGGCCCAGGATAATTACGAGATTCAGGTCTACGGCGCCGATACCGTGGATCCGGGCCACACCATGTTTGAGCTGCACAGGAATTTCACGATAGACGGTTCGAAGCGATTCATGGACGGACTCTACCCGACGAACCATGCGGAGCACGAAACGCTCGAGATCACCCACGGTTTCAATACCTGGTTTGAGCTCGGCTTCTATGTTTTCACTTCCGTGAAGACCGATCAGAGATGGCAGTGGGTTGGCGACCACATCCGACCGCGGGTTCGCGCGCCGGAGAGCTGGCACTGGCCAGTGGGAGTAAGTCTCTCGAGCGAATTCGGGTACCAGCGCCGGGTATTTTCTCCGGACACCTGGACGATCGAAATCCGCCCGATTGTGGATCAGAAGATCGGACGATGGTATTGGTCTTTTAATCCTTCGGTGGACAAGTCATTCCACGGCCAAAATGCCGGGAGCGGCTTTGAATTTTCACCGAATTTCAAGTTCAGCTATGACTTTACGCCCAAGATTTCCGGCGGGATCGAGTATTACGGTGCGTTGGGGCCGGCTACCGATTTTGATCCGGTCTACCAGCAAGAGCAGCAGATCGTTCCGGCCATTGATTTGAACTTGGCGCCGCAGTGGGAAATCAATTTTGGTCTCGGGGTAGGGGTTACCCGCAGCACGGACCACCTGATCGCCAAGATGATCGTGGGTTACCGTTTCAACTTTTAGCGCCGCCCTTTTAACGCTGTACTGCGGGCGTGCCGAGAGGCTGGTGATTCATGCGAGATTCGTGTTCGGCGACAGCCCTTCCGTAGAAGCGCTGCCCGCACCAATGGCACCTGTACGGCCGAAGTCCGACGCCCGACACCAGCACCTTCTCGAAAAATCGCTTTCGCCTTGAACGCACAACTTCAGTGCTTCCACAACGTCCACAACGGAGTTCGCCAAAATTCCAGTGCAACATCATTTCACCGCCGAGGCCAGATGCCTCTTGAGGCTTCGGCGCGCCGAGGGGGCCCGCGAGCGAAAGCCAGTCTTATATATGATGGGGGCTGGGGCTAATCCGACGCAGGGTCCGCCAGTTTAGGCGCGTGGCATCGTTGACGGCCATGTGGCGCACAATCTGCGACGATCCCTGGAGTTATGGATATTGGGCCGCGCCAGTCCGAGGGCTAGTGGATCAGTTTCAAACTGATCCTATATGCCAAGGAGCGCGGTTGACGGCTTGCTGCGATCTTCCTATAATTGGGGTTTCCCATATTGACGGGAGGGCTGATGTACGCCGTTATACGCAGTGGAGGTAAGCAGTACCGCGTCGCCCCGGGCGAGACTGTGCGCGTCGAGCGACTCGATGGGAAGATCGGCGGCAAGATCACTTTTGGCGAGGTGCTCGCGGTGGGCACCGACGAATCCAAGGTGCTGAGCGGTGACGACGCCGCCAAGGCCAAGGTGACCGGCAAGATCGTGCGCCACCATCGTGGCCCGAAGATCAAGGTTTTGAAGTATAAGACCGGGGGCCAATACAAGATTGGCACCGGGCACCGGCAGAACTACACGTCGGTTGAAATTGGCGATATCGCGCTTTAGAAAGCGCAGAGGATTCCGTCATGGCACATAAGAAGGGCGGCGGCTCAAGCGTAAACGGCCGCGATTCGCAGGGACAGCGGCTGGGCGTGAAGCGCTTTGGCGGCGAGTGGGTCAACGCGGGCACGATTCTCATCCGGCAGCGAGGCACGAGGCATAAGCCCGGCTTGAACGTCGGGCGCGGAAAAGACGATACGCTTTTTGCATTCGCGAGCGGCTATGTGCGCTTTCAGAATCGGGGCAAGCTCGGGCGTTACATCAGCGTGCTCCCAGCCGAAGCCAAGGCTTCAGAGGCCCCGGCTGCTCCCGCAAATTGATCGCTTTGATGCGGCAGCACCTTTCTGGCGGTCCCGTGCTTTCGGGGCCGCCTTTGCATTTTTGCCCGGCGCAGAACGCCGGCGCTATCAGGTCATAACCTCCCGTGTTCATTGATGAAGCCCACATCCACGTAAAAGCAGGTGACGGCGGCAATGGCTGCATTGCCTTTCGCCGGGAGAAATATGTCCCGCGAGGTGGCCCTTCCGGCGGCGACGGCGGGCATGGCGCCAGTATTTGGCTGGCGTCATCGCATAACGAGAACACTCTGCTACGTTATCGTTTCAACCGGCTTTTTCGCGCCGACCGCGGGCGGCATGGGGAAGGCTCCAATTGTACGGGGCAATCCGGCGAAGACATGCTGCTGGCGGTGCCGGTCGGCACAGTTGTCTATGACGAGGGGACAGGGGAGCAACTCGCGGATTTCACGGAGCCAGACCAGCGCGTGCAAGTGGTGCGCGGCGGCCGCGGCGGCCGCGGCAACCAGCATTTCGCGAAGCCCTGGCACCAGGCGCCGCGCGAATCCGAGCCCGGCGAGGCGGGCCAAGAGCGAGACCTGAAGCTCGAGCTGAAATTGCTCGCCGATGTGGGTCTCGTGGGGTTTCCCAATGCGGGCAAATCTACGCTAATTTCGCGCATTTCGGCGGCCCGGCCAAAGATTGCGGACTACCCGTTCACTACGCTCGAACCGGCGCTGGGCGTGGTCTCGGCAGAGGGCCAATCGCAAAAGGCGCGCGCCGGCGGGCAAATGCGCACGTTCGTAGTGGCCGATCTGCCGGGGTTGATTGAGGGCGCCCACGAAGGCGCCGGACTCGGCACCCGATTCCTCCGCCACATCGAACGCACGCGGTTGCTCGCCCACTTGATTGATACGAGCGATGCATCATTCGACGACCCCATTCACCAATTTGAGGTGATCGAAAACGAATTAGCATCCTTCAGTCTCGCTTTGGCGGAAAAGCCCAGGATCGTCGTCGCCACAAAAACGGATGCGATAACCGACCGCACGAGGGTCGAAGGGCTCCGCAAATTCTGCGATTCGCGAGGGCTCGACTTTCATGCGGTTTCTTCCGCTACCGGCGAAGGAATCTCGGAGCTCGTTTTCGCCATGGCGAATGCGCTCGACCGCCTGCCGAGGCAGTCCGCGCGCGATGTGTCCGAAATCCAAGAGCAGGACTGGCATGTACCCGAGAACCCCGAGGAAGGTAATCGGTGAACAAGCGGGTATGACTCGCCGATCTGCTGGCGCCATCGCTCTTTTTGGAGGGTCGTTCGATCCGATTCACTCGGGGCATCTTGCCGTCGCCCACGCGGCGATGGAGGCGTTCCAGCTCGATCGTGTGATTTTCATTCCTTCCGGTGTCCCTCCGCATAAACGCCGGCAGCGGTTGGCGTCGTTCGTGGACCGTTTCGCCATGGTGACGCTAGCCTCCGCGAATAGCCCTCGATTTGTTCCATCGGCTGCGGAAGCGGGACCGGACCAACAAGGCCGGAAGGTGATCTATTCCGTGGATACGGTGCGGCGCTTCCGCCGCGAGAGCCGCGGACAATACTCGATCCTCTACTTTATCTTGGGTGCGGACCAGTTCCTCGATATCTCGAAGTGGAGGGAAAGCAAAGCATTGTTGGGACTCAGCAACTTCATCGTGGCGAACCGCCCGGGCTTTCGCGTGGAGAAGTTGCGCTCAGCCGTTCCTGCCGATCTGCTGCGTGCTAGTACAGGCTCCCCGTACGCGGATCATCATCGGACGATTCAATTGCGGCGGACCAGCGTGTATGTGCTCGAGAGCGTTGCGAGCCACGTATCGGCGACGGACATTCGAAGCCGCGTCCAGCAAGGAAAATCAGTCCACGGACTTGTGCCGCCGCTCGTGGAAGAATACATTGAAAAGCAGGGCCTATACCGGTGAATGATAAGGATCCCCTCCGTCCCGAACTGCGCATCGCCATCGAGGCCGCGCAAGACAAGAAAGCAGCCAACGTCATATTGCTCGACCTGAGCGGCCTGGGCGCATTCACGAGCTATTTTCTGTTATGCACAGGCTTCAGCACTCGCCAGGTCTCGGCTATCGCCGACGAAATCGAGCAGCAACTCGGCAGAATCGGCCTGAAACTCATGCATCGCGAAGGCCGCGGTGATTCCGAGTGGGTGTTGCTCGATTACGGCAACTTCCTCGTGCATGTGTTCACCGAACGCGCCCGGCTCTATTACGATCTAGAGAGGCTGTGGCGAAGCGCCCGGCGTTTCGCTTTTCCGGATACCGAGCCCGCGCCGCTGCCTGCCTCGCTAGACCAAGGAGCCGCCGAAGCATGAGCGACATTGGAACTTCATCGGTTTCGCTGATCGCCTGGATCGCGGAAGATCCCGCGTCGCAACGCGTGCTTGATCTTGCCCACAAGGTGGCTCGCTCGAGCACCACGCTGTTGATCACCGGCGAGAGCGGTACCGGTAAGGATCATCTGGCACGCATGATCCACGAACTGGGCGCGCGGCACGACGCGCCGTTTCTCAAGATTGATTGTGCCAGCCTGCCGCATGAGCTCGTGGAGTCTGAGCTTTTTGGACACGAGCGTGGAGCATTCACCGGCGCGGTAGAACGCAAGCTGGGGCGGCTGGAAATGTCATATGGCGGGACAATCGTGTTGGACGAAATCGCCGCGCTCACGCCGCCAATCCAATCCAAGCTGATGCGCGTATTGGAGGAGAGGACATTCGAGCGGCTGGGCGGCAACGAAACTTTGACGCTCGATGCCCGGCTGATCGCACTCACGAACGCCGATTTGCGGCAACTGATCACGGCAGGCCAGTTCCGCGAAGACCTCTACTTCCGGTTGAACGTGGTGAATATAGCGATGCCGCCTTTGCGTGAGCGGCCGGCGGACATCGTGCCGCTGGCGGAGCATTTGCTCGCGCGACTTGCTCCCGTTCACGGGCGCGCGGGGATATTGTTCGATGCCGATGCAAAGCATGCGCTGGCTTCCTACGGCTGGCCGGGCAACATTCGCGAGATGAAAAACGCCGTCGAGCGCGCGCTGGTATTTGGCAAAGGCGAGGGCATCGGCGTGGACGATCTGCCTGAAAGCGTCCGGGCGGCGATGCTGGGACCTTCTCTGGCGTTCGCGCGGCTCCGTTCGCTCGATGATATGGAGCGGGAAGTGATCACGGCGACGCTGGAGGCCACGCACTACAAGATCACCAAGGCCGCCGAAATCCTCGGCATAAGCCGGAAAACCCTGCTCGATAAGCGCAAGCGCTACGGCCTGAATTGATTCCCGGCGGCGCTTCACGCTGTGCACATTTGAATGAAAATTCGATTGGTGATGCTCGGCAAGACACACCGCGCGGAATGCCGCGCCATGCTGGAAGACTACGCTGCGCGTATCGGCAAATTCGCTGAAATCGAGCTTGCCGAGCCGCGCGAAGATTCGGCGACATTGAAGCGTCTGAGCTTCGCATCGGGCGCAACCATTGTCTTGCTGGACGCGGAGGGCAAGCAGTTTTCCTCGGCGGAATTTGCCAGGTGGCTCGGCGCGCTGCGCGACCGCGGTGTGCGCGAGCTGGTCTTTCTCTGCGGTGGTGCATCGGGTTTCCCCGAGAGCTTGCGCAAGAAGGCCGCGACCAAACTGGCGCTTTCATCGCTGACGATGCCGCACGAGCTTGCGCGCGTCGTCCTCGCCGAACAAATCTATCGCGCCTTCACGATCCTAGCCGGGCATCCCTATTCGAAATAGCTTAAGCTGTTGTTCACTCGAGACTTGCGCGTTCGCTCACCCATTCGAATACGGCTTTTGATTCTCCGCACATGCCGCAGCGCGGGCTGACTCGCGCGGCGTGGTATAATAGGTGTTAGAGAATTCTCGCGTTTGTAGTCTGCTGTCCGCGGCTTGACCTTTCCCTCCGGTGCTTGCACTATGAGCTTCCCAACGTGCGAAGCGTTGGACCGTTCCTATGCCTGAAGAAAAGGGATTGCTGATTATTTACACCGGGCCAGGAAAAGGAAAGACAACGTGCGCGCTCGGCACCGCCTTTCGCGCCGTCGGGCAGGGTCTCCGCGTCCTGATGGTACAGTTCATCAAAGGCTCGTGGCATTATGGCGAGCTCGACGCGGCGAAGATGCTTGGCGACGACAAGATGGAGATTCGGCCGATGGGCCGCGGCTTCGTCAAAATAGGCGGCGCGGAAACGGACCCCGAAGACATCCGTCTTTGCGAAGAGGCATGGCGTTGGTCCGTCGAACAAATGCAAGGCGGCAAGTACGATCTGGTCGTGCTCGATGAGATCAATTACGTGATCAGTTACAAGATGCTTGATGCGGAAAAAGTTGCCGCTGAGCTGGCCCGGCGGCCCGAGAGGCTGCACGTAATCTGTACGGGGCGAAATGCACACCCGAAGCTGGTCGAGCTCGCCGACTTGGTGACTGAAATGCGCGAAGTGAAGCATCCGTACACGAAAGGTATTCTCGCCCAGCGCGGGATAGATTACTGAGCTCCGTATGGCCTGGTTCAAGAGAGAAAGACGCGCGATTGACCGTTCTGTGCCGCCGGACGAGCGCAGCGTGCGCACCGAAGGTCTTTGGACGAAGTGCGAATCATGCCGCACGATTGTCTGGAAGAAGGACCTGGAAGCGAATCTGCACGTTTGCCCAAAGTGCCAGCATCACTTTTCGCTCGGCGCGGCCGACCGGCTGGCGACATTGCTCGATGGCCGCTGGACGGAACATGATGCGGCTCTGGCTTCAAACGACCCTCTCAAGTTTACAGACACGAAACCGTATGCCTCCCGCCTGCGGGATTTGCAGCGAAAGCTGGGAATGAAGGATGCAATCCTCACGGCGGAAGGTCTGCTCAACGGGCGGCCGGTGATTTGCTGCGCGATGGAGTTCCGCTTCATCGCCGCCACGATGGGCGCCGTGGTCGGCGAAAAGGTAACGCGGGCCATCGAGTTAGCGATGAGCAGGCACGTGCCGCTGGTGATCGTTTCGTGTTCGGGTGGCGCGCGCATGATGGAAGGCACGATTTCGCTGATGCAGCTCGCCAAAGTATCGGCGGCTCTCGCGCGTTTGGATGAAGTTCGATTGCCCTACATCTCCGTGCTAACCAACCCGACCACCGGCGGGGTCACCGCCAGTTTTGCGATGCTCGGCGACCTGAATATCGCCGAGCCGGGCGCGCTCATCGGTTTTGCCGGCCCGCGCGTGATCGAGCAAACCATTCGCCAGAAACTGCCCGAGGGTTTTCAGCGGTCGGAGTTTCTACTCGAGCACGGCTTTCTGGATGCCGTGGTGCCGCGCAAGGAATTGAAGGCTTACATCTCAAGCGCGCTCGAATTCTTCCTCGCCTAGCCACGGAAGCCGATGGATTACGCCGAGGCGGTGCACTATCTTCAGACGTTGGGCCGCGAACTGGCGTCACCTTCACACACCCGCGCACAGAAATTCGATCTGGGCAATATCCGGCTGCTGGCAACGGGCCTAGGCGACCCCCAGCGAAGATTCCGCTCCATACACATCGCGGGAACCAACGGCAAGGGATCCACTGCGGCGATGATGGAATCGATTCTTCGCCGCGGCAGCTACCGAACGGGGCTGTATACGTCCCCGCACCTGGAGCGCATCAATGAGCGCATCCGCCTCAACGGCGCGGAGATCGGCGATGCGGAATTCGCGGCAGCTTTCTCGCGTTTGGGAACGCTGATCGAGAAGATGCTTTCGACCGGCGAGCTTTCCGCGCACCCCACGTTCTTTGAGTGCATGACGGCCATGGCGTTTGATGTCTTCGCGCGGGAATCCGTGGACTTCGCGGTGCTCGAAGTGGGCATGGGCGGGCGGCTGGACGCCACGAACATTGTGAAGCCTGAAGTGTGCGCGATCACCCAAATCGCCTTCGACCATGAGAATTTCCTGGGCCACTCGATCGAGCAAATCGCCGGAGAAAAGGCAGGCATCGTCAAGTCTGGCGTGGCCGTCGTTTCCGCCGCCGGAGATCCGTCGGCTCGCGAGGTGATCCGGAGCCGCGCCGCAGAAGTGGGTGCGCCGTTCGTCGAAATTGATGAGGCATATGGCGTCGAGATTCTCTCCAAGCCAGGAGGTTTCTACAGCGCGGTTGTCACCGATCGAAGAGATGCGAAGCAGATCGCGCTTGATTTGCCGCTGGCCGGGCGCTATCAGGTGCGCAACGCGGTAACCGCTCTGGCGGTAGCGCGGATACTTGCCGAGCGTGGCAGCACATCGCTTGACGATCAGGCCATCGTGGGTGGCATTGCCGCCGTGCGTTGGCCGGGACGTCTCGATCGCGTGGGCGAGGGGCCCGCCGTATACCTCGACGGCACGCACAATCCCGCCGGCGCGCGAGAGCTCGCCGCTTTCTGGGACGAGAATTTCGCCGGCCGGCGCATTTATCTTGTCTATGGGGCGGTGCGCGATAAGGCCGTTGACGAAGTCGCAGGCGTGCTTTTCCCGCGCGCGACGAAGGTCTTCATCACCGCCGCCAAGCAGCCGCGCGCGATCTCCGCGGAAGCACTGGCTGAAATGACGGGCCACTTGTCTGCGGATTTAGAGGCCGTGCCTGAACCCGGCATGGCTCTCGAGCGCGCATTAGCTGTGGCTCAACCTGAGGACACGGTTTTCGTCACGGGCTCGCTCTACTTGGTGGGCGATCTCCGGCGGTGGTGGCGCGCGCGAGCGCCTTCCACAGCGCGTTAAGCCGCCTGGAGCGGCCTGTGTACATCCTGCTTCCGTCCCGTGAGAGGCAAGTTGATGTAGTGCATCGGCCGATGCTAGGATTTAGATACCAATGATTGCGACGATTCAGGACCGTGCCCGTGTCGGCGTGCCCTATCGCACCGCCAAAGAAGAGACCGAGGGCCAGCATGCCAAGCACGATTACTACCTTCGCGCGGTGAGCGAGGCGGGCGCGGAACCCGTCGCGATTTCGCTGCGGCTTGGTGATGCGGAACTCGCGCATCTCCTGGGCTCGCTCGACGCCTTTGTGTTGCCGGGAAGTCCGGCGGATGTCGCTCCCTCACGTTACGGAGAGTCCCGCCATGCGAAATGCGGCGACGCCGATCCGGCGCGTGAACGGGTGGACTGGGCTGCACTCGAGCATGCGTTTTCGGAAAGCAAGCCGTTGCTGGCGATTTGCTATGGCATCCAATCCTTGAACGTTTTTCTCGGAGGCACGCTGGTGCAGGATGTGCCCAGCGAGATTCCCGGTGCATTGCAGCACAGTAAGGCGGGTGGCAACGTGCCGGGTGAAGTGGCGGGCACACCTTCCGAAGAGCCGCAGCACAAGATCCTGATCGAGCCAAGCACAAGGCTCGCTCAACTTGCCGCACTGGCAACGCCCGGCGTCAATGGCACTCTCTCGCCGCAAGCGATCGTGAATAGCTCGCACCATCAGGCGATTCTGACGCCCGGACGCGGCCTCAAGGTGTCCGCCAAAACCCAGGATGGCGTGATTGAAGCGGTCGAATGGATGGAAGAGTCAGCATCCGGTGAGCGGAATACCCCTGGTATCGGGGCCCGATGGATCACTGGCGTGCAATGGCATCCCGAGCGGCTGACGCACAATCCAGCAGCCGATGCGTTATCGGCAACACTGTTCCGCGCGTTGGCGCTCGCCGCTTCGGGGTCGCTCCGCAGGCGACATAGCGCCTTAGCCCGCATAGGTTCCACAGGCCCAACTCTTTAGGGGGGATGATGATCTCACTGGCTGGCAAAGCAGCGGTGATTACCGGCGGTTCGCGCGGGATTGGCGCGGCGGCGGTGAAGCTCTTCGCGCAAGCCGGCGCGGACGTGATTTTCAGTTATCACCGCAGCCTCGACGCCGCGGCGCAGGTTGTGCAGGAAGCGGGCAAGCACGGCACGCGCGTGGAATTCTTCAAAGCGGATCTTGGCCGGATGAAAGACGCCGGGCAACTGATTGATCATGCGGCTGCCCGGCTGGGACGTCTGGATATCCTTGTAGCCAACGCCGGCATCTGGAATGTGGAAGATATCCCGATCGAAAAACTGAGTGAGCACGACTGGGACGACATGCTACGGACCAACCTGAAGAGCGTTTACACCGTCACGCATTTCGCGGCCGCGAAAATGATTGCGCAGCGCAGCGGCCGGATCATCGCGGTCAGCTCGACTGCCGGCCAACGCGGCGAGGCCTTTCATGCGCACTACGCCGCAAGCAAGGGTGGGATCATCAGTTTCATGAAGGGCCTTTCGACGGAACTTGCGCGGCACAACGTTTTGGTGAACTGCGTGGCGCCAGGGTGGGTGAGCACGGAGATGTCGCGCCCGGTGCTCGAAACGAAGGCGGGCGCGAAGCTCATGATGGAGCAGATTCCCCTGAAGCGCGTGGCCAAGCCGGAGGAAATCGCGGGGCCGATTCTGTTCTTGGCATCCGAACTGGCGACCTTTATCACCGGCGAGGTCCTCAACGTGAACGGAGGCGCAGTGTTGTGCGGCTAAGCCGGAGAATAACGCGAATCGTTGTGGCCGCGGCACTGTGCGCAGGCCAATTCGCCGCAGCAGGAAGGGTGTTGCCGCGACAACAAAATCCGGAATCGATGGCGCCAGACGCCAGCGCAACAAAGGCAAAAGCGATTCTGCGCCAGTTGATCCAGGGTCTCGGCGGCCAGGCCTACGTTGCCGTGCACGACAGCGACTGCAGCGGCCGCCTCTCTCAGTTCGGGCTTGCCGGGGACATGACCGGCTTCGTGCTCTTCCGCGATTACCGCATCCTTCCGGACAAGAACCGCGTAGAGTACGGAAAGAACGGTGACATCATTGACATCTACAGCGGCGACCAGGGCTGGACGCTGGACAAGAGCGGCGTCGGTGAACTTCCGGCTACGAGCGCTGCCGATTTCCAGGGCCAACTGAAGACCTCATTGAATAGCCTCCTGCGCGACCGACTGAGTGAGCCGGGGATGTTTTTTCAGTACGCCGGGGCCGACGTCGTGGATTTGAAGCAAGCGGACTGGGTGGAGATCACGGATAGCGACCAGCGGACCTTCCGCATCGCCGTGGATCAATTCACACACGTGCCCGTGCGCAGCATCGTGATCACGCACAATCCTGAGACCAACGAGGCCAGCGAGGAGCTAACCTACTATTCGGAGTGGCATCTTCAGGATGGCGTGCAGACACCATTCCAAGTGACTCGTGAGCGCGATGGACGGCGCTTCTATCAGGCATTTTATTTCTCCTGTAAATATAATCAAGGCCTCTCGCCCGATCTCTTCACCCGCGCGTCTCTAGAAGAGAAGAAAAACGGCAAGAACAACAAGAAGAAGTAGATTTCCACGACTTACTGATTAAACATCACACCGTTGATTACTTTTTCGGCGAGGAATCGCGCCCTTGTACAATCGGCGCGATGAAACTCTTACACGTTTGGACGGCTAGATGCGCGATCTACCTACTTCTTCCCCTTGGGCCGGTGCCGGCGACTTCCTTTGCAATTTCACACACCTCGGCTGACTCCAACCCGCCCAATCGCGTGCTTGTGGGCCTGTGGGATCGAAATTGGGGAGTCACTCTGGACCTTCCAGGATTCACGGTGAAAGAAAACGATATCAAGCCGGACGGGAGGCGGTATCTTCTGGCCGCAGACCCGACTATAAACCTGGAAGTCTCGGTGTTCATCGAAGACGCGTCGCAGAACCGGATACAGCGTTCGTGTCGCGAAGGTATGGAGGAACGGCTGCGGGATAATGCACAGAACATGGCCCTTCAAATCGTTGGCGGCATCGAAAAGAAAGACACCAAGATCTGGGAGGCGGGCGGCAAGACATTCCTGGACTATACGATTCCCAGCATGACCGCGCCGGACGGCAAGAAGCAGGCGCTCAATCAAAAGAACCGCTTCGCTTGTTTCGAGCGGGACAATGCTTTTATCGATCTCCATCTGTCGAAGGTTAACTCCCAGCCAAACGATGAAGGAAAGTTCAACGAGGTGATCGATTCCGTCGGTTTTCGCGAAGGGATCGTGCGCGGTTCGACGGATTATCTGCAGGTGGGCAGCCTTTTTTATTTGGGCCACGACTATCAGAGAGCGATTGCGCCTTACGCGCAGGCACTCGCGCTTGAGCAGAAGAACCGCCAACTCGACAAGAAGCTCTGGTTTGTCCTCGTTGACAATTTAGGGATGGCGTACGGCATCACCGGCAATCTCGATAAGGCGCGAGAAACCTTTGAATACGGTATTCAACAAGACCCGGATTACCCGCTCTTCTATTACAACATGGCCGGCTATTTCGGTGAAAAGGAAGACGCAAGCAACGCAGCTCTCTACCTAAAAAAGGCCTAGGAGCGGCGCGGCAATGTGCTTGCCGGTGAGACGGTGCCCGATCCCCGTCACGATGATTCCTTCAAAAAGCTATTCAAGGACAAAGAGTTCCGGACGATCGTTGAATCGATCGTTAACGGATCGTAGGCCGCTTATCCTGCATCCGATCTTCCTTGAAGAACGGCTTAAGTAGGCACGATTTCTCCCTGCCGGACCGGGCAAGTTCTGCTAGACTCCGCGCATCTCGCTTCTGGAGGTCATTCCCATGTTCCAGCGCCGTGCATTTCTTCAGCGTGCCGCGGTTGCCGCCGCTACTTTTGGCTTGCCACTTGCCCATGCGGAACGGCTTTTTGCACAGGACGAGCCGCTTCCGCCGCGTGACCTCTATACAAGCGATCCCGAGCGCTATTGGGCGGAACTGCGCCGCCAGTGGCTGCTCGCTTCCGATCATATCAACTTGAACTGCGGCTCGATCGGCTGCACGCCCCTGCCGATCCTGCGCGCGACGATTGATCACATGCTCAGCGCGGAGGAATTTCGAGAGGCGGCGTATCCGTGGTTCGGCTATGAAGAGAACACGCGCATCCGCGACCTGCGCGACTCGATGGCGACATTTCTGAACATCAGCCGCGATGAACTTGCGATCCTTCGGAACGCTACCGAGGCCAACAATGTGATTTGTAACGGGCTCGATATGAAACCCGGCGAAGAAGCCATCTTTACCGACCAGGAGCATCCCGGCTGCCGTGGCTGTTGGGACCAGAAAGCGGCGCGCTTCGGCGTGAAGATCGTGACCGTAATGCTGCCGGTGCCGCCCTCATCCGATGAGGATATTGTCAACATCTTCGAGCGCGCAATCACGCCGCGGACACGCATCCTGGTGTTCAGCCACATTACGACCGCCACCGGCACGATCTTGCCGGTGAAGAAAATCTGCGCGATGGCGCGCGACAAAGGGCTGATGACGCACGTGGATGGCGCGCATGCCGCGGGCCAGATTCCGCTCGACCTGCACGATCTGGGCTGCGACTTCTACGCCTCGAGCCCCCACAAGTGGATGATGTCACCCAAAGGCACAGGGTTTCTCTATGTTCGGGAGCCGCTGCAGGAAAAGCTGTGGGTAAACGTCTGCTCGGGAAGCTGGCACGATTATTCGCTGAAGGCATACCGGTTTGAAAATCTCGGCACGTCAAATCTTTCCGTGATGGTTGGCCTCAAGGCGTCGCTCGATTTCTATGCGACCATCGGCCCGGATCGCATTTATAGCCGCATCAAGCAAAATGCCGGGCGCGTGCGCGAGGCAGTGATAGCGCACCCGCAGCTCCAGTTCGCCAATGCCAGCAAAGATGAGTTTTACGCGGGACTGGTGAGCTTCAGCAATACCCAGGGAAATCTCGATAAGGTCGCGCAGGAATCCGCCAAGCGTAACATCCGCATTGCCGGCGGCGGACCGCGCATCCGGATTGCCACGCATATCTTTACACAGCCAACCGACATCAACGCATTTGCCGACGCCTTGGACGCCGGGCTTCGCGCCTAGGGTTCGGCACAGTGACCTACGGGTAACAGAATCGCGCTAATCTCTGCCTAAATTGGGTGCCACCTCTCCTTCGCGGTATAATTGCTGGATGCCTATGGAGCAAAAGAGTCCACAGATGCACGGCACAACCGTGCTGTGCGTGCGCCGCGACAATCGCGTGGTCATGGCGAGCGACGGCCAAGTCACCTTGGGTGAAAGCGTCGTCAAGCATTCCGCCAAGAAATTGCGGCGTCTTTACGAAGATAAGGTACTAGCTGGCTTTGCCGGCTCGACGGCCGACGCGCTTTCGCTCTTTTCGCGGTTTGAGAGCAAGTTGCAGGAGCATCACGGAAATCTGGCGCGAGCCGCCGTGGAACTGGCGAAGGATTGGCGTACGGATCGCGCGCTCCGCCACCTGGATGCTTTGCTGGTGGTGGCCGATTCCAAGGCCACGTTTCTGATCTCGGGCCACGGCGACATCATCGAGCCGGACGACGGAATCGTCGCGATCGGTTCGGGCGGCTCTTTTGCCATCGCCGCTGCGCGCGCTCTGGCTAAAAACACAAAAATGAACCCAAAAGACATCGTGCAAGAGTCCATGCGCATCGCCAGCGATATTTGCATCTATACGAATGCGAATTTCACGATCGAGGAATTGTGAGCACACAAACTTTCCTGAGCGAACGCCTGGACGGCACGAAGGACGACACAAATGCCCGATAAGACGGATAAGGACATGGTGATTTATCTCCCGGGCGAACAGCGCGAGCCGGAAGCCGCACCCCTGCCGTCCTTTGACGAGCTGACACCGCGGGAGATCGTCGTGGAGCTGGACAAGTACATCGTCGGCCAGGCCGCCGCAAAGAAGGCGGTTGCCATCGCGCTGCGTAATCGGGTTCGCCGCCAGAAGCTTTCGCCCGAAATGGCCGAGGAAGTTCTGCCGAAAAACATCTTGATGATCGGGCCCACGGGCGTGGGCAAGACGGAGATCGCCCGCCGTCTCGCGCGCCTAGCGGGTTGTCCGTTCGTGAAAGTGGAAGCCTCGAAGTATACCGAGGTCGGCTACGTGGGGCGCGACGTGGAGTCCATGGTGCGCGATCTCGTCGAGACCTCGATTGACATGATCCGCGAGGAAAAGCTGGATGAAGTGGCCGAGCGCGCCGAACAATCCGCCGAAGAGCGAGTGCTCGATCTGCTGCTGCCGCCTTCGCCGCCGCCGGTTGATCCAACGAATTCCGCGGCGCCGCAAGCGGAAGCGCTTCGCCGGGAACAGAGCGAACGCACGCGCGAAAAACTTCGTGCGCAGCTTCGGGAAGGCAAGCTGGATAGCCGCATGGTCGAGGTGGAGGTACGCGAGCGAGCGATGCCCGCGTTTGAAATTGTCTCGAGCCAGGGCGTCGAGGAAATGGACGTCAATATCAAGGACATGCTCTCGGGCTTTTTTGGCCAGCAAAAAAAGAAGCGGAAGATGACGGTCGCCGAGGCCTTCGACTATCTGATACAGGAAGAAGAGAACAAGCTGATTGACATGGACCAGGTCACGCGCACAGCCGTCGAGCGCGCGGAGCAGATGGGGATCATCTTCATAGACGAGATAGATAAGATCGCAGGGCGCGAATCCGGCCACGGACCGGACGTTTCGCGCGAGGGCGTGCAGCGCGACATCCTGCCGATCATCGAAGGAACAACCGTCAACACACGCTATGGAATGATCCGCACCGACCACATCCTTTTCATCGCTGCCGGTGCGTTTCACGTGAGCAAGCCCGCTGACCTGATCCCCGAATTGCAGGGCCGGTTGCCGATCCGAGTCGAGCTGACCTCGCTGGGCGAAGCGGACTTCGTGCGGATCCTCACCGAGCCAAAGGACGCGCTCATCAAGCAGTACCTGGCTTTACTCGAGACCGAGGGCGTGAAGCTGCATTTCACCGACGATGCGATCGCCACCATTGCGAAATTCGCCACGACGGTGAACGACCAAACCGAAAATATCGGCGCGCGCCGCTTGCACACGATCATGGAAAAACTCCTCGAGGAGGTCTCGTTCGAGGCTCCCGACTTGAAGCGCAAGACGGTCAAGGTGGACGCCGCCTACGTGAGCAAGCAGCTCGCCGACATCGTCAAGAACCAAGATTTAAGCCGATACATTCTCTGATCGCGAAGCCTCGGAATGCGCCAGGCTTACTTTCTCCGTCCCGAAACGCCGAACAAGAAAATGCGTTTTACTTCTCGGATGCAGATGGTCTCAGCAGGCTTGGCGATGCTCCTGGCGCTCTGGTTGAGCATTGTGATGGGCTGCGCCGCGCCCGGCGAGCCAAGCCCCCGGCATCCCGTGGTCCCGCAAGGGATCGGCGACCTCGCGGCCTACCAGCAGGGGCAGACCGTCGTTCTGACTTTTACGCTGCCCAAGGAATCCGTGGGGAAGGCGCCGCTTCCGGAAACGCCTGCCATCGAGATCTATCGCGGCCCACGAAATCCGGGCGACAAGGGCAAAGTCGCTACCCGGCTCATCTACCGAATCCCGCCCGAGATGGTGAACAGCTATCTCCACGATGGCAAAGTCGAGTTTCGCGATACCTTGGAGGCAAGTTCAAAACCGGGCCAGGAACTCGACTACGCGGTGCGCACGCGTCTTCTGAAAAAAGTCGCGTCCGGGGAGTCGAATGTTGCAGCCGTGCATCTTCTTTCGGCTCCGGCCCCGCCGTCTAGCGTTAAGGCGAACATCACCGAGCCCGCAGTCGAATTAACCTGGACACCGCCCGCCAGCAATACCTACGGCGGGGCACTGTCTGCTCCGGTGGCATTCCGCATCTATCGAGCCGAACTCGAACCCGGAGCGCAGTTTTCTGGTGATCTTGCGCAGGCCAAATTGCGCGCGCCGCTAGCGTTGCTCGGCGCGTCGCCGACGGCCGGCTTTCGGGATGAGCACTTCACTTTTGGAAACACCTATCTCTATGTGGTTCGCGCCGTAGTTGAGGAATCGGGGCAATCGGTCGAATCGGCGGACTCGATGCCGGTCGTCATCACACCCAAGGACGTGTTCCCACCGGCCGCGCCCATCGGGATCGTGGCAGCAGTGATGCCGGCAACCAATCAAGAGCCCGCACGCGTCGAACTCTCGTGGAGCATCAGTCCGGAAGCCGACCTGGCCGGGTACTGGGTCTACCGAAGTGAAGATCCGGGCACGCTGGGGCAACGGCTGAACTCCCAAGCATTGCTAAGCCCGGCATTCCGTGATATGACAGCGGTTACCGGGAAGCGATATGTATACCGAGTGTCTGCCATTGATCGCTCCGGCAACGAGAGTCCGCTGAGCTCTCCCGTTTCGGCTGAGATTCCGCAGCAATAGCTCAATCGAGAAGCGAAGGAAGGCAGCATGATTGGCCGCATCCTCCCGCGCGACCCACGGAAAATTCTTTCAGTGGTCCGGCCGGCGATCGTCTCCGGCATAGTCGTCGGGCTTCTCTTGTCTATCTTGCTCACGGTCTGGCTTTTCGTAGCAAACCGGCTTGCAACGCTGGAGCCCTACGCCGTCGAACGCAATGCTGCCGCCGCGGCGGCTGGTATCGTGATCGCGGCGTTGCCATTCTTGCGCTTCAGGCGCTCGGCCAGGGCACTGGTCCTCTGCGGCATGATTTGCTGGGGTCTCGTCAGCTTGTGTTACTTTGCGTGGTCCCTCTATTTTGACCGGCTGGCCGATCGTGTCGGCGCGTTCCACTTGTTTGTGATGGGCGCCGTGATCTATGGGCTGGCGGCTGCGCTTGTCTGGGTCGGCTCGGTGATTCGAGCCCTTCGGCGGCACCAGTTGGTTGCGGAAGCACATCATCCGCCACTGACGCATCAATGAAGCTTTGCCGTTTTCAGCCCCTGGTTTTTCAAACCCCTCCCTCTCGCAAGGAAACTAGCGTACGCCCGGAGATTCTTCTCGGACGTATCGAACAGGATTCCGTGCGCCAGCTTGAGGGCGATCTATTTTCCGGCTGGTCGCCGACGGAGCGTATCTGGCCGCTCAGCGAGGTGAAGTTCTTGCCGCCTTCGGCGCCCAGCAAGATCGTTTGCGTGGGACGCAACTACCGCGAGCATGCCGCCGAACTGGGCAACGAAGTCCCCGCCGAGCCTCTAATCTTCCTGAAGCCGCCAAGCGCCATCCTTGCCCCCGAAGAAGCAATCGTCCTGCCCGCAATCTCCAAGCGTGTGGACTACGAAGGCGAGATCGCCGTGATCATCGGACGGACTTGCTCGAAGCTGGGCCGGACGGAGAACCCGCTCTCCTACATCGCGGGCGTCACGTGCTTGAACGACGTCACGGCGCGAGACCTGCAGAAGAGCGACGGCCAGTGGACGCGCGGCAAAGGATTTGACACTTTCTGCCCGTTTGGTCCCGTGCTGGAAACGGAGCTCAATCTCGCGGAGGCGACGATCGAAACCTACGTTAACGGAAAGAAAAAACAATCGAGCTGCGCCGCGGAAATGATCTTTTCGGTTGATGTTATAATCTGTTGGATTTCAAACGTGATGACGCTTGTTCCGGGCGACGTGATTGCCACGGGCACGCCCTCGGGAATTGCGCCGCTCGCGCCCGGTGATGTGGTGGAAGTGGTGGTGGGCGGAGTGGGTACGCTTCGTAACCCTGTGGTGGCAGAGAGCGACTGACAAAAGTCAGGCCGCAAGCTCGTCGTCTTTGCACCAGCACAAGAATCAGGTGGGACGGTTGAGGAACCTTACTTCGGATTGGCGTATTTTTACAGGCGCTGGGGCAGCCGTCGCCTTGGCGGCCGGATTCGTTCTATACCGGCGATTCCATCACGCCCCTACAACGGAAGAGTTGGAACGGCGTCGTCGGCTGCGCATTAACCAAATCGGCCGCATCGTTGAAGGCCAGGTGACCCAGCTTATGGAGGTGCCGCCCGCGCCGCCAAAATCGGGTGGATTGCTACGCCCCCGGCCGCAAGCGGGCAGAATGCTCGCGGACGGCAGCCGCAAGCTCGTCTGCTACAGCTATTCCATTTCCGGAGTGACCTATGAGACTGCGCAGGACGTGACTGGGCTCGAAGAGCGCGTTCGGTTGAACTGGCTTGCCGCCGGGCAGCCCGCCAGCGTAAAATACAACCCTTCCAATCCAAGCGATTCGATTGTCGTGGCCGATGACTGGTCTGGCGTTCACTGAAGCAACTCCGCCCGTGACCACCGACCGCGTCTCTGTCACGTGTAGAGACCCGCGTCCTTGCCCGAATATCTTCGCTGTGGCACTCTTGATTGCCGAATACCAGTAAGGAGATCGAATGTCCTCGAACGTCACAGGAGCCCCTCGCGGACTCGAAGGGGTTGTGGCGGCCCAAACGCGCCTGAGTCACGTAGATGGGAAGAATGGCGTTCTCATCGTCGGCGGCTACCAGATCGAGGATCTCGCCGGACATGTCGGCTTTGAAGAAGCCGCGCACCTGCTTTGGAAGGGGCGTTTGCCCGACCGCGCCGAGCTGGCCAAGCTCTCCGCGCAGATGGCCGAGCTGCGGGAATTGCATCCGCTGGCACTCGATGTGCTGCGCGCCGCAAAATCCGCGCCCCCCATTGACGCGCTGCGCATGGTCTGTGCGACGCTTTCTTTGGGCCTGGCAGATCCCAATGCGATCACGCCTGAGGCTGATTTCGTGGCGGCCATGCGGCTGACGGCCTGTTTTCCCACCGTCGTTGCGGCGCATGCCCGCCTCGCCAAGGGACAGGAACCGATTCCGCCGCGCAAGAATCTTCCACTTGCTGCAAATTTTCTCTACATGTTGCACGGGAAGGAGCCGGACCCGGTGGCCGCGCAAGCGCTGGACACCTACTGGGTCACCGTGATGGATCACGGGATGAACGCATCCACGTTCACGGCGCGCGTCATCGCAAGCACCCGATCCGATCTGGTCAGCTCCGTTACCGGAGCGCTCGGAGCGCTCAAAGGCCCCCTGCATGGCGGCGCTCCTGGGCCTGTGCTGGATATGCTTCTGGAGATTCGCACCGCCGATCGCGCGGAGCCGTGGTTGCGCAACGAACTTGCGCAAGGGCGGCGTATCATGGGCTTCGGGCACCGCATCTATAAAGTTCGCGATCCTCGAGCGGAAGTGCTCAGCCGCGTCGCGGAGCGAATGGGGCAAGCGCAACTCGAGAATCGCCAGCTTTATGAACTTGCGCGCCATGTGGAGCAGACAGCCTCGCGTGTCCTTGCCGAGGCCAAGCCCGGACGGACCTTGCGTACAAACGTAGAGTTTTACACTGCCCTGGTTCTACAGGCGCTTGGGCTCGAGCCAAAGCAGTTCGTTGCCATGTTCGCGTGCGGCCGTACGGCGGGTTGGTGCGCGCACGTGATCGAGCAGCACGCCGAGGATCACCTGATCCGGCCGCAGTCGGAGTACATCGGTCCAATGGGACTGAAGATGAACCGGTGATTGAGTTTTTCATCAGACTGTGGCCCACCAACACAAAGCCGACCAACTGCATCGCCTGAATGCTGAAGCCGAAGCCGGCGGCGGAGCCGACCGCCGCGAGCGCGAGCACAAGGCTGGAAAGCTGACGGCGCGCGAACGAATTGACCTGCTCTGCGATGAGGGTAGCTTCGAGGAACTCGATAAATTCGTGCGCCACCGCTCCACGGATTTCGGCATGGCCGAACAGCGGCCGCCAGGAGACGGATTCGTTACGGGATTCGGCCGGATCGGCGGCCGCCTCGTCTACGTGTTTGCCCAGGATTTCACGGTCTTTGGCGGTTCACTTTCCGAAACAAACGCACAAAAGGTTTGCAAAATAATGGACTTGGCCCTGCGCGCGGGCGCGCCCGTCATCGGGTTGAACGATTCCGGCGGTGCGCGAATTCAGGAAGGGGTGATGTCGCTCGCGGGTTACGCGGACATTTTCCTTCGTAACACGCTTTCCAGCGGGGTGATTCCGCAGATCAGCGCGATTATGGGGCCATGCGCCGGTGGGGCTGTCTATTCACCGGCGATCACCGATTTTATTTTTATGACTCGCGACACATCGTACATGTTCGTCACCGGTCCTGACGTAATCAAGACGGTGACGCACGAAGAGGTCACCAAGCAGGAGCTGGGCGGTGCGATGACGCATAACGCCACCAGTGGCGTGGCCCACTTCATCGCGCGCGACGACCGCGAATGCCTCGCGATGATCCGTGAGCTGATGAGCTTTCTGCCCTCGAGCAATCTCGAGGACCCACCCATGTTGCAGAGGTCCGATCCGCCTGATCGCGCCGATGAATCGCTCAATCGCTTGGTACCCGAAGATCCGATGCAGCCGTATGACATGAAGGACGCTATCCACGCGATCGTGGACGAAGGCAACTTCTTCGAAGTGCACGAACATTTCGCGCCAAACCTTGTTGTCGGCTTCGCAAGACTTGGTGGCCGGCCTGTGGGCATCGTGGCAAACCAGCCGGCGTTCCTGGCCGGTGTGCTGGATATCAACGCATCCGTGAAAGGCGCACGGTTCGTGCGTTTCTGTGATGCTTTCAATATCCCACTGGTCACCTTTGAGGACGTGCCCGGATTCCTGCCCGGTACGCAGCAAGAGTTCGGCGGAATCATCAAGCACGGCGCGAAGCTGCTTTTCGCGTTTGCCGAAGCTACGGTTCCGAAGATCACCGTTATCACGCGCAAGGCGTACGGCGGAGCCTATTGCGTCATGTCGAGCAAACACATTCGCACGGACGCGAATTTCGCGTGGCCCACGGCGGAGATAGCCGTGATGGGTCCGGAAGGCGCCGTAAATATCGTGTACAAACGGGAAATTGACCGGGCGCCGGAGGCTGACCGGGAACGCTTGCGCAACGAGAAGATTGCCGAATTTCGCGAGCGCTTCGCGAATCCTTACGTTGCCGCGGAACGCGGCTACATTGACGCGATCATCGAACCGGCGCAGACCCGCGCAAAGCTGATAACGACACTGCGGGCCCTCGAAAACAAGCGCGACACCAACCCACGCAAGAAGCACGGTAACATCCCGCTATAACGGCTCTTTCCCCCGTTTGGCACGGCCGAGACGCTCAGACCAGCGTGCTACAATGCCGCTGGAATCGCCACATGTTCAAGAAAATCCTGATCGCAAATCGGGGCGAGATCGCAGTGCGTGTTATTCGCGCCTGCCGTGAAATGGGCATTGGCACCGTCGCGGTTTTTAGCGTGCCGGATCGCGCCAGCCTGCACGTGCGGTTTGCCGACGAAGCCTATCCCATTGGCCCCGCCGCTTCTCGGGAAAGCTATCTCCGTATTGATAAGCTGATGGACGTAGCGCGGCGTGCTGGCTGTGACGCTCTGCATCCCGGCTACGGCTTCCTTGCAGAGAATTCCGCTCTGCCGCGAGCTTGCGCTGAACACAACGTCACGTTCATCGGTCCCACGGCGGATGCGATGGAGCGTCTTGGCTCAAAGACCGCCGGCCGCCAGCTTGCACGGCGCGTGGGTGTGCCGACGGTTCCCGGCACCCTCGAGCCGGTTGAACAAATCGAAGATGCGCGGCGAATTGCGGCTGAAATCGGGTTTCCGGTGCTCGTGAAGGCGGTTGCGGGCGGTGGCGGCAAGGGGATGCGGGTGATCTCTGATGCCACGGGACTCGGCTCGGCGTGGCGCGATGCGGCCTCGGAAGCGATGAATGCATTTGGCGACGCGCGTCTCTATATCGAGAAATACTTGGAGCGCCCGCATCACATCGAGATTCAGATCTTCGGCGACCAGCACGGTAATATCGTTCACCTGGGCGAACGCGAATGCTCCGTGCAGCGCAGGCACCAGAAGCTGATCGAGGAATCTCCCTCGCCGCTGGTGGATGGCCCGCTGCGCAAAGCGATGGGGGCGGCAGCGGTGAGTCTGGCGCGCGAAGCCGGCTATTTCAATGCTGGAACCGTCGAATTTCTGGTTGATGACGCCCGCAATTTTTATTTCCTCGAGGTCAATACCAGGCTGCAAGTCGAGCATCCAGTAACCGAAGCGGTCACCGGCATAGATCTGGTGAAGTTGCAGATCCGCGTCGCGGCCGGCGAACCCTTTCCCTTCCACTGGCAGGAGATTCACCCGCGCGGCCACGCCATCGAATGCCGCATCTACGCCGAAGATCCGGACAATAACTTCTTTCCATCACCCGGCAAGATTCTTTCGCAGCGAGCGCCATCGGGCCCCGGCGTTCGGCTGGACGAAGGGGTCTACGCAGGCTGGACCGTTCCTGTGGATTACGATCCGCTGCTCGGCAAACTTATCGTCTCGGCCGCCGATCGGGGCGCTGCAATCGCGCGGATGCATCGGGCGCTCGATGAATACTATGTCAGCGGGATCAAGACCAATGTGGCTCTCTTCCGCCGCATTCTCGTCGAACCTGACTTCATCAACGGCAAGGTCCATACGCGCTGGCTGGACGAATGGCTTACGCAACAGCGGTCTCGCGATGGCGTTGGCCCCAGAATGCAAGACGCCGCGCTCGCCGCCGCTGTGGCCTGGCATCTGGATCACAACCTCGCAAGCGCCACTTCAGTCTCGCCGGCGAACGCGAGCGCCGCGCGTAGCCGCCGCGAACTCGACGACCGTTTTCCGGAGCGATGAAGCAGCGATGAAGCTCGAAATTCGCTTCGGCGCCGCAGCGGCCACAGAAGTAAACGTGGTTCGCGCGAACCATCGCCTACAAATCCTCACTGCGGACCGCACAATTGAAGCCGATGCTGTCGAGGCTTCACCCGGCATCTATTCCGTGCTCATCAGCGGCCGGGCATTTGAAGTGCGAGTCGAACAGACGCCAAACGCCATCAAGGCATTCATCGCCGATCACGAGTTTTTGTTTGCCATCGCCGATCCGCGGGCTTGGCAGCGCCGCCGTACTCGCGCGCTCGAGGTGGAGGGCCGCCAGGAAATCGTAGCGCCCATGCCGGGAAGAATTGTTCGGGCGCTGGTCGCACAGGGAGCGCGGGTTGACGCAGGCCAGGGTTTGCTGGTGATCGAAGCGATGAAAATGCAGAACGAGATTCGGTCGCCAAAAGCCGGCACGGTGGAACGGCTGCTCGTTCGCGAAGGCCAAGCCGTCAATGCCGGCGAGATCCTCGCGGTAATCGTTTAGGCTTGCGAACTTCTACTGCACCGGCGCTTGCGCGGGAGGTCCCGGCAACTTGCCGGATGATTCGAGCACCTGCTGCGCGAGGTAGTTGGTAATTTTGGCGTTTTCGCGCGCGACGGTTAGGTACGCAACCCGCAGGAGTTGCTCCTTACGCTGGCGCAAGGTGTCTCGAATGGATTGTTGAACCGAAGGATCGGCCAGCTCACGCTGCCCCGGCGTTTCACGCGCCAGAAGCTTCAGAATGTAGTATCCGTCCTTGAGCTGAATCACGCCGCTGGTCTGGCCCGCCTTCAGTGTCAGGACCGCCTTTTTCAGCGCCGGGTCCGTCTTCTCGAGAGACGACTCGGGGATGTAGCCGACATCGCCACCCGTGGACGCCGTCGTCGGATCCTCGGAGTAGTCCATCGCGAGCTGCGCGAAGTCTTCGCCGTTGTTTAGCTTTTGCAGCAATGCCGCGGTCTTTCGTTTGGCTTCCGCGTCCGTGGTTGCGTCGTCATTTTTGCGGTTGCGAATTTGCGGGTCTTTGCGCGGCGTCACGATGATTTGCGCGATCCGGTATTGGGTCTCGGGTACATTAAACTGCGCGCGGTTTTGATTGAAATAATCCGCTACGTCCTGGTCCGTGATGTTGATCTTGTTTACGACCTCACGATTGATCAGCTTTTGGATGGAAAGCGTGCGGCGGATGTCCAGTTTGAAATCGTCCATCGTAAGGCCGCGGTCCTTCAACTGACGCTGGAATTCTTCCTCTGTGTAAGGGCTCTTCGCTTCCGTAAACTTGTCTTCTACTTCACCGTCGGTCGCCAACAAGTTTTCCTTTTGCGCGAGTTGAAGCAAGATCTCATTGTTGATTAGCTGATCCAGTACGTTGAGCTTGAGCGATAGCGATTCTTCATTCGAGGGAGGAGTGGTCTGCGACGCGGCCGCGCCACGGTAGTACTTCTCCACCTCATCCCGTTTTATTTGATGGTTATTGACCACGGCCCAGACGTCCGGCTCGGGCGCCTGGGGTTTGTTGCAGCCCTGCACCACCGCCAGCGCCAAGAGTAGAACGCCCAAGGCACGCCGCGAAGATCGCACCGTGGGCACCTTCGGAAGTTGCAAGGGACGAGGAATCAGGCGGCCTTCTGGACACGACCTGAGCGGATGCAGGAAGTGCAAACGCGAAGTCGCTGGCGCGCGCCATTCACCAGAGCCCGCACACGGCGCAGATTCGGATTCCAGCGCCGCCGTCGCGTATTGTTGGCATGACTGATGACGTTGCCGAAGTGCGGACCTTTTCCGCACAATTCACATCTTTGAGCCATTGGAACTCCCGCGAAGACGAAGATTCGCCATTTTCACGATTATACTTTAGCAGAGAATGGGATAGCCCGGAAGCGCTGAATACCTGGAATTGCGGCACGGCATCCTATGGTGTGCAACCGGCGGGGGCGCCGGGACGACACTGTTGTGGCCAATCGGTCGGGGGCAGATGTATATGTAATATCGAATGACGGCCTTTCAAGGGCTTCGAAAGACGGGCCTCCAAAACCAGATTATACGAAGGATTCTCCATGGATCATTCAGGGGGAAGGATTCGACAAATGGTTTCCCCAGCTCAAACAGAGGTGTGCTCAATAGCCAAGGTGAGAATGCGTTTTATAGCCACAGCACTGGCTTTTGCTGTCATGGCCGTTGGCCCGGCCCAAGCGCAGAACAAGAAGATTCCGACAAACCCAGGACTGCCATGCAACGGTCGTAGCCCAGGGCTGCCGAGCTTTTATCTCGATGCCGTACTGAGTCACGTTGAACCCCCGAATTGGAAGCATTCGCTGATCAAAATCGCTGTTGGAACCATAACAAAGGTTGATTTGTTGGCCGACGGCGAGACGTTCAAAATGTGGACAGATACCGTGACACCGCAGGACATTGGGGAGTTCTTGCTTAAATTAGACCGTTCGTGTCGTCTGCCAGCCGATCCAGCCGATGCCGCTGCGCTCATAGAGATAAAATGGGAAAGTGCCGACCTCTCGGCTGCCGAGTTTGCACAACTTCACCAGAGCTTAACGAACGCGCTCTCACAATATGCGGCAAGCGCTCAAGAGAAATGTAGTTCGATGATAGCGACGAAATCAGGTGTCGTATATTTCGAGACAATACTTTTTCGCGTTGTTTATGACAATGATTCTCAGCACATTGATGCTTCCGTTTGGAATGATCCTAAAGAAGAACAAAATCGTCTTATGCTCGAATGGATTCATGCCTTGCAGAAACTTGCCGAAGATCATTTTCACTGTCCAATCTGGAACCATTGACGGCGGGCAAGCCGTCGTCGTTCTGGAAGCGGGTCTGCTTTTCGCTCGAAAGCTAGCCTCAATGACCAAAACGGATAGAGTTTTGGTGCAGTACTGACACCGCCTAGAACACCAGACTCGGAACCGTTTTCCTTCAGCAATAACGCACAGAAGGTGTTCTGCGGAACGTCAGCCCAAGAATCTGCGCCGGGCATCCGCCGCGGCGAATGCCCCTACACAACACCGCCTCCACTTTGGATCGCGGGTTTTACTTGGCAGGGGCGTCGCGCCGCAAATAAAAAGGGGGCGGCCTTTCGGCCGCCCCTGAGCTTCGATTTGCGCTTCGACTTGCACTGTGTGGCACGGTCAAATTGCACAGCGTGCTCACCGCCCGTTGCGCCAGACGGTATGTATGCCCGCAGCTATTTCTTTCCTCCACCCTTTGCTCCGCCTTTCGGGTGCGCATCGGTTTTGGCGTTGTGCTTGTCGTGGTAAATCTTGCCGCTCTCCTTATTCTGCTGATGCTCGATCTGATTGTGCTCTCCAGGCGTTAGATGGCCGCCATTCGCCGCGCGATCGCTGCGCGCCTCGTTGTGTATAGCGGTTTCGTTGTGTTCGATGTTCGAAGTTTCACCGCGCGTCAGCTGCCCGGAATGAACTCCCTGATTAATGCGATTCTGCTGGCGATCCTGGCGCGCATTCACGCCCATCCCCTCCGGGTGAGCCGGAGTCCCGTGGTTAACCGACGCATAATTGCTGCGGTCGACCCGGGCGTAATTTTGATGAGAGATCTGACCCGGCGTCCGCCCGAAATGTTGCTCGTTCATCGCGGCGCGTTCCCCGGCGTTTGGAGTGGCACGGATACCGCCCTCGCCATTGAAGCTGGCGTGGTTGTACTCCCCGGGGTGGATAAAGGAGCGATCCTCGTACACGCCGTGGAACCCGACACCAACGTGCCACGCTGCTGTGTTGTAAAGGAAGTGGCCCCCTTCCCAGCGTCCGCCCCAGAAACCGACGCCACCGTAGCCGAAGCCGTAATTAATTCCACCGTAGAATCCGACGTGCGGTCCCCAGTAGCCCCCATGCCAGCCGTAAGCGCCTCCCGCGAATCCCCAGTAGCCGGGCGTCCAAAGCAGACCTGGATGCGGAGGCGCAACCCAGAGGCCCGGGGTCCAGTAGTAACCCCGGAGACCGTAGCCCCAGTAGCCGGGCGTCCAAAGAAATCCTTCGGTGGGGCAGGGCGGTTGCTCATACACCGGCAGCGCCGGCGGCGCCACGGTAATCGCAACTCCGACGCCAACCTGCGCGTGCGATGCGGCGGGTATAGCGAACAGTAAGGCAAAGAACACAAGATGACGAGCCCTCAGCAACGTTCGCATGTGCGAATGCCTCCATTTTCTGGCTGCCTGCTAGCGCACCCAAAGCCGTAGGTCGGGAAGCGCGCCAATTACGTTGAGTATGATACAAATCCGGCCATTGGCGGACAAAAAAGCAACTCCGCCAGGAACCCAGGCCTTTCCACCGGCTAGAGCGACCCGGACAGAGAAGCGCTGTTCGTAGAAGCGCCGTTCGCGCCCGACCATTCTGGGCGTATTGTCGCCAAGTCGGTAGTAATCGTCCGACCCCATTTCCCATCCCTTGGTCAGCCCTAAGGCGATTCCCAAGGCGCATGCCGAGGCGGCGAACTCGCTTGATGCGAAGGATGCCACTCTATATTCGTTTACATTGGTACGCATCGGTCTCTCTACTCCCTCAGGGAGGGTACGCACCGTGTTTCGCGGACGTTTAGCATCTCCGGGTATGCTTCTGGGAATAACATTGAGTGCTTCTGCCGGTAAAGGCCGCACCGTTTCAACTAAATTAACCAATTTTCTTTCTACTTCTACGCTACCAAATTTTGTGCGTACTTAACTGTCGAAGTACCGCCCGTTGACCTCCTCTCCGATAATGGCGAAATCGCACTCGATGTGTTCAGTGGATCGGACTTCCACGAGAAACCAATCGAAGGCATCTCAACCTGTGCCTCCAATTGGCACGACGCTCGAGTTCCTGTGAATCGGAAGTGCTTGGACGAGTCCTCAACGTGACGGGCTCGCCGGTTGATTTCCAAACCATCTTGAACATCATGCGGGGCTCGCTGACTTCTGCGATCCAGCTCAGTTTTCGCTGGTCCGTCGGGAGGGTCGCAGCGATTCAGATTCATTTGCACGTGACCGCGATTCGCGCCGAGCCAGCCAACGAGATGTCAGCGGTCCAGGAAACCTCTGGCGACAAGGGTTTTGACACAGTTCTGAGACAGTAGAGGAGTGGATTCTCCGAGCTTGCGAATGGCTGCAAATGCTTTAAAATCAATAAAAGCTTCCGCAGTGGGCGTGTAGCTCAGCTGGGAGAGCACCTGCTTTGCAAGCAGGGGGTCACCGGTTCGATCCCGGTCACGTCCACCAACTTCTTCGCTGACTGCAAAGCGCTTACGAGATTAGCGACTGCCTCGATCCTCCGTTTTTCATGCACACAGTGCACGAACTGTGCACAAACGCGACTACTGGGCAAGGACTGTGCACAATCGAGCCGTCATTAGCGCATCCGGCGGTGGCAGTGCCATTTCGTTGGCTCGACGATTGAGCTTTTCCAGGGCTTCGCGCTTCATCTGCAACTTCATTTGGGAATACTTTTTGAAGACTTGCGCGTCGCTCTGACGAAGCATTTGGGTGACCCATTCGTCGGCTACGCCTCCGGAGCTCAGCCGTGTGGCATAAGTTGACCGAAGATCGTAAATCCGAAAATAGGCAACCTTGGCTCGTCGCAGAGTTCTTCGCCAAACGGTCTTGAGCGTTGTCTGGTGCTGGCCTGGATGCCGGTCACTCGGAAAGAGAAATGGCCCGTCACCCGAAATTGCCATCTGGGACTTGAACTGTCGTTCGCCAAAAGTCTGTCCGCCTTTGATTTCAATAGTATACGCCATTGTTTTGCACAAGCGATTTGCGATATCAGGCTGTAATGTTCCGCCTCATTCGCGTCATTTTCGCAACAATTC